>Ga0247774_1000270_pt1 | contig 25048 bp, 23 predicted proteins | sample UWRJL001104B6_FD_179933 | JGI IMG/M metagenome (GOLD analysis project Ga0247774, IMG submission 179933) | Plant litter microbial communities from Arlington Agricultural Research Station in Wisconsin, United States - UWRJ-L001-104B-6 | ecosystem: Environmental > Terrestrial > Plant litter >... | reverse complement strand
CCCATTGCATCCCCCCCCCCCCCCCCTCCCCCCCCACTATAGGCACACGCCCTCTCCGTTCTCGGTAAAATAGAAACCCCTTCTGACTGCAACACCACTACATCTCTCTCGATATCTTCCGGCTGCTGTGCACTGAGTGTGTGTGTTTGTATATGCACGGCATTTTGTGCGTATGCGGTATAGCTTAGCCGCAAAGAGACCTGAACATGTCAAGTAGCCAATCGCGAAGCTATACATTGGTTTTACTTCGTAGAGATGGAACGAGAGTGATTGATAGCTTCGATTGAGGATGCAGCCCAGAAATGACAACACAGGGTATTAACCAGCCGTGGCGAGCTTGAGAAGCACTTTGAAAAAAAAAAAAAAAAAAAGGGCAGCTGTGCGATATTCCAAGATGTTCAGCCGCGAAGTTTGGTGCCATCCTAATAACTTGCTCATTGCGGTTTGTAGTGTCTCGGGAGATCCGAATGAGACCTCGGCGTTTTTGTAGTATCAAAGGTCCTATCACTCGAATCACTTGATGGAAGGGTGGCGATGGCTTGCCACTGTCTGACACGCGGCAGGTTGTGGTCGGCACTTGCGTTTAGCTCATCGGGGGTTTTTGATCTTGGTCTCGACGCCGTGATCTGAGAGACCTCGCCGTATTTTACGTATTACATCTGAGGCGGTGCTTCTTTTGCCCTTTGGCTGCCGCTGCTCCCCCAATTTTTTGCTGACAGGATCGTATACGTGCCACTTGCATACCTGCCGAGCAGCCCGGGGTTAGGAAGAGCCCTACCCGCTAATCTGGGGAGAATGGCCCGATGACGGGCTGGGTTGGCAAAGAGGCGGGATTGGCAAAGAGGCGGGATTGTTCAGCTTTCAGTAATATGCTCAAGACATCTACGTTTTACAACCTGTCCACCATCTGTTTACCACAAGTACCTCGGTTTGGAGCCGTTCACGAATCCATGACTTCCTTCCCGTCCCTCGGCATCATCGCAAGAGGGCTTTTTATCTACGCGGCGACGCAAGTGATGTGGTTGACAATGTCTGTGCGTCTGAGTATGCAGCCTGAAAAGTCATGCATCGACTTCCCCTCTGCTCAACTACCTTGTAGTCACCCAAAGTGTGTACATGTCGATGCTGCCTGGTAACATACGTAAAGTTCCGAAGAGGGGGGCAGGGGGGCCCAAGTGACCACGAGGCATCGGGGACCCTTCCCGGAGTTCCTGTTCATGAATGGCTTTCTTTTCTTTTCCATTCGTTCCCAAAAAAAAAAAAAGGAATTCGTCATCCAATGATTCAGAATTCATCTCTTCTTTCTGCACCTATAGTACCTTGCATTCGGTCCCGGACTTTTGAGGAATTGCAGCGCAGGCACACTCAATGGCCCACGAGGGCAGAACGAAGCCAGTTCTTTAGCTAGTTTGATGAAAGAATACTCAAATCTATGGGACATCACATGAAAGTCTCTAACTCAATCAAACTGACTGAGTCCTAGATTTTCTCGCTTTTCAATACTCGAACCAGGCGGGGGGGCGTGTAAGTTGGAAAAAAAAAAAAAAAAAAAAAAAAAAACCATTGGCTCTTAGTTTAGATTTGCGTCTTTGAAATATAACTGTATCAAGATTCGAGACATTCTCTCTTCATGGCACTAGGGGTGAAGATTCTACATTCACCCGAATCTGACAACTAACCAGGACTAGCTTCCCTGGCTAAAATGTATGAGCAGCGCAGAAAAACAAGATGCAATGTACGCTGGATGTTGTGGGGAGTGTGCTTCGGTGTAAATGCGGTGCACGACGGAATGGTGGTATATAGAATCGCGAATATGGGAGGGGCAACAGAATCCCATTTCTCCTTCCCAAGAAGATAACAATGGATGGTGGCACAGAGTACGTACAATAGGGGAGAAAAGGCGGGATGACGTCTATGAAAGATCGGGACATCAGAGTTTGTCAGATTCTCGGAAGATCTGGTATTTTGATCGATGATTTTAGGAGGAAAGTCGAAGTCTTAAGGTGAGTTGGGCGTGGAAGGTACTTAGGCGTAGAGCCGTGATGGCACAAGGGAAATTATTTCGAGTATAGGAGAAAATAGTAGACTAGGATTAATGAATGAACTCTCTCGATTATCATTCTCAGTATGATGTACCGTAAAGTAAAGCCAACAAAAGGCGATCCATAGGTCGCCTGGCCCCAATCTTTGATCCGTAAACGCCGCCAGATCTTTCCCGCGAATAGTGAAGATATATATCTCCGACCCAAAGCAAACGCCACCATCACTCATGAAGGATCGTTGAATTGAAGAATTAACCCGAAACCAAGAACCCACTTTCCTTTGCTTCATGAACCAGGCTCCATTGTGAATATTCCCAAACCTTACAAACTCCTCCGTAAAGATTGTATAACCGCGCCAAGATAGTAAACAAACAAACAATGTGTAGCTCGACAAGATGAGGAGAAGAAGGGAAGCATAGGTCTAAACTGAGCTGGTGTTCAAACCGTCCACGTTCCAGTTGGTGCCCAGCGTCATGAGCTTGCGCTTGAGGCCGTCTCCAATGCGCGTGCTCATTCCCTCGTCAATAGCGATAATGCCATACGAGAGAACAGCGGCGGGCTTGTCCAGCCCGACTTGGGTGCCGTCGCGTCTGGTTAGGACGGCGACGCCCTCGCCGGACCAGAGGTAGGCAATGACTGCCGGATCCTCGGGGGTAACTTGGTCTACTGCGACGGCGTTCCCTCCCGCGTTCATATTCGGGGCGACAGGCGTAGATGCCGTTGTAGGTGTTGGAGTGGGCAAATTCTCAGCCGCCTTGTCACCGTTGGTAGCTACTGGCGAAGGCTGCGCGGTTGGCACCGGGCTTGGCTGTGACTGGGCCGCCTGGGTAGGCGATTGTGTTGGCTGCTGCTTCTGGAAGTTGGGATCTAGCCTTGCGATGCTGTCGGTCCAGAGGATCAAGGTTGCCCTGTAAATGGCTGCAGGCCACCAGCACGGACGGCGATCCGGTGCCATGGAGCGGAGGAGACGCATGACTTGGCCGCAATGGAAGACGGCCTCCTCACGGTTGTACACGCATCGCTTGTGCCGCAGCGACAACTCCCAGTACGAGCCGTCGAAGCCCTCCCTCCGGGCCAATCGCTCGATCTCAGGGAAGTTGGTGACGGCGTTGAGGGAGATGAGATGGTACAGAACCAGATTGCTGCGCGTTGCCGAGCAGTTGGGGTTCGCCTTGTAGAGTAGCATGGATAGTTCGTACCACTTCTGAAGAAGTGCTTGGACTTCTTCGAGGCGAAGCATGGTGCTGGCTTTGGTGACGGTCCGCGAGGTGGCGCGACGCGTCGAAAGGACATCGGAGAAGCACGAAAGCATTTGCCGTAGGTGGCAGAGAAGCGATTGCAGGGGGTGAAGGAGAAGGCGCAGCTGGTATGGCGTCAAGCTGGATTGTCGGCGAGAGAGATTGTCATGGAGGAAGTCCTGGAACAGATCGCAGAGCGACGGCGTCAACGATTGGCTGTTGAGAAGTTGTGGGTTAACGTTCGCCGTGCATCCGTAGATGCTCTGCACATTCGCCATCCACTCCTCTGCGTTACGCGACATCCAGAGAACCTCAGGGCCCGGCAGTGGGCATTGCAAGTCGCTGACGGCCAGCATTGGAGCCGTGTCGTGGAAGATACTCAGCTCCTGGTCCACCATGACCCAATTGTAGACGAGCCTAAAAGCAATGTTAGCGTGAGCATATGCGACGAAAAATTGCCGAGTCGAATGCTGTACGACATACCGATTTTGGAGCTCCCGATGAACCCATGAACGCCATTGCAGCTCAGGATTGGTCGCTCCGTTTAGGGTTGGGATCATGGAGGGTTGCGACTCCAACATACCCGCATGCTTAAGCATCTTTGGGTCAAGTCAGCAGCAGTCTTACGCAGCACAGAAAAACAGCAACTTACCGATAAGTACATCCCTCGCTGGCCCATGGAGATGTCCATCAGCCACTTATCGCCACTCCATGCTCCTAGGATGGTGAATAGTAACGCGCATCGAAGCGCGACAGGATCAGCCGAAAATTCCACATTTTTCTCGATGGTGTCGAAGAGAGAGATGCGACAAGTTTCGGTGAGGCCCGCCGCCAGATACCTCGCCTCGGCCATTGGGACTGTCGATGCGCCCTGGGCAATCATCAGCAGAACCAACAGCGTGGAGGCTTGGTTGTTGATAAGCATGATCTCGTTGGGATCGACACAGCCTGCCACCACCAGATTGAAATAGGTCGAGAGGCTGCGACGGTAGCTGCGAAGGAAGAATTCAAGCATATTGTTTGGGGGGAGGACGATGAAGTTGAAGGCACCCGGGCTCGGATAACCATTCTTGGCATAGCCGTTGAGACCGCTGCGGTGGATATCGAGCGCCTTGTGCAGGAAGGACTGCGTGATGGCGAGCATCTTATCGCGGGTGCGCTGGGTAAGAGGAATAACGGAAGCGAGATCGTTGGCGTCCCAATCGACTTGCTCCAGATACTTCTCCATCGAGTTCCACGTGGATTCTTCCTTGGACTTCTGTTCAAGACACTCGAGGTGCACGATGGCCGTCCGGGGGCAGGTTCCAGAGAATATGGGCGGGTTGCACCTTGCCAGAGGCCATGCTGACTCTGCTGCGATGACCACTTCAAATTCTGGAATCATGCCGTCGACCATCATGCCCGAAGGCGCCTCCACGGGCTTGAGTGTGCCGTCGAGGTCGCTTGAGAGTATGCTGGTGCCCCGGGTATGAACCGAAATGGAACCCCGCGACGAGGACGTCGTCATCGGCTCCGAGGCAGATCCAACATCGCTAAGTTCTCCAAAAGGAGTCTGCAGCGATGTCGGGCCCATGGGCAGTGGAGTTCCGTACATGTCTGACATGTCGAGCGGGTATTCTGGCCACATGAGGAGATCTTGGTAGCCGGCATCCGGGGCGACAAAGTCGTTGCCAAGAGGCATGAATTCGTCCAAGCCTTCAACCCTTGTTGTTGGCGAAGGGAAAGCTTCTGGGCTGTGGTGCGAGTTTGTCGGGGAAGTCCTATGGAGGGCTTCCGGTATCCTGGGGTCTATGGTCGTTACTGGGGATGTGGTCGTGGGCGACTCTTGCTTGGACAGACCTCCATCCACGTCCATCATGATGGCTACCGGAGCTCCTGCCTGCGGTTGAGGTCGAGGAAGCATGGCGTTGTTGAAGGCCGCATTTGCTTGTGCTGCTCGAACGGCCGCCTTGGATGACCGACGGGCGAACCTAGCCGCACAGGGCAGATTCTTCTCGGCGCAACGCGCGCAAGGCACCCTCTTATCACAACCTGTCTTGGCATTGGCGCAGTTCTGGCAAGCAATTGGTGTCCGCCCCGCTACTGTTGGGACGCCGCCGGGAAGAGGCTCCATGGGATCTCGTGCTTCATGGTATGTCGAGTGATGCCGTTGAAGGAGGTCCCTGCACAAGAAATATGTTAGCCGTGACCTTCGAAGGAGGGAGGGGGCTTGAAACTTGCCTCCGGGCAAACGAGAGCTGGCATGCGCTGCATCGGTGAGGTTTGACATTGGTATCTAGGAGAGCTGGTCAGTTGCCGAGAATGGGTATACCAGATGCAAGGACAGCATACGACTGGGAATGTGCCGTTCGAGATGCTCCTTCCTGGTGAAGGACTTCCCGCAATAGGCACAGAAGACCACCATGGCTGTGGTGTCGTCGACGACGGTTCGAGTCTTCTAGATGTTTTTTTTCGCTTACACCCGGTGGCCACCTTTGAGATGGCTTACACCGAGCAAGTCTGGACAGGGGGAATGTCCGGAACTCCGCTGGAAAACAAGAAGACTTGTTCAAGCGAGCTGCCTTGACCTTGCTGGAGAAAACAAGATAGAAGGTCCTTTGAGGTTTGTGCAAGCAGAGATTTCCGAATAGGTCAAAGCATGCAAGTATGAAAAGGTAAAGGGAATGGGCAATGAAAAGGTGAACGAAGTTTTGATTACATGTAAGTTGCTCGGGAGTCGGTTCGTCCATGCATACACCAGGCGGGATGGGACTTGCATGGATATTCTCCCGGGATTCCGACTTAGTGTGGGAACGGGCGAATGGTTTTCATATATCTGACTGGCGCCTATGGGTGGACGGGGAGGAGGTAGCGACTGAATATTGGGACGAAGCCGTGGACGCGCAGATGTAGGAGTTCGACATCAAAGCCTGGCACACGCAGCGGCGTCCGTCTTACTTGGGAGCTTTTCTTAGAATAATCTTCCTGTTGTTGATGCGCTCGAAAGATCCTCGAAGCCTTAGAGGAACAGCGAAAGGAGGTTGCGAGGGAGGCGGTGCTTTCAGCGAGAGCTCAGCAGCAGGGCCAGAGCCAAGGTTCGCAGCATGTGTCTGGCTGTCACAGATATTAATCAGAGGCTGCGGACCTATTTGCACAGGCCAGTTCAAGTCAATTCTGTCTGCGCGTTCAGCCGCGAGGATTGCGGAGAAATGCCCAAGATAGAGTCACCTTGATGAAGAAGATTGTGGAGTGCATGGTACGTACCCGGGAGGGAGAGTCTTGGATGCTCGTAACGGAGCTGGCGACGGAAAGGCTCAGTGAACTTGCTTCACCTTGGCATCCCATGGAGATACGGGATCAAGATACCGCTTGCCGTATTCGTGCAAATCGCGAATTCGAGGTGGAACGCTATGTCGAGTTCCGAGATCTTGAAGCCGGCAAAATAAGCCACGCGATGAAAACCGACCAAAGTCGGTTGATTCTATCAGATACAGGACGCGATCAATACCAAATTCGTCGGGATCGAATGTAAGCGATAGGGTGGTGTCCAGTGCAAAGCGGTACATACCCGGGTAGGGTGTACTCTTCCTATGCCGGCCGAGGGGGAGGGTGTCTGTGGATCAAGGGAAGACCTAGCAGGGCCCAGGGTGTAAGGCTTGGCCTCGCCAGATGCCATCGGCTTAGGAACAGGAACGGTAGATCCCTGATGCTTCTGGCCTAAGAGGGAGTGGCAGGAGTGGGGATGAAGCAGACTAAGCCGTTCCCGAAGTGTACTCAACGTCGCTCGATGACGGTGGAGGCGGACGTCTCAGGTGTGAGGTACTTCGTAGCTTGAAGAGTTTTCACAGCCATAGGGAAGAGAACGAGTGCCCTCAACGTCAAATGTGAGGGACTCGGCGCGAGCAATCTAGAGACTGGTGGATGCCTTTCTGGACACCCGGACCAAAGAAAAAAGAAGCCCACCTTGGAATGCAGTTCGTAAATGGTGATCTTGCCAGGCGGATGCCAGCCAGCCAACCTCATCACTCGTTCAATGCAGCTATGCAGTGAATCAAGTCTTGAAGGTGCAGTTCAACAGTTTCACTCAGAACGCGAGGGATGCGAAGGTGGAGTGGGCGAATGGAACAATCTACATTTCGAGCGTGTCAATATCCAAACGAGTCTATCGAGCTCAGGCGTCGACTCCAGCACTCGGGTTTATCGGTTCGATGCCGCAGGGGGCTATTTGGGCCTGTACCTACGCCTGCCTAGTCAACGAAAGGCCATATCTGAGCCAATGCTACGGACAAGGATTGTTAGGAATTACGTGGAATTAATGACAGCAAGATCGCTATGTTTGGGCGTGGCCCGGAAATCTTCCCTGCCACCTTCCTCCCCACTTTGATTTCGAGCCGTATTGCCGTAGCAGGAACGACCAGGCCAAGCAACAATTTAGAACTGTCAAAACCGGTGGGGAGAGCGGGCTAAACACAGAACCCGGGCCTTCCGCCTTTTCACCGCGGTCCACAAAGCTTAATGCCTTGGGCGTCTCGGTCGGGGCAATTGCAAGACATACTTCGAGCGGCTGGGTCTCAGTAAGAGGAGAGTACTTCTGTCGTGGATCCAGGCTTGTCCCGAGTATGCGGCAGCGGAGCGACAGGCGTTGCCGAACGCCGTTTCTAATCTTCCGTGCCTGACACCCTGGCAATCCTCTGGGCGCATCTCGCTCTTGGAGCTGGCAGCCTAGTGAAGTATTAACCTCGTGGCACCAGCTGAATTGGGTCAAACAAAGGTCACGATGCAAATTCCAAAACGCGGTAAAAATGAAAATAATGGATAAAATCAAAAACAGAAATGATATGAGGAGAAACCCTCCAAGTGGACTTACCAGGAAAAGGCAAGGCCGTCCCTGAAAGCAGGAACCCTCCTCGGCAAAGAATCGGTACCATTTCCCAGCAGCCGTACCTATGCTCACCAAGACCTCCTAAATCCGATAGGGTAGGCATGTCGAGCTAGTGTGCTCGCGAGTAAAGAAGGTGCGAATTACAATCAGAACGGCCCGTAGGCGGCTGCTCAATGGAGGAACTTCCAGGGCATGATTGCCCTTGGGGGTTCTGAGCCTGAATAGTTTGTACAGTCCAGGGACGTGGACGGATTTGATCAGCCGAACTATTAACATCTGCACGTCTCGGTGTCGGGAGAAATGAAGACAGGGGCTGGCGGCGATCTTTTCTGGTAAGAGGGTGGGGTGCAAATATGAGGGATGTGGTTTTTTTTACGTCCACACCGTCAATGGGGTTGAGACCCAGCTGGCTTGGTGACGGTCAGTTCAAAGCTTCCAGCTCTCCCAGCTGCTTGCCTCAAGTCTCTGCCTATTCAAGCCACTGACGTGACAGGCTGGATCTCGTGCTGTCGAGCTGCTGCAACGAAGATATCACCTCTGCAAACTCTACGAACTGCCTTCTTCCCTTTGTCGTACAAAGCCAAGGACCGAAACACTCTAGCTAGTGATTGATTAGGTAGCCATTTCGCTGCTCGGCAGTGGCGATACCGTTCTAGCGATTGTGTCGTATCCCGATGCTTGCATCGTGACATTTGCTGCCCACCACATCGAGTACCTAGAAGGAAGCCGCACAGTCACTACCGTATGGTGGGACATGGGCGTCCCTGAACAACTGTGGGGGTCACCACCTTCACTCGTAATAGACATCGCCCACCGGGCCGACAAGTGCGAAAGCGCTCTAATGTGTGGACAGCGTTGCGTCGGGCCAGGTCCAATGAACGACTGTCGCTGAACCAACAACTTCCTTGCGATGGTGTTGCGACTATCTTAAAATGACATTCGTCCATGCAAATCCTCCTGGATCTTGGGGACTACAGGAGATGTACGGGGTTAGTTGCAGCGTAATTTCGCAACGCGGGCTTTGCCGTTCAAGAATTCCAGAGCCAGCGTCATCGACATGAAAACAATCCGGGCGGCGACCGAGAATAGAAGCGGAGGATTAGAGAACGCAGGGCCCATATTTCATCATTCTCATGATTCGTATTGGGTCGCCTGTTCGACCCTTCGATCCGAATCCCCCATGCTGGCGACTTCTCCCGGAATAAGAGGTGAGCTGAGGGGCCGTTTGGCTGCCACTCTCCTCGGCCGAAGAGGGAGTCAAGCCGCTGTCGCCTTGGCTCAAGTAAATGAAATGGCGAAGCGGTCCTGTCGATCACCTCTTGGAGTGAAGTTGAGGATGCGAAAACGGGTTGACGGGATTTTCAGTTCCTTGCTTTAAAGCCTGGCAGATCGAGGCGGGTTGTATCTGCCTGTCCTCTTCGCGAATAATGACCAATGAGGGAGCTCCAAAGCCACCCCAGAATTCGCGAAGGGGGATATTTCCCCCCAAGCTTATCCGTCTGGATAAAAGAAAGGATGTCCAGGTTCACGCTTTAATTTTCCCTTCCTGGCCAAGTCTGTTGACGGATTGGGCACGACATCGTTAGGAGGGGTTTGAACTTTGAGCCGTCCCGATCTGCGGTTGCCCGGCTGCCTGCCTCCCGCCAAAATCAAGCGGTACTACGATCCCGCTATCGACTAGTTGCGTCTGCTCAAGAATCCAAGCAAGAAAAACATTCACCGACGTTGAAGATCAGAGAGGGCAAGGTGGTTTAGTTCCGATCTATCGAGCCGCTAGCCCGCTTACCGTTGGCCTTTCCAGTGGACCAAGCAACAGAGGAGCAATTTCTGCTCAACTTGGGGAAGCTTTGTTCGCACTAATCAACAGTGGGCAGCATCGGCCCCCAAGACAGCCGCGATTGCGTACACCCCACCTAATATGGGGTACCAGTAAACCGACGGTCCCGCAACGTGTTTGATTGAAGAAATTCATATATTTACCGAGCCCGCACTACAAAAAACCCAGTACGTAGACCTACCAGCTCGAACCACCAGCAAGCGTTGCCCCGCCGCAAAAAATCCCAAAGCCCTGGAGCAAACCTGCTGTTACAGATGTGGAGTGGTCTAAAAATATTAAGCTTTTTGGCACTTCGGGGCCAGACTCTGGTCCGAGTGTCCGTATCAAATCGAGAGACACACACCCTCTCCACCACAGTCTCGCGCAATTGGTGTTTTCTGCCTGTCTTCCACCTCGCACTCCCTTCTCGCGCCCTGTGCTGCAGCATACTTCAAGCCACCACTACCACGGCTCCGAGTGCCACTGAATCCGTGGACGCAATTCAAGTTCATGATGTACTGAGGCTTGCATAGGACGAAAGGCTTTCCGGCAAATACCAGATATTGTCCTCGAATTCCGAGAAATACTGTAACTCGTGTCTTTTCATGACGTAAGGTTGATTAACCACGAGAGGCATGTGGGACGAGCTGTCCAACATATCCTAGGTATGTCGAACAAGACACCTTTGTATTGATGGTACAGACCTGGCCACAAGCCCAGCTGCAGCCTGAACCCGACCTGCACCAGTCTGACAGGCCATTGTACATTTCCTCTGTTCAGCCTCACCTTCGCCGACTTCCCGCCAATTCTAACCGTGGCACAAACAGTGCCCGGTCAGCGAGGCTGTCGAATACACTTTGGTTCTCTTCGGAATTGGTCGGGGAAGATTTCTCCAGTAATTCTTCTCGATGCCTCATGGGACTCATAAATCTCACCTCAGATGAAGGCTCTATCGGCATCCTCACGGAATCCTGTCAAAGGAAAATATATTGTTTCCTGAATCCTAAGAGTGTGGGGGTTAGTGCTAGAGCTAGGTTGATATTTCGAGATCATTCGGCCCTGTTTTGGCACTTGGTATGCCGTGCAGCCTTGTTTGGGGGGGGTTTCAGCCACGAAGGAGTCGCAGTCACCACATGGCGTCAGAAACCTACATCCTCGCGATCTCATTTTCGCTCCCGATTTGGGCGTCAAACCTGTCAGGCTCTTCTCACGTCAGATTCTTAAATCCTTCAAGCCCTGAGATCTAGAGATCCCCTTCGGCAATTGCTACGATACTAACTACTACCATAGCAACCCAAGATCATTTGGTGCTTCTTATAACATCTGGTAAGGCATCCAAGGTATGAACAAAAGGGTGTACCACTTGGTAGCTCACATTCAGGAGGAGCAAGCCTCTGCAGAGACTTTTCATTCCTCGTTCCTTCAACGCTGTTCAAATAGGCCTTTTTTAGTGCACTTCTGACGTCGGCATAGCTGAAACGTCAACCCAGTGCAACGTTTCTTTCCAGCTCTCCAACTTTCTCTTAGTGGAATAAACTGACACCCGCACCCTAAACCTTTACTGCTCTTTCGCCAACGGTGAACCGCTGCCGCCTTGTACAGCCCCAGACTAGGCATCGAATCAGCTCTAGGGGGGAAAATGGAAAGCTCAGACATGCTGAAGGGGCTGCTCCGCCGATATCTGGGGGATCCCCGTGCCGAGAGAGGGCTTGGATGCCTTGCCATGTGTTCATAGACCTGGCGATTTTCCATGCAGCCCTAACCCATAAATAACCTGATGCTACCTAAAAAAAAAAACTCACCGAAGATGTGGTTGAGCTAGGATCATGATACCCGTTAGGGAGATATGATGGCACCCATCCTCGTGTCATTGGTTGAGAGGAAGGGACTCAAGCTTTCCCCCGCCTTCAGCCCTACGACTGAGACTTCCTTCTCCAACACGGGTGCTTGCTGATTAGGATCTGGCACATGAGTCACTATTAGAAGCTCCATGTACGAAGGATACATTTAGATGTTTCCCTTTATGTTAGAAAGTTGTTTTCTCACTCGACTCTTGTGGTCATATGCCGTGCGAGCGTCATGGGAGTGGTCTCGGGTTGATGATGGTGGGGTAAGTTACATACAAGTGCTGCCCGTGGGAACTGCGCCATTGACGCTAGCTTGTAGTTTCGCAATTTCAGAGGCCTTGGAAAAGGTAATAATTCTACGAAAAGCCTTGAAGCCTTTGTGTAACAACCCCGCAAGTAAAAATATCCAGGATTTACGATTGAGTTCATGTCGTATACCTGAAAATTGTGCCACCTCGGATCTGGCTTTATGAGTGTACCCCCGACAATCGACGAAAATGTCATTAATACTCGACTTCATGTGATCAACTTCAGTTTGACTGAATCAAGATCCAGATCCGGACTTACACCTGCCTTGGATGTCAGCCGTCCAAACTAAAGAGGAATTGCAAACAGCCCCAGTTTAATTCGTTGCAGGCAGATGCTTGTTCGGAGACCAGAAAATAGAAACAGGTGTTGTGCAAGAACAAGGCTTCAGCCCTTGCCTGATAGCCGGTGCAGGCTTGACCTCCCCACGCCACACTGGGGACCCCACAAATCTTGGCGAGAACTGACGTGCTGACCATTACCCCAAGGCTGATGATTCTGGCAGACACCGCCACGTTTCATCAAAGCAAGAATATGACTGAGGAAATAAGAAAAGAAGCATCCCCCCACTTGCTTTCAGACGTCACCTGTGGCTCAGCTGGTAGAGTCTCCGCAATGGATACCTAATCTAGTAACTTCCTTCAATGAGAACAATTGCAAAGGGTTAGGGTTGTGGCTATCCCCTAACCCTAGGCTGTGTTTGGGATTTTGTTCGCCATTGAAAAATGGGATTTCTCCTCTGCATAACTAACGTTAGGTTGGATTGAAAATCTAACTATCCCCAATTTCCCCGAGGCTGTGAAACGATTCTTTGGTACGGACGTATGAGCCGTCGTAATTGTGGTTCCTGGTAACACGACAAGGCCGCTTTTAATTCAGATGCCCTGCAGGGCGGGGCGAGCCGTGTAAGTCGAGGAACCGCCGACACCCGGCGCAAGAAAAAAAATCTGCTGTCCAATCCCTAGGTTCTGTAATGCACGGTACCGGGATATGATAGAAACGAGGGGATTCTGTTAGGAGGGTATGGGCAAAAAGCTTTGCGGGGTCGCGAGGCCGAATTTCAAGGATCCATCAGTTCGAAGAGGGCCGCAGGCCCGAGGCTGGTGGAAAAGTCACTTCAGAGGTCTGGATGTCATTCCCCATACCTCCTTGGCTGAAGAGTCAAGACGGGGCCCGCCCCAGAGAGGCATGATCGTCAGCCCTCTTTTTTTTTCTTTTTTTTTTCCTCCTCTTTTTCGGCACTAACTATGTCACTCTTTCTCCAAGACAAAAAAGTTACAGCGAGTGCTGGCCAATGCCACTAGGTTGTTTCTTTTCTTTCATATGACACAATGGTCAGAAAAAGTACCAATAGTCCATTTGAACGGGCCGATGCGCGGCCGCCGATCACAGAGTACAAAAATTGGCCGGACCGGTGCTGGTCGGTGTTCTTACTCCGGCAGCCGAGGCAAGCGAGGAACCTTTTGTCCCTCACTTGCCTGATAACGCAACACGAGTGGAACAGCACGCAGCGTCGACTCACCGAATTGTACAGCTGGCCGGTAAGGCACTCAGCCACGGCTGGCCCATTGGCTAACGAGACGGTTCTATCGGCGAACAAGCTGTGGTCCTGCAAGCTAAAATATTCGATTTCGTCATGACTATCAAGGGAGGGGCGTAAATGCGCGGGCACACATCACAACGCCATGGCTTGAAATCCCCACCCTAATGGTAGCACACGCAATCATGACGCAGAAAATTGGCCGTTCAACTCGCTCGCCCAGCAGCTATCTCGGATAAGACGAAAATAAGGTTCGTGGCCACTAAGTATACCCACCAATCTCTGCATCGTCAGCCTCAATCAGAGCGGCACATCGGTCGCAAACGGTCGAGTGACGTGTGATGTGGTGCCAAGACATCGCGAATCTCATCCGTGGAGGGGACCATGGATAGAGGACGAGGACGCATCTGCACACTCCCCCGGCCGTGCATCGCTGCTACTACCGCTACCCTCCTCTTCAACCGTACCCAGAGTTTCGACACCTCAGCACCCTCACAGGCAGGCCCCGGCGAGCTGGCGACTTCACAGCTTGACCTAAAGTTAGATACGGCAGTGAGCCACACCTCCCCGAGTGCCGATCAGCCAAGACACTGCTGCATTCTAGGCCGTTCTAGTGCCTGAGATGCAAAACGGACAACGGAAAGGAAGCAGTGTGTGTGAATGCAAGGGCATGGTGGGATGTCGAGAATCACGATAACAGGCTGGATTCTGGGTCGTAGCAGAGCCGGCGACAGAGTACTCGGGCGTCCTTATCTCAGTCCAGGCTTTGCAAGTGAACTTGTGGGCAAGACCGCATTCATGGGTAGTAGTGACTCCACCGTCGTGATTACCATGACGGTGAAGGGCAAATGCTGTGTGACGACATATGGCCGATGAAGCGATTGTAGTCGGCGTGGGACAACGTAAAAGCCCGTTGTCCGGGAGCGGTACCCTAGATGTTGGCGTTAAAGAGAGGCGCGACGAGAGGAGCTCTCCAATGGCAGAAAAATGAGGTTGCTGATCTGAATTTCGAAGACCGAAACGTGCAGGAGAGCTGATTAGGTCACTGCCGGCTGGGCTGAATTCGACCTAAGTTGCGGCCCCGAATTGCTTGCCAATTGCTTGCCAATTGCAACGGGCAACATCCACAGGAGGGGGACAAGGGGAGTAGCAAAAATGAATACGTAAGCCAGAGCCGGTAACGGCAAAGGAAAGAAAAAAGCAAACTACTCACACTGGGATTAGCAGTTCTAATCCCCCTCTAGGGTTCTGAAGGTGCCGCAGGGCCGCCAAGCCTGATAATACGAGGTCTCTCGTTGATCGGGTCAGCCGCGGTCGGCGTCGGAGCTTTCTATCACCGACTATGCAGCAACTAGCGCACCAGAATTTCAGCAGGCCCGGACCGAGAACCAGATCCACCTGCTTCCGTCGATAAGCCAATCCTTTATCGAGCCGCAGATCTTTTCCCCCTCTCTTCTGTCCTTACAGATTTCGCCATGTCTTTTCGACCTTATTGTTATGAGTCCGGCGTGACGCCAAAGCCAAGGTGATAAGACGTGGCTGGGCCGTGCCACTCAAATTCACGAGATATGTGGATGCCCGAGCCGGACATGTTGGCACACCTGGCGAGTTTCCACGGCATCAAAGCCCGAATTTGCCAATGGGCACAGACAGATCTGCGTTGGGTATTGCTGCAGTGACATACCCCGGTCTCTGTGGCAGAGACATCGTCTTTCTCGTCGGCCTGATATCTGCTGACGAAGACGAATGGCTCAGGGAGCAGAACGCCTGGGCGATGGAAGGAAGAGACGGCGATATTTCGCATCGTCCCAGACCCTAAAGCCTCGATAATGGCCCATTACTGACAAGGTCTAAAATTGGCCGTCAAGCAATCTGAAGAAGCCGCCTTGGCAAAAATGAAGTCTAAACGGCCGGCGGCTGCGCAGGACGAGATATCGATTCTGTCTTTGTCCTTGCTTCATACCATAGCTACCGAGAGTCGTCTCCGACCCTCAGCGCGAGTTGCCGAAGTGGAGATCTTCGACCTCACGGACAATGGAACCCCAGAAATTGAAAATGAGTAAAGAATACAGAGAAACGGAAAATCCTTCCAAAGAACAACGGTCGTCTGCAGATTCGGGGATGAAACTTGTGTCTTTCTCCGAGCGTCGTCATCAAGGTACGATGTCGCTTGAGTGCGGTGTCAAATGGCAGGCGCCGCTAGAATTAGCCAAGACGGGAGAACGTCTAGAACTTTTCCACGAGAATTTAGAGGTCCCCACTCGGAGGCTCTCGTCCCCACTGACCCCGGCCTCATCAGTCTACCCTCTCTCTAACGACTTGCATCTCTTGTAAACATACCACCAACATAGCCGAGGGCACCAAAAGAAGCAGAAATGCCACCTCTACCACCAGAAGAGCCGACATCTAGGACTAAATTGAGGGAAAACCTAGTGAGGCCTCTATGGCTCAAACCTCTACCGGTGATTCTGTCCCGTGCTTTGCCCGCCGGACGTCCCCCGGCCGGACCCCCAACTGGATTCCAACACGGGGCCAAGGCCGCCCGGTTAAACTGCGACCGGAAAATATAGCAAGCCAAAGACTGTTTCTGCGAATGTCATGATGACAGGCGAAAGCTTGCTATTCTCGACGAGCGTCTCTCGGTTGTCTCCCTTGTAATGCCATGCCTTCAAACGAACGTCCAACGTTGAGCTGTACGTTCCCCTGATCGCAAAAGACACGAGCAAGACGCACAAGAAACAAGTCGTATGCATTTCTCGCTTCCTTTGGGGCGAGATTGCTTTGTGCCCACAAAACGACCCGTGGAAGCTTCATACCCGGGCTCCACTGGAGCTACACTTGTGCTGGATCGACGTTTCAACTTCTTTTTTCCTTCACGACCCAGTGAGAGTATCCGCACTCGCGGGCAATCGCTGATGGGCCCACCTAAACAATTCTCCGTCTCTATCGGCATGTAGATTAATATGCTCAGCAAATGCAACGTCGTTCTAGAAGCTTTTGCCCGTGTCCGATGGCCAGGAAAAAACGCTCAGCCAGAAGGAGAGGTTGTTTTCCCGGACAAGACGCGGGCCGCTGTCCACCTAGAGAGTCCGGACAACTCGAGTCGTTCGATATCCGTTGACAGTATGTTTGAAATGAAGTTTAAAGGCTTGGAGAAGGTTCGTGTTTGACCCATTGCATTATCTCGCGGATGGCGATCTTGACCTGCAGTTTCCGTGTCCGAATGGCTATGGCGCAGAGAAGAGAACATGAGTGACCACCCGCTCTGGGGTATGCCCGCTATGCTCACCGATCGCAAATATCCATTGCGAGCGGCCCCCGAAAGAGAAGCGCATGATGCTCATGGTGTAGCGAGAGTCAGGCAGCGAACACCAATCTCCGGCCGGTGAAAGAGGGTTTGGAGACCCATCACCGAGCGGATTATAGTTGCTGGGGCATTCATCGTCAAGTTGACGATATCGCGGACTCTGCTTGCCAGTGAATTCCGGCTAAAAATCGAATGCCCACTATTTTCTTCGGTGCAGCGTGACTGGCTTCTGGACGGACGTTGCTGCAATGTACTTTGCAGCCGCACTCCATTGACGTTCCGGCCGACAGTGTAGCGGACCTATTGTTGGTGAAGATTTAGTCCGGCCGGTAGTTGGGGGCCCCATACCTCGGTAAGGGGGGTCTCGGGGATATCCTCTGAAGCCGTACCCGACTTCAAGAACAACGCCATCTAGATGCCTCGTTTCTTCATCATGCCCGCTGTTGGTATCCGAATCGAGGACTGAAGCATCTCCACTGCGGTAACTGAGGGGTGAAAATGTCACCTCCTCTTCGTTCACGATGACGACTGAGACTCCTCTGTAGTGCCGGACTGAGACCAATTGTTGAGCCAAAAGTGATCAGAAGCCATGCAGGGAGGCTCCTGAAACACATTGAAGCAAGAAAAGGTGCGTTGAGGGCACAAACAGGCAAGCCGCATGGTAAATCATGTGCACAAGAGGTGTGGCAGGATTCGTGTCGTCGCCGTTGATAGGCTCAGTACGTCGGGGAACGGCGACAGTCAACGCCGACTTTTGCCTTTGTGAGCGACCTCCTAACCGCCGCATCGATATTTGTGTGGGGAATGTTGGAATAAATTGCGTATGTGCACGAGCCCGATCGTTCCTTTTGGTGGTTCCACTTCGGACAACAAGATACCCGTCTCGCGTGCTACGATATGGTATTCCGTTGTCCGGACCAGGGTCTGCCTGACTCGAATATGCTAAGGGGCCATTCCGTGCCAAGGATAGCGGCGGATCGGGGCCGGAGTTTCCCAGGACGTCCCCTATCAATAAAGACAAACTATCCCCTCTAGCATCTCTCGTCGTTGCCCAGAATCTGTTCTCCGTGCGATACCGGTGTGGTTCAGGTATTTAAGAATATCGGGCCCCCATCCATCTGGACGACCTGGCGTTGCTTAGCTCTTGTCCCGGAGACGCACAACGGCATTGACGACATTCAACGTGGAGGCACAGCAGCACCCCAGCTAGGTTGGTGGCGAACAGGGCCTACTACTGGCACTAGAGAAGGATACACGAGCGCCACGAATATCGTCTGCATCCCAGATGTTCCCGACCTGAGCATCCATCGCAGGAATCGAACGACCCCCAGCCAGCATGGCATATCACACACCATACCATCCAAGTAAGAGCTCGGCTCTCCCATCGAGGATACCCGCCCATGGCCAGGTGGCACGGTGATGGAGGGTGAGGATGGAGGTCAAGGTATACGTATAGAAAGAGAATGGGAAAGAAGGTACGGCGAGGTGTACGCGTAGAGTTTTCAAGGAGGCCAGACTCACGTCCAATACGAGCAATGACGAGTGCCACCTCGAAGGACTCGAGGCTCACTTTCGACCGAACACGAAACCTTCACGTCAACCGAAGCGAACCAGCCTTGACACGCCGACAGTGCGGCATCGTGTTGTCCTGCCTGTAGTGGCCCCGCTCGATCGTGCCCGGCATCAGCCGTACTTGTTTTAGTATCATGACTGATCGCGGTCTGAGTAAAGGGGGTTGCTGGACTTGGAACGACATCGACCGGAACGACGGCAGTACCGAACATTGGGTGGGTTGGATCCCAAAGAAATCTGCCGAGAGAGCCAAGTCGACAGACTCAATTGTCGTCCCGAAACCAGAGTTGTGAGGGGTTAGGCTGGGTGTGTTGGACAACTTATGTCTAAGCCAAGATATGCCAAACAGGAAGGCGTATTGTTTCTGGACGGTAGTCTAGCTCTCGAACGGCCTCCGAGAAAGGCGCTGTGCTTCACCATCGACTATCCAAAGCTGGACTCCGGCCGATTCCTCGAAATTGCTTGTTGGTGCCGACGGATTGATTGCCCCTGAAGGTTTCTGGTCGGAATTGTCGTGCAACCCCTTGCTCTCGCTGACTTTCCAGCGATTCGCCACAAATGTGTCGGGTCTAGGCGCGAATGACTTGGAGTCGGCACAAGTGATGAAGTGCGGCCCCAGATGGAATGACGCCCCATGCAAGATCCCATCGAGAGACGCAACAGTGGTCGTTTGAGGTTAAACAGTGACGCATCCACAGGCGAGCTTGTGGAGGCGGGTGCCCTCCCTATCGCGAACCCGCTTGCCGACCACAAAGACGCGGCTATCCCTGACCCGGCTAAGCCCAATGCCCAACCCTAACCTGAGCTCAGCACTGGTTCTGCACGACACCGAAGCTTGGTGGCAGCGCTCGTCATGCTCGGGATCGCAAGCGCCATCCTCCATGGATTCGGCTGTCACGTTGCCTCCGAATGCGCCAATTCCTCTCGACTTTGCGTCCTCGTTCTGACGGTCTGCGGCTGAACTGCTGCGATACCGAGCTTCTGAGCCGAGTAAGGATTCTTGAAGTTGCAGACGAACCGTGGCGCATAAGACGGCGCGAAAGCACAAACTTCACCCTTAATTTGGGAATGACATGTCGTGGGAGCGGCGCAAGGTCGAAAGCGAAGGGTTAAATGAATGATTTCTCGGTGTGGCATGTGAAGTCACAGTCTCGGCCACATCTGAAGCAGGTCCGAACAGAATCCTCAAAACAGTATGTCGCCGGAAAACATCTGGCGGCCTGTGAGAGTTGTTTCTGTCAAATAGAAACGAACGAGCTGGCCCCCTTGATACCCAAGGAATAGAATTTATTCTCCCTTCGTATTTTTCGGCGCATTTCAGCAACCCGGCCATTCCCTGGTGGTACCTGGTCAGTGCAGCAGCGTCCCAATTTGGTGTGGTGCTATCATTTCGCAGTGAGCTAAGGTTGTCGGCTGCCGTCCCGCGTCAGCTCCGCTTAGCGAACGACCGAACCAACCAACGATCGTTGACGTCAGCACTTGCTGTCGACAAGCCTACCCACCCCTTGCAACTCGATACGACATCAACCATCCATGTTCACGAGACACGTGGTGAAAGTGTCATGAGCTCCGCCAGACGCGTCGACGACATCTTCTCGCAAGCAGCCTCGTTCACAACTCCACCCTCTCAAAACTACGGGCTACTGGTAGTAGAATCCGATTTCTGCCACGAGATCGTCGACAAGCCACTTGAGCACCGGCATCCGAAGTCGAACTCAGCATCAGCTCCCCAGCCATGAAGGCCATTATCGCGATACCAGCTACGCTGGCTTTGATGTACCGGGCTTGGTCGCACAAGTCGCTGACGCCTGCCGGCATATTTGCGGCTGGCTTGACCGCAGCCGCCCATGCCTACCATCCCTGGAACCTGCCGTTCGTCCTGCTCGTCGCTTTCTTCCTCGCCGGAACCAGAGTCACAAAGGTGGGTGGAATTAGCGGCAGAAAAATGCACACGGGCGGTCTAACGGTGCGACTAGATCAAGAAAGATGTCAAGGCTACACTAACTGTGGCTTCCAAGGGAGGCACAGCTGGCGGAGAGGGTCCTCGGACACATGTTCAAGGTAACTGCCGCTGATCCCGGCTCTTCGGAATTGTCTCGTCACTAACACGAAGGTCTACAGTGTTCGCCAACTCCATCGTCGCGTCAATACTCTCGCTTCTGCACGCCTACCAGCTCGAGCAACGCCGAAAAGCCGTCGTTGAAGGATCGCTACCGACAGGTTCATTTTGCTACTCGTGGGGAGGCGACCTCCTAGTGGTTGGGATAATCGCAAACTATGCTGCGGTGGCTGCCGATACCTTCAGCTCCGAGCTTGGAATACTTTCCAAGTCTCAGCCGCGACTGATAACCTCTCTGACGCTCCGACGGGTTCCACCGGGAACTAACGGAGGCGTAACGCTGCTGGGCATCGCGGCCGGCTTCTTCGGTTCTCTGCTCATTGTGACGACGTCGATCTTGTTCCTCCCTCTGTGCAACGACTCGACGAATAAAGCTCTCGGAGGCGGCGATACCGACAGCGCGTGGACGAACGAGCGACGTCGCATACTAATGAGTGGCCTCATCGTCTGGGGTACACTCGGGAGCCTTCTCGACAGCGTACTGGGGGCCGTGTTCCAACGCTCCGTAAAAGATGTGCGGTCTGGGAAGATCGTCGAGGGTGACGGCGGCACCCGAGTCTTGGTATCATCTGAGTCGGACACACTGAAGCGCGTAGCAGTCAAGTCTGCAGCGCTACATGGCGAAGGCAAAGATGCTGTGGAGGACACGGACGCGAGCAAAGCCACTGCGGGGCAGAAGAAGGATGACAGTCACGGTCGATACAACCCTCATGACAAGCATAGGGTGTCAACATTTGGTGACGAGCGGCCCACGCGTATCGTTGAAAGCGGTTTCAATCTGTTGGACAATAACGATGTCAACTTTCTCATGGCCCTCACGATGAGCGTTGGGGCGATGGTTATTGCTGGCCAATATTGGGGTATCCCATTAGATTCGATACTGATACCGTAGCCTATGATCATTAGTCGGTGAAGAAATACATGGATGGGATAGCAGATGCCGCGAAATCCATCTATTGGTGTTCGTGCTTATTCAAGAGGTATCTTCTCCAGGATCTACTCTTTTTCGCTGTGCCTCGGAGACTCGAAGTCAAGCACCTGTCAGGAGATGAGTACACGACAATGATATCTCATACGCTCTTCTACCCTGTACCGCTTACCAACCTGCACTTTCCCTTGTGGGCGATGCTGCTGTTTAGGTGTGGATGTCGAAGGAAGCGAGGCCATGGATAGCAGATATGGAAGGCGGCAATGAAGATAGTAGATGGTGGATGACCATTGAATTTGGCTACCTTGCGCGCCAGAATTTGTCTTCCGAGGTAGTTAGGCGCAGCGTCCTTGAGCCGATCTGAGAGTCTCAATAAATAAAAATGGCGAGTCCGAAGAGCGCGGAACGTTAGGTCATCAGGCCATACCCAGAAGCCATGAGGCCAAGGGCTAAAACTCTATTCTATTTCATCATCGAGCATAAGCACAGTTATTTGCATCCCTGACAGAAGGTCTGCTCCAGGTGCAGGCCGCGGGGATCATTCTATTCTGCTGAACCAGATGCAGCTCCAGGTCTGAATTCCGATAGATATCACCACGGTGTACTTTTCGCGACGGCAGAGACGACCCTATTGGGGCCATCAAGACAAGGCTCAGATGATGGCGAGCCTCAGATGCCTTGTCCTGTTCTGGTTTTGGGACGCCCGTATTAACGTCTCATCCCACTCCGTTTTCCTCAAAACAGGAAAGGGAGTCTATGTCATCGCTCGAAAGACAAGACCATCTAGTTCGTATCTAGCGATGAGTTTTAACCTAGACGCCAGAATGGGACCCAACACCATCACCATCACCATATGAGACAAAATGACTCCGTCAACCTCACTTGGTGGCAGTCAGGGTTCCACTTCCCGGCCCATGACTCACCTTTCTCCGCCTCCTAGATCAAGATCTTTCTCATATAAAGAGTCCTGCAATGAGTGCGTGACATCACTCAACCGTAAGAGCACTACTTTCTCCAGCATAGCACCAGTCCAAATAACGAGTATTTTTGCTAATTTCTGCCTACGGTCAAGGAAGTTTCCACTGCTACATAGCTTATACATAGCTAAAGCCAAGAGAAGGGATCTCCAAACAGAGAGCGTCGCGCTCCTCGTTCTTCGTTAACCACAACGGTTACCGAGATGGAGAGTCTTCTTGACGGGCAATGGCGGTTGTGAAACGCATCCGATCTTTGAGTCCAGAAAATGTCAATAGAAATGGGAATTGCTTCTAAAATTTGAGAGAGACGGGCCTTCCGAACTCTTCTGGAACCATGTGCTCCAGACTTGGAACTGATGGAGCCAAGTGTTCACAAGCAGTCTCGGGCGTGAATCTCCATCCTGATATTCACCATCCAGTTTCCACCTGTCGCATTTGAGTAGGCAAAACACCCCATACCATCACCATTGCATCTACACCAAAGCGGAAGAGGTTAGGCGAGTTAGCAAAGTTCCTAGAATGGATTTTGCGACCGTGAGTTCGTGGAATTCATACAAAGAGAGACAACTGAAGACCTATCGAGTCAAAAGAGATGCTGGGAGGGTACTAGTGTCGTGTCTAGCAGCAGCAGAGGAGCCAAGCTCCGAGTCAAGGCCGCCACACGCTTTTCTTCGGTCTGGCCTTCGTCTACTGATCGCGGATCCCATGTCAGCCTCTATAAGTCAATGGGTTTCAGCTTCGCTCGAGTAACTCAAGTAAGCAAATAACCGAATACGACATCATTGACGAGAGCCATGTGACGATATTCGACAATGCAAGCTCCGTTTCTGGCTGTAGCATCTTCTACATCTCTCCTTTAGCCACTACCTCTTCTCTACGACCGAAAGTCTTACATCCTGCAAGCTTCGCAATGATGTTGGCACTTTTTGCTTCCACAGGCTCTTGCCATGAGCGAGCAGAAGTTCATGGATATGCCCCATTGGAGAGCAGTCATGATTGGTCCGCATATTTTTATGAGAGCATGTTCAGGACTGAGAGAAATGAACCCTCATTCCGCTTTGACGGGCGCCCTCAGTGTATAGCTCATGGAAAATCGCCTCATCAGGAAGCTGTAGAGTATTATGGCGTATGACAACATGGCGGTGGAATAGGAGTATAGCTAGCCCCTTGAGCCTGGCGCTAGATCGCTTCTCCTGCTTTGGAAACACTCTTCAGAGTTTTCATTGTCGACATACATCCACTGGCCTGTGGATTTACATCGGTATCATAGTTGTAGGAGCCATCCTCCTTCTCAATGTGGTGATTCCAGAGGTCCAGTGTGCGGCGTACCGAAAACCCATAATTAAGGTGCGGAGCGCAGTGATTTCTCACGGCGCCTAGCCAAAGGAGAGGTCAAGATACATAGGTTCAACGCCGAGCCTAGCTTGTGTGGGAAGGAAGCGTGGAGTGGGGTTTCTTTGGGCTGTGATTCTTCGCTAGCCTGGGTTCTACGTCATGGCAGTTTATGTTGGGTTAATATACGTATGTGACCTTGCTCATCACCTTCGTTGAGTCTCCAACGTCTAGGCCCCACCTTAAAATATTCGGCCGTTGGGGCCTAGATTGCGGCTCCTGGTCTATGGTGCCCTGGTTGCCGTTCCGTACCAGAATGCAACTTATTCTCGAAGGCCAAGCGCAATCCGACGAAGACAAATATATGGCGAAGCAGGATGTCGCAGTGCTCGGGACAGCGTACCTGTCGATTCATCAACACATGGCGTTGGTCTTTTTCAGAATTACTTCCCAGCCCCGTGATACCCCTCAGTCGACATCGAATTTTCTAAAGATCATTTCTATACAGCCAGCTCACAATTAGCCTCGTGGTCAGTATACGGTGTGGTGCAACAATTTAGCGCTACGAAGAACTAATAGATCATCACCTTTTTCGAAGTGTTTCCACAAAAGAGAGGCCCGACAACACTCGAGTTTCCAAAGTCCGGCAAGCCAAGTGCATACGTCTGACACGAGCTCGTAATCTTCTGCCTTGAGTGAGATTATCCCGGGACTAAATGCCTCGGGATGCCAGGGTTTCTGAATACCGGTTTCTCTCAATGAGTGAAGGTACTAAAATGGCAACAATTGAGACGTCATACATATGAGGCGAGTGAAGCCAAGCAGCTCTACGCCTGGAGCTGGGTTTGGAAGTGCAAAGGTGCCCTAATGCGAGATTTCCTCTGTGAGATGCCGGTAAGCTTGAGGCGTGTTTCCTGGATCAGTAATATGAAAAATATTTCGTCTGGGAACCTTACAGTATCGACCATGAAGTGGTTAAAATCATCCCCTGGCGCAAATTAGTGTAGTCCATCCTCAATGTTTCGACTCAACCCGTAACTCACGGCAGATGTCAGCTAGTACCTGATAAATAGTTGCACACCATAGCATATTCCACAATCTTGTTCTCACCAGGGATTGCAGGTATGTGCACGGCCTTGAGCAGCCCATTTGTGTGTGTGTTT
>Ga0247774_1000269_pt1 | contig 25066 bp, 25 predicted proteins | sample UWRJL001104B6_FD_179933 | JGI IMG/M metagenome (GOLD analysis project Ga0247774, IMG submission 179933) | Plant litter microbial communities from Arlington Agricultural Research Station in Wisconsin, United States - UWRJ-L001-104B-6 | ecosystem: Environmental > Terrestrial > Plant litter >... | reverse complement strand
GCTTAGGGCCTGAGAAGCATACTTGTGACGTTGGCACTTGTGCTGAATCCCGGCTGCGTGAACTGCACCTGGTCGGGGAGCTCGCCGTACGCGGGCGGCGCCTCGTTCTCCGCCTCGAGAAGATCGGGGTAGTTGAGCCCATCAGAGACGAGGGCGGCATTGTATTCTAAGCTTTCCCGGCTAGGCTGTCGGGCTTCTTGTTGAAGGCGGTTCCAGCCCGCTGGGAGCTGCTTTTCGCCGCTCATTGTGACGATGATGTTGGAAGAGAATACAGTGGTAACAGGTCCGTTCTGGAAGGGATTTGAGGTTGATTGTCGGAGACTGAGAGTGGCAGGAAAAATGAGGGGAGTGCTTGAGAGTTTAATGGTCCTCAATCGTGAATCCCGGACCCCTTGTTGAAATTATCATGGATTTTCAGCTCCGGTTATCATATCCCACCAAAATCCATCGTGTCTCCGTCGCGGGGTCTTGCTTGAGCTTTATGGTGGGGTCAAACAAAGTGAGGTCATAGGTCCTTTCTCGCTAGGTTCCCAATCGTTGTGTGTTGTTTCACAAGAAGGTTTGGTTGAAAATAAATAATTCGCAGGGTAAGAGTCGGAGGAAAATGGGTTAAAGAGATAAATATGGGGACTCGTGATGTTTCAACTATGAGTTGCAATGAGTACGAAGGTCCGAGTAGGGAGCATTGCAGGGCCAGCCATGAATGCAGCGAGGCGGTCGCCTCCCCTCGTCATCGGGCTCCAATAGCGGCTTAAATCTCCCAGGGACGTGCACCAATCGCCATTCAGGATACCGGAACTAGAAATCTGCAGGTTTGATCCCGTTCCCGCACGCTATGACGACGCATTTGTGCTGAGCTGTGCGCTTTTCGAACATCTGGACCCTGGGCCACGAAAGGCTGCCTAGGCATGTGATACTTGGAGTTTATTCTCTCTTGATTGTCTACTAAAGGGATTGTGCGGTATTTTCACTGGCGCGGCAGCTGAGTTTCTCTAATTAAAATGCACCTTTGCTTGGGCAGGTGCTTTTGCATGTTCGATGTCACATTTATACTCTAGCAATTGCGTGTACGTATTCGGGGGATCCCATGTTGTGATTCTACATTTTGTCCTCAATACCACGGCAGCCGCGCGTGGAGATAAGACCTCCCCTTGAAAGAAATGTAGATTATACTCCTTCTCAAGGCTTCGTCAGCCGGATGCTCTTGCTAACGAATGTTGTCAAGTTACGAAAGCGATGCGGCACAGGGCGGGCATGCATCCGCTCTTCCGCATATCAACCCAGGCGTGTCGCCAAATACCCCTAGAAGTCGGGAGAAGCATGCCCCTCAAATGGACCCATCAAATTTGTATTAGGGATTATACCGTGAGATCGTATACTAGGCTGCCACTTAAGGACCCCCACAGCGAGGGCGACGTGTGGAGAAGGCAGCTGGGGGCATGCGAACCCGAGATCGAACCCGAGCGGGTACGATCTTGATATGTGATCTCTCTACTTTCTTTAAGACAGACTACATTGTAGATATTGACGAACAAGCATCTTCGATGCAGGATCATAATCTCCACAAGTCTCCGGGTAAGGATTGACAAACACCTCTGTAGAGAATGCCGCCGTAGCAGTCTATTCAGTTCAACTACCCTATCAACCACCTATGTTATTGTACAAGCCCGGAAGCCACGAGCCCAAGCCACGCAACATAAAGCACAAGTTACTCGACAGCGTTGCGATTGAGCCTCCTCAAATTCGTCAGTCTAGGTTTGCGCTTTTCCGAGTCCGTTCCCAGCCAGAACACCTTCTGCATCTCTCCTCAATCGTGTACCAATGGCAAGAAATTCCAACGTCTGCAGCGTCGAAACATTCTCTATACCGTTCTTGGGCAACTGTGTCCCTATACAAAGTTCACTTTGCCTCCTCCGACCCACAGCACCACGTGTCTAGCTGGAGAATTTCCTGGTGACCTTGGCAATGACTAGATGACACATCGTTAGTATCCCCAGCCACATCAATCTCGAAAGGAGTTAATGGACAGGAAGCAACTCACTGTGCAGGGCGACCACGCTAAAGATAAACACCAGCGACAGCACTAGCACTACCACGGGGTCGACTCTCAAACCAGGCGATTCATCGGTATAGAGCCCTATCCGAACAAACCAGGATTAGCATCCCGACTTCCTCACAAGTATTGACAGCCAAAAGTCAACCCCTCCTTTAGGAGCTACAGCTCCAATCAGAAGATGCAGGATCTAAACGTACTCAGCATGGTGCTGCTTGAGCCACCCGCGCCAGCAGCCCGGGTACTCGTCGGCCTCGTATTCGCAACCCTCTCCTTCTGATCCGCAGCCGCTCGTCGGCGGATGGCTGTCCGGGGACCGCCAGGGGGAGCGGGCGAGCTGGGACGCAGTTCGGAACCCGTGGCCGCCGCGTTGGCCGCGGGGGAGGCAGGACCGGGGGAAGACTGTATGGCAATCTCGTTAGCTTGGCTTGTGTCCACCAATTCTGCAATTGCTTATTTCTCTTTTCCGCGTGTGCGTGCGCGTGTAACCGGTAATTGAAAGGCTGGCATTTCGGCACGTGTTTGTCAATTCTCAGCAAGAGACATACCATGGTGAAATGTTAATTAGAGAGAGTTGACACGAAAAGACAAATAGCCTGAGAAATCGCTGCAGGATTGCTCAGGTCGTGGGTGCTTCGATGGGTTGAAAAAGTTGCGTGTCTGGCGAAAGTTAAAGATCTGGATATTTTTGCGCGGCTCGGATTACCTGTAGATGCCAAATTTACCAGGGAGTTGAGGCCACGGTGCATCAGCATCGTGGCGGGTACTTCGTCGCAAAGGGGGAAAGTCGGAAAAATTATTTTGCCGAGCGTCTAACTTTGTAGTGGTAGGGTTAGGGTTACTTCGAGAGGTGTGCAACTGAGCACTTTCCCCGAAGATAATACTGAACGGTGGGAAGAACATCTCGGCCACGTTGAGGACTACGAATTAGAACTGTGGCTAGAAATAGCGAGTAGAGCCTAAAGTATTCTCCCAAGCAGAGCGGGTTTAATGTAGGTATGCAGTTGCAGGTTCGTTCACCGAATCCAATCATCATGCCATCTGGTAGCCCAGCTCTTAAATCTAGTCACAATTGTATCAATTTAGGGTTGTGCTGTCTAGTACTTTGTCTAGTGACAGGCCCTTGATATCGAATTCCGGCAGTTCTCAGGTTATCCCACCGGGAAGTAGGGTAGTTGACCAGTATTTGCGCTTCTAAGATGTCCCCCATTCCTCATCCTTCTCCCGCATTCCTTCGCACCACATTTTTTTGGTTCTTCTTGCGAACAACTTCCAACTGAGAAAGCTATAGTGCCTTCCCTCTCTACCATAATCATCTGCTCTCCCTTACTGGGTCCGACTGGCGGGTTCCACAGTGCAGGCATTGTTTGTGTGGGATGTGAGTGCAATAAGAGAAGTCAAGACAAAGTGCGAAGCAAAGCCGTGGTAAAATAAAACAAAAACAAAAAAAACCCCGCGACGCATGTAAAAAACAAACGGAAAGTCACTAGCTGATCCAGCTGAGCTTCCAACGAGGCATGCCTCCTTTTTCCATCCCACTCCGCTGCGAGCCCAAGAAAGAGGCCGAAGCAAGCCAACTCGGCCGTGCTACCCCCAATAGCGATGATAGCCAGAAGTAGGTAGTCCCTTGCTAATCTCTCCAGTACCAGATTCAATGGGTGTCTCTCGAGGGGCGTCGCTTGGGGCCAGTTGGCAATCGGCAGTTAGTGGTGGTGGGCGTGTCTTGCTTCGTCGGAGCGATAGGTGGCAGGAGATTGTAGACAAATAGGTGATCGCTCGGTTCGCCGCTCCGAGTCGGAAATGTCGATAAAGGTAGTCGTCTCGGCGGATCATGCAAAGGCGCGAGTATATATATATTAAGACAGCATGCCGTCTACACTTGAAATCGAAAGCCTTGCACCAAACGCCTTCCGCTATGACTGATGGAATTCTCGCGGCGCCTTTGCCTCCCTCGGCGGCGCAGCACATGCGGCTAAGCCATGAGAAAAGTTCGACAAAAGGAATTTGTGGACAGTTATTCAAAGAGTGACGTCGAGAACCAAACTGACGTCCCTAACGATGGGGCCAGCGAGGTCCTCCAGAACCGGAATGAGGTCCAACAACTCGTTGTCATGCGCGTCCGAGAACCAGCTGCTGATCGGGACGGCGTGCTGGGGATGGAAAATGTACGACGTCGGGGAGTTGTCGATGATGATGGTGTCCTTGAGGTCCCGCCCGACCATGGACAGATCCTTGACGTAGTTGCCCTGGTGGTTATAGCAGGACTCGCGGAACAGACGGTGGTGGACCACCTTGTGAATGTCGAGCTGATCCAGCAACGGATCGCCGTACTGCGGCGTATTAGCTAGAGCTCTCGTGTGCGAAGCTAGCGGTAGACAAACCTTGGAGACTGATGCCGTGAAAACTACTACTTCGTACAACTCGCCCACTCTCTTCATAAACTCGTCAACCCCCGGTCTCTTTATTACGTAGACATTATGATAGTTGCCCTCGATTTCGACTGGGATTGTGAAATCGGCTTGGTGTAGTATCTGCTGAGGATCAGTAAACAGCTTCGAACCTAGAGGCCTGCAAAGTCATACCTTGAAAGAGCTATGCACCAGTGTTTCATCGAGATCTAGGACCAGACACTTTCGGCCACGGTGTTCGGGCCGGATCGGTGGCAACAAGGCTTTTGTTGGCTCCGAGGGCGCATCGCTTGCAGCGGCGTTGTGCGTGTTTGTCGTGCTCGGGCCAGGAGGAGGAGGGGGTATGGCGTCAGCCCTGCCGTCGTTGCCGCCGCCCTGCGTCGCACGTTCGTCTTCTTCATTCACGTCCTTCATCTTCGTGTCGCCTTCCTCGTCCTTGGCTTCCTCTACCGGTGGCTGTTCAGGTTCGGCAGAGTCGGCAGTCGACCCATTCTTGGGTGGTTGGACGTGGACCGACGGCGGCTTGATGGTGGACTGCTTGGATTCGCGGTCTCCCCGATCGCCAACCGTCGACTGATCCTGGGTGCTTGTTCCCGACACCCGCTTGTCCTTCACCCCGTCGCCGCTGGCGAGTGGTTGTTGAGACTCCTTTTCGTTCAGCTGGCTCTTGCTACCCGATGGCTGGTGATCAGAAGGCGTGTGCTGCCTGGATTTGGACGTCGTTGGCCGCTGCGGCAATCTGTCGAGCTTGTGGACGTTCTCCTCTTCCAGCGTGTTGGCGTTGTCAGGTACGCCGCAACAGCCGAGCAGCGCTAACAAGCCGCCCTTCTTCTTCGGACGCGGCTGGGCCGGAAGTGTGCCGGGCTGCGAGTTTACGGGTGTGTCTGCAGGGTCCGTCTCGCCACCGGAACGGTTGCTCGAGGCGCTTCCGTTCCGTGTCCTCCCCATGACGCTACTCTTGGACTCCTTGGAGCGATCACTAGTGCTGTTGCGAGAGTCGGTGACCGTAGCGCCGCTCAAGCCAGATGCTGTTGGGGAGGGCTGGTTTCGCTGCGACGAGGATCTTGCAGGTACGTGAAGTAAGGTGCGGCCCTGCTTGGGATACGCGCCGTCCTCGGGTGAAAGATATTCTTTTTCTCTTGTCATCCCTCGAGGCCGTACGAGGGCTGATTGAATACCGATCGGTTTGCGACCGTTGCTTCAGGCGTATCGACTTGGTCTACTGTTCTAGTTCCTGTCGTCGTTAGCTTCGAATTCGTCCTTCAGAGCTAGAGCGCCTCCCCCGTGATGGCGCCATTCTGAAAAAGGCGCCAGAATATGGCCAGGCGACTTCAGTGTCCATTCGTCCTACACTGGCCGGCAGGGGAAAAACCCCCATGAACATCAAACTCCATCTCTTTTAGCAACACCGCATCGGAAAACTGGTCTTCCGCCTTGGTGTCGATGCAGATACAAGAACATATTCGAAATCATTCTTGGGGGGGGCGGAGGGCGCTTCGAGTCATACCTTTACTCTATCCAGTCCAGCCTACCCAATATCCAACACCTTGGTAACGGCCGGTATCTGGTTCTCGCGAGACGAGAAATTTGAAGGCGTCTCGAGTCTCCAGCTGGGACAATTGGGAGAAACAATAGAAATGCGCGTCACGTCGGGGTTCGAGAGCAGTAAAGCGATTGAATCGCTCGCGTGGCAGTCGTGAAGCTCTATCGTCGCGCTGGGGCGAGGCGCCGCGAGCCTGGTTCAAATTTCGAGGTGCGGAGGCTGGTCACGGGGCAGCTCCTCCCAGACGTAGCGACAGCGATCGACGGGTCGAAGGGCTCGCCGAGTAATTGAAGCCCACGGATGGATTAAAACCGATAGATATGTCTTTGACGGGCCACGGAGCACATGAACGCGAAGTCGACTTCGGGAAAGATTGATGAGGAGAAGTTGACGAGACCCGGATGGGATGGGATACAGAGCGAGGGACGTATCAGAGGCTGAGGAAGCGAGATGACTGCCTTTCCGGGGGGCGAACGGGGGTGCTCTGTTCACGTTCCTCCGCCTAGCCGTCACTGTACGCTGTGGTTGGGTGCTTCCGATTGGGAAAATGGGGGCAGCGAGTGCCCGGTACGGGGGATGTGCAGCGCGCCATCCAGCAGAGGCTTTTGCTAATGCTCTGGGCTAGGGTCCAGTTTTGGCGCTGCGGCGCTCGCCAGTGGGTGACCGGGATCCAAGTGGAGTTCCCCACGAGATTACTTGCCTGGTCGGTCCTTGCGACTGGTACAGAACTGGTCCAAGCTCCCCAATTGGCACTGTGAAGGCCCCGCTTTTGTTTAAGATAAAACAGTGCGAATGGTCAATGTTTGTGAAGAGGCTTATCACGCATAGGTACCCCGGCCAACCTTAGTACATACCCAATTTGGGCTTTCGATGCTCATTTACCGGATGGCAGCCCAGTCGCCGCGCAGATGAGAATCTGACAGCACTTTAGAAGAGCGGAAAGATGGAGGAAGCGATCACGAAGGAGAATCAGAGATCTCGCGCAAAGCATCTCATGACCCATTGACCTCGGCACAACAAACACCTCAAGAGAACAAGGTTCGTCCATATTCCAGCGTGGTCGCTTGACTCGGATGCAGACAGCGCTGGCATCGCATGGACGGCGTCCGGTCCGTTCCACCAGACCAGTGAGAGCTGTGCATCCCACGGGTGCCGCCAGCCATGTTCGTTCCTCCCCGAAACTTGTCCATTGTACTCGTAGATGGATAGCGTGTTGGAGAACTGGCAGCTGTTCCTTTCCTCGATTGCTCGTCGTATGCAGTGTCGAACGACTGTCCGCTCGCCCCAAGCGCCTCGTCGGGCGGCTCGCCGTTTATGCCCTTTGAGCGGTATCCTACTCCAGACAGTGTATTCATCCGTATGGCCGTCACGGTCCACCCGCAGCATAAACCCCAAGGTTCAAGCAGCCGAAGCACCCGTCCGGCAAAGCGGTTGCAATTGAGTTCGAAAAAAAAACGAGCCGCCTGACGCAAGGCTCTCGCATGCTCTTTACTTGTTACGAAGTAAGCTGCTAGCCGCCTATTTCGCCGAGACTCTCTGCTGCTGATCCAATTTCGTGAAGCCATCATGGCAGATGCCTTCAAGGAGATCGACAAATCTACCTCGCACCTGCCTCCGATAAAAAATATTAAATAAAAAAAAATCTCTACTTTTCGCGCGAGACATCATAGGATGAACTAATTAGTCCGCGGCATGCATAATTGTCGACTTTGCGATTTGCTGCGCACTCTCGCACATCGTCCAGGTTGGGCTACGTTGCGGAGTCTTGATGTTGTCTTGATTGGCTCTTTTACCGCCCGTCCAGTGACGGGGGTGCTTTCGGGTCGTGCAACTGCAACCACTCATGAAAAGGGTGCCCGGGGAAGAAAGGGGCACCTTACGACTCCGCAGGGTTTACTTTCCGGGTCGTTGCGGATTTGTTCGTGAGAGCTTGGAATCCCACCCGATTGGAATTCTCGAAAAGCTGGCCTCGACCCGGCCCTGATCCTGCCGGCCAGTTGAGCCTCATGTCTGTCCTGCACAGCGCACCTAGTCAGGCACAGTTCCTCATCACATGTCTCTGAGACGCCACGTCGTGGTTAATATTACTGCAGGAACCTGCTAGCAGCACATGATATCCTAGTTTCAAACTGTTTCCCCATCCCACTTCTCGTCTAAGCAGACTGAGAATAAGAACAGCAGAAGCAAGCACGGTATATGGCTGTTCCACGTGGGCCACGCGAAAGAGAACGCAGGGGAAAGCAGCGATGCTGTGCAGATAATTGCCCCCGGCGCACGTCAATAACCACATAGTCGATGTTCCGTTTGCAACAGAGAGGGTCCTGTCGATCTCAACTTAAGGGATTCTGATCACGAAAATTGGACGGCGCTCACAGCAAATAGCCAACATGCTCCTGAGCGTCTAGATCTGTTAGGCCGAATAGATTGGTCGCATCCAAGGCGCCACTATCCTGACTCCGAGCAAGAAAAATCGGCGACGTAACCTGCTGGCTCTTGACTCACGTGACGAGGAGGAGCTCGAAGTCCTGACTTGTCTGCGAATTTAGGTCGATCTCGAACAAATTATCTAGGACCTTCAAGGCATAGGCCATGCCTTTTTTTTTACGTGCTATTCATTTTCCGGCTCTAGGCAGGCCATGGTTCGATCCTCGTCGTCGTCCTTCCCAGCGGATGTGGGGAATGAACACGTCGCAACGATCCTGGTGGTAGACATGTAGAGATCCTGACTTCGATGGATTCGCAGCGCTGCATGCTGCCCTCCGCGCTAGCAGCTAGGATATCCACTGACAAATTGTCTTAATTGTGGCGAGTGGCCTCGCTGTGATTCTAAGATATCGGTTGGCAGAGCTACCATCCAGACCGGATAACGGGGGAATCGGGGAGGAGTATTCTGCTCCCTAACCGACTGGTGTCCCTGGTGCTTATGATGGAAAGGCGGTTGTCGCTATGGCTGACTCCCACCGGCCAACTTACGCAAACGAAGTAGCCAGCGGCCTACCCGATGGTATACGCACTGCGTAACAGCCATCGGCTCGAGAGCCCCAAGCGTATTCTAGAAGCTTAGCCATGGGCAAAACCGGCAGTGGACCAAGTCGAATAATAGAAGCCCAGGACGATGCGCGACAAACTGGCACCCTTCTTCATGCTCGAAGGACCGGACGTACCTCACACAAGCGCCGACATCGATTCGGAACGGTGGGGCCGCACCTGCTCCGCCAGCGCAGCGGTTCCTGTGCCGGCACAGCTCTCAAAACAGCTTGATGTTCAAATGCTAGTCTCTTGCTAGTGGGTTGGGTGGCTAAGGTCATATTCGTCCGCACCAAATAAACGCAATTGTTGGATATACTGGACGTTGTCAAGAACATATGTCATCGACACGGTCAGTGGAAAGCAACTTCAGAACGACTCAAAGCGGGAAGTGGCGCAAAAGTTTCTAGGCAGAGAACAGCTTAAAATTGAGTGGATATTTTGGATGAAGAGTTCCGTTTAGAACTATCCATGCACAATCAAAGGCGTGGTAGAAGGAGTACTTCTGGACATATTGTCTCCGCTGCTGTCGGGTTTGATTGGACTGGCGCGGGTCGAGGTGGGGCAAGGGAATCAGTGACCCCAAAGCCGCGGTACTGACATTGCATCACATGTTCGCTCTAAGCTCGCCGCCGGGAGCTGGATACTTGTAGCACAAGCTGGCCATGTCAGGTTTGGTCCGCTAGTCTTGACATTGATTTCCGCGCCATGTCTCGAAGGCGCCAATTGCCACGCGGTCATCCGTCTTGAATTGCTTCCTCTGCTGAAGCTACTCCCCCAGGCCGCTACCGAAAAACGCGAAGCTGATAGCAGCGACATTCCCAAGCTCCACAGTCACGATGGCGACACAATCCACACTCCAACACTCGGCGGCTGAAGAGGCGCTGGCAGCCTTCCTCGAGAAATACACGGGGCGGGTCCGCCGAAAATTACGAAATACCTCTCGAACAACAAGATTGCTAGCGTCGCTCTCGCTTCTCGTCTCAATCGTTGTTAGTGGAGAGGTCGCAAGACGTCGATGGAAGAGGAACCGGATGGAGCGAGAGCAGGGCAAGAAGCTTGTCAGGACAAACTCGTGGCTGTTCAACAAGGATGGATCTAGGACGATATTCGTTCCGTATCAAAATAGTACCTCCAAGGTAGTGATTCACACAACGAAGCCGCTCACCTTCGAAGCCCATCGACGCCTGTTTCTAAGTCCTCCCCGATTGACGGGCATTCGGGATGCGGCGGTGCCATCCGTGACAACAAAACCCGGCCTCAACCTTGCGTTCCTGCACCAGTTCCTCAGCTTGATGCACATCATGATACCGCGCTGGACAAGCAAAGAAGCCGGACTGCTGCTCAGCCACGGCGCATTTCTAATGCTGCGGACATACCTCTCCTTAGTGGTTGCTCGGCTCGATGGCGAGATTGTGAGAGATTTGGTTGCCGGAAACGGCGCCCAGTTTCTTTGGGGTATTATCAAGGTAAGGAGATGCAAATTACTACGTCTAGGCTCCAAGATCTAACGAGGTTATTCCAGTGGTGCGGGCTTGGCAGCTTTGCATCCTACACGAATGCCATGATCAAGTTCCTCGAATCGAAAGTGTCGATTGCCTTCCGCACCCGACTCACTCGCTATATCCACGACCTTTACCTCAACGACAACTTAAACTACTACAAGCTCTCAAATCTAGACGGCGGGGTCGGCCAGGGTGCGGACCAGTACGTCACCCAAGACTTGACGTTGTTTTGCGCCGCCGCGGCGAACCTATACTCCTCCCTTGGGAAACCCCTGGTCGATTTGTGTGTCTTCAACTATCAGCTGTACCGATCACTGGGTCCACTAGCCCTGTCTGGGCTCCTGGGCAACTATATCCTGACTGCGAGCATCCTCCGACGACTATCGCCACCCTTTGGCAAGCTCAAGGCCGTCGAGGGAAAGAAAGAAGGAGACTTCCGGAGTTTGCATGCTAGGCTTATTGCCAATGCCGAGGAAGTTGCCTTCTATGGCGGTGCAGATATGGAGAAGCAGTTCCTGAACAAGGAGTTCAAGTCCCTGAAGCACTGGATGGAGGGCATTTACATATTGAAAATCCGTTACAACATTCTCGAAGACTTCATCTTAAAGTACAGCTGGAGCGCTTACGGTTATCTGCTCTCGGCGTTACCCGTCTTCCTCCCTGCATGGGGCGGTCTGGGAGGCCGCATGGAAATGGCGAGCGCATCGGAAAAGGGTGGGCGTGAGCGCGGCCGTATGAAGGAATTCATCACCAACAAGCGGCTAATGCTCTCACTTGCCGATGCTGGAGGGAGGATGATGTACTCCATCAAGGATCTCTCCGAGCTGGCCGGCTACACGAGTCGGGTCTACACGCTTATCGCGACGCTACACCGGGTACACGCAAACGCTTACTTCCAGAGGAATGGTCAGAATGAGCTATTCTCGCTCTCTGACGTCAATGGCACTATCCAGAAAGGCTTTGACGGCGTGCGATTTGAACAAGTGCCGGTCGTTGCACCAGCTCTCTGGCCTCAGGGGGGAGATGAGCTGATAGAATCTTTGTCCCTCATTGTTCGGAGGGGCGAGCATTTGTTGGTGAGTCTTGAGCCTACCGATGAATGCTAGTCACACCAGCCAGCTAATGAGTATCGCAGATTTCGGGGCCCAACGGTGTGGGAAAGACAGCCATCGCTAGGATACTAGCCGGGCTGTGGCCCGTGTACAGGGGACTCGTGAGCCGCCCCAAGGCAAATGGAGAAGATGGCATAATGTTTTTGCCCCAGCGACCGTATCTCAGCATTGGCACGCTCCGAGATCAGGTCATCTACCCCGACGGCGAGCTCAACATGCGAGAGAAGCGCAAGTCGGAAATGGATCTCAAGAGAGTTCTCGACGACGCACGTCTCGGCTATCTGCCCGATCGCGAAGGTGGATGGGACACCCGAAAGGAGTGGAAGGACGTACTCAGCGGCGGCGAAAAGCAACGGATGGGCGTTGCAAGACTTCTATACCACGAGCCGCAGTATGCTATTATCGATGAGGGGACCAGTGCCGTGTCGAGTGATGTTGAAGGATTGTTGTACGAGACGTGCAAGGAGAGAGGTATAAGTATGCACACCCCGACGTTTAATTTTCTTCCTACAAAGCTCATTTGGGGGCGACTGTGACTAACGTGGTGGTAGCTCTCATCACAATCTCGACACGCGCGTCACTCAAGAAATACCACACGTACAACCTCGCACTCGGCATGGGTGAGCAAGGGGATGAGTGGGTGTTTGAGCGCATCGGGACGGAACGCGAAAAGATGCATGTGGAGAAGGAAATTCACGACATCCGCGAGCGCCTGGCCAAGGTGGACGAATGGACCAAACGCAGGGCTGAGATCGACGCCGAGTTGGCCAAGGTTTGGATCGAGGGGGGGGAGGTCTTAGACGCCCCAGCATATACTAAAGAGAACAAGGAAGAGAAACTAGTGGCTTGATAGAAACAGGAGAGCCTCAAACATACCCAACCTACCGGCTTTGCTTAAGATGCAGAGAAAATATATTTATAGAAGACGTTAGAGTGACTCCCCACGGGCTGACAATGGTCTTGAGTGCGGTGGGGTGCTCTATATGAGAAGGTTGTTCTTTTGCCGGCACAAAGCAGGGAACATAGAAAGAAGTGTCTTGCTGGCTCTACACGAGTCGTTCATCTTGTCTAAGCAACACACAAATCTAATTCTTTTATATTTATTCTGGGTTGCTGTTATTCCTCTGCATTGTGCAATTCTCACAAGCCTATCATAACCACAAAACGTGTGCCTGTTAGAAGCAAATGGAGCCGGTGGTGCTCGTGATGTAACTTCGACGCCAGAATGACCTTCAAATTTGAGCAAACTCGGTAGATTCCGCCATGCGTTTCTAGTGAATTAGTCTCGTCGGCTCACTACCGGGTTCAGTCCTCCATATCGCACGAGACGATTGAATACCTGAAAAGTCTGGGTGTGAGACCTCTTGGAAAGTTAGGGTTTGGAGCGCACTTGCGTGTGATCTAACCCTAACAAAATCATCATGTAAGAAAAAGCCGCCGCGGGTTTGTATTTTTGGAATTCTCAGTCGTACCTGGACGCACTCAAACAACAGATTCTCTCGAATCTATCCTAGCGTTTTGGATTCACTGTTACACGGCTCTCAGCCTGCGGTCCGGGCAGTCGGATTCTGGCGGGATTAATCGCATCGACCCTTTCCCTGCAAAGTTGATTGCGCGAGCCGCCCTGCATGTTTAGACTACGGGGTTTCGCTTTGGTCAACAATGAATCTGTCATTTTAGACTTCTCTATCTTCATGTGGTGTAAACATGTGCTAAGCAGTAAATTCCCAGCGCTGGGGTCAAATCCTCAACTTTGGGTTCCACGCGCATGCAAACGGCACACTCTCATTGCTTCTCTTGAATGCTGCCCATCATCCAAGAACCTCAAAGCCTACCCCCGTATTTGCCCCGTCATACGCTCGGATTTCCCTATTCCCTGCATCGGCACCCATCCTTGCCGCCCTTGTCTCCACGCCACAAAAACCCGGATCGGGAAAGGACCGGGTCGGGGCGGCCAATGACAGGGCGGAGACGCCAATCGTTAGCTTCGCGAACTATTTGCTGGGTTTAATTTCCCGATTTGAGTGCTGATATTTTGCGCTGCCGATCCTGTTGCCGCATGCAAATGTTCCTTTTCGGGTACTACAGTAACAACCCGGGTTCAAGGTTTGACCGATGAGGAGGCAGACGAATGGCGGGAGGGTGTCTGTTGTTGCCGATGATGATATTATTGACGCACTACTCAGCTTGCTGGGCTGCAAACACGTTGAGGGAGCGCTCGTGTGGTTCCGAGTAGCAAAACGGGGGGGGAAGAGCTTTGATCCCGACCTGCAAGCCTCATCGTGTGGGATTCAGTTGGGTGTCTGTATTTTCTACGTGCCATGTTGCAGAAGACCGCCAATGTAGGCGCGGGTACGGTGGGGACGCTCCCCATTAACCAAGTCTACCTAGTAGTCGCTGCCACCACACATTGTCCCTAAATGTCTGTGTGTTCGTGAGAGCTGCAGGTGAATGGATTCCAAGTGAGGGTTTGTGAGACGACGTCAGCGGTGGCCTCTAACCAGACCGAGGTTAGCGGTGCTTCGACGTTGAAGACGGCGATAGCCACATCGCCCTTTTCGGGATCTGCAGCGTTTGCTCAACGCCTTTCATTGTTTTTTTGGCCCTCTTCTTCTTATCAACCTTGATCAAGTAAGCAATGTACGAAGGATTATGCATGCACTTTCTGAGCGTTTTCGGGAATCGCCTCTTGACATCTTCAACCGTCCCGATTCGTTGCTTTGCTCATCGCCCATCCACAGCTGCACACCACATGTATGTACGAAGGACGTCCAACTAGACCAAGCTGAGCTGCTGCACATCTTTCTTTTCCGACAAATCAACAATAGAATTTCACGCCGATCTTCTCTCTCAGATCTTGATCCTCTCCCCCCCCAATCTTTGTCTTGTTTTTCTCGTTAAAAACCTCCAACTTACCTTCGTACATCACCACGATCTAACCGCTCGATATGTAAGGTTGTGCCCACTCTTCCACGTCGGCTGAGACACCGAAGTCTCACTTACTTTTGCAGCCCAGCCAATTATTTCCCAAATCCAATCAAACCGCCAAATTAGAGATACCGGTATAACGACAGAGAAAATAGAAACAGAGACAGGAAATTCAAGACCAGGCCTAGCAAGTTATATCGAGAGGCGAGGCGTATTTTCTCCTGTCATATGCTTTGTTTTCTTATTCCTATCGAGGGGTCAACGAGTAGAGACAATTTCTTCCGGATTCTTTCTCCTTTCTTCCCCGACGACTAATTCTCATTGAGGGTTGATCCGAGATTTGTAATACCAAGAGGCACAACTATAAGCTTGGTGTCGGTTCATCTAAGCAAAGGGTCGGTCCGTACGGAGGAAGCGGTGTTGACACTGGCAAGGCTGATTTGTATCGGAAGACTGAACCTGCCTCTTCTTTTTGGACCTTCGGGTCTCTATTCATTACTCACGTGCAGAACGGAGGGGACGCAGAGAGCCTGGAGAGATGGCATAGGGATACCAACGCTCGAATGACAACCTCATTCTCTCCGCCGACAACCCACAACGTAGGCGAGGAACAACTCACCCCACATCCCCTCCCGCACGCATCATGTCGCTCCCGCGACGCTCCTCGGGGAGCTCCCTCCGCCACATATCCCAGCTCCAACCCATCGTCGAAGACGAAGTCGTAGGTCCAATCCCCGCAATACCGGCCCGCTCCCCGCGCCGAAGCTGGGGTGCGCCTACCGGAACCCCCCCCGACGATGATCTCGAGCCAAGCATACCAGTATTAAGCTACCACCCGTCGCCGGACCAATGGCGACAATCCCACCCCGCGGTGAATATATCACCGCCGCAGATCGAACCACCGAAACGTCAGGGGCCGTCCCGGTATCGAAACGCTTCGTCGTCATCGTCTTCCTCTTCAGGTTCATCGCCTGAGAGGACAACCGGAACAGGAGCAGGAGCAGGAGCTGGAGCGCCAGAAGGAGGAGCAAGTGTTCAAGGGATCACCCACGGGCGGTACCAGCAGCAGTTGCAACGGCAAATCCAACTTCAGCAACGGCAGCAGCTGCAACAGACGCGGACGCCACCAGCATCAAGTCGGTCGCCTGCTAGCTCGTTGCATGCGCCGCCGTTGGCATATAAACACCTTCATCGGACGTCGGTCAACGAGCGGGGTTCGGACTCGGAGCTGAGCGTGAAGAAGGGGAGCAGCGCCAAGACTTCTGTTACCGAAAAAAGATGGTCTGCAAGGCGGGGCGGGTGGTTGAGGTTGGGACTTTTGCTGGGGTTGATTGCGCTTCTTGCTGTTGGGTTGGCGGTGGGGTTGACGGTTGGGTTGCGGAAGTGAGTTTATCTTACCCCTTCTTCCCGCTCTCCTCCCCCCTCTGCTCCCACTGGGGCTTTTGAGGAAGGTTCAGGGGTTTGACCTCCCCTCCCCCAGAGGCAGGTAAGGGACTTGAGACTAACAATACGTCCCGCACTACTAGAAAACGAGTCACAACCGAAGGCGTACAACCCGATTCATCGTCGAAATCCGGGGACGTCTTCCCCGCCGGTTCCTTTGCGTTTACGGCTGCGCTGACGGACGTGAAGACGGACTGCACCTCCAACCCCGACACGTGGAGGTGCTATCCCCACCAGACCTACGCCGACTCCGGCTCCGACTCGGCCGCGACCTTTTTCTGGATTATTTCCCCGGCGTCCGAAAGCGGGAGCGGAGAGTACCAAATCTCGTCGACCGAGAACCCCTTTTCCGCCACGTTTGAAAACTTGGCCCTCGACATTGTCGACAGGGACGAGTACACGGAACGGTACACTTTTGAATTTGCCATGAACAAGACTACTCTAACGACCAAACCGATACCTTCCGAAAGCAATAGCACGGCAGAGGGGAAACGGGAGGAGGGAAACGGAAAACTGGCGAACTGCGCATACTCAGAGACTCTTTTCCAGGCGACGATATGGACGAGGGTACCACCGCAGGCGGGTTCGGGATTGAGTGTCTCGATGCCGGACTTCGACAAGGAGTTCGGGACGTGGCCCGGGCAGGTTGAGGTTTGGCAGAAGAGTGATGCCGGCCCCACTTGTGTAGAAAATAGCGGAGGAAGTAAAGTAGTTGTGGAAAGTAAAGAGGGGGAGTGTGGGTGTCGATATGCCAATTTTGATTTGACCATATGAGGTCAGACCTGGGAGACGGGAACCTTGGGTTGATGTGTAATGATAATCGGGGGAGAGATAGCGCGAAGGCCTTAGACGCGCACACACTTTGCTCGGGCATGGCATGGGAGCATGAAGCGAGCCGGACAGAGCACGGAAACATGGATGGACGGGGGCCATAATTGGTAGTATCACAAAGGTACTTGCGGCGTTCCTGTTATTTATACCCCTAAGGCATGGCAACACGGACGGACGGGAATATATAGAGGGCAGAGGATTGATAGGATAGAACGGAGCATTACGGGAGTACACGGGGATACGTGTTACACACATGGCCTCGGAGAGGCATAAGATATTGATCTTGAAGATACCCTTTGTTAAATCGACAAAAAAATATTATATTCTAGGAGTGCTTTGTGTATGGGATATCTGAACAGCCGCCTGCATGTTCTTGGGAAGGGGAGGGAGTTAACGACACTGTTGGTTAGTCTTCCGAATCGGCACCTGAACCCTCCGGATATAGTAAATATCCTCCGTCTTGATCCTCTTCGGGGCCGGATCTGGTGGGGCACTCTCCTCCAACTGGTCCTTCCGCTTAAGCCCGTGGGGGTGGTGCTGAGGATTTGGCTGTGCAAGTGGCAACCCTTCCTTCGGTTGTGGAGACACCACTTGGGCCTTGGATTGAAGTGGTGGGAGCTGCGGTGCTTTCCCCTTTCCATTAGACGGTTGTCGGTGCTCTGCACATTTTGGCTCCAGTGAGGCAGCTTGACCTTTGGGTTGGAGGTGATGAAGGCGCTGCCTGTGCTGAATTAGAAGGTTCCCGTCCTTTTTTTTCTGAACGGCGGAGAGGAGGGGGACACCGGGTTTGGGCGTCGACGGAGCCGCAGGCGCGGCGTCGGATGGATCTCTATACACCCATTTTTGCAAACGCTGGTTGACTGATGCTTGGGTCGGTTGGGTTAGCAGCTGATCCGATTGAACTGCAGAGTTCTTCAGAAGAGGTTCCCCTTCTTTTTGGGACGGTCCTCGTTGGTGAGACTTCTGGGCCTGGGCGAAATGATCCCGAGAGAGCTGCTCCATGATTTGGAGTCCATCGTCCTCATGTTGTGGTTGCCGCTGTGACTGACTTGTAACCTTTCCAGGCGCCTTATCCCCAGACTCATCCTTATACTTGCCGTTACTCTTCCTCGGCTTGCGTGTCGTGATAAACACAGGTCGGGGCTTCGGCTCGGGCCGTGGTGCAAACACCGACTCCTGAAAGAACCGCTGCGTCTCTTCATCTGTCTCTTCCTGAAACTCCTTCTCGAATCGCCCTTCGCACAAATAGAACAACTCCTCAGGCTCAGGCCGCTCCTTGGGATTCTCTAGCATGCATCGGGCTACTGTTTCTCGGAGTTCCTGTTCGACGTAGCGGAACTCGGGTAGTCCCAAAATTGCCCCGCCGTATCCCTGACCAAACTGCGGGTGAGTGGTTGCCTTGAAGGGAATTTCCCTGCACCAGCCTGTGATGAGAGTCCACATCTACACTCATAGAGGAGGCCGGCCAAGTTAGTGGATATTGGGATCAAGTAGTGGGATGAGCGGATCGAGGGGCAAGACTTTACAATACGTCCGACCTGGAACATATTCGTGGGGCTGCCGAATTGGCCCGCCACTTTTGTTTGAGGGTGGATATCTGGCCTGAATGGGACGTGACCGTATCCATAACGGAGTTCGTCCCATTCAGCGACGAATTGCTCCTGAAAATCTGGTTAGTGAATAGTCCAACGCACTACGAAGGACCTAGCGGCTAGGTGTCAAGCCACTACACCTACCGGAGTGTAATTCATAGGCTTGCCTCGTCTTCGAAAGTTCCACAGGTCTCGTTCGGCCCTTCTGTGCATCAGATTAGCAGGTCTGCATGGTTCCTAGCCGTGTGGTATTTCCTACGACGGGTTCTTTTCGCTATGCCTCCAAAAGTCTTTCATATCTACAGCGACGCCCAAGTCGGCGATCTGTGAAAGGTTATTAGTTGAGAGCGCAGAAGTCCAGAAAACAACGCCCTACATGCCTTAAAGATTGGACCATTTGGATGATCGAGAGGGTCACTTCCAATGAGGACTTGTATCAACAGTTAGCACCTAGATATGCTGCTGCATTAGGCTAGGACCTAACTATTCATAGGATCCAGGTCAAAATGAACTATGGAAGAATCCTTGGCGCGTCTCTTGGGTTGTTCCATCCTAACCTGGGTTTGCACGAGGGGAGGATACTTCATTGCCAGAGCGCCCCTGACCACTGAAAAAAAGACAATGTGTTAGATTCGACAGAGAAGGAAAACCTGGAGTAATTTGATACAATATTTGTACGTACAGCAGTCGAATATCATCCAAAGCACCTTGTTGGACAGCGGATCGTAGACCCTCTTCTCGTCACCCGCCTTATCTGCCTCTAAAGTCCATCTCTTTTTCAACCAGTCCCACATATCACCATATTCAAGGTACTCAATAAACAAGACCGGGGGATTTTTGAGATCAGTCCTAAGCCCCACCTCCGCCCGAACTTCTGCAGTTCGCATTGCGGGCTCGTCCAAAATCTGTACGATATGCTTCGAACCCTTCAGCCTCTTCTAAGACGTTAGCTATTCTAGCTCAGGTACTAACCTCACGAATAATCATACCTCTAGAAAACTCATCTCAAGAGACTTCCACCTCGTACCATCTTCAGGATATATCTTGCCCACCACCTGCCTGCTTTCCCCGTCCTTGTCCGTCGCCGTAAAGAGTGCTACGGTACCAGCCGAGCCCATGCCGAGCACCTTTGTGAGTTCCATGTCATATAAATAAGTTAGGTGCCTGGACAGCTGCTTTCCTGCCCTGCTGACATCATCCCCGGCAGATAATTCGGTAAAGGGAATGTCGAGCCATCTTATTCGGGGGATCTCCTCTCCCTGCTGCTCGTCTTCTTCAATGGTAATCTTCTCGTTCATTCGTATCCTCACGTAGTCCTCCTCTGTATGATTTCCCAGTATATTTTCCTGGCCGCGCAGTTCGGCAAAGACCGCGGTTGCAACGTTTCTGTTGTCTAGCAGCTCCAGGATCGTGTGACCTAGTGACTCGGGGCTGACTGCAAGCCTCGCGAGAACCGCAGTGGTTACCTTGCGTAGGGTCTGCCACCGACAGGAACCGGTCATTCTAGGCTGTGATGCACGAGTGACCTCGTCCTTATGACTGGCCATCTTTGCGTGGGTAGATTCGTGTCCTGCTGGGGGTTTGGCTTGCTATGAAACCTGGCAACCAGCAACTCGTTTGGATTCTCAAGGAGTGTAAGCAGAAATTAGAGAAAAGCCTCGAACTGTCGAGACAGGTATTAGACAAGTTCCCGGAGACCCCCTTATAAGTCATTTCTTGAGAACATCACTGATACGACAATGAAACCTCTCGCCATAGTTCGAGCTTCAAGCCACTTTCGAGACAAACGCCAATATTATACCCCGGTTGAACAACGGAGATATGAGTGAAAGAACCCATCAAAATAACGGCCTTTGGCCAAATGGCTCTCCGAACCGCAATTGGCAACTTCCATAAATCTTGGCTCTTCTATCTCTGCATGCGGAGGTTAGGCATTGGCCATCCGCAAATTTCCATAGTATGCACAGTACATCCAGGAAGCAGAGCAAAGGCAGTCTCTAAAATGGCCCGGTTGGCATGAGAATCGTGATCACTTGAAAGTAGTGGCTGCATAGTATTCCGGCTCTGTCGGTGAAGGCCTGCCTATAAGTGCCGGCGGTCGGTGAAGCGACATGCAAAGTTGCAGGTGATACACCCGCAAGATCCCCCCCTCCGGACATACGGGCCGAACTCCAACCCTTTCACCTGCAAGTTCTGCTTTCTTCTTTTCTTGGAGCCTTCACCGCCTTCACCGCCCGCGAGGCCCCGAGCATCTGGGCATGGCCTCCCAAACGATTGAAAATGATCCGCGTCCCGCTGCGTGGCGTACGTGGTGTTGGGCCCACCACCAATGGTCGTGACGCAGGTAATGCCGGTACATGTTTGCTGGCCACTCAGCTCTCAATGGCAAGCCTGGTTGGGGGTGGGAAAGTCATGTCGGAGCGGATACAGGTGTGTTAATATGGGAGTGTCGCATGGCACGGCTGATGCTACAATGCTCGATCGGGATTTGGGAGCGTCTCTCGGTATCTGCTCCGATGTCAACAAGTCGCCAAGAGTCTCGAATTTCGGGCCTAAGTAGTCGCAGAAAGACCTAACAAAAGGCCGGCCAGCCTCTGCTGTGTCACTCGCTCTGTAGGAACAGCAGGCTCCGCCGCCAATTAGCCGTTGTGAGGGATTAAACAGCCTAAATATTGCCGGGTCTCGGCGAAATCATTCTCCCCATTACAGGGGTCAGTTATCTTGATAGTGGGGGTAGCTTGGGGACGAAGCTGCTATGGCAACAGCGAGGGGTCAAATTCAGTGGAGCAGATCAGCACCTTGACAGGCTTTCTGCAGGGTCCAAGCTCTGAGCTTTTGGTAGTCGACACCAACATGAACGCCCCTATCTGTCCATCGCAGCCTGGCGACCCAGCACTACGCCGTAGTTGTTGCACTCCGAAAGCTCCCTAGACCCGAGGCCCGGATTGAGGTACAAGGCTCCCGGCCGTCTTCCCCAGTTCTCAGTGTATCTTGCCCACCTTGTGCGGCACCTAGAGGGAAGATCGCCACGAAACGTGGGAAGAGTTGCCTGCTCTCCTGACGCCTCCACTTCCACCGAGGACAATAACCTAGACCAACTATTGGGCTTTGGACATTTTCTCCCGGATCAAGCAAAGACTCCGACGTCTCGACTCTCCCGCTGCTCCAAAAATGGATTTCGATGTGGTCCTTCTTGGCTCTTGATGTCGAATCTAAGCCACTTCACTACGCTTAACCTTACAGGTCATGCAGGCAGCTGGAACCAGACTTCACGTCTCCCATTCAATGCCTGCACGCTTAGGCGTCAGTATTGACGCACAAATGGCAACTGCGCTCTCGGCGCCTTAACTCCACATGAAAGCCGCAAGGCGACACCAACCCAGTTTCCATCTGCTTAGCCAGTAGCTAACATTTACCCGTGCTAATGAGACGCTCGTCCACCCCCGACCCCGGAGAACTGGCTGCAGCCCAGCAAGTGATAACCTTGGAACTTCCGGAGCTTGCTGGCTGCTCTTCGGGAAGGCGACCCTGTGGCACTCCGCAGAGTCCACACCAACACCAAAGGTTGACCGCAAACCGGCCGAGCCCAGGAACTAAACCCAAGCTTCAGGCAGAGAACACGTCCGCTGCAGCGCCCTCTTGCCGGGTTAACAGGCCTCCAGGAGCCAGCGGCCCCAGATTGCGAAAGCGTGGCCGAAACGAATCCGGTTTTCTTCGCCGTGGCTACCACTTCCCTTCGCCCTCCATTCTGACTCGCCGCTACACATGGTCGGAATAATTTGCCCCAATCCAAACGGCCTGCAACCGGGTCCAGTGCGTCACTGTGCCAGTATCCCAGAGTAGTCAGGTTGGCTTCCCGAATGGCAGAGGCTACGACGCAACCCACTTATCCACTCATTACCCGAAAAGTTTGTCCTGGCAACAGGTAGTGTCTGGCATCATGTATGATACATGTAGCGTCTGCGAGTAAAAGCGCAGACGGCTGGCGTCCACTAACAGCACCGACCCGCACCAAAGAGACCGAACATTATTTGAGATGATCCGCTGAGGGAATGTACCTTGGCACAGGGCGTAAAGCGCGCCTGATGCCTCATCACCCCCCTCCGTTGCACCCGCCTCCCACGTCTCCGTTGAAGGGTAGCTCCTGCTGCTTACTTCTTGCCTATGTCTATTTTCTCCCGTCATTGGGCCATGGAGGTTGTAAGTACAAAAGCTTCTGGATCTCCCATTATCCTTCCTTCTAAATGGCTTCTCCCTCCACCACACGCCTTCTCCTCCCCAAGTTGATATCACGAACATCTCTTTCACACTCACGAGCATTGACGGTCCGCCCGCTTGTCACTCTCGCCCATAACAAGCCTCCTTCCCTCTGGCAACTTCGAACCTTCCTACCTACGAGTTTACCGAGCCTCCGGCGCAACATCGGATCCAAGTCTAACATGGCTAGCCCTACTATCAAGCTCAACAGCGGTGCGGAAATGCCCCAGGTGGGCTTCGGTCTCTGGAAGGTCGACAATCCCGTGTGCGCAGATACTGTTTACAATGCCATCAAGGCTGGCTACCGCTTATTCGACGGTGCTTGCGGTGAGTCCAAACGCTTCATATTCCTGATACATTGGCGGGGGGCGGTTGGAGGTGGAGGGGCTCATGACGTGGGACGCGTGAGTGTGTAGAGGCGATCGGGGTTCCTCGGTGAGGGCTAGGTTCTGGTCTGGGCAGCTTGAAACTCGGCAGACAGACCGGGAAGATCTCCTTCATCCCCATGATCACGGTCTGGACCCTCAATGGCAGCCTTTTCTCGTCAAAAAGCCGGCCGGACCGCGGCTTGGCGTGGTGTCGGAGCAGCCATACTGCTTTGTTTCAGCGAGAGCGTAGCGAAGAACCTACCCCTCCTTTACCCCACCATGGCAAAGTCAATGACGGGCTATGCAAACGCGGGAGGGAGGGGATCGCACGCATACTTTTTCTCGCCCATTACACCACCAAGCCCTCCAACAGAGCTTGACCACCATCGTCTGCCATTACGTCGCCTCTGCGCTGAAGAAATACTTCAATACATCCGGCACTGCAGGCTTCTTCAGCCTGGAAATCCGACCAACCAAGCACCACGACCCCTTTTTGCAAGTGCAGCCGCCGAAGACGCAAGCAACCACACGCATCCTGCACACGCATGTTCTCTGCTCTGCAGATGACTTTGCCTCCAAAAATCGCCCCTCATGCTCTCATGCCCATGCCCACTGCCCGCCCGCACATATCACACGCAAATATGATATTATTATCTGCCAAGGCAATGCCGCCACTGCCGCTCTGCTTGCTTGTCGGCGGCTTGGGTCGCAGAGCCAATTGAGAGGCAGCTCACAAAGGAGGCGACCGAGGTGCTTTACTGTCCCGCCGTGCATCTAGCATGGCGAAGGATGCATTGCTCAAGGAAGGCTTATGCTGATTCAGTTTCCTAACTGCAGATTACGGGAACGAGGTCGAGTCGGGCCAGGGCATCGCCCGCGCCATCAAGGAGGGCATCGTGAAGCGCGAAGATTTGTTTATTGTCTCCAAGCTGTGGAACACTTTCCACGACGGTGATAAGGTGGGGCCCATCTGCAAGAAGCAGCTGGCTGACTGGGGCATCGATTACTTCGACTTGTTCCTCATTCACTTCCCCGTCGCTCTCGAGTACGTCGACCCGTCGGTCCGGTACCCGCCCGGCTGGCACTACGACGGTGCGAGCGAGATTCGCCCGTCCAAGGCCTCGATCCAGGAGACGTGGACGGCGATGGAGGCCCTCGTCGGCAATGGTCTAGCGAAGTCGATTGGTATCTCCAACTTCCAGGGCCAGCTTGTCTACGACCTGCTCCGGTACTGCAAGATTCGGCCAGCAACGCTGCAGATTGAGCACCACCCGTACCTCGTACAGCAGGAGCTTGTGAATCTCTGCAAGGAGGAGGGCATTGCCGTTACGGCGTACTCGAGTTTCGGAACCTTGTCGTTTGCTGAGTTTGGCATGAAGCATGTCGGCGCTCTCAAGCCGCTGATGGAGACGGATGTCATCACGTCCCTAGCCTCCAAATACGGCAAGCAGCCCTCCCAGATTCTCCTTCGCTGGTCTACGCAACGGGGCCTCGCCGTCATTCCGAAGACGAGCCGTGTGAACGTCATGGCAACCAACATGGACTGCACGTCCTTCGACATTGACGAGGAGGATATGGCAAAGATCTCGGCCATGGACAAGGGCATTCGCTTCAACCAGCCTTCTAACGTAAGCCCACCCCTTCAACTCAACCATTTCGACGTCCCTCGCCCCCCACCTTGTCTCCATCCGTTTACTGACAATTTGGTTTCCCCCCCACTCTTTCTAGTACTTCGAGACCCAAAAGCTCTGGATCTTCGGTTAAGAAGACATGGTCGGTCGCTGACTCCACTGGGCATGCATTCAAAACTCCCAGCTTGTACTCTGTGTCACACAAATTCTTGCGAAGCTAAATGGGACGGCAACCTGGTAGCAAAGACGGAGCAATTTTGTCATGAAGGGTAGGCAGATGAGTGAAGTAAAAATGTCAAAAACAATAGCAACCAAGTGTGAGGATAAAGCCTTTTTTTTTTTTTTTTTTTTTTTTTAAAATGGAGAGA
>Ga0247774_1000266_pt1 | contig 25212 bp, 10 predicted proteins | sample UWRJL001104B6_FD_179933 | JGI IMG/M metagenome (GOLD analysis project Ga0247774, IMG submission 179933) | Plant litter microbial communities from Arlington Agricultural Research Station in Wisconsin, United States - UWRJ-L001-104B-6 | ecosystem: Environmental > Terrestrial > Plant litter >... | reverse complement strand
ATGTTTATGCTATGCTACAAGAACGGCGGCCTCGCCAGGGAAAAGATGCGGGATGAGCTGCCGAGGCCCGACGGCTCGGATCCGTGGGAGGCTTTCAACGCAGCGGTGCTGGCGCATCCGCCACTAGACCAGCAAGAAGCGGAAGGGAGGGCGAAGATGGGCTTATACTTTTACCTACCCGAGATTGTGCCAAACATCCGGGCGGGGACGTGGCGGTATACATGCAGGGCCGACGGATCGGACCTGGCCACGGCGGGGGAGGGAAAGTGGGACGCCGCGACGGATGCGAGGCTCATTGTCGAGTCGCAGGCGCTGTCGATGCGGCTCCGCTCGCAGAAGCTCGTCGACTCCCCCGGCGGGGGCTTGCCTCCGCAGCCACGACGGGTGTACCTCGTCGGCGGGGGGTCGCTCAACCCGGCCATCGCCCGCGTCATGGGCGAGGTGCTCGGTGGGGTGGAAGGGTTGTACAAGCTGGACGTGGGCGGGAATGCCTGTGCCCTCGGCGGGGCGTACAAGGCCGTGTGGGCCACGGAGAGGGGCGACGGGGAAAGCTTCGACGAGCTGATTGGAAAGCGGTGGAAGGAAGAGGGGGCTATTAAGAAGGTCGATGACGGGTTTAGGGATGGTGTTTTCCAAAAATATGGAGACGTATTGGGGGCCTTTGAGGCCATGGAGCAGAGCATTTCGAAGGAGGAATGAAGGAGAGGAGGGCAATCATGGGACTACAACCAACGGAGCTGACTGGAGATGACGATTATGCTTAGTTTGGTGGTATATTGATTTGCCTCACGCCTATGCTCTCACGACTTCCTCGATTATTTATAAATCATTTCCCTATTCTCGCTAGCCCCTGCTCTACCTGACGTATTTGTTCATGAAGCGCTTGTGAAAATCTGAACGAAGCATATCCTACACGCAACGTTAGTGACCGTAACAAAAAAGACAGCGACAAGAAATAAGAAGAGAAGCAAAGCCACTTACATTAACGAATTCCTTCTTCTTCCCCCGATCTGTCTCCCTCGCCTGATTCTTGAACACAACATCATCATCCCACCGCCTCTTCATCGCAAAATCCTGCTTATTGAGCAACGGATTCCCCAGCGCGATATCCCGCTCCCGCTTCTCCTCCTCCTCCTTCATCCGCTCCGCCTCCTCGCGCCGCCGCCTCTCCTCCTTCTCGCGCCGCACGCGGTCGAGCTCGCGCTGCAGCTCCGCATCCGAGTCCGAGTCGCTGTCGCTGTCGGAATCGCCACTCCCGTCATCGTCCCCCGAAGCCGACGACTCGTCCGCGTCGATGTCCCGCGTCTCCTCGAGAATCTTCCTTCTCTTGGCCGCCTCCTCGTCCCGGGGCATGTCCGCCTCCGCCGCCGCTGCCGCCGTGCGCTTCGTCCCTCTTTTTTCGCGAGGCTTGTCGGCGTCGGAATCCGAGGAGTCCGAGGATTCGTCGTCGTCGTCGTCATCCGCATCTGCGCCGGGGGACGAGAGCTTCGTCGGCTTCGGCGGCTGCTTCCTGCCTGTCCGGGCGAAATGCGCCGCCTCGGCAGCTAGGAGCTCAGCAGCGAGATCGCGGGAAGAGTCATCGCCGGCACCGGCAGCGCCGCCTTGGCCAGGCTTACGGTATTTGAGCTTCAGGTGGGCGGGGAGGTCGGTTTGGGCGTAGGACGGGCCGCTGGGGGCGTTGCGGCCTCGTGCCTGTTACTCGATTATTTTTGTCAGATTGTACTCGGCACATTTTGGGTTCTTTCATTCTATCTCATCTTCTCTTTTCAGCATGATGGACACGATTGGGACTTACCGGGTCAAATGTAGGCCTGTGGGCGGTCGTCATCTTGCTTGCTGTCTCATGAACTCAAGGTCTCGAGGTTGAGCTGAAGACCGGCCGAGCCAAAAAGGTCGAGGTACATAGTAAGCCTACTTTACCAACGATTTGTTTCCGCTTAAAATATAGGGTTAGGGTTTCATTGAAAACCTAAAAGGGATAAACAAACAAAATAATATAGAGGAAAAAGGAACTAAAGGAAAAGACAAAAAACATTAGGGAACAACAGGAAAATTGGGATTTAATACAGAGGAGAAATAAGAAAAAGGAAAGTAATGTCGGAGTGGGGAGACTCACATAGTTTTACACATACTTCGCACTCAATGAAGCACCTGTCCTGCCCGCCTCAACAAAGACCATCTGACAGAGTAAAAAACACGGAGAAAGAATTCCATGGCTCTAAAGTCGGCTTCGAATAAGTACAAAGGTGTGAAAAAGACAAAAAGAAAACAGGAAAAGACCAAAAATTGATGCCCACACCCAGAATCGAACTGAGGTCTCCAGAGCCACAATCTGGTGTAATAACCACTATACAATGTGAGCTTTAGAAAGGTGTGTTTGCGGATGAAATGTGCTATGAAATTTAATCCCTTAAAGCTAACCTAATGAAAAGCGGTGTCGAACTCCTAACCCTAGAATCATAGCGCCGGACGACTACCCCGCGCCTGCGTACACACATGGTGAGCGACCTGCAGTGCACTTACACTGAACAAAGCAACGAAATTTTCACTACAAGCGCTTGACGCACCCCAACCTACTCGACCAGATCAATACCTTTGGGCTCCTTTTTTGAGAGGGATATCATAAGGCCAATTCAGCCATGCCCCGAGAATTGGAGCCTTCTCAAATCGAGAAGGCCTTTGTGGTCAAACTGCTGGAAGATGAGCGGCGGCTCGACGGGAGGTCCTTCTCTCAGTACCGGAATCTGGAGCTTACATTTGGCGATGAGCGCGGCGTAGCAGATATTCAACTTGGAAAGACAAGGTGCGTCCAAGTTTATTTCTTCTACATACACTTCTTCCGTCAAACAATGTCCTTTATGGCTGACTAGTAACAATATCAGAGTCCTCGTCAAAGTTTCAGCAGAAGTGACGGTCCCGCACAGCGACCGCCCCTTCGAAGGAACCTTCACCATCACCTCTGAACTCTCTCCCATGATCTCCCCAGCCTACGAGACCAACCGCCCCACAGAGCAGGAAGTCCTCCTGACGCGCCTGCTCGAGAAGACGATCCGCCGGTCTGGGGCGCTTGACGTCGAGTCGCTGTGTCTAGTCGCCGCCAAGAAGTGCTGGGCCTTACGCGCCGACGTGCATGTTCTCTCCCACGACGGTAATCTCGTCGACGCCGCTTGCGTGGCTGTCGTCGCCGCTCTGCGGCACTTCCGCAAGCCTGACGCCACCGTGCAAGGGGACGGTGATGTGGTCATCTACACGCCTGCCGAGCGGGAGCCTGTGCCGCTCAGCTGGCTGCACAGTCCCCTGTGCGTGACCTTTAGCTTTTTTGAGATCGGAGTGGACAGCGAGGATGCGGCCGAGACGGTCACCGTGGTTGATGCGACGTGGTTAGAGGAGCAGGTGAGAGTTGCGAGCTGTACGGTAGGGATGAACAAGCATGGGGAGATTTGCCAGATTTCGAAGATGGGAGGGATGCCTGTGGAGGCGATAATGCTGCTCAGGTGCACCAACACAGCGGTTCAGAAGGTGAAGGAGTTTTCGCAGTTGCTGGATGAGAAGCTAGCGGAAGATGCGAAGAAGAGGGATAGGGGAGGTCTCATAGCTGAGCTCAGGGCGGAGAACGATAGATGACTACTACGATGGGAATCAAACAAAAAAAATAGACAAGAGATACCCATTAAATAACTACAGTCTGGGAATTTTTGAGATTGATCCGCCTGCCATTAGAACCCTACCAACTACAAGGCCCCTGGTGAAACGCCGGCCAGTATCTTCCTAAACACCAAATATATGATACCTCCCTTGATAACGCCCATGATATATCGTCACCGCATCACCGGCGGCCGCGACTCCTTATTCCATTTCACTCTCGACCTCACCCAATCCACCGCCTCCCGCACCCCCGTCCCCGTCAGCGCGCTCACGGGCAAGACCCTTGAATCCCGGATACTGCTTGCCTTCTCTCCCTCAAACACCTTCTTCACCAAGCCCTCCTTGATCCTCACAACCTCCACGCAGTCCTCCCGGTCCTGCTTATTGGCAAGAATCAGCAGCGGCACTCCTTCTGTGTCTGAGTGCTGCAGCACGTCCTCAAGTACGAGCCGGCACTCGTCCAACCTCCCCCCCGTTCCGCTGCCCTCGCCGTCCCCTTCCTGCCCGCCCGGCCCCAGCAGCAACCCGTCGCCGATGTCGGTGCTGTCGATGATGAAGACAATGGCGTGGGCGGAGGCATAGTACGACTGCCAGAGCTTCCGAAGCGTCAGCTGGCCGCCCACGTCCCAGATCTTGAGGTACATGTCCGGCAGGGTGATGGTGCTGACGTTCTGCCCTACGGTGGGCACCGTTTTGAGCTTCGGGGAGGGGTTTTCCGGGTGGAAGAGGGATTTGACTTGTTCGTGGAAGGTGGTTTTTCCGGCATTGTCGAGGCCGAGGAGGATGACGGAATACTCTGTTGGGACGAGTTCTTTTGTTAGCTGCAGATTCTTGTGCCGGCGTTGAAGAGAGGGAGAAAGCAATTGTCTCCTTACCCTCTTTGCTCGTCGCAAGGAGATATAATCCTTTTGCTAGGTGATACATTGCGACGTAGACTGCGAACTCAAGGTGCGATTTGATTGAGAAATTCTGGTCCTGAGGACCTTCGCCGGGAGGTTGGATTTCTGTCACGACAAGGAGGCCAGAATTTCGATGCGACCTGTTGGCAAGGGATGGTGAATTTACCACCCCACCAACTGTAGCCATAGTGGGGCTCGGTGAGCTCGGTGTGATAGGCTAGCAACAGCTATGACGCGCATTCCGGTACCTATCGTCGCGTCTCCCCTCCCCCAACTCTCATCGTCAGGATCCGACACTTTGACGAGGAAACCAACTGGCAGCCAAAAAAAGGCGGAATCTATGACTTGGACTTAATGTCAAAATCTTGAGGACTCAATCCTGGTTGTTACGCATTTGCCCTGCATTTGAGCGACGAAGATGGCGCCAGTTCCAATTGAGGAAGAGATTCGGTGAGTGCCAACTTTTAGATCCAGGCTTGCAAAGCTTCCGAGACGGAGAAAGAGGAGCTGACTTGGACAAAAATTATCAGGTACCTCCCGCTGGTCGTCTCGGCGAGCCACATCGTCGGCCTCGCATACCTAACCTTTACTATCGTGCGAAGCCTCTACCATGCTTCCTTCCAGATCCCCCCCTCTCAAGAAACCCGGATGCGCCAGTCTCGCCGGTCGAGACTCGCACCATTCTTCGCCTTCCTCGCGACTTTGAGTTTAATACTCGCAGGCCGGTGTTCATTTATGTATGCGAAGCTTTCGTACAAAGTATGGGCGAATGAGAGGGGTATTGACCTGCCCACTCGGTAGGTGCTTTCGAGATTCTTGTTTCTTGAGCCTTCAATGCTTACCCATCTGCAGCTTCTACGGTGACAAGGGTGTCTTCCCTTCCAACGAGAATTCCACGGCTATTTACATTGCCCGCTGGCTGACCGACACGCCCGTGTACATGGACGCCTTTGAGATTGTGGCGGAGAAAGCGCGGCGCTTCTGGTGGGGCCAGCAAATTGAGCTGGCCACCATGTCGTGGTGCCTGCTCGTCTCCATTGAAGGACGAAGGAGGAACATTCCCTTGCTCTGGGCGTACGTTGGGCTCGCGCACCTGGTGAACCTCTCGTTTGCGCAGAACCTCTTCTATCTCGCTCTGATCTTTACTCCGGCCCCTGTCCCGGTCGAGTCTGGGGGTCACGAACCAAAATCTCGGTTAGTTATGAAGGAAAGTGGTATTAAGTAGGACATTTCCAAGCTAACAAGACCAGATATGCCCGAATACGAGATGCAATAATACCTCCCAAACCTCCCAACTGGTGTCCTCATCCCGCCTTGCTACTGAGTTCTTACATTCTTAATTTTGTGGCACTGTTTATCCTTCCGTTGAAGGCCGATACACCAGCCTTCGCCAACCTGAGGGTCTTGACAAGAGCGTTCACCTTCATGCCACTCATCATTCCATCTATGGCCCCCGTGAGCTGGGGCACAGTCCATCCACACCCTCACACCGCCTATGGCGCCTACTCGGACCTCTTCCGCGTCATCTCCGCCCTCGGCTTCTTCCTCCACGGCAAAGCCACCATCACAGGCCTACTCTACAACGCCCCCGACGCGCACTACCACCGGCACAGCGTCCTCCTGCCCTTCGACACGGAAAAGCGCGGGGCCTGGGAGCGCACCACCACGGCTTTTGGCAAGGTCCTCAGCGCGACGGCCGATCACCCGGTCGTGCAGGCTATCGGGTGGGATGTTCTTATGTCGGCGTTGAGTCTCGGCCTGTGGGCCGCGGTGCGGGCGCTTGACATGGACGATATCCTCACGTGTACGATGCCGGGGTACAAGAAGTCGGGTCTGGAAGTGCCGATCCCGGCCCTTAAGGCCGAAGAGGCCGACGATGCATCCGCCAGTGAGACCGGCACCGTGCGAAGGCGGGGTCGACCTGCTAAGTCGAAGTTGTCCATCCCGGCCGGAGACGGAGCGGCGGCATCTCCGCGGAAGAGGGGAAAGCCTCGTAAGGCCGGTGCAAAGACGGCTGAGGACGATGCTTATCACCCGGAGCCGGAGGAGAGCGCGTCGGTGGTTGAAGGGGATATCGTGACCGCGGAAGGGGACCTGGACTGGGAGGCTACGGCGCTGACATGGGGATTGATAGTGGTAGGAGGACTAGGCTGTGGAAGCGCTGGTGTGTTTGGCGGGGAGTGCATATCGAGGTGATTGATCGGGGAATCTACGACGTACGCGATACTTGTCACGGGGGATTTCGCACACGACTGTCATGACCGGTTTGTTGGAATGAATACGCTGTCGGCCCGACGAACGGGCGTCTTGGTTTGCGTAGACGGGTGTCCATTACGAGGGAGGATACATATGATAACAACGTGTAACACGAACAAGCAGCATGGTGGTAGCTCGAGCAAAGTTAAGCGAATCAATGCGCAACCCTAAAATGATTTCTCATGAATATTTTTCCTATTACCTACCAATTTCGAATCGGGTTGACACCTTTCAATTCGGTCAGCTCTTGCGAACTAGCAGCTGCAGCTGAGACCGGTGGCGACCTTATCCTCTCCCGCCTCTAACCCTTCTTCACTTCCATCGGCCATTGCGCCCGTCGAAGTCACCAACATGGACCTGCCCAAATAAACATGAAAAGTTTTCGAATCTCACATTCAACTGCATATTATTGCTTTCTTGAGCAAAAGTTTTCGCTTCCATTACGTTTGGGTTTCTTCTCTCGGTCAGAATAGAGACTTAAATCGGATCGGATCCTCCCGACCTTATCAGCGAGTTCCTTCTCCAGCCGCGATGCGAGATCGGGGAGGGAAATTGCGGAGAAGAAAGAAACTAAGGAAAGTAGACTCGCGCCCTCTTACTGGCTGGTGCTGTGCTACTAGATTCCTCATGTTGCCGAGTGCTTTTTATTTGTTTTTTCGTCTCATGTTCCAACTACCACTCTCTGTGGAATACATGTCTCGGTCTACCATTCCGTAACGTCATGTCAGGTTGATGGACGAGAACTATTAGCCACGAGGGAAGTAGCACGATCGCACCGGCTTGTCTTACTTCACTTGGAATTTTGACAGTCAGGCAGTATAAGTAAGACGACCAGATTCGGCGGGTATAAAAAAATTGTACTGCCCTCTCGACTGCGGCTGCGAGGCGCAACGCCCAGGCTCACGGGCGGAGACGTTCAGCCGCAAGCTTATCGGTGTCGGATTGATCTGAATCCATGGCAGTAATATGCCTCAGCCTTGACGGTTGAATGGCAGCTCTCGTCGAGTATGAGCTGGGCTATTGCTACCTACTTCTTATTTCTGCACGACTCTACAATGCCGTATCATTTGATAAATCCCACTGGCTTTGATAGACCTTCTCACTAGGTACTGATGCTGTTGATCTTGAGTGGAGTGCGAACGATACCGCTACCTCAACCACGAAAGAAGAGCCTACCCTAAGGCCACCTGGCCATCCGTACTTCGTACGCACGATATCTGCAAGCGAAAATTAAAATCAAGCTTCCCCAATCCTTCGGTCCGAGACGACCAGAAGCTCCACTGAGACCTTCGGCGTAGAAGCAAATCGTTACGGAGCATCGCTAGCCTGGAGGTATAAAAAAAGACATCACCGGCAGTTGCAAGGCTCGGCTGCAATATTCATTTGTAGCACGAGGGAAGGCCATGTCACTCTAGTTGTGCCTTGTGATCGCAGCTGCTAGGAGTTCGAATGGTGAAACTGCCGTAAGAGGAGCGTCGAAGCGCCTCAGGCGGTTGCGGCTTGGAGGAAAGTTAAATCTGGAAGGTCGTGTGGTGGTGGAAGCCATGCGTCGCCGAACGCCCGCCAGCGCCACTTCCACTCGGTCAGACTCTTTGAGAGTGATCAATAGAACTACTACCTTCGTGAAACATCCACCAGGCGACTCCGCTTAGCCTCGGTACTTTTCTTGATTCAGTCTCGTCCGCCAATCCACCCTGCGCCTTGGGAAGGCGAATGCGGTGCTACTTGAGGATTATCCGTTAGTTTTGTTTATCCCGTTAAGCAAAGTTTAGATGCACAACAGCTTTTGGAGATTGCACGCGATAATCACAGTCCGTTCGGTCTCCGGTCTCTAAACTCCTTCTCATTTGTCCACGCGTTGATTTAGAGTCTTAAAATTTTCAAAATCCATCCAATCCGGTAGAAGACGGATAAGAAGAGAATTTTTTTTTGGCGTCTAAAGATGCATAGAAGGTTGGAGGAAGGCAAACGGAAGCACCTTCGAATACGAAGACCGAGTGAGGCAACAGCGAAAAGCGTCCCGGTGAGGCCGAACGATCAACAGTTCGGGAGCAACGCATAGATGTGGTGGAGTGGAAAGATGGTGGGCCAGTGGGTCGTTTCCTCCGCGCAGGTCTCCGAGCACCGCCGTTTGCGCTGCGTCGCGCATGCACAGGATTGCCAACTGCCAATTGACTGGCGCCCGGGCTCCGCTCCCCCAAGTCTCCCCACGGATCATGCCAAAAAAGGCTCAAGGGCTTTTGGTGGTTCCAGACTTCCACACCTGCAGATGCAAGCATGGCTTCCTCCGAGATCTGGCGGAGGGAACAAGCAGGTCACTGACCCAGGCTTGCCATCTTGGTTTTAGAAGGCAAAGAGGAAGGGGACGAACGGGAAGCCAAACACGGACCAATACGGATGGAGGATGAGATTCTAGAAGCAGATTTTCCCCCGTGGCAGGCCCTTTTGCATGTGGGATGGTCGCAGCGCAGTGGCTGTCGAGAATATGGTTATGCCTTCGTGGTAGAGGTGATGGAATCCAACCTACCGGGTTTGGCCGATCATACCCCTTTCTTCAACTATTGGCCTTCTCGGAACAAGATTCGATGGCTGTATGAACGAAGCCAAAGATTCCCATTTCTACGCATAGGAAAAGTCACGCCGACATAGCTGAATAAATGAGATGGAAACGGGAAATGTGAGCCAGGCAGGACTTGCGGGGGCCAGCTTAGCAGTAGACAAGAACTGGGCCAAGGGCAGAACAAAGTGGTGCCAAGCAGGCGATGATGAAAGCTCCCACCCACAACGGGCATTTCTAGCGCGAATCGTTTGAGAACCTGGTCGAGCATTATATCCACTTGGCGGTTCCGGCAAACGACTCGAACAGTGACGACCACTACGTATTGCTATTCGTAGAAACAAGGCCGCGCGCAAAGTACGTAACGACAGACAGATCGATTTCCATGTTGGCAAAATGTCATGGTCGTCATTCGTTGTACATTTGCCAAGGCCACGCGCTTGACGATCGGATCGAACATCCGGAAAAGGAATAGGAATGCATCGAAAGAAAGTGGGGGACAGCGAAGCCCTTTTTGCGGAGGAATGGTAGGATGTGGCAGCATTCAAATGGGCGGATTTAGGTCTCTCGACCTCTTTCGAGGACCTAGAAACACGCAAGCGAGGCTTTCCAGCCAGGGCTATGGGCCGCTGACGCAAGCGTGGGTGAGACACTTTGGCGAGATGGAGTTGTCAACTGGTTCTTTTCCCCTTCTCACTCCCAGTAACTTGGCTGGCTCTGCTTTTCGCTGGCTTTCACGCTCAAAATTTGCCCGGTATTTGCCCGGTATTTGCCCAACACGTAGCTGTCTTCGAGAATCACGGGCACACGGGGTCACCCCTTGCTAGGGACCAGTTACAGAAGCTACAGTGGATAAATTCGTGATCGACGACCCCGGGTTTTACTGGATCAGCCGTGATATATCGATAGGCCCGAAGTCCAGCGAACCGGCGTTCGCGGTTGTGCCATTAGAGGTAACCTTCTCCGCTCGGCAGGAGGGGGTGCAAGTAAGCTCGGTCGAGCCCTCGGAATGTCGGGGAATTGCGCGACCAAGGTAGACTTTTCTCAACTGGTGGTGGGTTGTGGTGGGGTCGTGGTGGGGTTCGCCGTGGGCTTTTCCAGCCTGCAGCGTCTCCGTGGGACAAGCGACAGAGCATGGCAGCTGTAGGTGCCAAGTACCATCCCTACCGCGAGGTCCGCCGAAAGGTACCGGAAATATGGCATTCGGGACCTGGAATGGTGTACATTTGTCTGTTGCAAATTTTCCTAGCCCAGCGTGGGTTGGTGAGGCATTATGTCGCTGCAGGACCCTGAAGACTAAGAGTGGGGCAGGTGGTGGGCACTTCGCCACTTGGCTAAACTGGACATGTTTTATATCAGCTCTAGGAGCCGCCTATGAATTGGCGAGATCCTTGAGGATTCCGATTCTTTACTTGATTCTCTAAGCTTAGTAGCAAACAACCTCTTCAACTAATGTGACGAGGCATTTGCCAAACATAAACGAACACTACAAGAACAGCAGCAAGCAAGGGATATAACGTCTTTTGTTGCTTTATCATCAGGCGTGATCCCAATAATACATCGACCTTGACCTCCACGCCACGACGAGAACGACCGAACGAAGCCGCTTTTCTCTGTCCAGCGGCCCGGAAGGCCTACTATCCTGAATCACGCGCGCATCACTGGTGAATCATCGAATCAGTACCCAAACCAACAGTTTCCACTTGTTATTGGGCCGGCCAGACCGTCGTCCAAGTACTACAACGACGAGAAACTTTCGGCTCCCCTCTTGCTCGTCGAAGTTGGGCATTTCCTCCCACCTTCGTCGACCATTCGCGAAAGCACGACGGATACAGTCGCATTTCTCGATCGCCCAAATAAAAACAACGCCGAAATGGCCATCCGAGACAAGTTCCGCCGCGCCGTCGGCACCTCACGCAAGTCCACCTCCACCACCTCTTCAGCCTCCTCTACCCACGCCTCGGAAACCTCAACGCTCGCAAGCAGCACCGACTCGGAAGTACCCTCCCCCGCCAGCACCGTCAGCGACCGGAAGAGCCGAACCCGGACCTTCGCCTGGCGGCCGAGCAAGACCGCCGAGGAGAAGGACCTGAAGAAGAACAGGAAGAAGGCGGGCTCCGACCCCCGGGAAAAGCCGTTTACGGAATTGAACCTCCGCTACCAGGAGATTCTCGGCTCCTACGAGCTCACGTTTGGGACGAGCCACCCCGAGCAGCTCTGGAACCCCGATGGCGAGCTCAGCCCGGGAACGTCGAGGCATAATAGCGTCGACCTCGGTAGGAACTGAGTCACCCGCCAAAACATGTCGAATTTGCGACGAGGGGCGAAGGGCGGGGTGCGAAATAGAGAACCAAGTTAGTGAGCTGGCTTGTAAGCTGAGTTTGAGCTGAACTTGCGGAGAGTTGTATGCGGTTTCGGGCCGGTTCGTTACACCAGCGTAACGGCATTAGGAAGGTTTGCCAGGTGGACCGTGCGGGTATAAAGGCGTTTAGTCATTGGGGAGACAATCATTGCGTTTTGTGCACAAACTGGCAGGTGCGGTATCTGGAGCAAGGCGCTGGCGGGCATGATGAGCGTTGTATGAATAATGTCTCATGGGAAAGGATATTGGTAGGCGGCATTGCATCCGGGGAAATAATACAGGCGTTTTGGGCCAAAATAGGCAGGCATAAGACAAAAGCTAATAATACTCACTATACCAACTTAACCATCACACTGCTTAACTTACCTTTTAACGTCACACTTGAGATCCACGTGAGAAGGGATTGATGGTTCGCGATGACATCTATCCTGCCGCGGTAGACATGTGCGTGAGAGGAGAATGAGACTAGCAATGGCACGAGGCTGCTGTCCGTAGGGTTGTCTGAAGCTGACTCCGAAGCTCAGTAGGTTTTCATGCGGCGCGAACACATATGTCGACGGATCGGCCGAATCTATGACGTCGAACAGACACTCATTTCCAACATGGCCTATTTCCAACAAGGCGAAGGTCAGCGTCACTAACAACATCCCCAACCAATGGGCCGTTCCTCACGCCAGAATTGGAGCACGAAATCAAACCTCAGCGGTGCTAAGTAGCTTAAGAAACGGGTCACAAGAAACCCTCACGCCGCTGGACCTGGGCGACCTCGGTCAGGCACTAGGCTGACTCGGAGCAAAGTATGAAAGACATGTAACAGCAGATAAATTACGAGAAACCTCCATCGACGGCACGAAAAAGGCCCCGCACTCAAAGAACACTGTCAGCAAACACCTTGATCTTGTCTACTACACCAGGTCGATTGGCCAGGTGGATCCGGCTCGAGATCAGCTGGCTGGTAAGTCGAAGCGGATCGAGCGATGGCATCAGACGAGAGCATTGCGCAGATCAACGATATGTATTTCCCCGGCTGTGAGGAACCTATTGCCGGGAAAAGGTAGCACTTCCATCGGGTCGGTAAGATCTGGCGATCTTAGGCTTGTAGTCGGCTTCGACTTTGCATTGTTGATATGCATGTATATGTGGTGAAATAAAATTTGCTTCGATCAGTAATATTTGGGATAGCATTAAAAGCGACGTGGACAAAACTGCGTATTACTGACAATAGATAACCTTCATAAAATGCTTGTAGTCACGCCTTTGAAAGGTTTGTCAAGTGCTTCTCGAAATGCTTTTGTGACGCTTGAGCGTATGTACCGCATGGTAGAGAGAGGCGGAAGAAGTTTCTGATGGCAGTCCGTGGCAGCCACCATGAAAATAAAATTTAACGGAGAGGGATGACTCAGCAAATTCTCCACGAAACGGCACGTGACCGCTCCTGAAGCCTTGAATTTCAGGCACTTCCTATGCATACCAGCAATTAGCTAGTTAAACTGGGCGGAGCGGGCGGGATGCCGTGCTTTCCTATGAGTCTTGAACTTTGGTGCAAAGGATGTCGATGGCGGAAGCTTGCAAGCCCAGAAAATAGGATACAACGTCCAGAAAATGGGATGCTCGTCTCCGGTAGCCGTAGGGCGAGATAGAACAACCATCAATCTCAGCCTCAACAAACCCAGATAGCGGATTTGTCCTTGATCCCGGATATAGGGCTTAACAACCCCAGATAACCAAGTTGTTCCTTAATCCTAGATCTGGGCCTTAGCAATTCTATGTAACGGAATTGTCCTTAATCCTGGATCCGGGCGGACGCTCGGCGCAGTTAGGCCGTAACTCCTGGTATTGGGTTTGCGGCTTACTAACACGCATCTTTCCAATAAGTCTTTCACTTTGGTGTAAGGATGCCGAAGATAGAAGCTAATAGGATAGGTCTAAGGCCGGAAAAGTAACACCGCCGACAGAGCCAAAACGAAAACGAAAAAATATCCCAATAAAACGGAGCCGATATTGGGCGCCTCCTTTTTCGGGACACCGTTACTTGAAGGGACGGAGAGAAGCTCCGGTCTTCTCGGACCTCCCTATCTACCCCGCCGCCTCCCCGGCCAATCCCAACCATCCCGCGTGATAGCCGGATTTCTTCCTTTTCACTCCTGCCGTGGGCTATCGACGCAGAGGGAGCTCTCCCAGGGAACCAAAAGTAAGGCGCCAATTCATATTAAACCGATATATAGAATAGCATTTGCACTTACCTTATCCCTCTCCCTTTACTTACTTTTTCCCCACCCTCCCTTTTCCTGTCTTTATTTTCCTGTCCTTATTTACCTATCCTTATTTGCCTATCCTTATTTACCTTGTCAGGGGCTCCGTGGGCTTTTTATGGAGGGTGGTTGTAATATAAGGATTTTAGCCAGGTTCGTTTCCGGTTCCTGTTGAGACACCCCGCTCCCCGGCTTACGGGCTGCTGCCGGTAGCACTCCGGGTCCGTGGAATGCCCGGGATGCCTAGAACCGGGATCTTGCCCTATAATGATTGCAGTATCACAACGAATTCCTGCCAATCCAGCTTATCGGTTGAGTATTATTATTATTAGTACTTGTGTTCCCCTCTTTTTGTCCCTTCCCTTCCTTTAGATTATTCTTATGTCCTTTGCCTGCTTCTTAAAGAGTCGCCGACCCAATAGAAACAAATCCTAAATGGTGTCTCGCTATGGCGCTGCTTCTTTCCTTACCTGATGGGATTCTTCTCCAAGTACTTTCTTCTCTATATACTCTCGAGGGTATCCACCATATGATTGTGCTATGCCAGCCATAAAAGAAAAAGAAAAGGATGACGACTACAATGACAAATTGGTGAACTAATCGCGCTATGATGGCGGGACGGGTATTGCTTTCCCCTGAACACGGATAAATATATACTTTCCAGTGGGAAAACTCTTACTTCGAATCCTTCTTCTTCCACGGGAAGTGTATGGTGTCGCTGTAGACCATGAACGTCATAATCAGTGCCACGACGCCAATCAGGAGATACAGGGGATTTCCAAACGTCTTCCAGAAGAAGAACCCTACTCCCATGAAAACCGCTGGGTACCAGATGACGAGGTGAATGACGTGCACCGTGCGCACAAGCCGTAGGCCTGTGGGCTCTGGACGCATCCATCCAGTGCGGCCACACGAGAGATAGACTTAGAGAGATCATCAATCTTACATCTACATATCTGCATCAATACTTGACATACCATTGACCGTCGTGATGATGCCCTTCTCAACTCCTTGCTGAGCTTAGGCCTAGATCCGGGATTAAGGGCAATTCTACTCTCTAGGGTTATTAAGGCCCAGATCCGGGATCAAAGACAATTCTGTCATTCGGGCTTATTGAGACCCAGATCTAGGATTAAGGACAGCTTCGTTATCTGGGGTTGTCAAAGCCGAGATTAAGGCTTGTTTTTTATAAGTCCCCCAAAAAGGGAAGCCCCATCCAAAGGGCTCCACCAAAGAGCAGATGGGACCAATAATCTTCAGCTCTTGATTACCTTCAAAAGTCTCGACTGCCCCGCCTCCCCCCACGCTCGATGATGTATACGTACAGTCAAGTTTGCAGACGGCAGGATGTCGCTGGTCATCTCTTGGTTCATCTCTCTGATCCCATTCTGCCAAATTTCCCACTTTCGCTGCCGTGTTCAGTCTTGACAACCGGGCTTTGGTTCTATCTTGTGGATGCACGCACCTGTATCCGTGCCTGCGATTCCTTGTATAAACTCTATTTGGCTTCGGAGCCGATGCGGGTAGTACCACCCGTTCCCGTTGGCTAGGCATAGTGATAGCGACAAAAATAGCACAATGGGCTTGTACGAAGTAGAGTTTCTCCAAAGCCTAGTTCTGCTACTCTCATGGTAGGGTTAGTGGAGTCCCAATAACTGCAATTAGATGTGCATCAGAGAAGGCGAGCCGTGATCTTTCTTAGTTTGCAAATATTGAACATTGTCGAAGTTGGCCTCCCAGAAGGAAGAAATTAATTCATCGAGATTCCGGGTAGTACTTGACTACCTTGGCAGTCGCCTGGCCGATGCGACCTTGCAACCCATGTCTCCCCCTTGGTCCGCCAGCCAGGTTTGATAGGGATCTCCATTCTGTCGCGTGATCTCCTTCCTCGATGGGTAAATTGCTTGGCACGATTTTGTCCCGTCACTCGCGCTTGAGACAGGGGAAAATTCGATGCCGACAGAATAAATTATCGCCTTGACAGAGTTTCTCTTCCATTTCGCGTTTTCAAGCTCGTCCATGGCCAGCTACGTCTACCTCAATCCTTGTCGTCGACTATGGCTCCCAAGCAACGGAACGGTGGTCTCGTGACCTCGATTCTCACACATGCACTTCCGCGCGCGGTCCTCATCTTTGTCTTACTCTCAGCTGCATATCAATACTACTTCTACGGTTCGCCTCTATCACGACAGCCCTGAGCCGCGACCCATTGTCTTGCAATCGTGCAGAGATTTTAACTGACGATACTCTCCGCAGCTCGGCGCGACCCCTACAAATGCGACTCGCTCCTCAAAGCGGGACGATGGATCGGCGACGAACGGCGACCGTTCCAGACATGGGAACCGGGAAACTGCATCTTCCACGAGTACTCCCGAGATGACTATCGAGATTGCGTGAAGGGACAGAGGGTCGTTTTCATTGGCGACTCGACGACGCGCCAGCTCTATTGGATGTCGGCGAACCGGCTCGACCACTACAAGCAAGAAGTGGCGACGCTGGATTTTTATGTGTCGGATACGAAGCAGCGGGACCTGGCAATGGAGGCGGAAGGCGTCAACCTAGAGTTCATCTGGGATCCCTGGCTCAACTCGTCAAGGCTGCACGATGAATTGGCGCGCTTTCGACCGTTCCCGGATCGAGACGCGCAAGACAAGCTCGGGACGGCCGACAGAGATTCGGCTGCCCTTTTGGTCCTCGGCGCTCCTGGGCTCTGGGCTGCCAGGCATGGTGGTGTTGACTTTCTGGAAATATTCGGGCACAACATAGACCGCATTCGACCATATCTGTCGACTTCGCTCGGCGCGACCATGGGAGCCCGGAGCCCAAAGGAAAATCCTTCGTTTAGCTCGCCGCCGAACCAGATTCTGCTTATTCCCGTTCCCGAACCGCTGTACGAACAGCTCTCCACAGGGAGGATGGACACCATAACGCCCGAGAGGATCGACGCATTGAACTCATACCTCGGCGAGTTTTCCGAGGCCGAGCAAAGCCATGTTCTTTGGGTATTCAACAAGATGATACGGGGCAAACACGAGGCGTACGGCGAAGATGGACTGCATATCAAGAAAGGCATCGGGGCGACCGAGGTCAGTCTTTTTTTGAACGTCCGGTGCAACGCTGGACTCAGGAAAGACATGGAGCAATCGCATCCGACTTGCTGCATTCCACACCGCGTACCTAACGCGCTTCAGGTGCTGTTCCTCATCTTGGGTGTAATTGCGTCGCCGGCGGTTCTCTTCTCTCCACGCCAGCGAGAGGGAATAACGACAGCGACGCTCAACCCTATGAGCATCAGGGTATTGGGCCGTTTACTTGCTGCAGCAGCATTCTGCTATCTTGCGGACAGGTCCCATGTGTTCATTAAAGTGGAAAGGACCTGGAGCTCTGCATTTCTGTGGCTATTTTTCGGCTTCTTGGTGCTCTCTCTTGGAAGTATGCGGACCCGAAAGACGCCGAAGCCGACGCAACCGAGGTTTCTACCCAGGGAGCAAACAGACGAATGGAAGGGTTGGATGCAGGTGTTTGCTCTGCTCTATGACTACTACAATGGCGGGCAGTCACTTGTTCTTTACAAGCTTATGCGACTCGGCGGGGCCATTTACATATTCCTCTCGGTATACGGACACACCACGTACTTTCTAGAGAGCAACGACTTGTCTCTCCGCCGTTTTGGCTCTGTACTTATCCGTCTCAACCTCCTGGACTGCCTGTTGTCTTTTGTCCTTTTCAACTCCTGGACGTCATACTGGTTTATCCCCGTTGTCACGTTTTGGTTCTGCGTTGTCTACGCGACACTGTCGGTGTGCCGAGGCATGAATGGAAACCTGGGGGGCATCATGTCGAAGGCAGCTATCGCCATGGTCGCGGCGAACATTCTCATCGCCATCCCAGGATTCTTAGACCTCCTGTGCAAACCGATTCAAATCATCTTCAGAACAGCATGGGACATGGACGAACTTCGATCACACCTTGCCGGCGATAGCTTGACGCCCTTCTTTGCCATCATCGCCGCGGCCACAGCGAGCCGCATAACAACACTGCGACTAGGCGGGTCTGCTCCCAACACGGGCAAAGGACATCAATTCGCAGACGAACTCGACGACACCTTCCGTCAAATTCTCAGCACCGAGCGCGACCCGACTAAGGAAGCGTTGTGGCCCGTCATCGGTTTCGGTAGCGTCGCCATCACCATTCTCTTCACGTCCATCCTCCTCCCGAGCACTGTCTTCCACGACCAGGACACGTACGGCACCTTCCACCCCTTTCTCTCTTGGGTCCCCGTCTTGGCACTCGTCTACCTGCGCAACTCATACCCGGCGCTCAAGAGCCGGGTCCTTGCACTGCCCGCATTCCTGGGCGCCGGCTCGCTCGAGACATACATGCTTCACCACCACATACTGCTCGCAAACGGCAGCTTCAGCCTACTGCGCATGTGGCCGGCTGGTCAGCACGTAGGCCCGGTCGGCAAGGTGCTTGAAATTTTGCAACCGTTGATGCTGACTGTTGTCTTGATATGGGCCTCGGAACGCTGCCGCGAGGCGACGCAAGCGGCTGCAGGGATCATAGCGGGGACAGATCATGACGTCGAGAATTGCTCTCTTGACAAGTCGATGCAAACCCGAAGTCGCTTGAAAGGGTCGAGGATATGGGGAGATTTGAGGGGGAGGTTTGCGTGTTTATGTGCGGTGTTGTGGATTGGGAATTTGATATGCGGGTCTTAATATGAGAAGACTTAGTGAAAGCGAGACGCGATATGTCGTATCCGGATGACATTGTCATTCTTGATGGGTGTTTTGTTTAAGTGGAGGAAGGCCGGGGAGAGATCGCCAGATTTTCGTTTCCCTTCCCGCAGATTACGATCAGGTCTACCCAAACACCTACATTTAGGGGCCCTTTTGAAGCGACTTTCCGGATTAGACTTCCACCCCCGAGTATCAGTTAATTTAGTAGGAGACACCTGCCTCGAACAGCTTTGGACGGACCAGGGAGACTGAGACTACAGGGTACAGCCACGGCAATTTCGGTCTGTAGAATATCGGTCGAGCGTTCTCTACGACTTGGCAAGAAGGTCTGTACACCTCACCCGATATGAACTCATTAGAAGATGTCGGCGGTCTCAAACCTCCAAAATCACGAAACGCCAGCCCCGCAAGAATACATGTCAGTCTTCAGATATGCGAAGCGGACCGGGAGCAAAGACAGCTCTCCGAGCTTCGCCATACGGAAGTATGATGAGACTCGGAAGAGGGTCGGAAGCTACTTAGGCAACTCGACATTAGCCTATCGGTCTTACAAGACTCGCCAATCGTCCTTCATTTCGTAAGACCAGACCATGGTGTCGTGATCGAACGGAGGAGGGGACAAGGCAGTCACAAGGTATAGGGTATGGGAGGGAGGCACTCTAGAATCGAAATACCTATGCCATTTGGAGACTGTTGCCATTCAATGGTGGTGCTAGCTTGACAAAATTGCAATCTATCTAGAACTCGCCAAATTCCCCTTCATCCTTAGCCTCCACCAACATCTCGGGAATCTCAAAACAAGGCATCCATCCAGCTCTACCTGGTCCCTGCTCTAGACTTAATATCATGTTTGGCCTCCTTCGAAACCCTATCAAGTCACTGCATATTCAGATTTCTCGGCCCAGGTATTGTACCTTCAAGTTTTCCAATCCCGAATTTGTCATATCTATGAAACCTATCAAAGCAGAACCGGCCAATACTACCAAGAGTCTAAAACAATGGCTTTGGTGACCTGGATGGACTCATTAGGCAGATGTCTAGTGCCTCAAGCGCAGGTTTGATGTTTCTTTTCCTGAACTCTCGAGACATTGCGCAACCGCGGTCGCCTTTTCGTTAAGACGGGGTGGGATCTGGGTAGATCTAGACTTACCAACGGCGAGATACGATTGGACTTCTTCGAAACTTGACTGTCTCGATAGAGTTCGCCGACAGACACTATACACAGGGGGCCAAAGCTTATCGGACCCTGGGGCTGGCAATTTTACCCCAACCCGGGTCCAGCGTCAACTCAACAGTGGCAAAGGGGGTGGTGAGGGCGGAGGGACTGAGGCGATTTACGAGAGGAAGCGCTTCTCAGATGATGGAGTAAGAAGATGTACGAATGCGAACACTCTGCTAGCACCGTAATCCCTCCGAGCCGGAGCTGGGGGACCCAACCCCATCCCTCGCAGTCCCCCGTTCAGCATTACGACAAGCGGCCAAGAGAACACATCCAATCGGTGTCAAGAACCAAAGCTAGCAACTTCAAGCAAGGGAATCCACGACGACCGTAAGATGTATCATCAAGGGGTCACCCTTCATTTACTGGCATTCGGAAAGGTCCTGATCTTTGGCTGTCACAGAGAAGTAATTGTCCGGAAGTTCAGGCAACCCCGCAAGTTAACTCGGCTCATCGTTGCATCCAAGCACATACCGTGCGCAGCCTTGACGTCTCGATGTTTGAAGATAGGTCCGGCCGCGACGCTAACTAACGCATGGCCAGCCCGCAGGGACGCCATGATTGTGCTGTTATTCAAGGCGAATATTGTTGCTAGGGAAAACTGGCCGCGAGTGAGGATACGTACGAAAGCGACTTGACCGACAACTAGCTGTACCCGAACTCGAATGCCGAACGATTTGGAATCGGGCTAGAGATCCATGGCGTCCTGGAAAAGTGACTGGACCGCAGTGGAGGTCTTCCAAACCATGGCCATTCATTCATGAACTGTTGAATGTCGGTTTCGGCACGGGATGTCAGTTATCAGCTCCCGTATCTTAGCTCTGGCGGATCTTCAACTTGGGCATCGGCTCATCATAGAGCCTGGGCCGATGATAGCGGAGTCTATCGATGGTAGCAGGTACAACCAGCGATCTAATACCGAAAGGTAGCGAAAGGGCACGCCCCTCTCATTCTCGACTCCCGTCGTCACTCCACGGCCACGTCACTAAACCACGGCAGGACCCAACGTCAAGCACTCGCACCTTCAGAGGTACGTAGCAATACCCCCTGTGCTAGTAACCATGTCCGCCTTCCATTATAAGTTCCGACCGAGGCTATCAGGGCCATCATCCCTGATCCATGACCTAAAATGTCAACAGCACTCCCATCCATGGCTGGCCCAGTCATCCTGAGCTTTCAACTCGCAAGTGCGCGCGAATACGGGGCCTGCAGCTCTACGATACAGGGGGTAATAGCAGGCTGGATTGGCAGGCACGCAACGTAGCAGTAATATTCAAACACACCCCTTCCCGCCCGGCATTTTCTCTTTGGTTCTGAGAATACTTACCAGGCGTATTGTGACGAAGCTGGCATATGATTCGTATGTTGTGTTTTGTGGCGGGTATCTGATTCTGATTTACCTCCAACAAACGGATTAGAGACGCAAAAGGCACAGCCCATTATATTGAGTCGCTTGACAGCCTGGCTCCTCTCCTCCACCGGAACCTGCCCCGGATAGACCCTTGGATCTGGCTAGGGTTCTGAAGGCAGATCATTTTAGGGAGGTATGCTAATTAAACACACCCCTACACCCCTACACCCTCGCCGTTGCTAAACTAGATGATGGAAAGTGGAAAGTGGAAACCTGCCGGGCCTAACCAGTGCTCGGACGCGCCATGGTAGGGAACGCGGGCGCCCTGGGCCCCTGGTTCAAAATCGGCGCTAGGTTGGCTCTGAATCCACAAGGCTGCTGGAGGGCTTGCCTTCCCTGCTGTGGAGCATCTACTGGAAGGGTCAAAGGAAATCATCCTCCGGCAGGCACAAAACGCCAGCTGTTTGCGGGTATTTCTTGTGGGTCTGCACAACGACGCCAGTCAGAGACCATCGTCGCCCTGCATCATGCAAGTGCAACCGAACTCTCCGGTGCCCAATCTCATTGCGAGGCATGAATGAACATTTTACTACGTCCTTCGTACCAATAGCCCGAAGCTTTTTTTGGGGGAGTTCTTCGTCAGCTCCTTTCTTGCCGCCAAGAAAGCGAGGAGCGTGTTTCTTTTCTTTTCCTCGGCAGAAGATTCGAATGAAAACTCACGAATGCTCTTTGTCTCAAAACCCTGCAGGCAACTGGTTCCAAGGAAATCGAGGAGGCGTTCAGTGTGAACTGCTCCCACATTCCCTATGTGGGGCCGTTCGCGACATTTGCTATTAAAGGACGATCATATATTTACCGCCATCGAAGATCATTTTCGGCAATCACGGCCCGGAACGATGGCCGAGAAGGCGATTGTTTTGGGGCTTGCGCTTTGATCCTGCTTTGTCTCTCACTCTGACTTCGTTCTAATTCAACGTCTATCGTCGTCGATATGGTGGGATATCAACAAGGTATGAGCAACGCAGTAGACTTGAAGCTACCAGCTGCACGACCGCTGTACTCCATTGCCAATATACCGCCCTGGGCTATGCACCCTTCGGCATGTCATATGATCCAGCTCCGTCACCAATACTTTAGCTACCCGTCGGGTGGCGAAGATGCGGCCGCTGGAGGCTGGATGCCTCAAGCTGGGAAGAGGGTATGGTTCGATTTTTGGTCCCGGCCGGTCGTGCCCTGGTTGGCTGGACTAGCTCTAGCAACCCCGTGCTAATCACGGTCCGCTTCTCCTCTGTGCACCTATCCTGGCCTGCCATTGTTCGAGATGAGTTCCGCCCCACTAGCTGGCCGTGAATGGGTGGAGCTTGTCAGAGCTCTGCCGCATGAGTGGTTGGGCATCACTTTCAAGTCGCAGGATCTAAAACTTTGGCCGGCTGGGGAGGTCGAGGAACTTGAGGCCGAGTGGATGGCGGAGGTAGCGACTCCGCTATTGCCAGACGTCAAGTGAGCTGGCAAACCAAGCGGTGGGATACACCGGGAAGATCGCTACACGGCGGTATGGGTTGTGCTCTGATCCCAGGCAAAATGATGCGCGGGCTGGGCAGCGTCCGCCCAGAAGTTGCGTGGTCCTGGCCTTAGCGGGTCTTCTAATGCTCCGAAGAGGAAGGTCGGATGTTTGTCAAACTTGTCAGAAGAAACGGCTACTCGATTGGCACTTGACGGCGAATCTGTCTCGTCGGTCAGACGGGGGGTTGCGGGAACATTTCATGGGGAAGACTCGCACAACACAAATTGATAAGCTTCAGATCCTGGACCTAGAACCTTCTCAGCCAATTCATTGGGGCAACATCCTGCAGGGATGAAGTATTACTCCGTTAGCCGGAGTCCGTACCCTGTGTCTAGCAACGGTGAGGCTTCTGACGAACAATTCCTTCTCATGACTCAAGTCACACCCACCATCTTCCCTGCACCCGGTTGTCGCTCGAGTGCTTTGTAGGTGACCACAGTTTCGATATGCATGGAAGCCTCTTCAAAATCGAAGCTGCCTCCATCCTTGATATTGACTCCTCTCCGTGCAGCAGTAGGGAATGGGGAGTTGGTTGCGATACAACCATATTTGGGTAGTGCTCGAGCTTCAAGGAGGGAGTAAAAAGGTGCTCGGCTTACCAGCATTGGTGGAAAGACTGATCGGGACGGGGAGTCCCTTGTTATGGAGCTGTGCGATATGACATTCTGTAGATACTTCTGGCTTTTCCACCGCACTCTCTATCCGGCAGCGAAAGCCATTGTTTCTCCGCACAAAGACCTGTGGTCCTAGTTCCGTGAGGATTGGCCCTTCCCCGAAGGTGAACACCCCTTTGTGCTGCAGAAGTGTTTCTAGGTCTGTTACTAGGAAATTTCGAGCTTGCCAAATCTTGAGGCCAGCAAGGACAAGCCTGCTTCCCGTGCCATTCCCTCATACCATTCGCGGCGAATGTGATAGATTGAATATGGCTTGAAGTTTTAAAAAACGCGGCGCCCTCCTCCTCGGGAAGGAGAAGGCTATGAGGTGGATCTAGTTCCGTCAAACGCTGATTGAGACCCGTTTTGATGACGGCGCCTTCCTTAGCTTCGATCGGCTTGAACGGAAATTCATGTCAACCTTTCCGTACACTTAGCCTCGTTCTCTCCCTGGAGCTAGCTGCACTTGAATGCACAATTGACGCATTCGGACAGAGTGGAGCCCACAGCGCCGCTTCATAGCTTGCGGGAAAATGATTCAAATCGCAGACGATTGGAACCGCTCAAAGAGATTCCGGGTTGGCTGCAGGCTAGGCAAATGCCGTGGTCATGCCAGATGCCCATTTGATCCGCGCGGTGGCTGGCGTTTTCCGGGGCGTGTGACGAGATGAGATCATTTTGTCTAAGCTACTTCCTAGCCCGAGGACGAAAGAAGCTAGCCGGTTGCTTTTTTTGCAAAGATGGAAGCTTAAACCAAGCCCAAATTTACCCCTAGCTTCGCTGGCCTCATCATCAGGCGTTCGTTGGATGAGATGATTATCTCTCCATCGAGCTGCTGACCAAGTCCTGGAAGCCCTCTCAATATCACTGGCCGCTTACTGCAAAGACACACCGTCGATAGATAAAAGTGAAGACAAAAAGTGACCGGGCTTGACCGAGCATTTGCGCTTGCCCCTCCACGCCTTTTCTACGGTCGCTTGGTGGAATCTTGTTGGCCTCTCCTGATGCGAGTAGCATGCATCGCCGCTCCAGCAAACACCAAATCTGTAGTCTTGATATTACCTCCAGCGGAGATACTCTGCGGGAAGGAGGGGCGGCGGGCGTGGAGAGGCAATACCGGCACGTACAATTATCAGCCAAAGACACTGTAGCGTTACGAGGATAGATGGCTAGATCTGGTTGTCAAACAACGGGTCTGTACCCGCACGACTGGATGAGAGTTGGGGAGCGGGTGGGCAAACAAGCCTCGTCCGCCTTTGATGCGCAGCAAGCTTCGACCGGCAAGTAAGTCTCTCTTTGGGGCCCTGTTGAGTGCGACCTGGCTTCAATAACATAAAAAATACTTTAACCTTGTATGATGTAAGTCGGGGAGAAAACGAAGATGATGTTGCTGCTAAATGCCCAAGAAGGGGGGAATAACATGAAATGATCAGAGCTTCCATTCTTTTTGTTCAATATATTCTCGTTTTGCCTGTTGATATCTCCTTATGTTAGGTGCTTTTTCCTCGCAAGCATATCTGTCAGCAAGGGGTATTAGCACAACCCGATCGTCACCTTTTCTCTTCCAAGATGCTTATAGCTTCCATGTAAACGGCGTGATGAACGACCAAGATCCATCTCTTCTAGGCACCATCGCTTCTCTCCCCTGATGATCATCTTGAACATCTCCCCATCCCTTCAAGGCACCCCTCATGTCCTCCTCGGCCAGTTTT
>Ga0247774_1000265_pt1 | contig 25228 bp, 22 predicted proteins | sample UWRJL001104B6_FD_179933 | JGI IMG/M metagenome (GOLD analysis project Ga0247774, IMG submission 179933) | Plant litter microbial communities from Arlington Agricultural Research Station in Wisconsin, United States - UWRJ-L001-104B-6 | ecosystem: Environmental > Terrestrial > Plant litter >... | reverse complement strand
CGCCTTTGCATCCCAGTTTACCTCGACGATCCTCTTCAGCGATATCGACACGGGGGTCATCACAGGGTTTCCAAACGAGATGTTAGTGTATTATGACTTCAGCATGGTGGCCAACCCGGACTCGTCAAATCTGCTGGATCCGCTCTCCCCCAAGCTTGAGTATCCAATCGACATGCTGCCGGACCAGGATGGACTCGCCGAAAATCGGTGGAGCGGGGGTCCTCAGTCTTTCGAAGCCTTTGCCGAGTACGCCGAGCCCGAAAAGCGCATTGTCGCTGAGGGCATTGACGATACGGGGCCTATCATCCGGGCCTTCCTGCCTATCGATGTCGAGTCCGAACGAGACATGATTCAGAACTATACTGGGGTCACCAGGGTCTTCGATGCTCGGACTATCTGCGCCCGCCCGAAGATCAGGACCCTCACAACAAGGCGGCTTGGGGGAGGGGACTTTGGAGGAGATAACCCCGCCAGTTTCAACGGCACTGGCTTCGTGGACAGAACGTCACTGCCCGACATCTTCGATGGCGACGGCCCTACCATCGAATTTTCTTTCGAGTGTCCCGCAGTCGAGGGGCAAGGATCAGATGACCTACTCGGCCAGTTGGGGGGCCCGCAGTGGGTGTTTTGCCGGACAACGGGGCTTGGAGGGCCCCTTGTTGCGAGGATGTCGTCTTTGGATCCCATCTTCCACTTCCAGGATAAGATCCAGGGGCTGAAAAAGGAAGCACTTATCACTGCGACGTACACCTCATCTGACGTTGAAGACCCGGACGGAGATGATGCCGTAGAAGGAATTGCTGAGTATGGAGGTGGAGACCCCATTGAGGACATCCGCCGCGGGCGCCTTGGAAGCAGCTTTCTCCTCTTCGGCACCACAGTTCCAGGGGGTATGATATTTCCCATTGGGGTAAACGAAACTGCCCCATCCCAGGATGAGATGAAGATCTTGTCGGCCGATGGGAAGGGCCCTTGGCTGGATCTTCTGGCTAGACTTCGGGCCGATCAAATCCCCGAGAGTATTCAGCTGGACGAAAACACTGGGATCTCTAGTCCCGTGGAGGACACCGACTTCACGATCCGAGCCACCTTTTGCTTTGACGTCATGATGTAAGCTCCCTAGTCCCCTTTAGCACCAATACCATCAGTAATTTTCTAACAATCCAAGGCCTGAAAGCGCTCCAGTAAACTACCTCACGGTCCAAACGCTCGGCGAAAAAGGCCGCAGTCGTGAGCCTAGATTCAGTTGGAATCAGGACCAATTCAAATACGACACGACAGAAGAAAGACGCCAGCTCGGAGCAACAAATCTCAGCCTCAGCCACACCGAACGAGGCATCATGTCCATTGATCCAACTAGTATTGATGCAGCCATTGACAACGTCGTCAAAACAACCCTTCTGCAGAAAATGGGTTCTCTGCAAGGTGACTTTGTCAATGGAGTCTTTGATCCGAGGCCTGGGACGGAGCCTATAATATTCTGCTACCACTGCGATGCATCGCCATTTAAAGCCACGGCCCGGGTCGCTGAGTACTGGGAGGCGCTCTTCAAAGACACCATGAACGAGACAGGCTCCCCTGCCCTGGCGCTGCAGGCCGTTAACACAGCTAGGGCGCGCATGGCGTTTATGAAATGGGTGTCGTCATTCTCAAGACTCGGGGACGGCGTGGTGACTATGCATGTCACGGCACAAATTCCCGAGCGTGTCGCTGGGTATTGTACGGTGATCTCCATCATCACGGTTCAGCTGTTATTGCTGTCTATTGCTTGGGCAGCGTTCTTGGGTACAAAGAACACACTGCTTAATAATGCTTGGCTGGTTTTGGCGCAGGTGGCAGCTACGAGAGAAGTATCGGGTGTACTTGGAGGTGCGACTATGATGACGGATGGGGATGTTAGGAAGCGGATTGACGGTGGAAACGATGTGGAGGTGGCTACGGGGATTGAGGACCCTAAAGCTCTATATGTTGTGCAGGATGGTAGACTCAGGGCCCACGTTAGACAAAACAGTACAAGGGCAACCAGATTCAAGTTTTGGAGGCTGCCCCCTTTATAGGGGCCCGGATCGGCGCTGGGGGTCAAGACTATACATTTGGTAGGGGGAAAGCGCCTTATGGAACCTACCCAACTACATAGACATATGGCGGCTATTACATGTAATGTATATAGGCTAGAGGACTAGTGACTAGAATTGAGTAGGTCACTGCTTGTTATTCGCACTTTCCTCTCAGGCGGATCTGGTATTATAACCCCATTCTTCGTCCTGACGGAACATTGCTTCGACTTGCCATCCGAATATTGCGACGTTTTGTACAGTCAGGCTCACTTGTCAGCGGACTCGACTTGAGAACGAAGTGTTCCATGCGAAACCGGCGGCGGCGAGCTGCGACGTCAAGCACTTAGACATCGGGTGAAATATGGTGGGGGGACGATACCAGCTGACACAGCTTAATAATACTCCTAATATATCTAGATTGATGGATCATGCGCCAATCAGTCGAGCTATGCGTAGAAGAAAAAATTGGCCAGGTCGCTTGTATGGGACATTTACGCAAACGCAGCGAATTTCATGATCCGGCTCGGTGTTGACAAGGCCTATTTGGAAACTAGACGGTTTTGTCTGGCTTCAACTCGCTGGTTTCCGACAGCACCTATCTGAACCGGAGGAAAGATTCACGGCCAACTGAATGCTCGGCAAGAACTACGTTGCCGACGTAGTTGATATTGTCAAACGCAAAGGCGCTGTCCTGAAGGTCTGAATCCTGCTTCTCGCTGACGAGCGTACATGACTTCCTACCACCAATGCCGATGGTGGACACACGCTGTGTCGTGGAAGAGGTGGCGCTGGCGCAGGAGATCGGGGTTCTTCAGAAAGAGACAAAATCACGGCGTCGGAACCTTCTATGTCTTTCTTAAGAGATTATAGCCATATCCAATCATAAGAATAGGCGCCTCACTCTCCTCCCCGCAGCCAACCTTTTCGAAAGCTCAATATTTAGTCTCAGAAAGTGCTTGGCACTGGTAGGCACTGCTCAACCCGGCACCGACTGTGAGTCCTAAGTCAGTGAATTTGCAGGCCAACGCACCAGATTGTCGCATTGAGTATTCACAAGTGCCTCACAGAGCTGCATCCCCAATTTCATTGCCACGTGGTTCTCGAGAAGGCTCACACCACACGCATTGTCCTCCTTCCTTCCATTACGCTCTGCCACTCCGGCCCTTCCATTGCCCGATCGGCGTACGCCGTCAACTCAGGGGGAACAATCTCTCCTTTGCCAATGTCCTGTAGCCTGGCAATGAGTACAACCAAGTGAGCGTCTAGAGCCGTTGCGTAGGCTAGGCCGAAGAGCCAAGGTCCCAAGACATTCTCAGATGGGAGCGATGCGGCACACTCAGACAAGACCTCCCGAGTGAGCTCGATGCTCTGTTCGTGGGCTCCATCTTGCACGCCGGCGACTTTCTCGCGATTGTGGCTATGGCCGAGAGGTGGTCGGGTTAGGAGTTGGTTGGAACACGAAGGCGGAAGGCAAACTAACACTTCAAGCTTATAAGCAAGAGCTTCCTGGAAGCGGTCCGAGATGTCGGGGTCCGCGATTAGTTTTTCTAATATCGCTGTAAGGCCATACGCAACTACAGAGGATTTAGTTTCCGTCTTGGCTCCCGACCTGGGAGATCCCATGTCCGACATGTGTGCTGTGGTTGGGGACCGCGAAATGTGGAAGCATACAGACTGGCTTGTCACCGAACGTCAGCGAGAAGTAGTTAATAGAGTGCAGCCTTCCCAAAAGATGCAGAACTCGGGATTTGTGTAATTCAGGAGCCAGGTTCGGGAATCGCTCGCAGAGAAACCGGGTGATTTCCAGGCTGTCGGGGATCCGAGCTGGGAGGGTGTCTGGAGAGTCTGCTGCCAACACAGGGACCTGAGAGACGTCCATAAGCAAGGCACATGCGAGATGTAGGTAGGCGGTGTATTGCACAAGATATCTAAGCTCACCTGACCCTTCGCATTGATATCGCAAAGAAAACGCTCCGACAGTTGCTCCTGGTTGAATATGTCGACCACTTGGTCGTGGACCGGAAGATCGGGAGAACCCTCCTTGGCAGGACCACGGAGCGCGTATGTATACCGGACCATGATTGAGCAGATCGAGACCGGGTGGTGATAAAGCGTGTAAGACATCCTGAACCGATGCTAAGTTAAATTTCTCGATTAGGAAGATGTTCTACGGCGTTATGAAATGGTCGCCGGGGACACTGGATGATGGAAGTCGGAGGGTTCGTCTGCTCTTCGTCGCCGTAATTGAATTCTTTTGGACGCCGCCACGATGGTCCCGATTATGAACAGGGACGGAGCACCGGCATTTTTGAGGCCATGGTTGAAATCGGCTGTAGTTGAGGTTAGCGGGAACTCATGGCGGTGAACCTCCGGCACGGAAATTAAAGCACCAATCACACCTCTCGGATATGACTGCTTGACTCCGTCGGCCATTAATCGGTTTAACTGCTACTCAACGTGATAGGTCGGGTCAGGCAGCCGGCTGGATATTTTTAAGCCTATATGCTTCGACCTTGTACACTCAGCTGCCGACCCGCATCACTACGCCTCGCTTCCTGAACGAGATTGTATCTTGGCCCGTCTAGTCATTTAGTGGAGAAATCCGGGGTTTGTCCAAATGACTGCCCTAATTTTGAACTCCGGGGATGTTCGTCACCAGAAGGGGATATGCATTTATCTGTATACGTGGAACTTGATTGCGACTAAATTCCTCGGCCAGTCTTGGACGAGGCCTAGTGGCAAAGCTAGGTACCTTATTCTCTCACCAGCCAGCTCCGATATCATGCTCCCCAGTAACATACTCGCCGATAGCTCTTTTAACAGTGAATTTGGTAGAGTGGGTCATGACATAATTGGGGAGAGCACTTAAAAGCACGATGCTATTCCGGTTGACGATAATTGAGAGGCTAGACACAACACTCCTTTTGAGTTTACGTAGTATTCTGCGAAAAAAAAAGGGGCATTCTAGAAGGATTTCCTAGATATTTTCCTGCAGGAATGTCACCATATTTGCAGCATTCGCCTCGTCATCGTCGGTTGCCGTCTCATGAGCTACCTGGATTGCTTCCCTGAGGGTCGAGTCGCCCGGATAGTTCCTAAGAAGAGCTACAAAAAAGGCCATGCAGATGACAATAAAAGAACCATGCAAGTTCTTATGCATATCTCCTATATCGTTCCGATCCTCTGAAAACGTCCACCAGGACACTAGCTGGTCAAAGCTGGTTATGTAGGTGCCTCCAACGGAACGGAGGGTGTCCCGGCGAATCTGGGTGTGTCTGGCGCTCCATTCTTGCTGTCTCATGATAAGCCGAGCAAGGAGTGGTGTCGGAGCGGCAAGATCGGTCTTAGAGCATGTGAATGCCGTACATAAGGTTGCGTTTGGGAAGGCTAGGCCTTCGTCCGTTACAACACCGCCATTGAAGAGAACGACAACATGTCTGTCATCTGCATCGCCGGTAATAACCAGCTTCAATCCGACCGTGGACAGGATGGAGTCCCCCATGTTCCAGTATTCCGGAGACATGCATATTAGCGCCGCCCGCCATGCCACGAGTTCTCCCGACAGGGGCCGGCAGTTGATGGACCGGGGTGAGTAGATCCTCAAGTCTAAAGTGGCGGCGGTGTTCTGACCCGGCGGAATTTTCGAAGCCCTCTCTATTTCCAGGACCCCAGTCGAGTAGCATCGCTTATCCACGCGAATCTCCGGTGCGACCGCGAAGGTTCCGTAGTCCATTTTGCCCATGGATCTCGCGAACGCCGACAGGAGGCATATGAGCAGCTGGATGACGCCTAGCCACCATTGCGATGATCGGAGCCCAAGATAATAGCAAATGAACGACAGTGTAAGGAATATGCTAATAACCCAGGCTTGGATGAAATGTCGCTGTCCCGGTTCCTTCAACCAGACCGCCTCGAAGGTAAGCTTTGGCTCATTGAGTTTCATAAATCGACTACCGGTGGTATCCATCGAGTCTGGGCTTTTGGCTGCGATAACGGCACCCTGAGTCCAGTTTGATATATCAGTCTTCGGCTGTGTTTGCATTGCTGTTGAGTCACAGGAGGTGTATATCATATATCCTGCCGCCGAAACACCAATGACCATGCAGACATAGCCAACAAAAACCATGGCAATCCCTAGGGAGAACCATCCTTCTTGCCAGAGGCAAATGGTTTGCACCGAGATCATGGAAAGAAACGAGATTCCGGCGATGAGGAGTGAGACGGTGGTCGACGTGTGACGGCTTGTGCTTACTTCGGATATCCCATCAAAAGTGCAGAAGAAAATGGATTTTAGGGGCTGAGGTAACCGGAATCTTTCATCTGAGGCTGCATTATGGTTGGCAATTGCCACACCCGCTGAGGTAGTTGCAAACGATGTGGTGGCCATAGTGGATTTACTCTCGTATGTTTCAAATTCGGTTGCAATAGTAGCAGTGCGATTCCAGACAAATTGGGGATTGATCTCTCCCAGAGTTACATCGGGACCTGCAGGAGTCGTGACTGATTGGATCTCAGTTGTTTCGCTTACAGCCGTAACTAGGGCGCTATCGTTTTTCTTCGACGAAGTCAGTGATATGAATGGATTAGGTGCACAATGTTTGCAACAAACCTCTGATGCACATTGATCATTAACTTTTCCATCGAGAGGCTGAACAGCGGGTTCTCCTCTGAGGCCCGTGCCACTTCTCTTCAATGTTGAAAGCAGAGCGTTAACTTCGAGAGAAATCTCAATTCCCAAGGCTCTAGAGATGATTCTCGCGACCCCTTTGACATGATTTTCGTCCTTCAAGGGCCATGCCAACCTGAAACACCACCGGACCATACCGGACTTCACAGGACACCCTCTCGAGGTCTTTTCAGCCTCGAAGGCCCGGCAGTGTTCAATCTGCTGCAGTGACTCCGTTACAGCAAGCTCACTGTATCCAACAAGATACGTCACCGCCAGTGCTTTGCTGGGCGGATCAGCGGCCGTGGAGCGAGAGACACACCCGTCCACCATCTCCGCGTGAATCTCTCCGCAGTTTGCTTTCGTCATCTCCAAAGCTGCTTTTGCCCGAGGTTCATGCTCGTACCCGAGGTACGCACGAAGATTGCGGCTTCCGCAAAGGCGGATCATGCTCGTGAGGACTGACAAGAGACCGATCGGAGCAAAGGACATACTTAGGATGGAGGGCAGACCATGGGCTTCTCGTAGCAGCTGTTTGGTGTTTCTTTCGCCGATCAGTAGCACGAGAGGGCCAACACCGGCTAACGCTTCAGCCCAGGCATCGCTCCCTGCGGTCACTGAAAGGGGAGGCTTTGGTTCAGCTGATCGTGGAACGGGAAACGCTGCGCTAAGATGAAATACGCACAGGGATATAAACCGCTGAAATTTACCGGAAATGCTCAACATTGTTAGTCAAGCGTTGCAAGGCTGTTTAAATCCCAGATCGAGGGTTCAATATTATGCTGGTGGATTTAATGATACGAATAGCGAGTGTGAATGACGGGAGGAACGATGGAAACCTCAGGCAACGAGGCACCCTCTGTTTATATAGAGGCAGCAGCCTTGCCGGTGGGGTGATCGGATCGGTGAGCGGGGTGACGAGCAGTTACCATACCAGCGCTAGCTTGTTATGCAATCCTTCACGCCGCTGCTGGGCCGTGGCTGAATCCTCGCCCCTTTATTTGTTGCAGTAAATCAGACCACACCACCATGGAGATAACGATGCACCTATTTATCCTGCAATTTCTTCAGCTGAAGTACGAAGGTATTGGGGATTTCCACCTGCTGATCTCCTTCTACGCTCCAATTGGATGGAAGTCGATCTGGAGGTTGGGAGGCTGTGCTTCCACTTCCCTGGATCTCTCGCTACTACAATATTATAAATTTCATTCAGGGAAACCTTAGACTCATTAGGTTGGCTGGTACATTAACTGTACTTGGATAAGTTAGTACGTAGTCAGCATTGAGCCTAAAAAACGACTCAAGCTTTCCGTTTGATGGTATTAGGGGATCTGAGGACATGTTACCTGGATGTGGATTCACTTGGGGCTCTTCGCCTCGCTAGGCAAATAAAACTACTCCCTGGACCTAACCTACGTATTTCTGCCTCACCTATGTGAACAATGCATTCACCACCTCGACGAACTTTCAGGACTGAGGCTGGCCACTGGGAGGCGAAGTATTTGGGGATGCTGAAGGGGATGCTGCCACGACTTGGGTCAAGACCCGGGGTCGACGTAGCGGCTGCGAATGTATTTTGGCCTGGGGAGAAGTATCGGCTTCTTGGAGACTATGCTTATTCTAGGCAGCATAATCGCTTCGCTCGGCTGGGTTAATATGCACTCTCTGGCGTCCCTCAGAAGGTCTTCGATCTTGTTGCAGGCATCTTCCATGCTGATGCGACGGAATACCGCTGCTCATAATCCCCTGGAGCTCGGCGGAGGCCCTTGCGCCTTTTCTTCTTTTCTCATATGAGTCTGAAGTCCTTGAGTGTCGAGGCCGGGGGGTGACGACAAAGTTGACACAACGGAAAAGGGAGCACGCATGAAGTTGATATCCCCACAGCTAAGAATGTCAAGATCTTGCAGAGTCCCACAGGCAGGCAAAATAGGAACGGCGGGATCACAGCTAGAGAAAGCAAGCGCGAAAGTCGGAAGAAGGGGGAAGATGACAATGACATTCTCGCGGAGGAGAATCTCAAGATTTGCAATAAGCTCGGAGCCCAGGAAAAAGGCGAGACGGCGCCGAGGTTGATTAATGCGGAAACATGCCACCATAAATCTTAATCATTTTAACTTTTTCTCAAGAAAACTAGGTTCACTTGCGATAGTTGTAAAGACTGTTAAATCGCTAATTAGTAAACGCAGAGAAATTTCAATGTTAACAACCACATACCTGATGTCGTTACCCTCCGATGGCCGGTTCGTAGGTCCCGAACTGGCGATCACGCTTCCCTCCTCATCCCTGCCAGGCTTTATATTCGTCACACCAGCCTTTTGCCACCGTTTCCCACTTCGAAGCTCGCTTAGGTGCTCGAAATATCCCTCCGGCACCTCGGTGACATACTTGCCGCAGAAGACGCCCACCTCGAAATCCTGGACCTGACTCGTACTCTCGGCCGCCTCCATGCACGCGGCTTTCAGTCCGTCCTTCCCGTCAAGGTCCTGGAAGATGACATCGTCGGCGCCGATATACTTCGCAAGTTCTTGCCGCGTCCTGCCATGCGCTACCAAATCTTTAACGCCAAGAATTAGCATAACGTGCGGTAATTTTAGTTGGGTATTATCTTAGGGGAAAGTTCTTACCCACAGGGTCCGCAAGGTCTATGCCGTACTTCACATATAGTTAGTTTTATCCCTTTTAATTCGGCAAGTAATATTTGAACCCACAATATGTGGATGTGTGCATTGCGGGGAGCAAGAAACGAACACAACGCGAACCGCTCCTGCTTCCCTTGCCATTTGAACCTAGAAGATACCCCAATCAGCAGGTCCTCGTATAAAACTAGAAGGAGTAGACCTACGATTTGTTGTGATGTAGCTGATAGGTTAGTTAGCCTAGATTTGCACTTAAAAGGGGGCTTTACTTGCTGCCGCGGACGACACTGTCGTCCACAATGATCAAATTCTTTCCTCGGAACTCTGACTCGATAGGCGAAAGTTTGCGGCGGACACTCTGCTGCCGCAAAGCTTGATCAGGAAGGATGAAAGTGCGGTGGACGTATCGGTTCTTGATGAGAGCAGTCACGTACGGCTTCCCCAACTTGTTGGCTAAAGTAGCTGCCGCGATATTGCTTGTCTATAGGCGGGAGATTAGCTTATTTTATATGCGTGTGATTGATACGTGCTGGAGAATTACATACCTCAGGAACTGGGATGACTGGAAAATCAATTAGTACTTTCTAAAGCGGAGAGAGCAAATATGGCTTACCAGCATCAATATCCTCAATCCCTTTCTCTCCAAGGACATCCCTGATCTTCTTGGCCAACTTCTCTCCCATGTTTTGCCGACTACGGTACACCGAGATGCCATCGATGCAGGAGTCCGGGCGCGCGACGTAGACGTACTCAAAAGAGTCTGGTGTGTAAGCTTTCCGCTCGATAACTTGGCGGAATACAGGGGCTTTCCCTTTCTCGCAAAAAACGGCGGCACCAGGCAATATATCGACGATATCACCAAAGCCAAGCTGCTTCAAGGCAACAGATTCCGACGCCATAGAGTAATCTGTCGCTCCAGGAAAGGTAGCAGAGGGCCGTGACCCAAGGCAAAGAGGGCGGATTCCATTAGCATCCCTACTTTGATCAGATTCCGCAGATTAGAACAGGAGCACGTAGATATGACTTACCGAAAGCATAGGATTCCAAAACCTGCGATCATGACGGTGCATGCGAACGCCCCTTGACACTTTGAATACACATCACCCAGAGCAGTGAAGATGTCGTCTGCGTTGGCACGAGTCTTTCCGAGTTTCTGAAGACCATGCGCGAAGATGTTCAGGCTGGACGGCACAAGTCAGTACATTCTGGGCTATGTATAAGTCGCGAGTACTCACAGGAGCTCTGAGTCCGAATCAGTGTTGACATGCCGATGAGCTTCCTCATCTAGAAACTTGCGAAGGTACTCGGTGTTTACGAGGTTACCGTTCACACTCATCGAGATTCCAAACGGCGCATTGACGTAAAATGGCTGTGCTTCAGACCTACAATCATAATCTCTGTTAGCGGTGGTACTACAGAGTGCGGTCCTGGATGCAGCACGTACGCAGATGCCGTTCCCATGGTTGGATAGCGAACATGGCCCAGCCCTATGGACAATTAGTTCCGCACAACGTACAGCCCGTGTTAACATACCCATGTAGCCCGGAAGGTGTTGCAGCCGTCTGCCCTCGGCAAAGACTTTGCTGGCCATGCCCAGGCCCTTGCACTGGGAGACCCTTCCGCCCTGGCATACGGCAATGCCCGCAGCATCCTGTCCGCGCTGTTGCTAGCGTCAGCATTCCTCCAAGGCGACGGATAATGTGCCTTCGTCGTGGCGAGTATACTGGCGACTCAGTAACTGACATGCTGAAGATAATAGAGGGACTCGTGTAGGTCGACGGCGGCGGTGGTGGCTTCCGAATCGCCTAGCTGTTAAAGAAGTCAGCCTTGTTCTTCTCCTTCTCTCTTCTGCATGGCGCGCGCGTCTCCTGGGACATGGATCTCCTGAAGGCGGGGAAGGTGCCACAGAGGACATACCAGTATGGCCGAGACACCACACATGGTCTCACGTTGCGGTTGCGTATTGGCAGAGAGTAATGACGTATTCCAGCGACTCAGTGGGGACTTCTGCCAAGGGGTTCGACTTATTGCAAGGCGTCATGCGGATGTCGACTCGAGGACAAGAAAATGTGGTTATCATGATCGTGCAGGACTCGACAGGGAAGCCGACGGAAAACTTTCTTTTCGAGATGTGGGGCAGTGACGAAGGTGGGCCGGCAAATGATGGACGGCGGTGGGGTCCTCCAAAACGTACTATGGTAATAGTGCGCCGCACCCTACCTGAGTCACCTGCTAAGATCCCCTGTAGGTTTACATACAGCGCGCCTAGAGCGCCCCGCGCAGCCCTCACAGAGCCTAGAAGTCTAAATGCACCACTTTTCGGTGCCCTCGGGGCTCTCTCACTAGAGATCCAAAACTTGACCTAAGCAATATCAGAACTGGTGCAATACTCAAAATTGGACCTGGGTCGTCACGACAATAACCAACTGGTAGTCGATACAACCATCGGTTTATGGCTGTCAAATGACCCCAATATGGTCGTCTCCCTCTCTTTGGGCTCCGTGTCCCTTTTTGAGGCTAAATCAGCCCCGGCTCAGATTCGACTCACTGCACAGCAGAATCTTGCTAATGCCCAAAAATGGTCCCTGATAAGAGCAGAGCTTAGAGCTAGGACACCTCTATGTATTTACGCACATTATATGCCACATGATCCTTCCCACGTCTGCTTGAATATGCTCATATTTAGGCCTCTGTCTTTGTTGTATAGATCACAAGTAGTAACATTGAAGACGGGGTACCTGCTCGTTGGTGTTTTTGACGGTATGAAACTAGACAATTAAGAAGGACTAGAGACTATTTGCTCTCTTAAGTTTCGGAGAATCTGACAAATCATGTCCACTTAAGGATTCTATGCCGATTCAGTCGAGAATTGCGACAACGAGAAAAGGTTTCCTGGCCGGAAACGTCTCGTCTTATTGTGCTTCAGTACCGTGTAGATAGCACGCGATGCCGGACCCCAGCCGGACCCCAGCCGGGCCCAGATGCCGGTCTGTCAGGACACTTCGCGACCGCGAGGAAGCGAAGAGGTCGACCTAACGACCTCTTTTTCGCTATCAGAAAGGTTGAGTACTCCGGACAAGGCCGATGGTTTCCCTCAAAGAGAACGACGCAGTCAAACCTGGGCCGCCCGGAGTCGAGAGTGTCAAGTTCGGCGAGTCCGTAGACGTGTCCGGTCTTGTTGGTGAGGTAAGAACGACGGCATTAGCCGTGCGTACGTCACGTGAACCTTTTCGCTTCCGGATCATAAGGCCACTCTGGCGAATCCCACCGGAAGGCCGTGACGCGAAGATGCGACTCGTACGTAAGGTCGCGCATCTGGCCCACGCTAAATATGTCTCCGCCATGGACGACGTTTTGACACCGTGTGTGGGTAAAAATTGGCGTCTCTCATGGTGGTACGATCAGGAGGGGAACACATGGCCGAGTGAGACCAGAATCTCACCCTGCCATCTCTCGTGAGCTAGCTCTACGCGGGGACTGGCTTACATTGTGGTCAGAAATAGACCAACAGATAGGTATATGCGTATAGGACAACTCACACGCATCGTAGGCGGGCGACAAGATCAGTCCCATCCTTCCTCTCCTCTTCAGCCGAGGCCGGATTGGATGACTTTAGCCACAGGCGCGCGCAGAAGTTATCTCCGCCGCGAGTCCAATCGCAGGCGCGATACCCTCGATGGCTTTACTCCTGTCGCCGGGGATCGTGACCTTACATTGGCTATAATCGTCGACAACCTCGTTCCGAGCCCTGTTGTACGCATGTCTACGCCAATATTTCTCGACCGGCCGCAGGCTTGGAATCTTGCTAATCATTCATTGAGAAGTTTAGCCAAGGTTCTGCATGCTCTTCTAGCGAATGGTTATCCAAATATTCTTTGTTCTCATGCCGGCTGTTAAAGAAGACATCGGCCCTGTCTACCTGGGCCCGTAGCTCCTTACACGATCAGTAGATTTTCAGTCGGCCAAATGCAGAATTCTACGGGGGAGCAAACGTTCTCGGAGGGTCCAGTCGCGGCGCCTCCTTCTCAATTGTCAGGGGCATAAGGTTCAGGGTCTCTGTTCGAGTGCGGCCAGAGAGTGAGGGTGGCAAGGCCCGGCTCGCTCTGGCTATAAGTTATGCGCAGGGCCCATTTCGAAGCAATCAAAGGTAGTCCGCTATCTACCGTGAACGACTGGTCGGGCCCGGAGAGGAACAGCCCCTCAACAGAAGTCTCGGCGCAGAGAGCGCCAATGATCAGAAAGGCCATCTCGTAGATCTGCCCCATCGGCTGAGGTTGGTTGCTCCAATCGTCGACGTCACCCTAGAGAATACACAGAGGATCGACCCACGAATACCGTATTCCCAGCTTCTCGGCCACGGCGATAGCATGGCGAATGGTCATGTTCAGTCTCATCAGAGGTAGTTCCCGCCGATATTGTCCCAGCGTCACCTTGGTCAAGAGCCCGCCCGTGTCCGCTACACCGCCCCAGCAGTAGCTAAGAGCAGCAAATATTCCCGGTGGCCGTCAGTGATGCAAATACTGGGCGTTGGGCCGACTTGGATTACTCGCTTCGGGAGCCGGACATCCTTCCGGCCATCGTCCAAGTAATTCCCGGCCAACTGTCGTCGGCGGCCCATGTGGTATCCTTGCAGTCCGAGATTCAATACTTGATCGTGGCCACGTTTCCATTCGAGTCTGGCCGGCTTACGCCGCGGGTATGGTGGTAGATCCTCGAGGGACTCGAAGTAGTTGCCCAGTCAAGAGCTGAGGCACGACGAAAGGATCTTTAACTCCACATATATAGTTACATCATTCACCGTTCCCCCGCACCCCATCGCGAACTTAGCACACCTCAGTTCTGAAAAACGTTCAACTTTGAACCATACTGAGATGGTGCAGGGCGAAATGGGTAGGGTTAAGGTATCATTAATAGTCAGCGGGTGCAGTATCCTAGCCCACTGGGCGGTCCTGTATCTTAGAAATAACAACCCCATTCTTTGAAATTTTCATACCTACATTTGGTTACTTTGTGATAATTAACTTGAGATTCGACCTTATGTGAAATTTAACTTTGCGATACCACTGATCATGAGATCTTAGTAACCCTGCATATATAGTTGTCGGTTCATCTGCGAAGTATAGTTTCCGGCAAGAGGCGTCCGCCCCTTTCACTTTGCCCTTTTTCAAGGCGCACCTGCAGCGCCTACGAACTACGAAGGAATCCCTCCCTACGAATCCACAGGCGGCTGTGTGAGGCATACCGGTTCTGCCCCGCGGTTCTTTAATACACTGTTGGGGTCGGATCGTCAAGTGTGATGCATTTCCGAAGACCACGTGAGAAAATATGCTTGAGAAGAGTGTTTTCCCCACGGAGAGCACCAATACGGGGCCCTGAAACGACTGGGGCGGCACTCTCCAATTGTGGCGACCTTTGGTTGTGAAGTCGGTTCATTGACCCTCGAATATCACCGGAACCATTTGCGAGATCGAGTAGCGTTTTCCTCGGCCGCGGAAACGACGCTGAAATGGGCTTTACAGATCACTAAAGGAGTGAGCTGCGTTTATTCACACGGAATCATGCCTTTTTATTTAAAGAGTCGTAATGCTTTGATCACGAGTAATGATAATGCTGTCCTTCGCGCAAGCAGCTGCAGAATGAGCTAACGTCTTCTGACCTGCGCTAGAACCGAGCGACGTCGACGACGGCCGAGATCGACTCCATCTGGGGAAGCAGCTGCGGATGGCGATTAAGGCGGCTCCGGATGAGGAGGGATGGGCTAATCTCGTCTAAGTCAGCGCGCTCATCGCCAAGCAGCATCCAGATGTCGACCCCCGCGCCTTCGGATACTTCAAGCTCAGCAGTTTGGAGACTCTGTTGCCTGTAGTCTGCCGAGTTGCGGGAGCAGCTAAAAGACTAAAGGCCTTAGAAATGGGACTTATAGGACTGCTTAACGAACCGGTGGTTGAAAGCTAGGCCAAGCTGGTGAGGGCGGAGCCGAGAGTAATCCGGGAGGAATAGCTCCCTTAAACTGACGTTGGTGCTCGACAAGATTAGTCTCATGTCAGTGACCTTCTCTTTACCGTAGCAGGAAGCGCAGGTTGAACGCAAGCAACCGGATCAGCGCTCCATATCGATTGAAATATTATAGTGACTGCATACCTGAGCTCGGCCTAGCGACCAAAATAAGAGTGCAATCCCTCCAAGTCTCTTTTCGATATGTCTCACAACCAACGTCTCGAATATTATCCACCTGCGCGATTTTATTGGCACCATTTGCGGATGACGGAGCCGAGACGCCCCGAATTACATCGAGATGCAGACGGCCATCAACATCTTTGACGAGACAGCTTCTCTAGCGATGATGTCATCGTGAACCAATTCGTACTCGTGCCCACGCTCATCTAATCCGAGACAAACGCGTTCCCAATCCTTCTCTCCATGCCGATATCGCACTTCACGGAGGTCGGGTGTTTGAACCGGGACCCCTTGTATCACCTTCTTCCTTCCGCCGTACAAGGATGAGAGGACTACCAATACGGCGGGAACGATAGGGTCAGTGGAGCACTGGTACCCTCAGTAACCCAGAATATGCGGAGTCAACCGTCTCCAATGTGGAATCGGCCAATCCAACGGGGGACCCCACCATACACGACAGGTTAGTGGAGCACCGGCACCATCGAGCCCTAAAATATGCACAGCAGACCGTCTCCGATGTGGAAGTCGGCCAATCCGACGCCAAAACCGGCCAATTCCTGTGAGGGGTCCTACTGGCGAAGCCCCACTTTCCACGAGAAGCCGGCCGATGCGACGGCATGAGAAGCAGACAACTGGCAAATTGACCTTAGCCACCAAAGAGAGTATCCGCCTCGGCCAATATCGGTGCGGGCAAGTATTGTACGCAACCCGTCTCGCTGGGGAAGTATCGATCTGTTCCACTGCGTCTGCGATTGCATCCTCAATTCGGCATACCGCCTTCTCTTCACGCTTGGCCATATCGCATTCGTATCGTTGTCGGACGGGGGAATAGGATATGCCTGCGGGCGCTTCGCCGGCCCGGACTGGATCTGGTCCTTGTGGCATGCTGTGCCGCAAAAAGAATATCTCACCACACGACCACACCAATGACAAGGCACCGGCAGTGTGCGGGGAGAGAATGTGGTGTGGATTCAAATATTACAAAAAAATTGGTTGCTCCCACTCGTCAATACAACTTGCATTTAGCAACCTCGTTGTATCTGTATGCCTGAGAAGTAAGTGTGTATGTCGTGTCCTTGACCGGACATTTCACATTAGGTCCTGTTCAAACCCGAACCAGCGCTAGGGTGGGTCCGCCGAAGGTTCCGTGACAATGCTCGATCCAACGCCGGTAATCACAGAGAAACCGCCGGGCGAGCCGGAACCAAGAACTATCATTTCCGCCCCTGAAGATATCGAAACACTAGGTCATATAGAAGAACGGTTCAATGCGGACGTCGCACAGCCCGTACAGGACGGCCGTTCCCCTCACCTTGAAGAGTTGCAGTATCCTGGCCCACTGAAAGCGTCTCTGATCCTGCTTGGTCTTATCACCGGCATTTTTCTTGTTGCTTTGGACCAGACAGTGATCGGAGTTGCAATCCCGGCCATCACTGATGACTTCCACACGATTGAGCATGTTGGATGGTATGCGAGTGCTTATTTTTTGACAAGCACTGGTAAGTGGGTTACATTTTGGTATTATCATATAATTACGAGGCAGAACTGATAATACGCAGCCCTGCTAATTGGGTTTGGTCGAATCTACCAGAGCTTCAACGTAAGTACACAGTCGCGCACCTCGATAGCAGACGCCGGATTCCTGCTGACCATGTTTTGCTCCAGATCAAATACACTTTTCTCGTAGCTATTTTCCTTTTCGAACTGGGTTCGCTGATTTGCGGCATCGCCCCGAACAGTGCAACGCTTATCGGCGGAAGGTGGGCTAACACCGGCTTATATTTTGATGTCAATCATCTCTAACCTCTGTCCTCTCAGAGCTGTGGCTGGCGCCGGTGCCGCTGGGATATTTTCGGGGGATGTGGTGATAATGGCAGTAACTTGTAAGACCTCGGACGGAGCGGAACCCCAATGTTATCTACCCGACCGTTACACATACAAGGAAACGTTCTAACTTCGATTTGTAGTTCGCCTCAATAAGCGTCCCTTGGTACAAAGTCTCTTTGGAGCTCTTTGGGGCGTCTCTACTATCGTTGGGCCCTTAATCGGAGGAGCTTTGACTGACAATGCTTCTTGGAGATGGTGTTTCTACATTAAGTTAGCCGTCTTTTCTGTTATATTTTGTTATCCAACGAGCTCCTTAGCCCCGTTGTACAAGATTGTTCTAACCTCTCCATCCTCCAGCCTCCCTATCGGCGTCATCTCCTTCATTACTGTCTTCTTCTTCCTCAACCCTCCCTCCCTCGATGCTGCATCCTCTAGCAAGCCAGTCCTGCAACGTATCAAAGACCTCGACATCCTTGGCGGCCTTCTCTTCATGCCCTCCATCGTCTGCCTCCTCCTCGCCCTCCAGTGGGGCGGCAACGCTTACCCCTGGTCCAGCGCCACCATCATCGGCCTCGTTGTCGGCTCTTGCGTCATCATGGTAGTCTTCCTTGCCTGGCAGGTCCGCCTCGGCGACGGCGCCATGGTCCCACCCCGAATCTTCAGTGCCCGGCGGAACGGCCGCACCGTCCCCTTCGCCTGCCTCTTCGCCCTTGTCTTTGGCGGCGCCGTCTACAACCTCATATACTATCTCCCCGTCTTCCTCCAGAGCGTGCGCGGCTCGTCGGCGACCCACGCCGGCGTCCAGCTCCTGCCGCTTATGCTGGCTACGGTTCTATCCTCGGTGGGCAGCGGCTTCGCTGTTGCGGCCATCGGGTACTACACGCCCTGGCTAGCGGGCACGACAGCCGTCTTCGCCGTCGGGACGGGGCTGCTTACGCGCTACTTCGATACCGATCTGACGAATCCGCAGCTGGTTGGGCTGCAGGTGGTAGTCGGGCTAGGCATCGGGGCGGGGTTCCAGGTGCCCGTCATTGCGGTGCAGACTGTGCTGGGGCTCGAGGATGTGGCGGTTGGGTCGGCGGCTGTGATCTTTTTCCAAAACCTGGGCGGTGCGGTATTTGTCTCGGTCGGGCAGGCTGTTTTTCAGAACGGGCTGCTGCGGGCGCTGGCAGAGAAGGCGCCGCTGCTCGACAAGGAAATTGTGGTCCACGGAGGGGCGACGGGCATTCGGAGGATTCTTGCGCAGGTGGGCCAGACGGCTCAATTGCAGGCTGTGATCGAGTCATATGTTGATGGACTCCAGGGGTTGTATCGGGCTAGTCTAGGGTTGGCAGTGACTGCTGTTCTGGCTGCCTTAGCACTTGAATGGAAGAGTGTGAAAAGGAATCAACGACTAAGTGATATCGGGGATTAAAGGAAGGAGAGGAAAAATAGACTCTACTTCTAATTATCCTGAGGAAGCCTCCAATCAAAAAGTCTTGACGGGGGTAGGACTGAGTTGCGAACAATTGTATTTCTTAGAAATAGCTCTGCCTCGACCTGCCGTGACTTGGTGGACCATAAACAGTGCCAGACTTGAAGAGATCAGAAATAGACCAACCCCAGCAGCCCCAAGGAGGGTGGCCGCGGCAGGAAATGCGATTAATTTTGATTGAGAATCTTGTCGTTCATTTATATCGATCCACGAGAATATTTAGCGCACTGATAGTTGATCCAGAGTTCCAGAAGATCCAGACAACGACAATACCAACCATAGCACCAATGACCGCCTACAAAATACCCCGATATACAGGACGCTAAAAACGACCAGGGACGACAATCAGAGACAACTACAGCAGAAGTCACGGAACAGGATCACGCACCGGATCGCGATAGCCTCTCCAACGGCAATTATGAGCAAAGCATCGAGGATAACCCCGACGACAGATCGGGATCAAAACATCCGATCATTGACCCAATCTGATCTGAAGGAATTTCCATTTTCTCCTTCGGAACGAAGCAGGACTGAGCGGCTGCTAACCTAGCCTGAGCTAGGCTGAGCCAAGGGGCTGCGATCGCTGCTCCGTAATTGGCCTATAGAAAAATATGATATCGATCGCCGCGACGAGATCTTCTGCGTTAAGTTGTGCTCGAGAAGAATATCGTTCGAATCGCTCATCTGGAACACCCGTTAACCCTGACATAAATTGTGTTGCGGTGCGACCATTCAACTAACCTGCGGAACCCATTTCGGAGAGCTTATAAAAGACCCCCCATCAGCAGCGAGGCTTTATAACTGGGCCAGCGGGGGCCAAGTCAATGACCTGGATCTTCCCCATCCTTCACCATCTTGTGTCGTGGCCTTTCGTACTTGTACGACAAGTTGAGGACTTGGATGACCAAAATGTGCTTGGACATCAAAAAAAAAATATCTCAGCCATGATACTCGCGCCAGCTTTTCCTGGCTGTTACCCGCTTGGTGTTACAGCAATCTGGATAGTGGTGGTTGACAATCAGTAAGATCGCTCCTGCAGGTACTAAGCATCAGATGATTGTCATGGCCCAGCTCAATAGGGTAACCAACATAAGAGGATCGGGTAACTAGTAATATATTCTATTTACATAAAGCCAATTGTTTCCACGTATTGATTTTTTCCCTAGTCGTGAGGACGAATAGCGTTGAAACGGACATATCCAGCAGCAGTTTTTCCAAAATGTCGAAGCCCCGTCCCTGACGCCACGCAAAAAATTGTCGGCCTTCAGTCCAATTCCGGCATCAAACCTCCAACTCGACGGAGACGACAATATCGGACAGCTGGTCCTATTCAAGTCTACATAAAGAGATCGCCGACCTGCAGTGTCCCCGCGCTCTATCGCCAGCAAACAGCTCAAGGTAAGTGGCCGTATAAGGTAAAACAAGGGAATAGTAGCGATCCAATGCTAAGACAGGCACAAGTTTCGGAGAGATAGAGATGGTCCTTAGCGGAGCAATTAATTATATTATGTACCTGGAAAAGGAGAACAGGGATGAAGCTGCCCTGCTGCAGTAGCTGGCAGGGCAGTTTGGAAATTCTTCCGAGTAGATAAAAGGAAATAAACGGTGCTTCCCCACTACAGAGTACGCAAGTCTTAACCGCAAATGCGCTAGTTGTAGGTTGGTCTATCAGCTATAGTTGGGTAATAAAAGTTTCGTTAAACCCCACTTTACCTATTTACGCGACAATACGCTTTAATATTAAAAAATATATAACTATTACTATTATGTGCTATTTTTGTAACAGGGCGATAAGGGCTAGGGTTCGACGACCGATCGGCGGCGCCTTGCCGACGCTACTGCGGAGGGCTACAATAGCAATAGTCTATCCGTTCGACGTAATCCAGCTACGGTCAGGGCTTAAGCCGTAGCCGAAGCGATGGCTGTTCCTCAGCTTGGGCACCACCCGCGCTGCAGATGCTTGGTTTGCAGTGGCTTGGTCCAAAAATGGCAACTTAGGTAGAGCAATCGAACCAAGACTAGTGAGGAGCCGTGAACTATCGGGCTCAAATGAATGCACGGTAACAAATGTGCCCATGATCTCCATATGCACGCACTCGCCCGTATCGCAGCGCCAAAGCCGCACCGTGTTGTCCCAAGACCCCGAGGCCACAAGCGCCGAGTCGGGCGAGAACGCCACCGAGTAGACCCGATCGCTCATTTGAGATGCAAATGGCCTTGTACGGTAGGCATATTACATAGTCCGTTTCAGGTAACGGGGACCACAAGTGAGCAGCCATTTGGTAAGGACCGCACAAGACGCTCGGTCGCAACTTTATAGTTGCGTAATCGCCTGACTTACTTTTTTCTCCACCAACTATACAAAGAAGCAGTAATGAACTCGATTTGAAGTCATCACGCCGAGATCCCAATTTTATATTGAGACATTGTAGCTTTACTTCAAGTCTCTAATAGCTAGTCTGGTCTCCTCCATGATGTTAAGAATAGATACCTCCGTTAAATCAAATGCCTCATCTTCTGATACAGCCAGCGTTTTCGCCCTCTGTATTGAACAGGCCAAGCAACACTGGCCCTTATTTATGAGAACAGTGTCTCTTGAAGCAAGAGCCTTCGCCACGTTAATCTTACCTTGATCCTTCAGAATAGAAGTGACATGAAATGTAGTGCTCGAGGTGTGTTCGTCTTCGTCTTGTTGCCCGCTGCGTTGGCACCCTTCACTCTCTGCATTCCTGCTATCCCGAGAACTTTTCTCGTTCTGCCAACGACCTAACAGTTCATCAAATGTATATAATTTGATTCTGTCTTGTGGCGCCGCAACCTCCAAAAGCTTGGTCTCGTGCCCGCATTGCACTTCCGGCACAGAATTAGAGAGAAAGATCATCACATCGACAGGATCAACAATCCTGACAAATGTATCAGATCGAACCCTAAGTAAAAGTCGGTATAGTTCTTCACTACCATGTACCAGCATCACCTCAGTAGTGAATGTCGAATCGTCGTCTGAAACTGCAATGACGCCTTTCGAAGGTTCAGGCCACTTGCTAAATCGCCGGTTGAAGCTACTCGTATCTTCAGCATGCTCAGCTTGCACAATAGCAAACTTCTCCGTGATGCCGCGGAAGTGATACCGTTCTCCGAATTGCTTTTGGACGCCAAGTGTACCGTACGCCCGATTAAATCGAAACGAGTTCGCGATGCCCTGCTCCCTGGTAATATCAAGCCAGGGCGCCACCACAGCCATATTTCCATATTGGATTGCTGCGAAAGAAATTCGGCCTTTCTGAATATCAAGGACTGACTCCCTGAACGGACAGCCGAGATACACAGAAGCTGCTGTGTTGAACCATGTATCCCATCTGATTTGTTGTCGGTTTAACATTTCAGAGAACACCGCAACAGTTGCCTTCAGAATTGGATCGGCATCTCGGCTTCCAGATACATCTGGTGCCCCAAAGCCGTCGGCGATCGCGTGACTGACAATGAGCAAAACGAATGACACAGCACTGTGCCCTTTACAGCCGCGTGGCAATGAGGTCTTGTCTGGGTTGAGTGCTTTCCTTCGACACTCAACACACATGCAATCGGCCTTTGCCAGCAAGACAAGGTCTTGCAGAACAGGAAATAATCGCAGAATATCCTCCTCGCCGAATTTAACACTCGTGGAGAGCTGTATTTCGTCCGGCTCTGCGTATACCACTGATTTGGCCTTGCCTCTCCCAAGTTTGAGGTTCAAGATCGATGGACTGCGGCCAAGTATGTTGCCAACAGTGAGACCACGATTTTCTTCGTCTATGTCCAGACATGGTATTGAAAACTCGAAAACTGAATAGGCAGGTGCAGTCAACCGCAACTGTAACAACCATTCAACCATGGATTGTGCAGTCTGTCGGGCCTTTGCTTTGGCCTCTTCTGAGAGGATGCCGATGTTGATGTCGTAGGCATGTACAACATTGTACAATTGCTTGCGTGTTGAGGCTGCCTCTGGCATATCGACCGAGCTCGGACACTTTCCACTGAGGAACTCTTCAAAGGATCCTCGAATATCGCTCAATAGTCTGTAGGTAGCGGCGTCCATACAACATCCAGTGTCTTTGATGCAAAAGGTTCTGACTCTTAATTCGATCGTTTGAGTAGATCCGCCCAAAACCCTGTCGAATAGCACCTTGCCACTCACAACAACAGTCAGAGCCCCCTGGAAATGAAGCAGAAGCCATAGGGTCAAATTTTTGAGTAGGTGGTCAGACTCGACAACTACCCTCTCTCGAGCTCTCAGTAGCGCATGTGTAACTACCGCGAATTTGTCGCTGCTCAGGTTGTGGCCACTCTCACAGACAGCCTGGAGCTCTGCTGGTAGATTCTCCGTATTATTTCCGACGTTGATTATGTTGAACCACACACTTGAGACAATCTTGTCTATAACTGCTTTGAGTTCAATTCGACTGGCAAGGTAGTTGACTTCGTAGTCGGGTCGTCCCTCGTTTTCCGGGTCGGAAAGCAAGATCAACAGGCAGATCGCATCCGATACGAATTGGTGATTGTGGAAACGGAATAAACAGGCTATAGTCGACGCAATCCAAGAAAGATGGGGATCTTTTATGATCAAGCGACCGAGAGATCCACTCTGCTGAACCTTGAGTGGCCATGTATTGCTCTCCGGGGGCCTTTTGGAGATGTCGCTATAAAAGATCTGCCCTCTCGCATTGGCATACACCAGGCCTTTTGCTCTGGTGAAACAGTCATAGAGCTCACTTCGGTCAACTCGCTCCAGAGCCAGCCACTGCCCAAGCTCATATAGCCCACCGGATATGCTTGAACTCTGACTGAGAACGGTGCATAAATCAAGGGCTCTCGCAGTAAGGTCAAGGCGCCTTGTTGCGAGTGTTGTGGGATCTCCTTCATTAGACATAGCGGTACGCAATGGAATTTGGTACCGAAGAATAGGCTTGGTGTTGTTTCCTGGCTGAAAGCGCAGAGCAGTTGATGACATCAAACAGATTATAGATGGCACCAATAAATAGTGAAAAGGAGCTGTCTTTGCCCACCTTTGTAGCTATCTCACTTTTGCAGGTTAGGCAGCAACGTTCTCATCGTGATAGAGTGGGGCTAGGCATTTGATGCAGTCGCCTTACGGACAGACCTTTTCTGTCGAGACCTGATTGGTGTATTGCTAAATCATATCCGACCTAAGCCCCGCTGCCCCATCTGGCTTCACCGCTCTGTTATACGTGTACGTCCGTGGCCTTCGGCGAGGACTTCAAGTGTCTGTAAGCGTGGAGGTCGTATAAAAGGCGCCATACGGGTATCGCTTGGGAGCTCCGACGGAACTAGCAGAGAGCAATCACAGTCCACCACACTGTGCCAAATCAATCAGTCGATCACGATCGTGACAGTACGAAATTCGGGACAGCACGAAAATTCTGCTGTGGCTGATTGATGGTTGTGGCTCAATGATGAGCTTCATCCTCCCTCGTCTCCCTCAGGAGACGCAAACCGCTTGTGGTTTGCCTAAGAGATCCTTGAGGAACGAAACTTGATATTGGACGAAAACTGAATTTTACACCTTGAATTTCTGCTACGATATGACTGCTAGGAGTATTCCCTTCACGGCATACAGGTCCGCGGAAGTGCGGGATGGACTCTGTTGCAACGATGAGGGAAAACGGCGGCGCAGCCCACAGCGCAGATGTCACCCCGTGTCGGTGTGGCAGTTGGCAGCCTGTTGATCCAGCCTCGAGCCATCTTACCTTGAGAGCTTGACTACGACAGAGAGTAGACCACTCTGTTGAGGCCTCCCATGAATTGCAGCCCCAGAACATGGCCCAGAGGACTGAGCACAGAACCGGGCCCAGAGGGCTGAGCACAGAACCGGGCTTAGAGGACTGAGCCCAGAACCGGGCCTTTAGGAATGGTCTGTGGCTGATCGATTTCGGTGACTACTGTGGCTGCTGTGGCTGCTGTGGCTGATCGATGACTCAGCAGGCCTGGACGCGGACTTGACTGTGGCTGATGAATCGCAACAGCCACACGTTCAGCCACGGATCGAAGAACTGGACCATTTTGAGCTAGTTAGCTCTTTTTTGAGCTGGACCATTTTAAGCTGGCTCATATTTTGGGTTGTAGTTACGGCTCTGAGCATTTAAAGGCGAGGACCGGGTTTCGATGAAGGCGAGCAACAGTTCCTGCGTACGCAGTAGACGGCATCAGCTGCTGGGTATCAATTTCCCGAGTTGTTGTCTCCAAGCCGGCAGTTCTGGGACAAGCCAAACCCCCCGCGACAGCCAAACCCTGTAATCGGATGCTTAATACCGATTTGTGGCCGCTGTTTGGTTGCCCCCAGTACCCAGGCACCTGGCGCCTGTTTCGTCTTAGATCAGCTAGGCAGTGCTGGTGA
>Ga0247774_1000264_pt1 | contig 25365 bp, 22 predicted proteins | sample UWRJL001104B6_FD_179933 | JGI IMG/M metagenome (GOLD analysis project Ga0247774, IMG submission 179933) | Plant litter microbial communities from Arlington Agricultural Research Station in Wisconsin, United States - UWRJ-L001-104B-6 | ecosystem: Environmental > Terrestrial > Plant litter >... | reverse complement strand
ACTAAATGCCGTGTACTTTTGTGCTGTACTTTCGTCGGGACAATTGCCGGCTGACACTGTTTGTCCTGTACGCATAGCAAGTGGCGGTAAGCCCGTGTGTATATATCCCTTCGCTACTGACTATTCGTTCTTGTTACAGACTAGGGAAGCATCCAGTAACGTCGTTCGGTGTACCACCACCAGATAGTTCAGTTTGGGTTCTTGACCCGCAAGCTAGACACTGTTTTAGTCTCAGATTTAAAAGGTGGTGAGCCTTTCTCTTCTTTGCCCCATGCCTTTAGGCTGGGGTTGGTGACAAAACTATCTTGACGCTTAGCAAGCTGTTAATTGTTAACCGAAAGTCTCGGATCTAATTTTTACTCATACAGGTTATCACTGACACTGCCAGGTTAAAATTAACAGGTGCAAATCCTGCATACCGATCCACTTAAAATTATCGCCACAGCATCAAGCGAGGCTAACAGGAAATAAACTATGGGAAAAGTAATTAGCGGTCAAATTTTTGTTGTAGACGACAACATCGACACAGATCAAATTATCCCTGCCGAATACCTGACCCTGGTTCCCTCCAAGCCGGACGAGTACGAGAAACTAGGCAGTTACGCTATGATTGGGTTGCCCGATCGCTACGGTAAGTTTATCGAATCCGGTGAACTCAAAACCCAGTATCCGATTATAATAGCGGGCGAAAATTTTGGCTGCGGTTCTTCGCGGGAGCACGCTCCGATCGCTCTGGGGGCAGCAGGCGTCACAGCAGTGGTGGCTTTGTCTTACGCACGCATTTTCTTTCGCAATTGCTCGGCTACTGGCGAATTGTACCCGATCGAATCTGTCGAGCGGCTCTGCGACTTGTTTGTAACGGGGCAAGAAGTGACGATCGACTTTGCTGCAGAGGTAATTGTCAACCACACCCTCGATCGAACTTTCTCGCTCAAACCTTTAGGAGAAGTAGGCCCGGTAATAGATGCCGGAGGGTTGTTTGACTACGCGCGCCAAACGGGAATGATTGCGGCTCGCTAAAGACTGCAAAGAAACCCGAGGGCAACCGCGGGGGAATTGCCTACAAAAACCGGGTTTCTTGATTTTGTTTTTATTGATGTCCGCCTACTTTAATTGTGAAAGTTAGTAGTGCCTAAAAAGTCTAATAATTACGCAAGTGGCTCATTTCTATTGACTTGTAGGGTACTCTACTACTTTCGTTATAGGGCGACGATTGAAAGTTTGAAATAGTAGAGTAACTTAATACTTGTGAGACTTGCGTAAGTCCTAAAGTAATGATAATTGCTAGAGTTTTGTGGGAACTCTGGCGTTACTGAGTGATAAGCTGTCGCGCATTTAAATTGTATATTCAGGGCGGGCGGGACGCCCACCCCACAAGACTTTGATTTTTTTTTTAAATACAGTTTAAATGCCGCAACAGCTTATCATGTCCGGTCGAGCGACCGCGATTTTTGTAGGGGATCCCCTCACCAACAATACCTGCCAACAATCTCCCATCTCAAAAACCCGCCCCGACCGGGATATTATGGTTAATAGATCGGACATGATATGAAGGTTTTCTTGGCTAGCGATCGGGATTTAGGGGAAGCAATCGGGGTCTCGGATCAGACAATTTTTGCAACAGAACCTGCTCCATAGCTGTACCTCATCGGCTAACGCAACTATACTCACTTGCTAGAAATTTCTAAGTTCGATGTTTTCTTTACTTGAAAAGATCCGCTCCTGATATAGACACAGGTTTACCGCCAGTTTCCACTTTTCTTGCCTCGATCTGATACGCACCCTCGTTACTTTTGGACACACGTACATAGCGAAGACCGTCTAGTTTTCCCTCACCAATAAGTTTATTCCAGTCATTTCCGTTAATTCTGAGTACGGCAGATGGACCGCAGCAGTTAGCCGTCATATCTTTTGTGATCACACCACTACTCCAACCAAGAATCGCACACGGGCTTTCGTACAATTGAGTAACAACGGTTGCTGCACCCGTATTTATTGTTTCGTTGCTACAGTCAGCTAACGCTTTTTCCTGACCTAGTGATAGAGTCAAAGCCAGCACTAATAGCAATGCAACGAGCATCTTTCTCATTGTGCAAATTCTCCTAACTTTAAATTGACTTGACTTGTTGGTCTGCAAGTATGGTTCTTACATTTAGACCAAAGAAATTAACGGTAGCGATTCACGAACAAAAACACATCAATGCTTACAAGTGGATATTTAGTGTCTACTCAGAGGAGGAAAATATATTTCGCCTTTGTAGGCATAAAAGTAGCCACTCTGTAACTAGCCACCGCGCCGAGTCTAAACTCTTATGGAAGGAGACTAGAAGTTGCTTTGGATGTATCTCATCAGCGCACGCAACGTGTATTATATTTTCAGAATTTTTACGCAAATGCAAGGACTTTTCAGCCCTAGCTCGTTAATATTTGCGATCGTCTTTCAGGGTCAAAAAACCTAAAATCCTCCTAGCGCCCGATTTCAACATCTTCAAGGATACCGAGGGCGTCGGGAACAAGGATGGCTGCCGAGTAGTAGGCGCTCACCAGATAGGAAATAATGGCCTTTTCGTTGATGCCCATGAATCGGACAGACAGGCCAGGTTGGTACTCGTCGGGGATACCAGTTTGGTGCAGGCCAATCACGCCCTGATCTTCCTCACCAGTCCGCAACACCAAGATAGAACTGGTCAGGTTCTTGGTAATTGGGATCTTGTTACAGGGAAGAATGGGTACATTGCGCCAAGTGATTACCTTGGTTCCATCCATGTCAATGCTTGGTGGATAAATGCCCCGGCGGTTGCACTCCCGACTGAAGGCGGCAATTGTTCGGGGATGAGCTAGGAAAAACTTCGGCTTCCTCCGACGAGTAATCAATTCATCAAGATCGTCGGGGGTGGGAGGACCGCTGCGGGTGTAGATACGCTGTTTCAGGTCAGCATTGTGCAGCAACCCGAATTCCCGGTTGTTGATCAAATCGTGTTCTTGCCGTTCCCGCAATGCCTCAACGGTCAGCCGCAATTGTTGTTCAGTCTGATTCATCGGTTCATTGTACAGATCCGCAACGCGAGTATTCACCCGCAACACAGTCTGGGCAGTGCTCAATGGATATTCCCGGGGCGAGATTTCGTAATCAACGAAAGTCCCTGGCAACTGGGTTTCCGCAAGATGACCGGCAGACAACACGATCGCAGCTTCGCCGTACTTGTTTTGTGGTTGTTGGGCACGAGTCCTAAACTGTTCGACCTGAGCCTGCAACGCGCCCGACTGGTTGAGCAATTCCCGAAACGCCTGTTGTGGTAGCGCCAATACCGTGCATCGGGTAACAGCCTTGATTGTGAACTTCCAAGTGCTTTCTGACTCCACTAACACCTGATCGCCGAAATGGTCGCCATCTGCCAGCATATCCAGCAAAGGTTCATCGCCATACTTGCCAACACCAATCTTGTTCACCTTGCCATGAGCGATCGAGAAAAGCCGATCGGCTGCCTGACCTACCTGCACTATGATGTCACCAGGCGCGAACTCCTGTTGCACAAACCTACTAGCCAACGCGCTCAACACCCCAGAGTCGTTAAACCCTCGCAGCAATGGCAACTGACAAAGTTCTTGGGGAATCACCTCCACTACCGATCCGGTATTGGTGAAACTTAGTTTGCCATCAGCCACCGTATAGGTCAATCGACGGTTCACCCGATAAGTACCACCCTTCGCCTCCACCCACGGCAACATCTTCAACAACCACCGCGAGGTAATTTCCTGCATCTGCGGTGCAGATTTGGTTGTTGTTGCCAAATTTCTGGCCGCGGCTGTACCCAAACTCAAGTGGCGCTGGTGACGCTCAACCTCTAAACCGGGATCATTAGAATACGTCATTACCTCATCCTCTAGTTACTCACAAAAATGCCTGCTCAAATAGTTAACAGGTTAAAGCCACAACACTTTTGTCAATGAGTAATTACGCTTAAATTCGATCGTAATTGCTCATTGACAAAAGCCGTTTACCTTAACATCTCATATCAAATCCGTTAGCATCGGAATAGTAAATTCGAGTTCACTGTTGACGGTTGACTGTTCACGGCGTCAACCGTCAACAGTGAACCGTCAACAGTCAACATCATTCCGGTGTAACCGGAAATGATATCAGGAATGCTTAGCGCCCGATTTCGACATCTTCCAGAATGCCGAGTGCGTCGGGGACGAGGACGGCGGCGGAGTAGTAGGCGGTGACCAGGTAGGAGATAATAGCCTTTTCGCTAATGCCCATGAAGCGGACAGAGAGGCTGGGTTGGTATTCGTCGGGGAGACCCGTTTGATGTAAGCCGATCACCCCTTGTTTTTCCAGACCGGTGCGCATCAAGAGGATAGAACTGGTGCGGGCATTGGTGATGGGGATCTTGCTGCAGGGAAAGATGGGTACGCCGCGCCAAGCCGTAACCTGAACGCCGTTGATATCTATGCTTGATGGATAGAGGCCCAGGCGGTTGAGTTCCCGACCGAAGGCAGCGATCGTCCGCGGGTGAGCTAGGAAGAACGAGGGCTCCTTCCATACCGTAGCCAGCAGTTCGTCGAGGTCGTCGGGGGTGGGTGTGCCACTGCGGGAGTAGATGCGCTGTTTGAGGTCAGCGTTGTGCAACAACCCAAAATCGGGGTTGTTGATCATTTCGTCTTCTTGACGTTCGCGTAATGCCTCGACGGTGAGCCGCAGTTGTTGCTCGGTCTGGTTCATCGGGTCGTTGTACAGATCGGCTACCCGGGTACTGATCCGCAACACGGTTTGGGCGAGGCTCAATTCATATTCCCGGGGTGCCATCTCGTAATCAACGAAGGTTCCTGCCAATGGAGACTCTTCGGCATGACCTGTTGCTACCTCAATGGAGGCTTCACCTTCGGATGTCTGTGGCTGTCTCAGGCGCTCGCGGAACTGCTCAACATGAGTTCGCAAACCCTCGGACTGGTCGATCAGCCTCTCAAACACTTGTTGCGTCATCGTCAAAACTGTGCATCTGGTAATCGCCTTGAGGGTGTACTGCCAGGTGTCCTCGGACTCTACCACAGTTTGATCGCCGAAATGATCGCCGTCGGCTAGCACATCGAACACGATTTGCTCGTCATACTTCCCAACACCAATCTTGTTCACCTTACCGTGAGCAATCAGGATCACCCGATCGGCCGGCTGACCGATCTCGACGATCGTGTCTCCGGCGGCGTACTCCCGCTGCACAAACTGGTTTGCCAACGCAGTCAACACCTCAATGTTGTCAAACCCTCGGAGCAAGGGCAACTCCGTAAGTTCTTGGGGAATCACCTGCACCGCGGTTCCAGTGTTGGTGAAAGTGACTCGTCCATCACCGACGGTATAGGTCAACCGACGGTTGACTCGAAACACACCACCCTTGGTCTCCACCCACGGCAACAGTTTCAACAACCACCGCGATGTAATCTCTTGCATCTGCGGTTGAGACTTGGTCGTCGTCGCCAAATTACGCGCCGCTGCTGTACCCAAACTCAGGTGGCGCTGGTGCCGCTCAACATCATCACGGGAATCATTAGAATAGGTCACAACTTAATCCTCTAATTTCTAGTTATTCAAAAAACAATCCGCTCTTCATTGAATGAAGGGTGACAAAAAAACCCACAGCCGCAAAATCTCTTCTGCTACCACTTAAGAGTGCGATCTCAATTGCTCAGCCGAATATTGACCAAAGGACTCCCAGCACTGACCAACGAGCTGATACGTGCAGCCGAGGTTCCCAGCCCTGTGGGACCGCTGAGCAGGCGCACTACTGGCGAAGCAGTATTACGCAATTCAAATTCCTTATAGCGGTCTACCGTTGTATGCCACCTGACTATGCCGCACATCCAATTTTCTAATTCCTCGACATATCCGAGCAATTTCTTGCGGCTACTTTGATCCAGGTTGAAATCGTCGAACAGGGCAGGCAATTCAGTGGCAACAATGTGTTGAAATTGTTTGGCCCGCGCGGTCATGAGATTGTTCACAATCTCGACAGCTTGGGGTACATCGCAGTTGAGGAAATTCTGCACAACCAGCACGCAGTTATGGACTTCGCCCTCAAATTCAATTTCTTTCTGGTAGGAGAAGATATCGTTAGTGAAACAGGCAAAGTCGGCAGCAGAATTCTCCAGCGATCGCATTGACCGGGTGCTGTAAATCTCCATAGGAATCTCACTTCCCTGGGATAGTCGAGACAGGCTCATCGTCAAATCCGAGCCAAAGGTCTTCCGACGCATCTCGATATAATCTATGGGGTCTGGAATCCGATGTTGGATCTGGTTGGCAAGTTCCCACACCCAACTGTCAGTCATATCCTGAATCGCGCCGCGGAACAGAGTCCGCGCGGTGAGGGACATCGGACCTGCCGTGCGAGACCAAATATCTGCCAAGCCCCGTTCCACCGGATTAGTCGGCACGGCGGGGGGGGTGGAGTCGTCTAGAGGCATGAACGCCGATAGTCTGGCGTTGAACACAGTCGCACCAGCCATGTCGCGATTATTCCCGTAGATTGCTGGGAAGTAATCGTCGGCATAGGTTCCCCACACCAGCCAGCACGCTGTCAGATTCAGCTCATCAGCAGACCCTTTGCGATGGATCAACGCACCGCATAATGCCACGTCGGCAGCATCGAACTTGCGGTCATTCCAGATGAAGGCATCAGGAATGCCTGGTAGCGAGTCCAGCATCCCCATCCGGCGCGCCCATTCCTTGGAATGGTTCCGGGCCTGAGCCAGATTGGGATTCACAGTGGTAGTGAACGGCATATAAAACTTCGGCAGTCTTACTGGGCCCACAGCCTGGTATGGAACGTGAGTAAAGCTCTTGAACCTTCCCAAACCCAAGGCGCTGTATAACGAGCCAATCCGCGCAGCCGATGTGCCTAGCCCTGTGGGCCCACCCAGAATTAGCGCGGATGTCGGAGAATTGTCCGCTTCCTGGTTCATGTAGCGGCTCGACCTCATGTGCCACTCGTGGCCGCCGGACTGCCAGTCCTGAAGTCCTTTGATGTATAACATCACGCTGATGCGGGCCGCTGGGTCTAGTCCGTGTTCCTCAAACAGGCGAGGCAACTCGGTTACAGCAGTGTTATCAAACTGGTACAACCGCGAGCTGAGCATTTCGTTGGTGAGGTTGGCCGCCTCTTGGGTACTTACCTTCAGGAAGCGCTCCAAGACCAACACGCAGTTGGCGTTCTCGCCTTCATCTTCGACTTCTCTCTGGTAGGAGAACAGGTCGTTGCGAAGGTGAACTGCATCGGCAAATGTGTCTTTGAGCACGCGCATTGGCCGTGTGGCGGCAATTTTCGCCGGAACCTCTACAAATACGGCGTGTTCGACGAGATCCGCTGACCACGGTGCGCCGCCAACCTTGCGGCGCATCTCGATGTATTCGATCGGGTTGGAGACCCGATTCTGGTTGATATTGGCGAGTTCCCACAAAGACTCTTCCAGGAGGTTCTTGGTACTCAGGGAGAACCGAAGCCGCCAGTCCACAGACTTAGTAAACGCAGTCCGAGACCACAGGTCTGCCAAGCCGCGTTCCACCGGATTGGTGGGAGGGGGAAGGGTTTCGGTGGAGTGTATCGGCATAAACGCCCGCAGCCGGTGAAGGTAGTGCTTGGCACCCTTCATGTCTTTGGTTCGCTTATAGATTTCCAGGAAGTGATCGTCGAAGAAAAATACCCAGACATACCAGTCGGTTATGAGGTCAAGTTCTGGGCTTGGTGCATCTGGATGGGTATAGGAACAAAGCAATGCGTAGTCGTGGGAGTCAAATTTGTGTTCATCCCAGATAGGCTCGCCTTGCGCTTCTTCTGGTGAGTCAAGTATCCCCATCTGGTAGGCCCACGCCTTGGAATGCACTCGCGCGGCTTCCAGGTTTGGGTTGAGCCGCGCCGGCCAAGGCATATAAAATTCGGGCAGTTTAAAGGGTTGCATTATCTGCGCATCACCTTCTTTTGACTCTTCTTGCTATTTTTTGCCTACCAACAACTAAGGTGTGGCGGTTGGCGAGCATTCTCGCCACCCCAGCCAGGTTTGATATGTGGTTGGTGTGCGGACTGTACTGTACGCTATTTCAGATCGACGGTAGCGATCGAGTCAATAAAACTTAACAAAATACGTTGGTGAGGAATACCAAAAGGTCGCACATCTCTTGACTGCTCTGAATAGCATTTGCCGGCCCGAATATCAGACGGCGCCAACAACTTCATATCCCAACCCTCAAGCAAAACTAAATCTTTGACATCCGCACTAAGTTGTGCATAAAAAACGTGGCGAACAACATCTGCTTCTGTATCGCAACAAAAAAGAGAGACACTTGCAGGAGCATAACTAATTTCTTCTTTCAATTCCCGCAAAACGGCCACTTCCGGTGTTTCTCCCGGTTCCAAGTGTCCGCCAAACAAAGTCCAATGGCCGGGATACCTGATATTAGGAATATCGTCTCGCAACTGGCAAAGAAACTTGCCGTCTTGGTACAAAATCGCGATCGCAACGTGAATTTTAGTCATCAGGAAGGAAGAAGAAAGAGGGGATAACTTGGTGTAGTAAAAGCAAGTTTACCCTAATCTGTAATATAAACAAAAGAGCGGATAAACCCGCCCCGACCGCGATATTTTTCTATAAAGTTTCAGCATAAATAAACATACCCAGCTCGCTTTGGCGCAAGTACAAACATTTAATTTTTATAAAATGGACGTACTTAATTATTGAAACAAATTAGCATATTCCTATTTTTATTTATTGGCCGCTGGAGTGCGCTTTAATTGTTCCATTTCCTCAACATAAACTTCACCTAAATCCTTTCCTGCCAATTCCTTCAAAGTAATACTCTTGTAGCGGACTTCTCCCTTGAGCAACACTTCATCGCCAAGCTGCGGCAAAGCTTGGTTAGTTAAAACCCAAATAGTACCCGTACCGTCTTGAAGTTGATAAGCTGCATTCCCCACAAACGGAGCGCGATTTTCCACCTTTCCCCGGAGATACACTTCAGAATCCACTTGCCGCTTTTGTTGAATGTCGCCAATGCTAGCCACATTAAAGCCAAGATTGAGTTGAGACAGAGGTAAATTGCCACAACTGAAAAAACCGCTGGCGAGGACTAGCGACAAAGAGCCGGTGCAGAATCTTTGAACCCAAACTTGCTTAATTGCAGTAGTCATTGGTCAAATGATTAGAGATTTGAGATACGACTTACTTTAACAGAATCCAAAGAGTCGATCGCAAGTAAGAAATTTCTCTAGTGTAGTCCTTGACTGGGATTAAGCTAAAATCTAAAATCGTCAGCCCCTAACCCACAGTCTACAATGGATGCCAAAACTGCTCAAATACTAGATGGCAAAGCTTTAGCGACAAAGATTCAAAGCGAGCTGAGCGATCGAGTCCGCGCCCTACAACCCCAAAAGGGGCGTCCTCCGGGACTTGCGGTGCTGATGGTAGGGGACAACCCGGCCAGCGCTGCTTACGTGCGCAACAAAGAGCGAGCCTGCGCTAAGGTTGGCATAGCTTCCTTCGGTCAGCATTACCCTGCAAACGTTACTCAAGCCGAACTAGAACTTGCAATTCATGCACTCAACGAGGACGATCGAGTAGATGGCATTTTAGTGCAATTACCGCTACCAGAACGCTTAGATGCAATTGCGCTGCTGTACCAAATTGCCCCCGACAAAGATGCTGACGGACTTCACCCTGTAAATTTAGGCCGTCTCGTGCGCGGGGAAGAAGGTTTGCGGAGTTGTACTCCCGCCGGAGTGATGCGGTTATTGAAGGAATACCAGATTGATTTAAAAGGAAAAAATGCCGTTGTTTTGGGACGGAGTATTTTGGTAGGAAAACCGATGGCGCTGATGCTGTTAGAAGCTGATTGTACTGTTACTGTAGCTCATTCGCGGACCCAAAACTTAGAATCGATTACCAATCAAGCCGATATTTTAATAGCCGCAGTCGGCCGCACAGAAATGATTAGAGCTAATATGGTCAAACCCGGAGCAGTAGTAATTGATGTCGGTATTAACCGCGCCGTCAATCCAGACGGTACGAGCCGTTTGGTCGGAGATGTGGACTTTGATGCTGTTAAAAAAGTAGCCGAATTTATCACGCCGGTGCCGGGAGGAATCGGGCCGATGACTGTCGCTATGCTTTTGGAAAATACCGTTTCGAGTTATATTGAATACGGTTCTAATTGAATAAGGGCCAACTTGTGAGCCAGTATTAGCTCAATTAGTAGGGTTAGTAATCTACCAACACACAAAGATTTTAGCTATGGCTTTAAAACCGGATGCGTCAGGGATAATGCGCTTAATTGGCGACAACACCTCGGAATTCATTCAACTTTTTCCTGGGGATCTAACCAACTTCCCTTTAGGAGCTTGGGCCCTCGATGGCGATGATACAGTAGATGGCTCAGGGGCTAGCGAGTTAATCCTGGGAAATCAAGGGGAAGATATTCTCAGAGGTTTTGCAGGCAACGATTCTGTATTTGGGGGAAAAGGAAAAGATGGCTTGTTTGGAGGGGAGGGGAATGATTTCCTCAGCGGTGGTCTAGATGCTGATAGGCTTCTTGGAGGCCCTGGCGATGATATTTTATTGGGGGGGATAGGCAATGATTTGTTATCCGACGGAGAGGGGAATAACACTCTGTTTGGCGGCTTGGGCAGAGACTTCTTCGAGTGTGGGTTTGACAATAATAATTTATGCGTTCTGGGAATAGATCCTGCCACTACAGATATCAATTCTAGTGATATAATCGAACGTTTCGATCCTGATTTAGATCGCATTGGATTAGCGAGTGACTTAACGGTCAATGATATAGTGTTGCAGCCAGTACAGAATGTGGCATTAACATATACGTTCGATGGGCCGCAAGCTTTACAACCAATACTCCCTCCAGGTCCGCTCGGCGCACTTAGCGGACCTGCTTCAGGAGCTCAACCCAGAGGCGGAATTACGGGAGTTTATTCAGGAACTCTAATCAGAGTCAAGAATTCTAACGCGATTTTAGGTTTTGTACAGGATGTAACGCCTAATGAACTACAAAGCAGGATTGTTTCCGTTCAGGGTTTCTAAGTTCAGGACAATCACTGGTGGCCTGACAAACTTATCATATTGTTAGCCACAAATTAACTCCTGATATTTACAGGGCTTACGCAGAAACGCTAGTAGTAGGGTGCGAAATACGCACCTTACTACTGTGGGTAGTGTAAAAATTGGCTGTGCAGCGTAAGTCCTGTAAAATTCTTTACTCTTTTAGTCCGCTTGGAGTGGACGAAAGTTGGTGCAGTAACGATTTCAAGCTTCGATAGAAATCACTAATCACTAAGATTTACCGTGAGGAATTTTTGACAGCAACAACGCGAATTCGGCGATAATCTGCAATCCAATTATCATCGCGGTACAGCGCCGGCCGCAAACGCTCTTCAACGGAGTTAATTACCTGCGATCGCACATCCTCAGACAACCCCGACAAAAACCCGCCAGCAAACATTTCAATCCAATTTACCATACCCGCGCTGCCACCTTCTAGGGGTGTCGGGCGATCGAACAAAACCGCATAACCCACATCAAATCCCTGCTTTTCCAAAAGCCCAGCATACTCGCCGATACTGGGAAAATACCAAGGATTAAGCGCTTCAGGCTCCTCGCAGCCAATTTCTGACAAAACACTCAAAAGTGCGCCGACGATCGCCCCCACATTCCCCTTACCGCCAAACTCAGCCACAAAACGCCCTCCCGGCTTCAGCGCTTTTTCCACACAATTAATCACAGCATCCGGCTGCTTAATCCAGTGCAAAACAGCATTAGAAAACACAGCATCTAACGGCTCTTCAACTTGAAAACTCCTCGCATCTGCGACAGAGAATTTAATGTGAGGATAGTTAACTTTTGCCGTAGAAATCATCGACAAAGAGGAATCAATACCTTGCACAAAAGCACCCGTTTGAGCAATCTTTTCAGTTAACTGCCCCGTACCGCAGCCCAAATCCAGAATTTGTTCGCCAGCCTGCGGAGCGAGTAACTCCACAATTGATTCACCGTACTGCCAAACAAAAGCATGATTTTTCTCATAAAGAGCAGAATTCCAAAAATCTTGTGACATCTCTTCTCTTCTTTCCTCTTCTTTTCTCATCTCTTCGCGTTCTTCGCGCCTTCGCGGTTCATTATTAAATTATTTGCCAGCAAGCAGACCAATTCCATCCCCCTCAATACGGCAAACCCTAATATTTGCCAAAATCCGCGCTCCCTGCTTTTCATAAAAAGCAATTCCCGGCGCATTAGCAGTATTAACAGTCCATTCCATACGCCCGCAATTTTTGGACTCAGCAATTTGTGCCAAATACTTTAACAGCGCTGTACCGACTCCCATACCGCGCATAGGAGCTTGCACAAATAAATCATCAAGCCAAAGGCACGGCTGCGTCAATAAACTTGAATAGGAGGAATAAAACAGAGCAAATCCTACCGCTTTTTCCGCAACTTCCGCCAACAAAACCCGCACTAGCGGAGGCTGGCAAAACAACGTTTCTTGCAATTTATCTGCTGTGGCAGCTAAATTATTTTTACATCCATCAAACTCGCTTTTTTGCAAAATAAAATCCACGATTAATTCCAAATCTGCCAGCTCTGCTTCTCTAATTTTGATATCCAAATTAGCCATTGTTTTATTCTCAACTTCGCCTATTAATCACTGTATGAAATATCATCATAAATGTCCAATATATGTTTAACTATTCACTTATACTTTTAAAATATCAATCATGGGGACTTATGGAACTTCGGCATTTGCGTTATTTCATTGCAGTTGCAGAGGAACTGAATTTCACTCGTGCAGCGGAAAAACTGCATATTGCCCAACCTCCGCTGAGCCAACAAATCCAGCATTTAGAGGCAGAATTGGGGTTTCAACTGTTTCGCCGCACCAAGCGGACGGTGCATTTAACGGCAGCGGGACAGGTTTTTTTCGAGGAGGCCCGGAAAATTCTGCAGCAAGTCGATCGAGCAATTCAACTCGGCCGACAAACCAGTCGGGGCGAACTCGGCCAACTGACGATCGGCTTTGTGAGTTCCTCCGCCCACAACGTGGTTCCAGCGATTTTGCAGGCCTTTCGCACTCGGTGTCCCGCCGTCAAGCTCGAACTGCACGAACTGACGACAAACGAACAGTTGCAGCGGCTGCGGTTCGGGCAAATTGATATCGGCTTCGTGCGTCCTCCGGTTGAGGAAGACGGGATAAATTCTGAAATCGTTTTTCGAGAACCGCTGATCGCGGCACTGCCAGAAACGCATCATTTGGTCGATCGCGCGCATCTTGAATTACGCGAACTTTCCACGGAACCGTTCATCCTATTTCCCCGTTCCCTGGCTCCGGGGTTGTACGATCCGATCGTCAGTCTTTGTCAGCAAGCAGGTTTTAGCCCGATCGCAGCTCAAGAAGCAATTCAAATGCAAACTATTGTGAGTCTGGTAGCCGCTGAGATGGGAGTGGCGATCGTCCCGGCGTCGATGCAAAATTTCCAGCGCAGCGGGGTAGTTTACAAAGCGCTGCCAGAATCAACCTGCATTGTGGCGATCGCTCTGATTTGGCGCAGCGATCCAACGGCTGCGGTGCAGCGGTTTTTGGAAGTCGCCAGACTGCAGCAGCGGATTTGAGATTTGATATTTGAGATTGTAAATTTTAGATTGACTGGTAATTTCACAAAGTTATTAAAACTCAAAGATTTTCTGTGCAACAACACCCGTAGAATGATTAATTGATGCTCGGAGTTCGAGCAACTACCGCCGTAAAAGTCGGCACGATCCGACCCCAACGGCTCAGAATATCCCACGTAATTATTCAGTACAAGAGAGCAAGGGATGGTATTGGCAACAGAAATGGGTTCGTCCCAACCGGAATCCTCTTTCGACATATCTACTTATCTAGCCAAGCGAAAAGAGGCGATCGAGGTAGCTCTCGACAGTGCACTCCCGGTCATCTACCCAGAGACAATTTACGAAGCAATGCGCTACTCGCTGCTAGCGGGGGGCAAGCGCGTGCGTCCGATCCTGTGTCTCGCTAGCTGCGAACTCGCCGGCGGCACTACATCTATGGCAATGCCCACAGCTTGCGCTTTGGAAATGATCCACACCATGTCGCTGATCCACGACGATTTGCCGGCAATGGACAATGACGACTACCGGCGCGGCCAACTGACGAACCACAAAGTCTACGGCGACGATATCGCCATTTTGGCTGGCGATGGTTTACTGACCTATGCTTTTGAATTTATCGCCACTAAAACTGAGAACGTACCCCCCCAGCAGGTGTTGCAGACGATCGCCTATTTGGGTCGCGCTGCCGGGGCTGGTGGACTCATAGGCGGTCAGGTGGTTGACGTGGAATCGGAAGGAAAGACAGATGTTTCTCTGGAAACTTTGAATTACATTCACGCTCACAAAACAGGCGCGCTGTTAGAGGCTTGCGTAGTTTGTGGGGCAATTCTGGCATCTGCATCTGAGGCAGATTTGCAGCGGCTGTCTCGTTTCGCTAAAAATATTGGGTTGGCTTTCCAGATAATTGACGACATTCTGGATATTACTGCTACCCAAGAAGAACTGGGCAAAACTGCTGGCAAAGATGTTCAAGCAGGAAAAGTCACTTATCCGAGTTTGTGGGGAATTGAGGAGTCTCGGCGCCAGGCTTCGCTGCTTGTTGCTGATGCTAAGGATCAATTGGCAGTGTTTGGGAGCAAAGCTCTACCGCTGCTGGCAATCGCCGATTTTATTACCAGCCGCAGTAACTAGAAATACCAAACACTATGCAGGAAATTTGCAGCGGCATCTTAAACAATCATGTACTCGTGGTTGCTTTGCTCGCTTGTCTGGCGGCTCAGATCATGAAGCTGCCGATCGAGTTGGTCAAAAATCGCAAGTTTAATCTTCGGTATTTGGTAACAACGGGGGGAATGCCCAGCGCTCACTCGTCTTTTGTGGGCGCTTTGGCTGCTGGAGTGGGACAAACGATGGGATGGGAAAGTCCGGACTTTGCGATCGCTGCGATCTTTGCAATTATTGTCATGTACGACGCAGCAGGCGTCCGCCAAGCAGCAGGCAAGCAAGCTCGCATCCTCAACCAAATTATTGACGAGTTTTTTGAGGAAGATCACAACCTTAATGAGGCTCGCCTGAAAGAGTTGCTGGGACACACTCCTTTTCAAGTGCTTGTCGGTTTGGGGCTGGGAATCACTATTGCTTGGATCGCAGGGCCTGCATATTAGTTAACAGTTAACTGTTGACTAATGACTGTTGACTGTTAACTGTTAACTAATGACTACTGACCGAATTCTGCTTGCAGCAGGTCGTCGTTGTCATCGGCGATCGTGGCGACAATAGTAATAATGCGAGAAATTTCCCCTGCCGAGATTTCGGCGATCGTCCGAGTCGATATTACCGCAACTTGATTGTCAACAATGGCAAAATGAGATTCCAAAGTAGACAGCCAATTCATTTCTAGGATTTTCCGCATTAATTGAGCTTCATTCTTCGCGGGCAACTGCAGTACAAAAGCCCAAACAGTCAAAGTATCCTCTTCGGTTTCGCCGGTGAGCTGCACGAACACTTCAACACTGCCGTACTTAAACTTCCAAAGATGTCCCCCAGCTTCATTTTGACCGACCATCACTTTTTGGTCTACAGCCATGCTGGCGATGACAGTTTCAATTTCTTCTGCATAGGTGACGGCTGTGGCTTTTTCGACCTGCTCGGAGGCGATCGCGCTTTCACTCAATTGGCTTTCTGCGGAAGCTGTTTGTATGTTTGGCTCGCTGGTAGTCATGATTATGATTATATTTAGACGGAAAACTATTCCAATAATCAGTTTACTTCCTATTTAGGACTTACAAAAATAGTCCTGAATCCACAAAAACCTTCATAAACCGGGTTTCTTGGCAAAAACCGCTCCTGAAAAAGCCCCTCCCAGGCACAAAACCCTGTTTCGGATACCTCGTGGGTAAGTTCCCTGAGAACGAGTAGAACACCGGAGGCAGAGCCATTGGATCTGCGTTACCAGCAAGAGCCCCAGAACCCATGTCCCGAGGTTCTGTCTCGGTTGTCGCTTGTTTCCCACGCAACACGGGAGGCTCTTCCTCCGGATCTGCCCAGGCTAGAGCCTGGTAACGAGTAGAATACCATTAAGTCTTCTACTCGTTAAGCTATTTGGCATTTAAATAGAAGCTCGATCGCGGGTTTTGCTGCCCGCGCCACAAGAGTTTAAGAAACAGTAGCTGACAAATTAAATGCGCGACAGCTTACTGATTCCCAGTCCGAGCCTGGGAACCCATCTCCAGAGTCCGAGCCTCGCTTCTGTTTAAGCCTGGGGCTTAGTCGCCGGCTTCTTTTCAATGGAATTCAAGCCGTTGAGGAACATCGGCACAAATTTCTCCATAAATGCCTGCGGGTCGCGGTTCCAGGCCCGCTGAGCTACCTCGACTCTGGTCATTTGCAGGTCGGGGGCCAGCAGGGTTCTGGGCAAGCGCTCCATCAGGTATTGCGGGCGTTCCCACATCGGCATGGTGTTGGCAATCTCCACAAGGCGGGTGACGCGGCGGAGTTCTGCCCCCAGCATGATATCCATTCCCGATTCATATGCTGCTTGTTCGATCGCCACATACTTGCGCTTTGCCTGTTCCACCTTCTGGCGGTGTTCCGGGCTTTTGTCGGCGATTTGGGCCAGCCAGCGGCTGCCCCAGCGGACGTGACCAGCTTCTTCTGGAAAAATCTTTTCGATTGTTTCGCGGATTTTGACGTTTTCTGCGGTTTGGGGAGCCTGTTTGAGAATGTGGATGTGCGCTGAGAAGTATTCGCAGACCCGCTTCTCGCTGACGTTAATCGCCGCAATGGAAGAAATTACAAAGTCTTCGCGGTCATTGGCGGGGTCTTTTTGCTCGCTGTCGAGCAACCTTTCAAATTCGTCAATGTAGGAGACTCCTGGCGGCGTTCCCACATTTTGGCCGATGTCTACCAACAAGTCAGTGAGCCACATAGCGTGTCGCGCTTCGTCGGAAATGTGCCGGGAGAGGTCGCGCACGAGTTCGGGCGGTTCGCCCTCTAGCCGTTCGAGCAAGTCGGTGAGGTCTTTGCAACTGCGCTGTTCGCTGTAGCGGTAGCGGTTGACGGTGATCAGGTGAAGTTCGCGATCGCGCACCACTTGAGCTAAAATTTCGCGCGCTCCCATTGCGTTGCGCAGCTTGCGGGGATAGGCAACAGTCATGCTTTTATGTTGTTTTGTAAAGATACCTATATAAGTGTAACGCAGTTTTTCGGCTTCCTAATTCACTCGCAAGGTAGAAGTTTTTTGTATCGGAGGATTCAGCCGTAGGGCAAATTTAGTCGTGGACGCACGGGTGGTCAAACAGCGGTTTTTTTTGAGCGATGTTAATTTTAATTAACCACATCCTAACATCGACTTGATACCCCCTACTACAAACAACAAAATTACCCCCAAAAATCCCAAAGTACGAAAATCTAGTGGTAGCTGAAGAAAAGTAAAAATTCCCCCTGTTATCAATCCTACCCATGACAACCCTGCTAACATGGTTTATGCTATTAAATAAATTGCCACAATCATCCCGCCAGTAACTACGATAAGTAATCCAATTAAAATCGCTACGACTATCATTTGTATCCCATTAGGGTCTGGGCAAAAGGAAGCTCGATCGATCGGCATTTGACCGAGACTTATTGTCAGAAATAAAAGCCCAATTTTGGGGTAAATAATCTACAGTAGTTTTCGTTAAACTAAATTCCCCCCTCTGTGGGGTTCTGGGGAAAATAATTGAAGGAAAACATCCCTTCAAACAGGTTTTGATTCAACTAATTTCCCACTCGGTGGGGAGGCGCCATTATCTGATTAAAACCAGTACACAGCAAGTTGTCAATAGGCAATTTCCAAGACTCAGGATTCACAAAAAAAACCTACATCACTCCCCAGACTAAAGATATGAAGCCCATACAAACCAATGCTGCGAGGCTCACGGATAAAACTGTAAAGCCAGATTCATCGGACAAATAGGATTTTTTTTCCTCCAGAAGTGTTGTGCTAAAAAATGTACTCGATAGCGGAACATTTTAATTGAATTTGGCAGATTAACTTTAACTTTCCTAGTTAGAGTCTCTCTTCAGTTGAAGTTTGAATTCCCAGCAGTACCCGTTCTAGCTCCAGGTAAACAAATGTCAGCATGATTACTTGATATTCATCGGTGATTGTAACACTACAGGTTGCCGAACGCGGTTCAACTCCTTCGTGCCTGACAACTACAGTATATTTTCCCTGCTTCAGGTTATCAAAATTCACATCTGCCTCAAACAGGTCAACTGTCTCCTCGGCCAGCACTCGTCCTTCTTGAGTTAGTAAAGTGACAAAGGCAATGCCGTCAATTGAAGTCATGGCGACCTTACTCTGATTGCGGATCATCACAAAAATATCGGACATCGTTTGGTCATTGGTAATTGCTAATTGCTCATTTAGAATGAATGCAGAATTTTACAAAAAAAGGAGCATAAATATGGTGAATCATTTCAATTTTTTGCTCATTTTGACTGTGAGTGCAGCGGTTCTCGGTTTGGGAAAAAGTGGGCCGCTAGCTACTGTGTGGAATATCTCTGAGACTCAGCCTTGTTTGCAGCTTCACCGCCTGCGGGTTGCTCAAAGGGACGATCGCAATTTAAGCAAGTCGAAAGGTACATTAAAAGAAAGCAGTGCCATCTGTGTCGATCCAGATGATGCGGTTGGCATACCAAAAGCTGAGGCGCAGCGGCGTTTCATTCTCAATAAGATATATCTCGTTTAGGAAGGCACTACCGCTGACGATTTGTTTATTGTTTATGAGAAAGCAAATAAATGGGCTGTAGAGGATGTCTCTGAGGCTACAGCGGGTGCTACTACTAACAGCGTTGCCCAGATAGTGTCGGGTGATATCGTTTCCAGTTCGATGGGCACGATCAAGTCAATGTCAATAATTCCACATCCCCCCGCTCCCGACTCCCTACTCCTAACGGGCCATAATTCCGGTGTAACCGGAATCGATATAACGGGAGAGTCTGGGCGCCCAGAAGTTCTAAACTAGAAAAAAACGCCGCTTTTAAGGGCGGCGTTCTTATCAATTAAAAATCACAAGTTAAAAAGGGTGATTATACCATTTTTAACTTTTAATTTTTAATTATTAATTTTCTAACAGTCGTAGTAGAGAGCAAACTCGTAGGGGTGAGGACGCAGCCGCATCGGGTTGACTTCATTGTCGAGTTTGTAGGAAATCCAGGTTTCGATGAAGTCTTCGGTAAATACGCCGGTTTCAGTTAAGAAACTGTGGTCTTTTTCTAAAGCTTCTAAAGCGCCTTCCAAGGAACCGGGAGTTGAAGGAATTTTGCTCAATTCTTCAGGGGAAAGGTCGTAGATATCCACGTCCAAAGGTTCGCCCGGATCGATTTGATTCTTGATGCCGTCAATGCCGGCGCACAGCATGGCTGCAAATGCTAAATAGGGGTTGGATGTGGCATCGGGACAGCGGAATTCTAACCGCTTGGCTTTGGGGTTGGTTCCCGACAACGGAATCCGCACTGATGCCGATCGATTCCCTTGAGAGTAAGCTAAGTTTACAGGCGCTTCAAAGCCCGGAACCAAACGCTTGTAGGAATTGGTCGTGGGGTTGGTGATTGCCAAAAGTGCCGGTGCGTGCTTGAGAATGCCGCCGATGTAATGCAGTCCCATTTGACTGAAACCTGCATATTTATCGCCTGCAAATAGAGGTTGGCCGTCTTTCCAAATCGACTGGTGAACGTGCATCCCGGAACCGTTGTCGTTAAACAGCGGCTTGGGCATGAAGGTGATGCTTTTGCCGTATTTTTTGCCGACGTTTTTGATTACGTATTTGTAAGTCAGCAAGTAGTCGGCGGCTTGTACTAAAGTGGCAAATCGGAAACCGAGTTCGCATTGACCGCCGGTGGCGACTTCGTGGTGGTGCTTTTCGATGGGTACGCCGCATTTTGCCATTGTCAGCAGCATTTCCGTTCTCATGTCTTGAGAGGTATCGGTTGGTGCTACTGGGAAATAACCTTCTTTGTAACGCGGTTTGTAGCCGAGGTTGCCGCCTGCTTCTTCTTTGCCGGAATTCCAGCGACCTTCGATCGAATCTACGTAATAGTAGCCGGAATTTTGGGTTTGGTCGAAGCGAACGTCGTCAAAAATGAAGAATTCTGCTTCCGGACCAAAGAATGCTGTATCGCCGAGACCGGTCGAAAGCAAGTAGTCTATGGCTTTTTGGGCAATGGTGCGGGGACAGCGACTGTAAGGTTCCCCCGTGCGGGGTTCTTTGATGCTGCAAATGAAGCTGATGGTCGGTTCTGCCATGAACGGATCCATCCAAGCGGTGGTCGGATCGATGACCATCGTCATGTCTGATTCGTTGATGGCTTTCCAGCCCCGAATGCTGGAACCGTCAAAGGGTACGCCGTCTGTGAATGCGGTTTCGTCGATTTGGTCGTGGTACAGGGAAAGGTGTTGCCAGATCCCCGGCATATCGATGAACTTTAGGTCAACGATCTGGATCTTATTTTCTTTTATGTAGTTTAAGGCTTCTTGCGGCGTCTGGAACATGACTTAACTCCTGATATTGGTTGTGTCTTGGCGATCGGCCGATTTCATCAAAAAAATGGGTAGAAACCCCGTCCTTCTAGGACGGTTTTATATTGTCTTTTTTTGATTACTACCGCCTTGGGGCTGGTTGGCTCAGTGTGCTTTTGTGTTGCACTTTCAGCGGGACAATTACCGCCTCAAACTTCCCAGCCCTGTACGCATAGTGTTTTGCTCTTTCGAGCCTCCCTTTCGGGGTGATGTTAGCCTGCGCCTTAGTTTAGTGAGCTTGTTGGGCTGAAAACACTGCCCCAGTGACCTTAGGGCTGTTTAACCTTCAGCGACAGAGCCCAAAACTGGCTTCGCATTCTCCGGTGTCGTGACTCAAAAAACGTAGTCAGTTAAGACGCAAGGCCCGTCAGAATGGCTTGTCAGATTACTCTTCCAAGCCTCACGCCTTTAGGCTGAGGTTCCTGACACTGTTTGGGCGATCGTAGGCCTTCAGTACCCAATATTTTGTATCTAGGGCTACAAAATTTAGAAATAGGGACCTAGTGGGGGCGGGCAGTTGGTGATTCTTGCCCTGTGGATTTTTCGGCTGAAGATACAAGGCAAACGGCCCAATTTTAGGACCGTTTGCCAGGGATTGACTACCCTCCCTGAAAATCCCATCTCAAATCTTAATCAAACGCCGATTTGTAGTAGTCTACAATAGGCTGTCTGTCTCAGATAGCAAAGTATTGATAAAGATTTTTGGGAGAGAAACTTATGCGCGATGCAGTGACGAGCCTGATTGAAAATTATGATGTTGCTGGTAGGTATTTAGACCGGGATGGTATCGATCGGTTGAAATCTTATTTTGCAACAGGCACGGCACGGGTACAGGCTGCGGCGGCGATTAACAGCAATGCTGCGACAATTGTCAAGCAAGCTGGTATTCAGCTATTTGCCGAACAGCCGGAATTGATCCGTCCGGGCGGAAATGCCTACACGACTCGCCGCTACGCGGCTTGTCTGCGGGATATGGACTACTACTTGCGCTATGCTACTTACGCCCTCGTGGCTGGAAGTACCGACGTACTCGACGAGCGCGTGCTGCAAGGTTTGCGGGAAACTTACAATTCTCTGGGCGTTCCCATTGGCCCGACGGTGATGGGGATTAGCATTATGAAGGAGATGGTTAAGGCTCAGGTGGAAGCTGCTGGCTTGGCTGTGGGGTCTTTTTTGGAGCAGCCTTTTGATTACATGATTCGCGAATTGAGCGAACAAGATATTTAAGTCAATTTGCTACTTGTTTTAGCAGAAAATTGCACTTGTGGCTTCCAGTTAGCAGCAGTGGGATCGATCGCTTTTTTTGGCATCACAGCCTCCAAGCGATCTTTTTTTATCATAATTTAGGGTGGAAAACCCCGTCACAAGCTTGACGGCTTTTCCATAATTAAGTAATATCGTTTCCGGTTCGATGGGAATGACAAAGTCAAGGTCAATAATTCCCCCTTCCCCAACGGACCACTCCCGACTCCCCACTGCCCATCATTCCGGTGTTACCGGAATTGATATAAGTAGGTAGGGGCAAATAGACCACTTCATGTAACAGAATGTAAAGCGAGCCTAACCCCGCTCGATTGCTTCGCTTCACTTCGTTTAGCTCGCTTTTGACTGCTGGTGTATTTTCTATACTCTTCTACTTAATTTGACACTCCCCGGCCTTGAAGGCGCGGGGATTCTTGGATCAATCAGTCGATTTGCTCGTTGATGCTGCCATCAAAGAGTAGAGATCGGTCTGTCCCCAAGCGTTGATTTCGGTGTGCCCCACCGTATTTAAATTCAAATTAATTCCTGCTTGCTTCAACCCTTTAGCCAAAATATTGCGAGCTGCGTTGTAGTCACGATCTAACGTCGCACCGCAATCGCAAATATGGGTTCGGGTTGATAGCGTTTTCTTGACAGTATTGCCACAACTTGAACAATCTTGCGAGGTGTATTGAGGTGGAACAGCAATTACTGTTTTGCCGTACACATTTCCAAAATACTCTAACCATTGAGCAAATTGTGACCACGCTGCATCGCTAATCGACTTAGCCAGTTTATGGTTTTTGACCATATTCCGTACTTGAAGGTCTTCGTAGGCTACAAAATCGCTAGATTTTACCGCGCACAACGCCGTCTTTATGGCGAAGTCTTTACGCTGCCGACTAACCTTCAGGTGCTTTCTTCCTAACTTGTCGATCGCTTTTTTTCGATTGCCCGAGCCTTTCTTCTTTCGAGAAACTCGCTTTTGCAATCTCTTCAAAGCTTTTTCACTTTTTCGGAGGTGGCGAGGGTTTGCGACTGTTTTACCATCGCTATCAGTATAGAAATGGTTCAATCCCACGTCTATTCCAATAGCTTTACCAGTCGGAATAAACTCCGCTGTTCGCTCCACATTTATACAAAACTGAGCGTAGTAGCCGTCGGCACGACGAATAACTCTGATTCGCTTAATCTCGTTGGGTGCATAGAAATGCAAATCCCGACTACCGACTAATTTGAACTTTCCAGCAGCAAAGCCGTCCTTAAATGTCAAACATCTTTTGTCGGCAGAAAGCTTCCAACCTGATGTTTTGTATTCGACAGATCGAGTATGCTTCTTAAACTTTGGGTAGCCTTTTTTGCCTGGTGTTTTTGCTTTGCAATTAGCGAAAAAACGTTGGATAGCAAAAATGGCACGTTCGGCAGAAGCCTGACGTGCCATTGAGTTAAGCTTGCCTGCCCATTCAAACTCTTTTGCCATAATGGCGCATTGTTTGTACAGATCAATTAGCTTAACTCCTTGATTGTCTATCCAATATCTAAGAGTTTTGTTTCGGACAAATTGAGCTGTTCCGATCATCTCGTCGATGACCCGATATTGCTCGGCTTTGCCTTTCAACTTAAACTCTAGAACTATCATGACAAAATTTTATCACTTTTGCGAAAGCTTTTAGTTACAAAATACGTATATTTAACAATTATTTGCAATAAGTGGAAATTAAAGCCGTCCTAGAAGGCCGGGGCTTTAAACCCAATTTTTTGGTAAAACATTGCTTGAGTTTGGAGTAAACAGATTCTACAATAAAGGTGGATTTTAAAAATTGAGTATCAGGCTGCAAAGCCGGGAAAAATCCTAATTAAAGTCAATCTCAAAAACGATTAGAAATAGAGCTTGGGAATTGGTACCTGGGAACTCTGCCGTTACCCGAGTGCAATGCACCTAAACGCCCAAAAGATATCACCACCCTCAAAAAGCAAACGCAGTCAGCCAAGGGAACTCTAGCAATAGAGCTATTAAGACCGAAATGTCTTAAGCATCCTCATGCTTTCAGGCCCAGGAGTGTCAAGGGTTATACAATTTTAGATTAAATAGTCCTAGAGGCAAGTGTCACAATTAGTAAGGTGCTCTACTATGCGAAACCCTTGATAATCCGTTCAGAATCAAGGTATGACGCACCCTACAAGTCGATTAGAGTGTGCCAGTGGCGTCCGGGACTATTAAAGATTTTAGATTAAAGATTTTAGATTAAAGATTTTAGATTAAAGATTTGAACAATTGGGAATGACTGATGAATTAAGGGTTTGGAGTTTCCCTATAGTTGCATTCTTTTTTGCAACAAATCTTAAAAATCGCCAACACATCCCCAGACAAGGCATTTGTCGAGGGAATTTTTGGTTTGGCGCCGATCGACTCGTTCGGCGGTTGTTGCTTCTACTTCGCCGTTGGGGTAAAGAATGTGGATGATGTCACCGCTGAGGAAGGCGAGGGGATTTTCTTGATAATTGCCCGGATTCCTGATGGGAAAGTTAATGGTTTTCATGGTCGATCGCCCTGATGGTATTTCTAGCCCTTTTAGCTGCACTTAAATCATCCGCTAGTCCCCAAAATTTGTGTGTGATTCTATGAATGTTTATCTGTGATCCAACTAGACACTCAGAGCGATCTCAGTCACATAATGTGAGCTGGGGGCGATCGCCGCGCGACGATCGAAAAACCACAATAATCGCCAACAATCAGCCCTCGGACTGGTCCCTAAGTGCTAATCTGGTACTGTCATTAATCCTATCGGTACAGATTAAAAACTTTGGCTAAACAGCGACTAGACACTTTATTGGTCAGCCTAAATTTGTGCAGTTCCAGACAGCAAGCTCAGGCCTTGATTCGGACTCGGAAAGTCTCCGTCAACCAACAGATAGTTGACAAACCCGGCACTGAGGTTGACATTGCAGCAAAAATTCAGATTAAAGAGCGATCGCGCTATGTTTCTAGAGGCGGCGACAAATTAGCCAAAGCTTTAGAAGTTTTTGCGATTCCCGTTGCAGGCAGAATTTGTCTCGACGGCGGCATTTCCACAGGCGGTTTTACCGACTGTTTGCTGCAAGCCGGCGCCGCCCTAGTCTACGGCGTAGATGTTGGCTACGGTCAAGCAGATTGGCGCTTGCGTAACGATCCGAGGGTAATTTTGAAAGAACGCACCAATTTGCGGTACATGACTGCTACTGAGCTTTACGGCAATTCACCCCCCCCAGCCCCCCCTTGTCAAGGGGGGGAGCAAGATTCTTTGCTTTACGGCAATTCACCCCCCCCAGCCCCCCCTTGTCAAGGGGGGGAGCAAGATTCTTTGCCAATAGGGGCTTATGCAGATTTGGCGGTAGTAGATGTGTCGTTTATTTCCCTGGATAAGATTTTACCGGCGCTGTGGGAATTGTTGGCACCACCGCGAGAAGCGGTGTTGCTG
>Ga0247774_1000263_pt1 | contig 25478 bp, 17 predicted proteins | sample UWRJL001104B6_FD_179933 | JGI IMG/M metagenome (GOLD analysis project Ga0247774, IMG submission 179933) | Plant litter microbial communities from Arlington Agricultural Research Station in Wisconsin, United States - UWRJ-L001-104B-6 | ecosystem: Environmental > Terrestrial > Plant litter >... | reverse complement strand
GGGTTATTTGACCCTAATACCACCTTACCCCGCCATAAAGCTCCATGTCAAGAATGCACCCTGAAAGCTGGAGCTCGATTGTAACATTTACGCATCCAACATTAACGATGGGATTACGTCGTCTATACTTAAACCGAATACGAATGCGCACTAGCTAGGAAGATATAAACCAGTCTAGTAGCACCTCCGCGAAAAATGAGCCACCAACGATTTCCCTCAATCGACCCCGTGAAGGAACCGCACTCCATCTCCCTCAAGGTCCTCCGGTCAGTTTGAACGGGCCGAACCCATCCTTGAAGAGTTGCGTTAACTTTGGAGGAAAAAAATTGCAGACTCTCGCGGCCATCCCTCGTCCCTCAGCATCCTGTCCAACCGCCGACTCTCCCGTCTTCTGCAGACGCACCACCACGGGCCGCCCCCGCATCCCTCGCCTACGGCCCCTCCGACACCAACCCAGAACCGTTCCTGCTCTCCCCGGCCCTTCATCTTCCGATTTCTTTCGGTTCGGCCTACGTGGGCGAGTCCTTCAGCTGCACCCTATGCGTCAACCACGACATACCCGAGGCACCGCCCGGCGGCCCGACCAAAAGGATCCGGGATGTGCGGCTCGAGGCCGAGATGAAGACGCCAGGACCCAGCGGCGCGGTGACGAGGCTGGAGCTCGAGCCTGCGGACGTCGACAAGGAGAACGAAGAAGAGGGGAAGAAAAAGCCTTCGGGCATAGATCTCGAGTCCGGCCGGACATTGCAGAAAGTGGTGCGCTTCGACTTGAAGGAGGAGGGAAATCACGTCCTCGCCGTGACGGTGAGCTACTACGAGGCAACAGAAGTGAGCGGGCGGACGAGGACGTTCAGGAAGTTGTATCAGTTTATATGCAAGACTTCGCTCATTGTGCGGACAAAGACGGGGGAGCTGTCGCCCCTGCAAGGGCGGGCGCGGTGGGTGTTGGAGGCACAGCTGGAGAACTGCAGCGAGGATGTCATGCAGCTGGAGCGCGTGGGGCTGGAACTTGCAGATCTAGACGGGCTCGATTATAGTGATTGTAACTGGGGGACGAGCGGAAGACCGAGGCCGGTGCTTCAGCCTGGAGATGTCGAGCAGGTTATGTTCATCGTCAAAGAGAAGGCAGGCCAGGAGGCGAAGGAAGAGGTGGATGGACGGACGGTATTTGGGGTGTTGAGTATTGGGTGGAGAGGGGAAATGGGTAGCAGAGGGTCTTTGACCACAGGGCAACTTGGATCGAAAGCAAGAACCAGGTGAGGCGGCGGATCTGGGTCCGAGGCGGTATTGGTGCCCAATCTTCGTATGTGCTTGGTTGGTTCGAACGGCCTGGGGATTGGATGCTCATTGAACGAACATCGATAGAGATCAAGGTCCACGAAACGTGCGGGAATAGACAAGAGTAAGGCAGTACTAGGCTTACTGGTCTCCGAGCTCATGGTATCTTAGATGAGCCTCAATGGCAAACAGGGGTATATAGTATCCACACAGCGGGCACCTTTCGCCCTCTCCTTGTCCTTCCCATGACGTATCCCATTCTATTTCCTGGAAGTTGTCTCCGTCCCCGAAATCCATTTCCGCTACTGGACCTTTGTCATTTGTGTTTTTCTTTCCAAGCAACGGGTCAGCCCTATATGGCTTTAGCACCTCATCCTGTGTTTTGAACATGACGGCGATGTCCCGGCCTGAGCCACCCCTGTCATCGGATCCCACCTGCACCATATTGGTAACACAAATATTCAGCAGTGACAAATCCCACTTGTGCTCCTTGCCGCTCTGAAACCTTCTCAGCAGCGGCAGCACCGTCTCCCCAACCAGTCGATCGGCCAGCTGGTCCATCTCGTCCTGCAAGCTAAAGACAAAAGACGGAAGAGCTGCAGACTTGGACGTCCGTGACATGTACGAGTCAGAGTCTGCTGGGGGCCGTACGCCGATGGAGAGCCGCAGCGTCTTTGGCCTAGCAAGCCACCGCTGCGTAGCCTCTCGGTGGGGACTATCATCGTCAACGACAAGGTCGACGCGCATTCGGCGGATGAGCGACATCGAAAGCTTGTGAAGCTCTTCGGTGATACGCCCAAGTGTGTCGAGAGATCTGTAGGTGTCTTCTATGCTGATCTGAGACGGCACGTCCGAGGCGTTCTTGACATCTGAGGCATCTACCCCATGGAGGAAACCCCAAACTTTCTCTCCGATGCCCTTCTCAGCGCCAGGGCCGGCTAGGAGGACTTCCAGAGAGCCGGGAGATATGTCGGGATGGGTGCGTACCTCGCCTGCCGTTACCCTTGATTCCATAGTATGCTCTCCTAATGGCTCGTTGTCCGGCCGCAGTTTTGCTTCCAGCGTCCGCGAGATCTTAGATCCGATACCCGGGATCCTCCGAATGACGTGACCGTCAATAAATGTAGCTACGGTTTCATCGTCCAGGGCCAACAGCGTGGTCTGGTTACGAGGCTTATTCTTGTTCCCCACGAGCTTGCTCAGGAGTTTGTTGGTAGAGATTCCACACGTAGATGTGAAGCCGAATTCGGTTTCGAGCTTCATCCTCAAGTAATACGCGAGATGTGACGCCAAGAGCAGGCGAACACAGAGCGGCACGTCCATGTTCACGCTCTCTGGCGTTGCTCCTTCGACGCAGCCTGCAAATCTTGTCAAGTCGCAGGTGAAACCCTTTTCTGGATCGTTCCTGGCTAGGTGGAAGAAACTGGAAGAGAGTGTTGCGCGGTTGAGACAAAACAGATTGTAGTCCACAATATCGGTCACATCTGCACCAAGGGGCGTGAGCACACGCAGACTCACTGGGCGGTCACGAAGCGGCATCTTACCCATGAAAACTTCATCAAATCCAAGCCTTTCAACCTTCCGGTTCCAAGAATACGACTGCAGCACTGCAAATAGGTTCTTGCTCATGTCCCGAAACGGCGTGAGATCTTCCCCGTCCACGAGGACAAGTTCGGGGCATATCTTTTTAGCGGCCGAGATCTGAATCAGCTTGTCGACGCCGCGCCTTCTCGCAACGTAGTTGCATGTGGCTAGAATTCCCTTCTGCTTCACTCCAAGCGGAACAGTCTTGAGCTTGGGGTTCTGGTTCTCAAAGACGGACGCGTAGAAGCAGTCATAGTCCTTCACAAGAAGTAAGATGGTCAGCAAATTTTCCTATTTTTACGTCATCCTCTCAATTTTGATCCGCGTGGTGCCTTTCTGTAAACGTTGGAGGCGCGTTCGTGGCGAAGCAGAAGACAGCTTCCCCAAATTTGCGTTGGTGACACAAGCTGATGACGGGAATGTCTGGAGTCAAAAATAGACTTACGAATTGGAGAATTATTCGGTCATCCTTTCGCTTGGGGGGCTTGGGTTTCGGTCGATTCATGGTGGACTACAGGAGATCCAGAGACGCGTCATGTGAGTCATCGTGAAGAAACTCGTAGGATGAAGTGATCAACGTTGTGGTTGAAGATCGGGTAGGCGACTTTAGAGGGTGCTTACTCTTGAAGGGCCTATGTCCAGCTAACTGCGGATAGTGGTGGAGATTTACGGTGCGTGGATACCGGCTGCATTGGTTACTAAGCTTTTGCCTGGACTGGACGGGCGATGTTGCTTGGTGGGGTGTACCCAACAACATCACAACCACAACACTTCTTTCCCTTGTCCAACCTCAACGCGAAGATATTGAAGCTTTAAGTGTGGCTTTTGTGGCAAAGCCACGCTGATATATCCAATTATCTCACTAATTTTACTCGAATCCGTAGTATTTGATAGAACGTGTCAAGTGCCCCAAAGGATTAAGGACCGGACGTAGGCTGTCTGCATGGTTCATTATCCGAATTGTATGGGTCTCATGTGGATGTCAATATCCTTTGAAGAACCCCCGGATACTCTCTTGGGTACGCTGCAAGACTAACCTACGGTTTTAGAGCTTTGCGACGTGGGAAGAACAACCTCTGAACAATCAAGGCCGGCCTGAATACTTGTCCGCGCCGCGCTGGTTGAGAAGATTTGGGATATATATATATATATTTTACATTTTTTACGTTTCTTCTTGCTGACTTTTGCCTTTTCTCGTTGGTGGAAGTGGACAAACCAACAATCTTCCTCCAAGCATGAGGATGGTGAGTTTGAAAGGCTTATGGGAATACAAACACCTCGAGGTATTCGTATCCATCCGTCTTCCTGTCACTCCCACGCCAATGCCCCCGTTGTTTCTTAAATAGCTCATCTATTCTTGCAGCATCTCCACGTCCTTAGGGCTGAGGTTGGTTCCCAATGATAGTCTACGTCATCTTCTAGTTCACATCGACATCCAGCATGTGTTTAACAAAATATTCCCCTTCGGTTCGCTGTTCCGTTGAACCATCAAAGCGAAATGGATGCCTAGTCCCTCGTCGAATATGTATATGCTAGCCTCTAGGTAGACAATTGTCGCCCTCGTCATAATTTACTTTGCCCAAGACATTCACATTGTCCTAAACTAACCACCCGTTGTTCTGAATCAATCTCTGTTACACTACGCCGTCTTTGTCCACGCGAAATATATCAGACAAGCTATATGCTGCAGCAGTGACAGGTCGGACACGAATTTTAATGTCCCTATCCCTGACATTGTTGATGCCGTACCAGTTTCCAACCGGTACCTAGTTTCCTATTCGGTGATGGGAATTTGATAGGGGGTGCCGTCTTTCTTGGATGCGGTGATGGCCACCTCGCCGATGGATCGGGAACAGACGTCGAAGTCAGCGGATTCTCCTCGTTCTACCTATCTCACTACCGTAACGTCCGGGCGTACGAGCAGCCAGTACAGCAGCTTGTTCTAAGTCGTGCTTATCCTAGTCGCCACTGTTGCTGGTCCCCGCGATTCCATCTTCTCCTGGGCTTTCTTGTTCTGCAGCTGATGCAAGGGAGAAGCTGAAGAAATCTACCTTGTCGCCTCGAACCATATCCCGCCCGCCCAAATTCTAGTGGTATCATATCGATGGCGCTATTGGGGAGTATATCGTACACAGTGGTGGTAGGGTCAGCCCTAGGCACAAAAGCCTCGGCTGCTCTCGGGATAGTCGCCAGCAACACTGGATTATAGTTGAAGCTGGCAGCCCACGCTTGACAGTGGCTGCATGCGGCCAAGTTGTTTTGCGCGCCGCCACGTACAAGACGACGCCACGCATATGACTGGCATTCGGGTTAAGAAGACTTTTGGCGAGGACTTCCTCGACCTGACTTGTCTTTTGGATAGAATCCACGCCTTGTTGAGAAGGCAATTGACAACAGTGTCGAATATTAGACACTAGCAACATTCGGAAAGTTACCTGTCTCGGTAGTCTCTCAACCCGAAAATGATGTCGCGTCAGATCACAGCCGCAGCCGTCGGTATTGCTAGCTTCTTGGCTTCTTCGAAATTGAGGAGGAACACACCATAAACCAAGTATGCTGGTCACTCGGCTTATCTAGGACGCCGTGCAATCGTCTTTTTGGTACTGCTGGAATGCTCACTTTCCGCGAACGGCTATTCGCCGTACCGACATGGCACCCATCCAGAGCCGGCACGATATTATACCTGCATATTCGTTTCTGCAGGTTGGAGAGTGGGAGGGTGTGGGAAGAACCAAAAAGAAAAAGAGGCGCACAATCTAGACCCAGCGTGGATTCTTCAATCCCACAAATTCATCCGATCAGTTTATTCCGCCGAACCAACAAGCATTGAATCCCTTCCGGAATCCGTTTCTCGATCCGAAAAAAATAAATTAAACAGAATTGGGTCACGAGAGCCGAGAATTGGTTCATTGGATTCTCACAATTTGCCGACTTGTCTCTTGGACAAACGAGTGTGTGTAACTCGACTTGGTTGCCCGCCCGCCGCCTTCCACGGTCTCTCCTTCACTGACGAAGGAGCTAGCGGCTGTACAAGCGCGGTCGGGATTTCTGGGTCAGCCTTGGATTATTGATTGGGTCCACGTCGAGCAATCGCACAAGGGAGTGAGTCTCCTTCCTTTTTCTCCCTCGTTTCGCTCGACCAGGAGAACACCAGATAGTGTCAATAATTCGAATCCATCCCATGATCTAGCCAGGGTAGTAGTCCAAACGAAGGCAAGTGGCAAAATCCCCGGAGGAACGTGCCATGACTCGAAGGATTTCTGGTTAGACATGAAAGCCACGCCAACCCCCTTCCTAGATTATGGCGTCCGCTGAATCCATGTTTACTCTCATCTAATTTTTTTTCTTTGCAGCTTAACCAAACTCTCGTCAGGCGGTGTAAAGCCCTCCGAGTGGAGGAGCCGGTGTTGGTGGATATCGGCCAGTCTGGCCCACACCAGGACTTTGGTTCAGCCAAAGTGCTGATTATCCAATTTTCTCCAAGGCAGTGAACCTTGATGATCCTTTCCTCGCCAACAAAGCCGTAACAGGATCAATTGCTTTGCCCTACCCATCATCCCTGGGGCAAGGCCTTGGTCGGCTTTTATACCCTGCCACACGACAATAGCAAGTGACAAGATGGGCAAGACCGTGAGATTTTGCCCAGGTTTGTTATGTCCATGTTGGTCGTTCGGCGCTTCCACCAAGCCCAAGTCCAAGCAAACTCGGCGGCTGTTTCAAACCAGGCCGCTGGGACGGGTCGTTTCAATGCACCGGCGCGTCTCATTCGTTTTTCGAGATGCCCGCCTCGGCCTTGCCTCGTCACCGACAAGCAAATTTCCCCTCATTTTGTCGCCCTGTTTCACACGGATTTCGAGCGCCACAATGTGATTCTCCCAATGAAGTTTCCTTCAACCCGGTTGAACTCGCACGGTAGACCTCTCTTCCTCGTCTATTGCAGAGATTAGCCGCCAGTAGGAGGTCCAACAGCCGCCGCGCCTCGCCCTGATTGGGCCGCCCGCGCCGCTAGCACTGCGCACGACGCAAGGATGGCAAGGCTTGTTGGGCGCTTGGCCATCACTCTGCATGGTGCCAATAATAGCGCAGAAAAAGGATTTCTCGCTGGCAAGGGGCCCCACCACCTTACGTCTCATTTGCTGGAGCGTCGCGGAGGGGCTTGAAATTTGAATCCTTCCATTGTGCTAAGGACGGTGGGCAGTGGGGACTCGTGCTGGAGTAACGAGCAAGCCCGAACCTCGCCCTTGCCCGCGTCTATTGCGGCCACGCCAAGAGAAGTATCGCTTTGGACCTTTGGTAGACTTCTGACTGCCCAATGATGAGGTGATTCCTAGTGAACGCCATCACGCTGCACTGTGCATGCAGCAAACCTGCTGGCCTGGCCCTCTGTCCTAGCTGCGGGGTTCCCAAGCTTCCACCAGCAGCCATGGGGGGGGAAGCGGTAGCGCCTTTTCCTTTCGTCTAGTCTCATCAGTCGCCGTGACGAGACGGGGTGAGAGATGAGGGCTCAACGGCAGGAAGCAGGGCGAAAATGAAAGCAAGCACGTAGGCAAGTGATGCATTGTTTGAGCACGCCTCCCCTCCCCCTCTTTCGTATTCCAGCCCTTCCAGCCCTTCCAGCCCTTCCCAGAGTCATGACTGCACACAAGCAAGCGAGTCCACGAGGGCAAACCCAGCCTACTGGTCGATAGCGTCTCGATCCTGCGTTGCCCCAGATCCCTGGGCCTTGAATTTTGGCCGCCCAAACTTCTTCCCACACACCTTACACTCCCCCCAATTCAGGGCCACCCCAAAACCTAACAGTGGGTTTGCAGTGGGGTGGGCTGATTGCGCTTGCCGACTGTCTATCGTATATAGCCGCCGAGGTCCCCTTCCCCGTTGCAAATTGCCTGCCTCGCCCCCATTTCCCCTTGAAATATAGAGAGAGTGAAGAAGGAAGCAAATTTCTTTTTTGTTTCCATCCTGCTATCGGTCGCCGGCCTGGCCTCTCTTTCATCCTTCCTCTCCCTATTCTCTCCTCAATTGGGTTTGTCCTACTGCATCGTTCATTTTGTGGCTTCCGGCCCCGGCCCTCATAGACCGGAAGGGCAAGCCCTGAGACCTTTCGTCCTCACTCTGGCCGTACGCCGGCCCATCATCTTGACAAGAAACATCAATCGAATCGACTTGGGATTCACCAAGGAGGGAAGGAAAGCACATTAGGACCGATCGTCTCGACCTGGTTGTCGAGTGTAAATATTTGCGCAAACAAAAATAGCTTGACGGCCTCGAATCGCTTCTCACGATCCACCTTTTTCACCTGCAGAATACTATTTTTACATGTTTTATTTTACAACACAAAACACCAATTCATAATGTCGAGTCCCCATTCGAAGTCGCGGAGGCCCGCCCTCCAGATCAACACCACCCAGGTGCCGAGCTCCAAGATAGCCTCCTCGCGGAAGCTCGTGATGCGGGACCCCAAGGACCCGACTGCATTCAACACGCTATCTAACGTGTACGCCACGGTCGTCGACCGCTCACACAGCACGCCGATATTGCCATCCGCATGCGAGCCCATGACAGCCATCAACACGCAGCTCCAACAAACACAATCCCAAGCAGCAACGGCGGCCGAGGTCAAGAGGCAATCAACTCCCTTCTCGATGCCTGGTTTCACAATGCCGGAAACGCCTCTGTCGGCAAACCCTATGTCGCCCATCAACCAGCCCGACTTTGTCTTTCCGAGCACCATGACGGCTACGCCGCCCTTGAGTGCCGGTCCGGTGGAAAATACCCAGGCTCCGACATTCTCGTTCAACTTCACCAAGGATGCGATGATGCCCAAATTGTCCTTGAACACGGGCGTGGCCAGGGTCGTGGGCCCTAACTCTGGGCGGCCGATGATGTCACCTTCGCCACGGACACCGAGACGGAGAGGATTGCCCCAGCTGCCGTATACGCACCCGCGGGCGCTGCAGAGCATTCTCAGAAACTCGCCCCTTCCGCCCACCAGCGCACGGGTACGACAGTCGGTGCGGTTGCAAGAGAAGGCTGCCCGGCGAGTGGCGTACAATAGCCCCCTCGAGCAGACCATCACGAACAGCAAGTACACCTTTTCTCACGTCGACCTCCTAGCAGAGGACGCTTCCCCCATGTCAGCATCGACGCCTATAGATATCGAGGCCATTACCCCAGGAACCGATGGGGCCATGACGCCCTACGCAGAGAACCAGTACCGGGATGGCGGCATGACCCCCGGTCCCATGGAGGATATGCGCCGGCGGATGGCGAGCCTCGGGGCTGGATCCTCCCCGCTCACGACGCCGGGGGGCATCCGCAAGCGGAAGAAGAAGGACAAGAAGCGACAGTGGATGTGGACCATCAACCAGGACGAAGACGATGACGAAGACGTGGGCGGAGCGATTGCTGCCATTCGCGCCGCCGAGACTGCGAATCGGGCTACTGTCAAGACGCCCATGACGGCTATTTGTGACGGATTCAAAACACCTATAGCTCCCAACCAGCCACGGTGCATACCATCTTTGCGGGTGTCGATGCCGAATCGCCGACAGCTACGACAATTGATGGAAGCGACGCCGGATCTTTCGGTTGGCCAGGATGTCGACATGTCGGATGACTCGAGGAGTTTTACGAGTGAGAGTTCGGGACCGGAGCCTTATGCGATGGAGCTGGATGACTTGACACCTATGGTGGAGACTAAGGAGCTGCCATTCCCCCTGCATGTGAGGAGGAGCTCGAGCGTCAGCCTTGAGTTGAATAATCCCGGGCCGGGGGGGTTGAGGAGGGATTCGCCGGTTCCGCCGAATATACTTCGATAACTTATTTGGGGAGATGTGTTTTCGCATTGAAGATTGAGATTGATTCATCATCAAAGAAGGGCAAACGTCCAACGGCAAGAAGAAAGAAGTCAAGAACTCCTCAAGGAGTACGGAGGTATTAATTTAGGAATCTACACGATAAGAAAACAGACGAGAATGACATTTCTCCGGGCCCGGGGGGGAGGGGGTTCACAAATACCTATAGTTACAGGGTTTGGGTACGGTCTTGGTTTACTTCTTTCTGCATCTTGAGATATCCAGTTTGTGGTTTGAGTAAGAGGTTCAGTTTCATCGATTTGGTGGGAGGTGATACATCCGAGCTTTACTAAACCTGTGTAAGAATAGGTGGCATAGCATTTTTGAGCGTTTTTTTCGGGGTTGATTTCCCTTTACGACTAATGAAGAGTTTTGAATGCTTACAGTTCTTGTACCTTTTTAACTACCGCCGTACAAGCCGTGAATCTGCCCATTTCCCAGATTCCATGATCAGAGCAGTCAATTACTGTCCCTTGGGAGAGATCCATAGATCTCCTTCCCCCGGTCGCAAGATCATGTAGAGAGTTCCCCGTCTTCGGAAACAAAGGTGGCACAGTGGCCACATATGCAGTGCCGTTTCTGCAGTACTACTTTCACTAAAGACCAGACCCTTTTGGCAGGCCATTTTCAATTGTCTTGCACCGCAAGAACTTGATTTGCAGCCTGGACGGACCATAGCTTCCGATCGCCAAGCCATTGACGCAACACCTCCGCGCTAAAACTGCACTGTCTGCTGCTTCATGGCTGGTCAGATTATGCGCTGTGGAGGGCGCAGAATAAGAAGAAAAAGGGAATCCTTTAAGACTCGCTCTTAGCAATTAACAAAGATTCTGGTTCCAAGGATTGAAAACCCGGGATCACGATTCGATCTCGCGTGGCCTATTGAAGCGCACATTCAGGACCTTGATTTTGGAGGCGCCAAGATGGAGGTAAATATCGGGTGCAAAAATGCTCGGCAGCCGGCCGTGTTAGCACCATTCTCTGGTTGAGGTGGGGACGGCAGGGGTGGCAACGCTTGGTAGCCGCGAGTGTCGGAACAACGACGTCATAGGTATTGGGGATCTTGGGACGAGCTCTTCCCACTTTGCTGGCATAGCTTGGAGAAGAGAAGATGTATTTGCTAGCTAGCTAGGCATGATCGTCATAGCAAATATATAGAGACCAATTCCCTTTTTTTTGGGAGTCGTGGTTTTTTGGCCTTTTTCACGGTCACCTTTTCACGTTGTATTGCCTCTGCCATCAGTAGGGTAAGCTTGATTCTGGTGTAAGTCGGGCAGACTCACTACCACAGGCCAATCACTCTCAATAATTGAAAGGAGAACCCGGCCAAGAAACACAAAATGGATATTCCCGACGAGCAATTCGCGCCCTCGCACTACAGCGGCCGGAATCGCGTCCCCAACATTAAAGAATTTGTCGAGCGCCTCGACAAGAACAAGAAGGAGCGCGACGCCAAGATCGATGCCGAACTCGAGCAGCAGAGCAAGGAACAAGAAGGAAAACAGCTCAATAGCAAAGGCAATGGCGACGCCAAGGATCACACACCGACCTCCACTAAGAAGAAGCACACGCGGACGGTGCGCGATCCCGTCACGGGCAAGGATGTCGAGATTGAAGATGTTTCAACAGACTTCAAGGAGGTGGTCGATAATCCAATGGTGAGTCTGCCAGGTTTCTGGAGGCTGAGAGACGGCGAGAACCGAAATAGTACTAAAGTAAGCAGATGTCGGTACCAAACGAAGCCCTCGGGAAGCCAACGACAGCCGGGGTCTCTTCCAAACAGTCCGGCGAAGAATACCGAAGAAACCAAGACATCACAGCTCCGCCCGATCCGGTTAAGCCCGGAAGCACATCGGACGTGCCCATTCGGAGCGAGAAAACCTCGGTTACCTTCTACCGAACGCCTAGCGTCAGCTACGAGCCCATGTTTGAAATCTTAGAGCAGAGGGCCTTGGTCTTGACGGTGGGCATATTCTTCGGCATCGCCTTCGTGGGCAAGTTCTTTGGCGGCAGTCTCTGGGGTTTGGTTCCCCTAGGCATGTGCATCTCCTCGGCTGTGTTTCTCTGGGTGAAGGACCTTATTCGACAGGGCCGAGACCTCGAGTGGAAGAGCGAGCAGGATCGGGGTGAGACGGCGACGGCCAACTTGATTCCAGAGTCTGTTGAGTGGATGAACACGGCTCTTGGTATTGTTTGGCAGCTCATCAATCCCGAAATGTTTGCCGCTGTAGCTGATACGTAAGTAAAGAATTGGAGCCTGCCAGCTCTGTTTCTTTTTCTAACGCGATTGCAGCCTCGAGGATGTTATGGTCGCCTCGGTTCCGGGTGTCATCGAGAACGTCCGAGTCGCCGACATCTCGCAGGGAAACAATCCCTTGCGCATCCTGAGCATGAGAGCCCTGCCCGACTCGCACGTGAAAGACATCAAGGACGAGATCCGCAAGCAGAACGAGGAGAACACGGACCCCAACGAGCTCGCCGCCATGGAGCAGGCTGGTGCCTTTTACAATCTTGAGGTTTCTGTTGCATACCATGCCAAACCTTCGTCGGGTGACATTGCGTCCAAAGCCAAGAACATGGGGATGCAGCTGGTCTTCTACCTCGGAGTCAAAGGGCTGTTCGGCGTTCCGCTTCCCATCTGGGTCGAACTCATCGGTTTGGTTGCCACGGCTCGGATTCGAGTCCAGCTTACCCCCGAACCCCCGTTCCTGAAGACCCTGACATTTACCCTCATGGGAATTCCAAAAGTCCAGGCTGGCTGTACTCCAATGATCGAAAAAGGGGTCAACATTCTCAATCTTCCCTTGATTTCTAACTTTGTGAACTGGGCCATCGGCGCTGCGGCTTCCATGTATGTTGCACCGAAGAGCATGACGCTAGATCTTGGCAAGATGCTCCAGGGCGACGATATCAAGAAGGAAACCTTGGCCCTTGGTGTCATATTCATTCGCATCCACAAGGCCACTGGCCTCAGCAAGCAGGACCAGCGGGGAAGCAAAGGCGGCGGCTCGGATCCTTACATTACTGTCAGCTGGAGCAAGTTCTCGAAGCCGCAGTTCTGTACACGCGTTATTCAGGACGACCTCAACCCCATCTTCGAAGAGTCGTGTGGTCTTCTTGTCACCACCGATCTCATCAAGGCCGACGAGCAGCTGTCCATGGAGCTCTGGGACAGCGACAGGTCCTCTGCTGACGACGTGGTTGGCAAGGTTGAGATGAGCATCCAGAAGTTAATTCAACACCCCGGCAAGATGTTCCCTCAGGTGTCTAAGCTTCGCGGAATGAAGGCCGAGAGCGAAATGCCAGGAGAGCTGCACTGGGAAGTTGGTTTCTTCGGCAAGACGCAATTCCGACGAGCTCTAAGGACCGACGGCAAGGACAGCAACCTCCCCAAGGAGCTGCAGGGGAAGAAGGAGTTCGAAGACGAGAAGGGCGCAATCGACAACGCCGAGGAAGACGCCGTTACCCACACGCCGCCCGACCCTCTCTGGCCCTCTGGCATCCTCAGCGTCGTCGTCCACCAGATTGTCGGCTTGGAGCTCGCCAATATCAAGGGCTCTAACGGCAAGCGGAAGGGTCGTGAATACGAGCCTGCTCGCCCCGAAGCTGGTGAGGTCAAGGAGGAGCAGAGTAGCCAGCTGCCGAGCTCCTACTGCACCATCCTCATCAATGACGATCTGGTTTACAAGACGAGGACAAAGGTAGTGTCGTCGCAGCCCATCTTCAACGCCGGCACCGAAAGGTTCATTCGAGACTGGCGGTCTGCCATCGCCACCGTCACCGTCCGTGACGCGAGGCATCGCCAGCACGACCCGATTATCGGTGTCGTGCCTCTCAAAATCTCGGACATCTTCCAAAAGGGAAGCCAGGTGACACGTTGGTATCCTCTGGATGGTGGGATTGGCTTCGGCCGTATCCGAATCTCGCTTCTGTTCCGCTCTGTTGACATCAAACTGCCGCCATATCAACTCGGCTGGGACATTGGAACTTTCGAGTTCCTTTCCGACAACATCTCGACTGAGGGATATGGCAAGAATCCCAGAATGAGGATTCGTTTCCGAACTGGCGGCAGTTCTGCTATGGTCAAGAAAGACGCCTGCTCTGCTATTGACGGTGGAAGCGGAATCCGATGGGACATCAGTGGCGACAAGAAGGTCCGCCTCCCTGTGAGATACAGGTACCGATCCCCAATCTTCTTCGAAATGTTCCCGTCCGGCAAGCGCAAGCCTGATGCATTCGCGGCGCTGTGGCTCAATGAGCTCGTCGACCACGAGGAGAAGGAGTTTGACATTCCCATCTGGAAGTGCGACAATGGCCGGCGACTGTCGCAGAATTACATTACCCCCGGAAACTACAAGGATGTTCCCGACATCAAGATTGAGGAATGCGGTCGTCTCAAGTTCAGTGGTCGTTTCTCGGCCGGTACGGATCGTGACCACGCCAAGTTTGTCAGCGACAACGACTCTCGCGAGACGATCGAGACGTGGGAGGCCTGCTTCGCCGAAGGTGTCCGTAAGGAAGAGGTTCACGCCGAAATCCCCCCGTCAGTGCAGAAGCTCCACGACGAATCGCTCACCCACGGCCGAGATGTGCTCGCTCAAGCGGACCCGAAGGAGAAGGAGCGGTGGCTAGCAAAGGACGGCACAGACTGGAGCACCGCATTCGGTTCCGATCCTTCGAAGCTCATGAGTAAAGCATCGGATACTGGGGCCAACGGAGAGGAGTACGACGACTTCGACGACGATGACGACAGCAGTTCCGACGTCGATCTTGGCATTAACGATGCCGACACGGCGTCGACGCGGTCGTCAATCGACGAAGAGCAAGGCAGCCCATCGATGGACAGCGTCGACAGCGAGACATCTACGTCTTCCAAGAAGAGCAGCCGGAGCCCCATTGCAAAGTACAAGGAGTACAGGGACAGTCGCCGGGACCTCCACCGCAAGCACCGTGGACTGATGCAGTGGCGGCCGGCGAGGAACGCGCAGTTCGCCAAGGACGAGGCAGTATTTGCCGTGAGGAGGGTCACGAAGCTTGGCTCGTTGGATGGTAGGAAGCCGGATGTTGAGACCGAGGTCTAACGTTGAGGAACGAACCACGTAGAACAATCAAGTCTTTGTCGCGGCTTTTTCTAGGGCTTTGTTAGGGAGGATTGGAAGCTTTGTAGGCACTTTAGCGAGACTGTTACTCTTAATTGGAGGTGATTCTGCTTTATTCGTTTGCTACTTCAAAAAAAAAGCAACCACGCCTAGATGATGAGACTGGTTTGACGTAGTCGTCGTTGATCGGCTTTTGTCACGGCGTTATTGGATTGCACAGGAATGATTCCCAGGCCCATGTCATAATAGGGGTTTTTCTATATTGCGCTGAGGCGGCCTAGCACGGCAGGCCCGAGCATGTCAGGTTAGGGTTGAATTCTATTATTGTTCAGGCAACCTCTGGAAGAGACGCGAGCCAAAACCATCGCAAATATTCAAATATTTATTCAAATTGTCTCTCTGCGGATATTCGAGCATTTGAGCATCGCTTTATATATATTGAGGCTTTGCACGTAATTCTAGTGTCGCAGGCCAAACCATCTTGATGCTGGATGGTGTGGTAAGAACTGAGTTGTAGCGTGTTGTCTGCTGTCAAGGTTCGCTGTCCAGGCTCAAAGCCCGTGCTGCCCCGGTCTTGCCACAGCCTTTTATTCCCTGTCCTGCAGGCGCGGCTCCGTGACCAACTTCCGCATCAAATAAACGTTCCGTCAATCCACCAAGCTACACCTCGGTCTGCTGTCAGTCTATCACGACACCAAGCGTGCGATATATCAATTTGAGTCGACGCCGAGTGGTCGCAGTGTCTTATTTTTGGGAAGGCCATTCTATCTGGCATCAATAGATTCTCTGTCCACCCGTGGATGGTGCGTTGCTTTGGCACAATTTGGTTTCTCCCTATTCCAGAAGCCATTCAATTCCAGAAAGCTTCCGCCATCATCGACCGAATCATATTATTCTAGCGCTAGCTCGGCCTCCACGCCCCCAGTTGGCCCCTGTTCATATTCCTTGCTGGGCCCCAACGTGGTAGCTTGCCCAAGACTCTGTGAAGCGCCACTTCTTGTCAAAGCGCTCTGCATTTTGTGGTATGGCTGCCCATAAACCAGCCCTGAACTTGCACAGATGGCAGCCTCGGCGCACCCTGCTATCCATCACACGCCCATTCTGCTACCATTCTTGAAAATTTTCTAACAATATTGGCAGGGGAGACGCAGGATCCTGCGCAGCTCGTCCAGCGGGAACTTGCATTCTCGCCAGACTCTCATCTTCAACCATTCTGCCCTGTTCGGCAGGGACTCTGGTGGCATGCTTCTCCCTTGACAGAGTCTTGTTGTCACTTTCACTTAGAAAATGTTTGAGGAAGAGGAAAAGGACGTTATCATGGAGGGCGACGATCACGTCATGACGGAAGATGTGGCCGTGAACGGCATCGGCATGGATGAGCACGAGGTAGAGGAAGAAGACGACAACGATTCCTCATCGGGATCCCTTGTCGATGAAGACCACCTTGTCTATGTCGGAAACTCTATGAAAGAGCTTCGGCGTCCCGGGCTTCGGCCAACTGGATGTTGTTACGATGACAGGATGAAGCTACATGTCAACGTCGACTGGAGTCCACATCCTCATCACCCCGAGGACCCGCGAAGGATTGAGGAGATCTTCAACGCTTTCAAGAAGGCGGGCCTTATATACACTGGGCCGCACAAGTTCCTGGCCAAGGTCCAACACGAAAACCCGACCAAATATATGTGGCGGATTGCTACGCGCGAAGCAACGCGGGACGAAATCACACTGGTTCACCACCCCACACATTATTCGTGGGTTGAGGCCCTCTCTAAGCTGAGCTACGAAGAGCTTCGGAGGATAAGCAAGGAGAAGGATGCCGGCCGCGATTCGTTGTACGTAGGAAGCATGTCTTTTGGCGCGGCCTTGCTCTCTGCCGGCGGTGCTATTGAGAGCTGCAAGCACGTGGTCGAGGGAACTCTGAAGAATGCCTTCGCAATCATACGACCGCCAGGCCACCATGCAGAATTCGACCGGGCCATGGGCTTCTGTTTCTTCAACAACGTACCCGTTGCTGTTAAGGTCTGCCAGCGCGAATATCCCGACAACTGCCGTCGAGTGCTGATTCTTGACTGGGATGTCCACCACGGCAATGGTGTCCAGAACATCTTCTATCAAGATCCGAATGTTTTGTACATCTCCCTCCACGTATACGCAGATGGTAATTTTTATCCCGGCAAACCTGAAAATCCCATGATGCCCGATGGGGGTATGGAACACTGCGGAACGGGTCCCGGCCTGGGCATGAACGTCAACATCGGCTGGAAAGAACAAGGGATGGGCGACGGAGAGTATATGGCTGCCTTCCAGAGGATTGTCATGCCCATCGCCAAAGAATTCAATCCAGATTTGGTCGTTATTTCGGCCGGCTTCGATGCCGCCGACGGTGACGACCTGGGAGGCTGTTTCGTTTCGCCTGCTTGTTATGCCCACATGACGCATATGCTCATGTCCCTGGCAGACGGGAAGGTAGTCGTCTGTCTCGAGGGGGGATACAATTTGGAAGCTATTGCAAAATCGGCCACGGCCGTCGCCCAGACGCTGATGGGAGAACCGCCTCCGAGAATGCACATTCCTAACATTAGTAAGGAAGCTGCTCGGCTTCTTAGCAAGTGCCAAGCCCACCAAGCGCCATACTGGGAATGCATGCGACAAGGCGTCATCAATAGTCCCGAAGTCGACGACATGAACACGTCAAGACTACACGACGTGATCCGGAGCGCCCAGCGACGGGAGCTTCTCGCAAAATACAGGATGACCCCCGTTTACCTGCACAAAGAATCTCTAACGGGCGCCTTTGATAACCAGGTCCTCGCCACACCAAGATTTAGCGAGGCCCGGAGGGTACTGATCATCATCCATGATCCGTGAGTTCAGCAGTGACTAGATAATTGTTAGACCAGACTAACGAATTAGGCCGCAAATTCTTGCCCAACCTGACGTTGATAATACAATTGCCGCCCACAATACTTTTATGGTATGTTCTGGTAGAGAAGTGGACCGGAGCTAACGTGCGGATACTGACGAGCTGTTAGGTGGATGAAGTGATGCAATATATCGACTGGGCAGTATCGAACAAGTTTGGTGTTATGGACATCAATGTACCTGCGTTGGTGACGACTGAAGATGTGGCCGACTCAAGTCTGTGGCAGTCTGGGGCCACTGAGAAAACTTTCGAATCACGAATCACAGAGCTGGTCACGTACATCTGGGACAACTTCATCCAGCTCCTGGAGAATGATGACATCTTTATCATGGGCATTGGGAACGCATACGTCGGTATCAAGGCGTTACTAACCACCAGAGGTATGCCCATCAGCAATCTCGCAATCCTCCATCCCAGCCGTAGTACTAATGCCTTGGCCACATAGATTGTAAGGCGAGACTTCGCGGGGTTGTCAGCTTTGTGACGGGCACGCTGAAGGCAGTCAAGTCCGACATGGACCCGGAGCTGTCAGGATGGTACAAGGAAAACTCGTGCGTCTATGTAGGGAGCGACCACGCCTGCTGGGCTGATCAGGTCTTGAACCGAAAGGTTACCAAACGGAGATTTGGCAATGTTATTCGCAGTCACAAGCCCGGACTGAATCGGATGGTTCACGCCCATGCCGACGAAATTCATAAGTGGATGCTTGAGCGGATCGCTGGGGAGACTGGTGATACGACAGAAGACGAAGAGCGGCCAAGTGGGACCCTGGTCCCATAGAATCAAAGACAGAACCATACGGCACCGACGTCACCAGAGGCCACCCTGCAGCGATGTTTGGTTCTTCGCTGCACCTTGCGCTAGCATTTGATAAAGGCCGACTCTGGTTTGCCGTTAGTAATGTACTAGCTAGATTAATCATTTATACCTATGATCCTTGGCTACTCTACAACTACCAACCCGTTGTTGCGTAGTTAGAAGCTGTTTGGTATCGAGACTCCGCCGCGTCGTGAGTCGGTGTGCAATTAGCCATGGTAAAGAACAAGGCGACTCACCGAGACGATCGGTTCGGAAAAACTAACGTCCGATGGCCCGGGCGTTGACTCTGCCCATGCCAACTGCCAAATTTCGCTTTTGTCCACGAAATGATTTTTTGACCCAACCCCTGCCAGTCCCTGCCAGTGGTCTTGAAAGGACAAGCAGCCTCGAGCTGACGATACGAGATCCACTCGAGTCCTTGACCTCTCATCGTCAAGAATCGCCTCATCCACAAAACCTCCTTTTTTCTTCTTTTGCCACCTCAATTCCAGACAGCGACTAATGGCTTGAAATATTCAAAGTGCCCTTCCCCCTGTTCTTCTCGTTTCAGGTCCCAAATCCTCGGGCGGACTTGATGCTGAATCTTTCCTGACACGAGTTCTGCTCGAGCAAAGAAGCCGTCCTCCAAAACAGCCGATTTCTGAAGCCTCAAGCACACCCTTGGAGCACAATGGATCGCGATAGAGAGCGGGATCGAGATCGCGACCGCGATCGTGAGCGGGAACGCGACCGAGACAGAGATCGGGATCGTGATAGGGATAGAGACAGAGATCGTGATCGCGACCGAGACCGAGACCGGGACCGTGATTGGGACCGGGGGGATCGTGATCGTGATAGGGATCGCGATAGGGATAGAAGCACAAGGAGCCGAAGGTAAGCTGGACTTGTAGTTTCGGCGTTGATGAAAGCGGTCTTTGCCCTTTTTCTTGGTTCTGCAGAGCTGTTCCGGCTTGGACCCAAAGCAAATCTGGCTGGTTACGCAGGCGGCGATGACGTTGCTGTCGCGCATGGCCAATATTTCTTCCGTATCGTTCCGTTTGCTAGGGGTTTCTACTCAACTCGTGGCGACGCGAAAACGTTTTTCACCCACTAACTTCTTCCATCCAGGTACGAAGACGGAGAAGTGAAGATGTACGGAGCAGGCGAATCGTATCGCCCGTTCAACAACCGATCCCCTCGACGTGCCCGCAGTCCAGCACGGGAGCGAGCGCGTAGCCCTCGCCCAAGGAGCCCCCGACCGCGAAGCCCTATTCCGGCATCAGACAGTTACGTGCCTGGCAGATCGCCCCGCCGTCGATCCCGTAGCACTGACCGATATCGACGCGAGAGGTCTCGCGACCGAGATCGAGATCGAGACTGGAGAAGACGCGACCGAAGTCGTAGCCCAACGCGAAGATTCTCTCCACGAAGAAGTCCCACCCGTCGCAGCCCGGCAAGGTCCGTCGCCAGCAGAGACGACAGCCGGGAGCGCATCCGATCTCCTCGGCGCGATCGAGACTGGGATCGAGATAGGGATCGGGCTCGCGATCGAGACCGCGATCGAGACAGGGAGAAGGAACGTGAGCGCGACCGCGAACGAGATCGTGATCGTGACCGAGACGAGCGCGAAAAGGACCGCGATCGAACTCGGGACCGTGATGACGTACGGTAGGATGACCTCCTTGTTGATGGGTATCATGTTCTGACTAACGACTTCAAGTTTTAGACGGTCTCGCTCCCCGCTTCCTCGTGACCGACCTGTTCGGGAGCGATCGCCATTCGGGAGAACACCACCCACTGGACCACGGGGAGGGTCCTTCCGACCAAGATCTCGTAGCACCAGTCGCCGTCGAGAAGAAGCTGTCGAGCTGTCGAACCGCAGCCCTATGAGAAACTCGGGTGTGTCATCTGCCATGACCTCGCAACCACAATCCAGAAGGTCTTCGCCGCGACCTCCATCCAGCCGAGCCCAACGTTCCCACCCCCAGTCGCGCGAGCAGACGCCGCAGCAACCCAATTTTCACCAACCCATTGAAGTTCGAGATGGCCTAAAACTCAGTGTTGCCGATGGTCCTCTTTCGACACCCAAATCGCCGCCTCGGGGCCCAGCCGCTCTGCGAGGACCACCCCCAACCGGCCCTGCGGCATCGCGAACCTTTTCTGCTGCACCCTCGCCTGCCAGTGCCACCCGTCCCGTTCCTGGTGGCCCTGCTCGTGGAGATGTCGCTAGTCCCACCATCCCCCCAGCCGGACCTCGGGGCTACGTCCCGCCACAGCGAGGAGCATTCAATCCTCGAGGGCGTGGTAACTGGGCGGCAGGGATGTCCCGTCACTCCCCGCAAATGGGCTCTCCGGCTCCGCCATCTACATCGGGAGGGATTCCCACAGGCCCTCGCGCTGGTGTATCACCCAGTACCGCAACCAAACCCTTCAACCCACCATCGGGTCCCGCAGCCCAGGGTGGCAATTCGTCTCGTCCACCCCTGGCTCAGAGCATGTGGAACACGATGCCTCCCATCATCCCTGGCGGAAAAATTGACCCAAACCTGCTCCCCCTCACCACGGGCGTCACAAAGGAGATTGAGCCGCACTACCGAAAGCTCAAAGAGGAAGAGGAGAAGATGCGTGAAGAAATTCGTGCCAAGCAGGAGAAGTTGAGAAAGAACATGTTTAACTGGGAGAAGGTGGAAAGGGAAACCAAGTCCTGGACGTTCAAGAGCGAGCTCAGCGAGCAGGCCATGAGGGCTATGGCTGAGGGTCCTGCCGGCGCTTTCTAGCGGAACCTATGATGTTGTTCTTAGGCTTTTTTTGTACGAGATTTTGTCTCAGGCGGAAGGGCATACATAAGTTACTCGGAACGATGGTCACAACCGGCTCAGTATTTCATAGGGAACCCGCTAGATTGTTAGAGTAAGAAGAGATAGTTTTCTTGGGGTGCCTCTCGAGACGCACTTGCAGGAACAGGGTAGCTAGTATCCCTAGATGCCCGATCCCAATGTTAAACACACGTCTTATTTTAATTCCATGGTCCGTCGGGGATCTCTCCTGCTTTTGCGAAGTGTAGCTTCGTTTCTGTGCTCCTCATCAGTGGGTAACTTCCCTTAGAACGGCCTCGTCCTCTTAAGGGTTAGGATCTATGAAGTTTATGTGGGGTCTAACTGCTTCTTATCGATAACAAAACTTTTTGTTGGTCACCGACCGAAATTTGGTGGGGTATGAAAAAATCCAGCACGACTGCAGTCGACGACTCTTCTTCTGCCTTTGTATAGGTGAGCAGAACAGAAACGTGACGATGTCGACTCAATCGTTTGAAGAAAAGATCGCAAAGATCAAATCCCCCGATCTTCAGAGCCAGGAAAAGGTATTCTCGCCCCACATTCGCCCCGAAAAAAGATATTCAAGAGTCTAACGACGAGCTAGAATGTCAAGGTTCTCATTGCCGTAGAGACGACATTAGAGGAGCAGAACTCACCACTCGCCCCTGCCAACTACTTCGCAGCCCTTGCCTCTCTCCTAAACCCCGAGAAAAACGCGACGATCCTGCCGTCGGTTGTATACCTCCTTGACGTCGTGACACCTTTTGCGCCACTCGGACTGTTGCGCGGCCAGTTCAGCCAGTTGCTCAAGCTTCTTACCACGGTCCTCCAACAGAGTGATGCCGAAGCCCTTCTCCTTCGATCTGCCATCGGGTGTCTCGAGTCACTGCTCCTCGCACAGGACGGAGTGGCTTGGGAAATGTCCACGGCGCAGGTCGGACCGCGAGCGGCGCTCTTCTACATTCTCAACCTATCTTTGAACCCGAAGCCGAAAGTAAGGAAGAGGGCACAGGATGCGCTGAAGAAGATTCTCAAGAACCCGCCGCCGAGCCCTTCCCTGGACCACCCGGCCTCCGATATGTGTGCCACAAGTGCCATGAGTCACCTGGAGAGTCTTGCGAGGGAAGCACTGCAAGAGAAGAAGGGCAAGAAGGATGGCATGAGTGACCCCGCCCTGTCTCACGCACTGCAGTTGGTAAGGACGATTGCTGGCTGTAATAGTGGGTGGCCGAGCACGCAGATTGAGCCGCTTTGCGAGCTGCTACTGGGGATTGCGAAGAATGGGAATGAGCACATGACAATGGCAGCGTTTGATATTTTCGAGGCCATTTTTGCTGGTATGGCGGACGAAATCTCTTCCGCGAAGCTGCCGAGGTTGATGGAGATTATCTCGGAGCTACGACCGTCAGCCAACGACACGCAACTCGTTCCGCCATGGTTGGCCATTCTGTCGAGAGGTTACGACGTTTCGGCGCAGGTCGAGCCGGACGAGACATTCCTCAAGTTACCCGATTTGTTTGCCATGGTGGCCAAATTTTTGGAGTCGCCATCCCAAAACATCCGGATATCGGCTTCGGAGTGCCTCATATCATTTATGGCAACTTGCATCCCCAAACAGGTGGTTCTGGAACCGTCAACTTACGACGAGAGGACTCTGGAGAAGGTTGCAAAGTCTGCCGAATCTCTTCTCACGGTGCAATATCAGTCGGCCTGGATCGAGACTTTCGCCGTCCTGGGAGCCATGTATGATGCACTGCGATGGACGTCGTATCCAATTATGATGAACATCACCAAGACGATTGGAGAAATACGAGGAAATGAGTCGTTCAGGAACAAGAAGCAAGCGGACGAGGTCATTGGACACGCCATTAGGGCCATGGGTCCTGAGGCCGTTCTCTCAGTCCTGCCCCTGAATTTGGCCACGCCGGTAAAGGGCCAACCGGGACGAGCATGGATGTTACCCCTCCTTCGAGACTACACAGCCAACACCAACCTGTCCCACTTTAGGTCGGAAATGGTGCCTCTAAGCAATACCATGTTTGAGCGCATCCTTATGCATGGCGATGCGCCGAAAACCGCCGAGATCAAGATCCTCGAGACGGTTATCCAGCAGGCGTGGTCTTGTCTGCCAGGATATTGCGATCTGCCCCTGGATCTCGCCGAGGCTTTCGACCAATCTTTCGCCGAACTTCTAGCCAATGTTTTATATCAGCAGGTGGATCTAAGACTTGACGTTTGCCGGGCTCTGCGGATGCTTGTGGAGTCCAACAAAGCCATTGCCTCGATTGAGGAAGAAGATGACTTGCTACTTCAGAGCCGAGTCACAAAAGTCAAGGCAGACATGAACCTTAAGTACCTCGGGACTCTAGCGGGTAACATGCTCGCGGTACTCTTCAACGTCTACACGCAGACACTACCACAAAGCCGGGGTCCAATTCTCCAAGCCATCAACGCATTCCTCAGCGTCACACCACCAGGCGAGCTGCTAGACTCGTTTTCCAATGTTTCCAAGGCCCTCGCGGAAGCGTTGCAGCAGGATTCTCCAAAAGAAACGACAAAGGGCCAGAAAGCCAGCGACAAGATGCCTTCTACAAGCAACACCTTGATGGACCTTGTCATTGCTATGTCTCTGTACCTGCCACGGGAAAGTTTTTCGGCGTTGTTTGAAATTGCTGCGGCAGTGGTGAACAGAGAAGCTGAGCCTCAGTTGCAAAAGAAGGCGTATAAGCTCATCCCCAGACTTTCCGAATCCGAGGTGGGACAAGCGGCTCTTCGGGAGCGCCATTCCGAGCTTCAAGCCTTCTTGATCTCGAGTTCCGAGAAGGTGTCGGCGCCTGCGCGCCGGGAACGATTGGCAGCTATCGAAGCCTTTGTCGAGTTCCTGCCGAACACTGATTTGCATTTCATCCCAGAGATACTCAGCGAAGTGGTCATTTGCTGCAAGGAGAACAACGAGAGTGCCCGCAAGACGGCATACGAGTTGCTGGTCCGCATGGGCAGCCTCATGGCATCTGCAGAAGGCGCCCTGGTCCAGAATAGCAAGGTCACGCACATGCCAAACGATGCACCGGCTGTCACGGCAAGTCTCGAGGAGTACTTCACAATGGTTAGCGCCGGTCTTGCGGGAAACACACCCCATATGATATCCGCGTCCATTACGGCACTTAGCCGCATCCTCTTCGAATTTCACGAGTCGCTGGGTACACAGACCTTGACGGACCTGGTCCAGACGATGGACCTATTCTTGACATCAAACAACCGCGAGATTGTGAAGAGTGTTTTGGGGTTCGTCAAGATTTGCGTGCTCCGTCTACCCATTGGCCTTATGACCTCCCGGCTCCCAACTTTGATCCCCAACATCATCGTCTGGAGTCATGAGCACAAAGGCAATTTCAAGACAAAGGTGAAGCAGATTCTAGAGAGGATGGTCCGCCGGTTTGGGTATGAGGTTATTCAGAGGTACTGTCCCGAGTCGGATAGGAAGCTTATTGTCAATATTCGGAAAACGAAGGATCGGGCAAAGAAGAAGAAGGACGCAGCGCGGAATACGGAGCATGATGACGAGGATGAGGAAGAGGATGGTAGGAAATTTGATAATGAGTATGACGAAGCGCTGTACAGCAGCGAATCTGATTCAGACGCCGAGGATGACGGTGACGGTTTTAACGACCCCAGGGGAAAGAAGAAGGGAAAGAAAGGCAGCGCCTACATTGTCGAAGATGAAGAGGAGCCCCTTGATTTGCTTGACCGCCGGGCTCTGGCCAATATCTCGAGCACGCGGCCCGTCAAGATTAAGAAGCCTGCTAGGTCTAAGGCCAAGTTTGACACTGATGGCAAACTCATCCTCGGGCGGGATGATGAGGAGAATGAGGAGAATGCCGATGATGGTAACGCTATGGACGTTGACATGGCGAACGGCGAATCGGGTGTCAATTCCTATGTTGCGGCTCTGAAGAGCAAGGATGCCGGTCGCAGAATTCGGGGTGGGAAGCTTAAGTTTTCGAACAAGCGTGGGGGTGGCGGAGATGAGGGGGAGGAAATAGATGAGAGGGATGCGGTTGTTGTTAAGGAGAGGATGCAAAGGGGCCGTCCTATGGCTAGGGGCCGCGGGGGTGGTAGGCCT
>Ga0247774_1000262_pt1 | contig 25504 bp, 27 predicted proteins | sample UWRJL001104B6_FD_179933 | JGI IMG/M metagenome (GOLD analysis project Ga0247774, IMG submission 179933) | Plant litter microbial communities from Arlington Agricultural Research Station in Wisconsin, United States - UWRJ-L001-104B-6 | ecosystem: Environmental > Terrestrial > Plant litter >... | reverse complement strand
AAGATCGGAGATAGACTGACTGGGGGTCCAATGCGAAGTGTCGTACTGGCCTGCTTTGAGGAAAGGGTGGTGGAGCTCTGCTCGTCGAAATTGATACTAATGGCCCATAGCACCCTCGGCGTGATACTGGCCACGAACTCGCTGTATAGACATCAGCAATGCTAGGCGGAAGTTGTCCCAAAACCAGGATCCGACAATAAGAGGTTCGGCATGTTTCGCAGCTAGGAAGGTAGGTCCGCAGGTCTGCTTCCACCTAGTCTTGTCGTCCGCCGTCCGCCGTTGCTTGTGCTTGTGCTTGTGCTTGTCAGTCCTTGGTGCTCTCCGAGGTCAAGATGACAGTGTCGCGCTAGCTGGATATGGTCCGTGTGGTGCCGAGAGGATTGTCACTTGGGCTGCTGGAATGTGCCGGTTTGTTGGTGCCGACTGACAAAGTCAAACTTCATGTGCCACTGTCTACCGAAAGTGTATGTCATAAGAAGGCGACAAATTGGCGAGGGGTGTAAGACTTGAGATACTGAGCTACGTTGTAGGGGATGTCAGGGACTTGGGGCAGTCCATGGCGCTGGCAACAGCAAGGCGTCCAGCAACACGGTGGCTCCTCCGCCACAAGAAATTGGAGCCGCCTTAACGATGAAGGACACTTTGAACGTTTCGTCAGACTCGGAAATGGCTGGCGGGTGTCGTGGAAGGGCGGACGACTCACAGGCGTATCTGCTGAGTCGCTGCTTGTCCAGAAAGTACGACAGGAAGAAACCGCGTGACACCAGTATCAGATAAAGATGGAATCGTTGCGCCAAGCGAGGTCAATGCAGGGGCCGGTGCTAAGGGAAGTGCCCCGCCTAGAACCTCTGGAATCGTCCTTGAGCCTTGTCGAAGGCCGAGTAATACAATCGTGCTTGCACGCGCCAAAACGGTATCGACAACGTGCGCTCTGTTAGTATCAAGACGCGTTGCTGCGTTCTTGAATCTCGGGCAACCTTCGATGTGCTGCTTGACTTGGGTCGCTAAATCAGTCCCCAAGTACCAGCCGCATTGCTTCGCACAGGGTCCAAGCTGGTTGTCGAAGTGTCGATTAAGACCGAGGGGGACAATTCGACGGGCTTGACCAGGAGAAAAGGGGGGAATAAGCACCGAAAGTCGGAAAGCCGGGACACTCGAGTCTGCGCTCTGGTCGCAAAGGACAGGCAGCAGCAAACAGCAAATGGCGAGCAGTAGCTGTGAGAAAGGGATCGGATAAGGTTGGTGTTCTATTCGTATGTTTGTGCGAAGGTACTCTTGGCAATTATGCCTCCGCTAAGGTCTGTCGCTTCGCGCGTCAGATCGGCACTCGGTCACATATACGGGCCAGCAAGGATCTTTGGTGGCGGACAAAGCCTCATGGCATGTTCGATATTGATACCTTGGTAATAATAAGAGCTGCATCTGAACCTACCTAGAGTCGAGACTCTCTCTAGTGTCGTGTGATACCGCGCTACCAGAAGCAGGTCTTGGTCTGGAGTGATATGTTCTGAAGCACGTACGGAATAGTGGCAACCGGCTAGTCTTTTAATAGAGTTGTGGTCGAGCCCTAACGAGGAAGACCAAGCGAATCGAGGGCCCAGTCAATTTGAAGCTGCAAGTGCAGCAGGGGGACACAATTGCAATGGCTGCCCAGGCATAACGGTCAGGTAGCATCAAGGTTCAGGGTTCTTGCCAAGGTGAATTGGTGGAGGTAAACGACAAAGGGGCCCGGACAGGCGGACAGGCGGACACCGAGGAATGCGGATTGTGATGAGTGATGGGCTTGAAGGTGGGCGAGAGATTGGCAGATGGCAGATGGCAGATCGGAGCTCTCGTGGGACTTGCCTTCACGGGCGGGGCTGAAAGCCTAGGCTTGTGGAGTTGCCGCGTTGCATCGACTCGAGGAGGGGGGCGACCGGGGCGTCTGTTCCCGGTTCTCACCCTGCAACGCCTAGTCGCGTACGAAGGTCATCAACGCCCTGGGACGGAACGGCTTGAGGCTGGCCGATTGCCAAACCATTGGAACCTGGACAGCTGCCGTTTCCCTAGGCTACAGGCCAATGTTTTCAACTTCTCTCGTGAGCAGACATCGATGGGGTTCATGCTGTGCGAAGGATTCGCTGGTCCGGTGTTGGCCTAATAATGGATGGCTGGGCGCCGCGGTCGCAAACCGCTGGCAAGTTGGGCCGATTTCGACAGATTTGACAGGCAATGCATCGCTGGTTGCCACAAACGGCATGGCCATCCTTTACTCCGCCTTTTCAACGCCCTCATCTCGACCGAGATGCGCCATCGCCCCATCCCGGGATTGCACCTGCAACATGCTCCAATTTCTTAACTGGCCGATTTGCATTCCACATGCATAAGCTTGCAGCGCACCCGAGAGCTTGGGCACCAGGTTTAAATGCAGCTAGACCGGACGGGACTCGGAGCTAAATTGTGGTTGGCCGGCGGCAACTTCAGCAAACCTTTTTTCCCTGGGTGGCTGCGGACGAGGGCGGCCTTGCGTGAATCGGTGAAGGACGTCCCATGTACGTCCCATGCATGTCTGAAGACAAGCTACGAAGATTGTGTTACACAGAAAAGGACCTCTGCCCGAGGAGAAAGTAGGAGACGGGAGAACTTGCCCCATGCAGTAAAATTGGCGTACGTGACTGTAGACGTGTTCGCGGCCTTGTACCTCCGCTCATCACTTCGTTAATCACGCAGGTAGGAAGGGAATTGGAACATGTCTGAAGCAAGGCGCCCAAAACGGCGAATCCTATTCTCGATCCATGTTTGTCGTCTGAGTAGACTAGAATGTGAAGCAGCCCGCCTATCCAACCACCCACAGAGTTACGGGAGCTGTCGTGCAGCCAGCCACCTACCTACCTTGGTGCTTGGGAATAATTGGTCTAGAATCATGGGTCACGGCTGTCAGTCAGTCTAGTTCAGCTCAGGTCGCTCTTGCTATCGAAGGTTTTGATGTGAATCAACCTTCGCCGCCCTTACCGATCTTCCTATCTCGATTCTGCACTGTGCCGCTGGCGTCTAGCGTCCTCTAGTTGGGGAAACTATGACGGGGACTTGGCATGACGGAGCAGGTGAGATTCCACTGTCTGCAGCATCACGAACCACACATGGTCGGTCCAAGCTTGGAATGTTACACAAAGAATTCGGGGAGAAGCATTCCTGTTGATATTTGGCTGGCCATTCATTTGCTGCGCTGTACGGAGTATGTAATGCATCAACATGAATGAATTCGCATAGGCATGGCGCCTTTGTTGCCTTCGAGCCAGTGATTTTCTTGTTCGGAGAGGGCCCATCTCACTGGATGACAAGATCGAAGTGGTGCTCGACTTCGGCGCCTGGGAGCCCTTTTGACTTCACCTCGCACAAACTTCAAAGCGAAGTCCGGTAGGACAAGAGCTTCGGATGATGCACCCAAAATCTACCCTCATTCGGCGCCGCCCTAGCATCAAGAGCGAACACTGACTTGGCATTCCATTTCTGATGACAATGACATCGACAATGTCTCATAAGAATCGAGGCGCACTCAGAAGGTCCGAACGCCTCGCGACAAGACGTAGGTGCCTCGAGCAACATCTAATACTGTGTGGCCACTACCTCGCCACGTTTTTGCCGGTTTCGAAGACCAGGATTCCCAAATGTTGTATATCTGAAAATTTGCTGATCTTTTTGGCCAAGGACGGCATCACATTGCTTTGATCTGATTCCAATGTTAAACTTACTAACTACATGCAGGACACTTCCTGGTGCAGGCTATCTGGAGTTTGAAGTACATTACAGTAAACAATCGAACCCACTTTTAGGTATCCGTATTCGCTGCAGTGGCGGTCGGATCACGCACCCACATCCCGATTTAGCAGGCACTTCCAGCGGTATCCTAACACTACATCGGCCTAGCCAGTGCACCTTGCAAAAGATACCGAGGCTCACGAAATTCCGCAGGTCTAGTGGTCGATATAGAGCAAGCATCTGGACTAGTGTTGGTTAGCGGCCGAGCCTGAAACCGAACTTGATCTCCACATGGCTCCCCACGCTGACTACTAGCCATGATACATCGTATCGATTTTGACGACTGGGCTCCTTCACGCCATATCGTATCCTCACCTGCCCCGGTCCAGGTACAGGATACGCTCACATCAGCATTGTGTGTCATCACTCACCAGAGACACACCAAGGAGAGATCGCTGTCTCGCATAACGAGGTGCAGATGAATTGTCCAATTGCAATGGGGTCAAATGCTAAACGAACAAGGCTCTTCGAAGGACCGCCCTTGACGAAAGGCATCCACCACTCGCCCCACGCTACCACCGACGTCTGCCGTGTTCCGGCGAGGTGGGCGACGCGACCCCATTGAGCCGCCGGCGTCATTCGACTTCCACTTCGAGCCTCTCGCCTATGCTTTTGCCTCCGGCCGGTCAGACGCCTCCGTCCAATCCCCCGGCCGGGTCCCCTACCAACAAAGTGCAGAGTAGTATTGCAATATTCATTTCCAAGTTAGCTCATCACCACGAACATGATCGAGTTTGCCATCGGCTGTCAACCTGCCAGCGCTCGGTGCATAATCTCTTGTGCTAGCAACGGTCCTAGTGCCGCGGGTAAACCAAAGATGTGAGATCTGTACTTGGTAGGGCAGGGTAGCTTATGCGTCTGTGGTGCACTTTTGCAAGTGCCAAATTCCCCTCGTGGTCGTAACATGCTATCAAGCTGCGAGTCAGCATCTTCCACATGCAGGCCGACCCTTCTCCATGGCAATAGGTACAAGGAAACCAAACTAATCATGTAGGCATTTTCAAAAACGGTTGGCACGGCCAAAGCCAGCCCCCAGCCCTGCCACTTACGCTAGATATCCCAAATACCAGTACTACATGATATCTTTCTCCCCCCCCATTCCAAACTATTATCAATGGCGCCGGATCCGACTTAAATCATCGGTTTGATTTCATGATTGAGCCATCCGTGACAGCAGAGCCCGGCTAGCGCCCAGGATTAGCTCGAGCGTCCCCTGGGCCCCTGGCATACTACTCGGCATAACGGATGACGACGAGATGCTCTCCGTCGGGTCTTGCCGTGTTGGGAAGTGTCGACCTGGAGATGGGAAGCTCTAGCAAGCTCTGGACTCTTACCTCTCATCTCTCGCCTCTCGCTTGCCACTTGCCCACCGGACTCCCGGCAACCGCTCCGGCCGTGACTGCGAGTCTGCAATGTCCAGTACTAGTGGGTCGGAAATGGCATCTCGACATAGGAGAGAGCCACACGGTATCTATGATTTATCTAGGCAAAATGTCTCAGACCGCATAAGATTCGGGTGCAGAACGCCTCGACAACGTGGTATGTGCTTACCTATCGTGTTACTCGACAGTTGACAGTTCATCCGAAACCTGCAAAGTAAACCCCACGGGCCACGCCTCCTTCTTGAAGCTTGGTCTGGGTTGGTGTTGATGATCCGATACCGGTTTTTTAGAGGAAGGCACCGAGGCTCTTTGCCCCGTCTGGAAGCCTGGAAGTCTGGATGTTCCCAAAGTCCCTGCCTGCTTCGTGCGTGGCGAAGGTCACGGCCCGCAGTGGATATCGTATTCATCTCATTCCAGTTCCCTACTTCTCGCCTACCTTCTTCCTTGGGAATGGGACCCCCTGGGTCCTGACTTTGCCGCGCTCTCCGGTCTCATTTGCGCCAATGCTGTTATTACCTCGACATTACCTACTTCGTAAGTGGCCTAAGGATAAGCATGCGGCAGAACAGCCGCTTGGTGGCTTCGTCTTGCCTCGACGGATGCGGCCTCGCCTCGTGGATCACGGGCCAAGTTGAGTGATATAAAGTTACTCACGTCAGCCGACCCCGGCCGTATATATCAATCCATCTCAGCTGCCTAGTTCTCCATCGGCTCTCCCCACGAGTGGTGCCGTCAAACAAACGCGCCGTCTTTCTCTAGCTGTGTCGACATCAACCGACGTATTCTTGCTGCTGTTAGCTCGGTCTTGTTGTGTTCAAATCCATATTGTCTGTACCCGCTTCCATATAGAGTAACACGGCATGGTTCACCAAGTGTTCGCGAGTGGTGTTGGGAGGCCGCAGCCTCACTACTCGGTCAAGCAGGGAGCCGCTGCGGCCTTGACAGCACTCGTGGCGGCCTCCGACGCATTTCTCCCCCCTGAATTACAACTGCGCCATCACATTCGCCGCGTTGTGTTCAAGTCGCCTACCGTCAAGGGAGATGGCGTCGTCTTTCCCTGCCCACTGAAGGAGCAGGAGGCCGTGGCCGCCATCAAGGCATTAGAAGCATGCATGGCGGCTGCCCTTGCGGATCTGCGTCACGGACAAGCCAGGAGTCGCGTCATTACCGTGGATATGGCAAAAATATCCTGCTTCCTGATGTCGGCATATGTCACATCCCTCGACGGTATGACAAAAGTAGACCCCAACGTAAAGTACAAACTTATCGGTTAGTTGCATCCATAGCATGGCAATGCCGCAATAGTCCTGGTGGCGTTGCTTGACCAATAGTATCCAACGATCGATGTCTCTAACATGACAATTGCCAGATACGGACCTCAACCAAGCGCAGTCGAATCTTTACCGGCGCTTATCGGCTGGTCTGTACGAGACAAAGCGTCAAGGGGAGTTCTACCACATTCATGGGTCGCTTGAGGCAAGCCGGACATTGAAGATGATCGGACTACCCGCATTCCGGCCAGACCTCACCGACTACCGTGAGTGCATCGACACAATCGAAACCCGCGTCCGTCGATTTACCGTAGCTGAGCTGGAGGCTATGAACCATAGCGCACGGCAAGCCGGCTCGCCGGTTCTTCAAACCTCCGAATTCCTAAGCACGCCCCATGGCAAGGTGGTCGCTTCCTTGCCTCCCTTTACCTTGTTCCCTGTCGAGAGAGATACGGCCCCCGTCCCTTTTACCAGCCAAACAATATCACCCGCAGGCGGACCGATACAATGCCTCAAGGGCATCCGTGTGCTCGAGCTCTGCCGCGTAATTGCAGGACCTACCATTGGCCGGTCCCTCGCCGCCCATGGCGCCCAAGTTTTGAAAGTTACGTCTCCTCACCTGCCCGACGTCCCCTTCTTCCAAGTCGACGTCAACGTAGGCAAGCACACCACTGCCCTGCATCTCCACAACCCGGACGACCGCCGAACCTTTGCGTCACTCCTCACAACGGCCGACGTCATCATCGACGGCTACCGGCCCGGCACGTTGGAGCGTCTCGGCTATGGCCCACAGAATCTCGTCGACATGGCCCGGTGCCGCGGCAAGGGTATCGTGTACGTGGCCGAGGACTGCTTCGGCGGGTCCGACTTTGCGGGGCGGTGTGGAGACCAGAACGCCGAGTGGGCAGGGCGCCCTGGATGGCAGCAAATTGCCGACTGTGTCACTGGAGTAGCATGGGAGCAAGGAAAATTCATGGGACTTGACGAGCCGCTTGTTCCGCCTTTTCCCATGTCTGACTATGGCACCGGCGTGCTGGGGTGCGTGGCTGCGCTGAACGGGCTGTACCGCAGGGCTACCGTCGGGGGATCGTGGGTCTGTCGGACGAGCTTGGTGCAGTTTGACTTGTTTGTGCTGGGCTTGGGCATGTTGCCACACGAGGTGCAGGAGCAGCTCCGAGGGTCGCACGACGCGGACTTCTTTGGGCTGAGGCATCACGACTCCGTCGATGAGGTGGGCAGGCGGGCGCTGAAGAGCGTGCAGAGGCTGCATCCGGGCCTATTCTTGGACGAGATGATGGACAGGGCATGGAGCAATGGGTATGCGGCCGAGGTGAAGTGGCCGAAGGAGGCGATTTCTGTTGAAGGGTTGCAAATTGGGCATGAGATGGGGACGAGGCCAAACGGATTTGACCGACCTACGTGGGATGGTTGGGACAAGGAAATTGATATTGCGAGTAGACGGGATGTTTGTGCCATGGATAGGTGCTGAGAGGCAAGCCAAAGTCCAACCAAAGGGGAAGGGGAGGACAGGGAAGAATGAAACAACTACAAGGAAGCTAGAGATAGATATAGCTTCGTTTGAGGACCTGTAAGCCAAGTTATGAAGGGCTAAGCGCGATAGATTAAGCAACAGAGCGGCGAATCCGTATTTCGATAATTCGAGGCACCGAGTGTCCACGCAGATCTAGGGATTTCTCTAGAGATTGCTCACAGTGAAGGTAGAAATGGAAGTGAAGTTACGACCCAAACAGGAAGAAGGAAACCAAGGCGCGTGAATACGGTTCGCTTTTCTACTCTTGATTTACTCCAGCATGCTCGGCATCCTCTCGTCCTTATCGTGTCTATATATGTACAAATCCCACCATATTACAAGACCAGTCTCCCCGGCTCCTTCTCTAGTATGACTTTCATCCGATCGAGAAACATTGCGGCCCGTCGCTCTTCGGCCTTGGGGACAACAAGGCTGAACAGATTAATACCGGTGCTCAGGCCGGCCGCGACACCAGAAAGAGGGGGTACAGGGAGCGTCGTGGACTTCTTTGACGGCAAAACGAGAATGTCAATGATATCGCGCGTCGGTGCGCTCTTGGCAAACGCCGCCTCGGGTAGCCCCGCAGCTTTGATCTGCGGGACGAAGAGTCCTCGTGACGCTCTGGGAACCGTATCAAGACCGAGAACGACAGCATCGAAAAGCTCATCCGCCGTAGGCTCCCTGGCCAAAGGCAGCTCGTCGTTTGCAACCTCCGCCGCTCGTGTAATGAAGGTAGACAAGGGGAGGAATGTGCCGAGACTCGTCTCTATTTTCTTCTGAACCTGAAGGACTTTCGACAACGAAATGGGTACCGACAGCTCCGCCTTTTGGGCTGCTGGCGGGGCGGCTAGTTCCTCGGCTTTCCTGGGCGCCTCCTTGCGGGGTGCAACTTTGATGTTGCTGAGATCGAGATGTGACAGCTTCTCAAAGCGGGCCAACAGCTTGGCGGGCAATTCAGCTTTAATAGAGCCAAGATAGGCCAACACATCGCCCTTCAGAAGCCTTCCATTCGGCCCCGTAGGCTTGATGCTCTCCACGGCCGCCGCATCAAGGCCGTGCTCCTTGACAAGCGAGTGAACCGAGGGGAAGAGAGGGTGTTTCTGCTTATGCTTCTCGCCGCTCGTCTTGGACCGCGTTTCCTTCTCTGCCGCCGCCGCAGCTTTCTCCGGCCCCTTCTTCTCCTCCTTCTTCCCCGGCGACGGTGCCACCTTCTTCTCGTCGGGCGGCACCTCAAGTTTCGAAATATCGTCTCCCGGCTCGGCCATGACGGCGATGCGGGTCCCGATCTGCACGCTCTTGGTACCATCCCCCTCCATAATCTTCATGACGATCCCGTCGTCCTGGGCCTCGACATCCATGGTTGCCTTATCTGTCTCAATCTCGAGCAGTACATCGCCCGCTATGAATGAATCCCCCTCCTTGACTTTCCAGGTCGCAATGTTCCCTTCCGTCATTGTGGGCGACAGGGCCGGCATGGTAAAGTTCTGAGCCGCCAGGCATCTTGCAGAAGTCCTGTAGTCTGTTCTCACGTGTAAGCATTTGCATCTTGATCCAATTGATTGCCCACTCCACCCCATTGATGGAGCTTGCTTTTGGCACCGAAGAAAATGGATTCGAACGTACTGCGAACTGCCGGTTCAGAAACAGCATGGGTGCGGAGGGCCACCTGCGCTGAGAGGCGGCACGCCCTCGCAAGCGATGCCATCGTGCGGCTGGAGCTCGATTGGCTTCGTTCGTTGTGGCCGTTGGAAAGCGTTGGGGTGATGGGTGCAGTGGTGGAAGTTTATGACCTTTTTTGGGGGAGCTCAGTCTGTTGAGCTATTCTTTAGGCTGGCTCTCGGCTCCAACAACACCGAATGGTCCGTGCGCGCAACGAACATTGTATCAGGGTTAGGGTACAGAGCATGGGTGGTGGAAGAAAGAAAGGAGAGAAACATTGAGACGCATTCCTTTATTTATAGCTCTAATTCTCTTAATAAATGGGTATCTAATGCCTTTTTACTGCGCGTGTTCTCTCTGTAGACCGATTCTAGTTCTCGGTATCTCTGCGCTTGACCTGCGTATGTGATACATTTTCACACCCCGCCGTACTGAGCACTCTGAATCCTCCACTCCATCCCAATCTTCCCGCGGTTGGCTGAACTTAAAATATCGCGACGAAAACGCCGCTGGGTTTTTGAACGGCTTTCTTCTCACGTAAATAAGGCGCCAGCAGAGATGTGCTAATCTTCCTGAGCCCCAAGAGTCTCAATTTGCCAACCATACAGTGGTGTTGGCCCGCTAGGTCACTCTGGCGCTGGCGCTGTCGCCGTCGAAACCAGGACTACCGTCGAGTGTTGTGTATTGCTCTAGAAGATACTCAGCTTGGGTCACTTGAGTAGACGTAATGCTAGCACCTATGACATCCGGAGCAGCGTCCATCCCGAGGAGCCGTGGATCAACAGGGATGTCCAGACAGGCGTCGGCAGTTGATGGTGTGACCACAGGATTGGAAGGCCAGGGTTGAGGTGGCAGGCATTGACCGTATCCAATGCAGTCGTCAAAATAGTTCAGATCTGGATGCCCATCTCCATCTCCTGGCTTAGGGCCGATAGACCATCCAAGGGTTCTGTCGACGCCGTCAGCGCTAGTGTACATCGTCGGCTCCTGAACAAGGGTAGATTCTGCGATGTGATCCCCCGCCAAGTGTACCGTCAGGTCGTGGTGCCGAGAAAACATCAAGATACAGCTAGGAACTGTGCATGGAATGTCGCGTTTCGCCGCCTCGGACAGTCCAGCCAGATCGTCGATGATATCCTTAGGCTTTGGCGTCGAATAGGACTTGGGTCGCACCAACTTGAGGTGTATATATCGAACGTGATCTTCGAGGCGGCACTTCGTGCCAAATGCGCGACCACATCCTGGTCCAGACCATGTCTCCAGGTCCTGCGACTTGCCGAGATCGAACTGTCCGCAGATGAATCGTTTCTTCTCATGCACTGCCTTGATATGCTGCGTAAGGTTGGACTTCTTCGTATAGGTTTTAGTGCAGCCAGGATATTCGCAGGCCACCGTCTTTCTTTCCGAGACGGGTTGACCGGTATGATGCAGCTGGATGTGCTGAGTGAGCTCGTATGGGCTTCGGCACTTTTTGTCGCAGAATTGGCAGTTCTGGTGTTCCTCCCTCGTATGCTGCTGGAGTTCCGAGAGCATCACAAACCCTACTTCAGTGCCGCTCTCTTCATTGCAAGTTTCGCACCAGAATCTCTTGGCTCCGTGGGCCCGCTGGCCGTGGCGGCTTAGAGCACCACTACTATCGAACGACTCGGAGCAGCCGGTTTCCTTGCATGGGAAAGGCCTTTTTCCTTCGTGGATTTGCCTCACGTGTCGCTCCAATGTGCTTTTCTGTCGGAATCGCTCCTTGCATGGTGGGTATCTACAGGCGTAGCGAAGCATTCCGCCCTCGTGAGTACCTTCATGCCTTCGCAACCTCGTGTGAGTCAAGAAAGCTTTTCCACACCCCTCTATCTCGCAGCAAAACTCTCGCTCCTTTTCATGGAAGCCTTTTATATGTTGCATCAAATGTTTTTCCTCGATGTAAGTCTTGTCGCAACCCTCCCAGTTGCACGCGAACGGTCTCTCGCCAGTATGAGATCGCATGTGTGCGTCCACTCGCGACGGACGAGCAAACCTCTTTCCACAGCCCGGCCAATTGCATGAGAATTTCTTCACCCGAGATCGAGATCCAGGGACGGTAGGCGTTGGGGCGGTACTCGGGTTACTTGACACTAATCCGGCCTTGGATTCATCCTCGGAGTTGTCCGAATGATTCGATTGGTCATCGTCGGAATGGTCGTTTCCAGCTTCATCTGCTCGCGGTTAGAAAAGGTAGTATAAGCATGGAAAATGGGGTAATACCATCTTGTTCGACGCAAGATGTCTCAAGCCTCTTTGCCGGCCGCTTAGTAGGCGTGGAATCCTCGTCCTCGCGCAACCGCTTCATCGTCGTGAAGGAGCGTCAAGATTCCTGAAATGAAAACATGAAATGCTGGCTTATGCGGTGTAAGGAAGACTTCCAAGATCTACCACGAGAGACGGAAAATATCGACACCAGAGGCGTAATTGGGGTTGAAGGCAGAATTTAAAGCATTTCTGTCTGGTATCTGGCTGCCCAGACATACTCCTGTTCGTGGTTCAGATCGTTGAAAGTAGTGGCAGAAAATTTCGGGCGGTGAAATATATTTTTTTGTGTGAATCGTTCCGTCACGCACCTTGTGAAGAAACTACGGAGAGTACAGGCGGGGGTGGGGCATCTGAACCTGAATGGCTGGAAGTGCGCTGACAGGCGGTTCACATGTCTCGGCACATCATCGGAAAATAAGATACGATTTGCGGGAGTACATGAAGGCTAAATTTTGCTCCGAAAATAGCGAACCGCCTCGCGGGTTAGCTGTCTGAAAGTGTTCAATCGCCATTGTCGCGACAGCGTAATAGACAACAGCTACTCAGACACAGCCCAATCAGTCCATTTAATCTTCATTGTCCAAAATGTCCGACTACGGAGATGATGGTGCCGCCGGCGGGTAGGTAGTTGCCTCAGCGAAGTCGAGTAGCGCGCAAACATGACTAACAATGAAATAGCGAAGAGGACTTTTATGATGACGACGATGGTGCCGAAGTTCTTAACAATGAGGCAGATGATGACGGTGGCGGCGAGGAGAATGATGACGACCCGGACAAGGTGGTCGTCTCTGGCGATGTGGCGGCCGCTGGACAGAATAAGGCCGTTAAACCGATGAAGGACAGGAGAATTCCAAACGAGGAGCGCACAACAACACCATACATGACAAAATACGAAAAGGCTCGGATTTTGGGCACAAGGGCCTTGCAGATCAGGTTTGTGGTAACCGTTTCAAAACAAAGGAGCTACGGGTTGAATCTAACACGTGCGAAGCTTGAATGCGCCGGTGCTCGTGGACCTCGAAGGAGAAACAGATCCTCTGCAGATTGCCATAAAAGAGCTTAAAGAGAAGAAGATTCCACTGATCGTTCGGCGATTTCTACCAGACGGCTAGTGAGTAACCGCCGATCATGATCTTGCGTCTTCGACATTAACCATGGGACAAAGTTACGAGGACTGGACTGTTGAGGAACTACTACAGTAGTCGTTCGCTCTTCTTCAACTAGGCGCAGGTGATTCGCTGTGCTTGGATGGTGGAGGCGATTAGGGAGTTCAAAATCAATACCCATCTTGCTTTCACGAATTTAGGACCCGTCAGCCTATCGCGGCTTCTCCATATCCTCTTTATTTGGTGGAAGCACGCGAAATGGAGCTTGTCCTTCCCCGAAAACTTGGCGTCAGTTGATTCTCGCCAGTTCTGGGGAATTATCGGTCGTTTGGTTGACGCTGGTTATCTCGGCGCAAGGGCTTGGCAAGTTGCCGGGAAAAGGTCTTCTTTCCCAAAGGCCTACGGCAGGTCCTTCCCACCCCTGGAAGTTATCAAAGCTGTCAGCTGAATACTTGGCAATTGCTCTCGGCCCTTTGCCACCAACCTCGGCAGCAATTTGCGTACACTCCATCGGGAACCCTGCCGATAACCGTCTGCTTGGGAACCGTCTCTGTCAGTTGCAAGTTGACACAGTCTACTCGGCTTCTCATTCAGACCATAAAAGTGAAGGGACTTTCCAGTGGCCAACACTGTGGGGACCATCTGAGGTGCAGTCGCACTTGAATAAATATATTGAAATCTTATCGCCAAATCCTGCTTCTTTGTCATCGATTTTTCTTGATCGTTCGAGGTTGGAGTCGCTTGCCGCTGCGTGCCTGCCCATTGGGCCGCTCTGATGCTCTCCCATTTATGCCACCAAATGGCGGATATTGTGTTTCTTCAAACATGTTAAATTCACTTCAAAAGCTTCTCATCACCATCCTACTGGATCAGAACACAGGGTGCATTACCACAAGCATCCGAAGGCGCTGGATAGATTTCTAACTACTATGTTAAATCAAACTGGTAACCTTTCAACATGTCTATACTTCGACACTAGTAGGGCGTAGACCGGCTTTGTGACCCCTCCAGGCTGATAGTGGCCAGAAGGCGCAAGAGATAAACATTATCTGTCCATCAGGCATTGTTCCTTTAACCTTCCTAACCTCCCTAGCCCTCCCAGTCGCCTTCCCCCCCCTTTCCCCTATTCCCTATTAAACCCAGAAACAAAGCAACGCCAGCAACAAGAGCCACCTATCTATACCAGTACAACAAAACAGCAGCACACCTCAATATTAGGCGCTAGCGGGCACAGCCATCTTACTGACACTTCCATACTTTGCCTGTCAAATGGTTGGCAATCCGTGCTGGTTCAGCAGACACGTAGACTGGGCAGCACTTACCTGCCAGGCGTAAAAGTACATCAGAGCGGCAAATGGTTGGCCGAAAATTGTAAAGGACAGCCAAAAGACTGAGTTTCCGAGCAGCCGTCCAGCTGGCGTCTTCCTCTTCTCGAATGGACTCGTCAACGAAACGAGCGGTAGCTGGAGGAACATGCCGAGGAATGCAACTCCTGTTGGAATCGGTTAGTTCGGCCCACCCTTTCTGTTCGTTGGATAAGCTCACCGATGATGTTGTGTGTTGGGATTCCAACAAGCAGCTCGTGGAGCACAGCTGAGATGAAATACACAGTGACACTGGCAGCTTCGTGACTGTAGCCGCGGCCGATCATAGGCACGTACACGTGGCGCTTGAAGAAACGATATACAGGCTTGTTCCATGTCCGCCAGTAGACACCTACACTTTCGCTGTTCCACCAATCGTCGTAGAAAGAGCGGTCGCCAAATCTCGTGATCTCTGCAAGGGCGTTGAGGGCTGATTGGAAAAAGGCAAAGAAGCCCGCCAGCCAGATGACGAGAGAGATGGTGGACAGCTTCAACAACCTCTCCAGGATGCTCGGATAATCGAGAGACTTTATCTTCCCGAGCGAATTCTTGAGCACTGGGACGGCGTACTGGGCGCTTATGAACCAGATAAAGACGCCGAGGCAGAATGCCTCAACGAGGCGCTTGAAGACGAAGACCCATCTGATCTTTTCCGTTCGGGGGTAGACAGGTTGGTAGACCAATGTTGGTGCCCACCAGAAATAGACGAGGTTTCCCATTGTAATGTTTTGCGGGTATGGACACTTGGAGTAGATCTCCGGCACCGCCGCCAGTTCGTCGCGGGAAGGATGCAGAAAAGCGTGTCGGAGATCCCTGTTGGTAAAAGCATACGAATACGTCTTCAAGAACACAATGATGGCGTGCAATTCGGTGAGGGTTCCGATGAGGGGGTGGTGGACATGGTAGTAAATCACATACGACGTATAACTCAGTGCCAGCGCGCCGTTTGTGAAGTGAAGCCGGGCAATCAAGATCCACGTTCTCCGGAACTTGGTCGCTTGCTCCTTGGATGGGCTGCCTGTCTTCTCGCTACTCTCGGACTGCTTCTTGGAGCCCATGGCTTGCTTGGCTGCGACAGCTTCGATAAGGTAGGCCAAGAAGAGGTGGCACGGTATCAAGAAGTAGAGGCCGAGGCCGAGGAGAAGATCTGAGCTGCGAACATCATGGCAGCCGACGCATATAAGTACTCCGTACTAGGAAACGTGATGAGCAATAGGTCCCGTCGGATCAGGGTCCCGACAGCGTCAAATCTCACCTTCTGAATATTCTCAATCATTAGACGCAGGTTTCCGGCGACTGACATGGAACAGATTAGCTGAAACAGCTTCAACCACTGGTGTGAAGGCCAATTGGCTGAGAGACGTACTCAAACAAATGACCATGAGATTCCTAAATCCTAGGAAGCTGGGAGCCAAATGGGAATCATGACTGAGGCATGATGGCTGAGACACTGAGTGCGCGGCTGCGATATGTCGGTACTTCTTCATTCGACGACGTGCGGACTGCGGCTGGCCGTTCGGATCAGGCGCTGGTTCCGAGGCACGAGCATCAAGATGCCGCTGGCGAACTTCCGTCGTCGCCATTCCCGCCAAAGTCGAAATATTCAGCTGTTCCTTAATGGCTGACCTTCTGAAGAGCCGGATTTGGAGACGGCTTCGAGAAGGTTGCTTGTATGGACTGAAAAGCTCCTTACCAGGCTTGCCAAACCGGACACGAATAAGATTTGACTCCAGCAGCGACCAGCTCACAAAGAGCCAAATACCTCCTTAATGTTGTGTGGTGTTAAGTTGGCTAAAGGTATGTTAGCTACCCAGGGGATATCCACCGAAAAAAAGAATGGCATTCGAAGTACAGAGATACAGAGGTAGATAAAGATCCGAAGAGGCGGCCCTAGCTTGCTCAACGCGTCATTGAGATAGACAGTTTACAATGCACTGAAGGTGGTAATCTACGGAGACCGGTGTCCTGGAGAGAACCAGTAATATCAACAACCAGGTTCTGGCTCCAGGCTCTGTGCAGCTTGCATGCAGCTGTGCAGCCGCTGAATTGACCGGAAACAAACGGCTCAAATGATATCTAACCGTTCCTGTCATGTTGGATCAATTCGAATCCCATCAAACAGGCGGTGAAGAGCGGCATAATAATGGGCACGGACCAAAGCTGCCTCGAGCTTTGCAGCATTTTTGAGAGTCGCGGTTTCCTGCGTCCCAAGTCATGGCCAGACGTCCGAACACGAATGGCTTTATTCAACAGTCACACGGAAAATTACCACTCGCATGACTTTTAAGCTCGAATATATATTCCTCCGGAATTTCTCGGCTCTCTGTGAGATGAAATTAGGGAAAGGCGAGGGCCTTCTCTGCTGGCTAGGCGCAACCCTCCAACGCGGTGTCTGACCTTCACCTCCGTCGCCACGCAGGAAGGAGAAACCGCCTCAGAGTTCAAGCCTTCGAGGAATTTTTATCATGGCTTATGAAGGAAGGGATCATGGTGGTGATAGGGGTGGTGATAGGGGCGGTGATAGGGGTGGGACGATGCCGGATGGCAGCAACTATCGGTCGAGAGGACGCCGTAAGTTTGACAGTTTACCATTCCCCCCGGTACAGCAGGCTAAGGATGAGCAAAAAAGGACCTGTTACGGACTTTGGCGCCACATCAATGGACAATGTGCAAAATCGCTCTCTGAAGGATATCGGAAAGTATTACGGGGGGAGAGAGCGGCCAAGTGCCAGTTTCATTGCAAATGTGAGTAGCATGGTCAGGAGGTTCCTTACAGAAATTGACCAAAATCTAGTTCCAATTACCAATGACAAGGCCATCTAGTGGAGCTGCCACAATCCCGGTAAAACACCTACATACCTCGTTGAATAAAATCAAGCATCCAGTCAACGTGGTTCGGTGGACTCCGGAGGGCCGACGGCTGTTGACGGCCTCGAGTAGTGGAGAGTTTACCCTCTGGAACGGCACCGGCTTCAACTTCGAGACTATCATGCAGGCTCATGATTCGGCAATTCGAGCCCTCTGTTATTCTCACAACGACGACTGGCTCATATCCGGAGACCATGACGGCGGCATCAAGTATTGGCAGCCCAACTTCAACAACCTAGAGAACATCGACGCTCACAGCGACCCAATCCGGGACATTGCCTTCAGCCCAGACGACACTAAGTTTGTGACGGCAAGCGACGACTCGACACTCAAGATCTTCGATTTCACCAGCACCCTCGAAGAGAGCATGCTCAAAAGTCACGGGTGGGACGTGAAGAGCTGCGACTGGCATCCGTCCAAGGGTATCATCGTGTCGGGGTCGAAAGACCATCTCGTCAAGCTCTGGGACCCTCGGAACGGCAGGTGCTTAACGACCCTCCACGGACACAAGAACACTATTACGAAGACGTTATTCGAGAGAGTTGAGGGCTGGTGCCTTGCCACGTCAGCCCGGGATCAGACAGCCAGAGTCTTCGACCTGAGGATGATGCGGGATATATGCTTGCTCAAGGGCCACACTAAGGATATATCGACTCTAATCTGGCACCCCATGCACGCAAATTTCCTCAGCACGGGTGGACACGACGGCTCCATCTTCCACTACCTCCTCAACGAACCGAACACGCCGCCAGACCACTCTGTCGGGATTTCTCCGTATGACAGTGCCGATGCCGAATCTACGCTTGTCCAAACCGTCTATCCGTCTCATCAGATTGACTATGCTCACGATTTTGCCGTGTGGTCCCTGGACTGGCACCCTCTGGGGCACATTCTTGCCTCGGGCTCCAACGACCGCTTGACTCGCTTCTGGTCTCGACCTCGTCCTGGAGACCTCGATTACCGAGAAGACAAGTATCACATCGGAGAACAAGCCGCCATAGCCCGAGGAACGTGGGATCGGCGCGGCGGGCGGCAGCAGCGCCAGGAAGAGGAAGAGCAGGAGCTCGAGGACGAGATGGATGGGCTTGTAGACCAGAAGATGCCTATTAAGCAGCTGGCTCCAGCCTTCCCAGGAATCCCTGGTCTTCCTCTCGGTGTCAGTTCTGTGCCACCAGCCATGCCTGCGCAACCACATCTGCCTGGTCTTGGAGGCCCGTTACAGCCCTTCATTCCTCCCCCTCCACTGCCCGGCCTCAATGGTGCGCCGCCGCCAGCGCCGCCCCCGGAGCTCGCCAATCTCGACCCGAGCAATCCTGCTGATTTCTCAAAAATCAGAGATCTCATGGCCAAGGCTGGCGTCAACATTGCGAATCTGCCACCGCCACCCTTGCCACCGCCGGGCGTTATGCCCCCTGGAATGATGCCGCCTCCTGACCTTCCACCTGGCATGCCGTTTCCTCCCCCGGGCTTTCATAACCCGGTTTTCCCTGGTGTGCCGCCGATGCCGGGCAGCGATTCCGACCCCAATGGAGATTTGGTACGGAGAAGGGCGCCTCTACCAAGCCAAGAAGAAAGTCTGAGGTTGGAACAGAGCCGGGGTCATTACACGAGATCGCGATAGTCAGCTGGACACTATCCTAGCTACCCCTGAGTTTGCGGCTTTCACTACACCGGCGATAGCTGGAACGATTCGGATCCTGATGGAGAGCCAGCAAAACGGCCCTACCAAGTCAGGAACAAAACCTTGGGATAGAGCAGAGCGGGGAGGGAGAACACACAAAATAAAGCGTTGATCTCATAGGTGGTGGGGTATGTCTTGGTGGTGGTCAGTAAAGTTAGCCTATCAACAACGAAACAAATGAAGGGCTAGGCGGTCACCAAGCATTTGAGTCTCTCAGGTTGCGATCATGATGTTGAGTCTGGAGGTAGTTAGGCGTCGGCGTGATTCGGAGGAGGCCGCCTTGACAACCAACATGTACCGCGGCGCAAAAGTTAGGGAGGATGTATACTATCTCGGCAAGCTTGGTTGGTTGATAGAACCCATTTCTGCGCTACCTCCTAAACATCTTTCCGATTCTATTGTATTCTATACGCAATGGATATATATGCTACCAAGATCTATTGATGATACACAGGGAATTGTGCGTTACAGTCCTGCTCCTCCGTCCCCATCCACGCCGATCCAAAGTGGCCTCAGCTTGCGCTAGTCCTTCTCTCATTGGCGTACTTGACAGGAAAAATCCTTGCTTGTACATCTAATAAAGACAGAAACATAAATGACCTCTACCGCTCTATGCCCTTAGGGAACAAAAGCAAAGGCAACGCCCCTTCTGAAATGGTCGGAAATGTTTAGATATCCAAAAGACAAACGCAATGCATTCTCAATCCTTCCTCGGCCACATGTTGCCTTGTTTCAAGCCCGGCGGTGCCCACCTCATGCACTCCGTGAACTCCCGCTCCTCTGCAGAGCCCTTCCGCCGTCCTTCCCAAATGACTTCTGTCTCTCGGCGTAATCCCTCACGATGATGGAACATGTCGTATCGGTACACAGCCTCCTCCTCCTCGCAACCGGCAACTTGCTCACAAACTCTAACCCACTCGCCCTTTCCACGGCCTCGACCGGCACCTCAAAGTCAATCAAAGGCTTCTCATTCGGAATCGGTGCATTCGGCAACACAAACGCCCCAATCGCCACATTCCCCCCCACCTGTCCATCCTCGGCATAGATGACCTTGTAAAAGTGCGTGGGCACCGCGACGTTTGGCGGATTCCCGATAACCTCGTACTTGACGTACCACTTATTGTCCGCCGGATCCCGCCTTGGCAAGTATAAAGGGCCAGTCACGATTCGAACCGATGGGTACGTTGCCGTCAAGCGCCGACAAAAATCCTCAAAATGGGCCCAGTAGTCGCGGTTGAACCCCTCGCCGACCTGGGGACACATGTTTGTGAGGTAGAAGGTCTCGTCCATGGCCACCTGGTGCCATTTTGCGTCGGCGGCGGGGACTTGATGTCCCCTGTCATAACCACTGCGGTAATAGTCTTTCAGCAAGGCGCGGAACTTGCCCGGCACGGCGTCATCTTCGACGAAGGCGCTGTGCTTGCGGTCGGCGTTCCGCAACGCCAAGGACGCGGGGGTGATGTGCTCGACGACCCAGTGAGGGTTGCGGGTGCGGCGGTCGAAGCTGGAGATTAGGGCGGAGCGTTGGGCGAGGTCGGAGATAGGGCCGGGGAAGCCGTATTCGAAGAGGCCCGAGGGGTTGACCGGCCCCGTCGCCGCTGCCATGGCTGCTACACCCGGAGGGGCGAAGATGTTGCTTGGCGGAGGCGGGACCGGCACTGCCCCGGGGGCAGGAGCGCGAATGGCGGAAGAAGTAGTCGAAGTCGTCGTGGATGTGGTTATCGTAGTGCTCGTTTGGGTTTTCTTGCCTGGACGTAGCGTAGACATTGCGGCTGCTGTGACTGCGGCGCCACCAGCTGCGCTGAGAGCTGCCACGAGTGCGAGAGTTGATTTTGCCATCCTGGACATTTGCTAAGGGTGGGTGGCTTTTGGATGCGAGGTATTTATACGGTCGGTGGGATTTGCGCAGGCAGCAGAATATGAGTCTGAACACGGGCGGGGAGAGCTCACGAGGGGACTCCAAGGCCATGTGCTTCGATCGGGTGTGGATGGTGTCTTGGATGGAGAGCACCGAAAATTCTGACAGCTAAACCAGGGACCAGCTGCAGGGGGGGGGTTGTTGCCTTGCAGCGCCAAGCTGAAGTGGAGAGCTCCCAGAACTGGTACCGAATGGCGTCCTGCTGCCGACAATCCCCCTCCCCCCAAAGAGAACACAAGCATCAACGTAGGCCAGCGACCTGTTCTCCAGCGGCCATTCATGTTTTAGGTATTCGCAGAGAAGCATCCCAACTATGAAAATGGAGACGCGTTACGACCAACCATACCAGATTATACCGAGATTGGCACGGACGTATCCCCGGAGCTAAGTCCTAGTATTCTGGGGTTGAAAATCTATTTGTTTTTGTTGTTCCATCACTTCTACCGTTCTTTATTTGAAATGGAACCGGCAGTAGCAATTCTCAAAATGCGGTGCAGATAGGTACTATGTACGATAATTGGTACCGGTGCTACCCATGACAGACGGCTGACGAGAACCCGAGACCTCGAATTACCCCACCACCAAACTTCCTTTACAAGCCACAATCCCAGGCACGACATCATCGATCAGGAAAACTCACCCAACCCATTGCATCTACCGCAAGCCGCAAGGCCGTGAAAGCCACCCGCTGCAGGAACCACTCGTGGGAGACGTGTTTAGGTTCCGAGAGGGAGCTTCGCTGGTCACAATGGAGGGGCTGGAACTCGACAACGACACGCGAGGATGGATCATGTGCCTCGTAAGCGGTGCTGGTAAGTTGACTCTCTAGGGACACATCCACTTGTTGGTGACATGAACCGCTCCGCTGATTCTCGTTCATGGCAACAGCCTGCGTCGTCGGCTCAAGCATCATCTGCGTGGACTTGGTCGTCGGTTTGATTCCGTTTACGAGACGGTTCAGCGTTCAGGAAAGTAATACGTTTCTGGCATGCTCTTTGAGCCTCAGTTTTGGAGTCATGGTACGTGGTCACGCCCGCTTTGGCAGACATCCCGTGACGGGAACCATTGAATATGGTCTTTCTGACTCGGTTCTTGGAGACAGCTGTTCTCGGCCCTGAACGGTATGCTGCCGTCCGCAAAACGCTACCTCGACAAGGCGGGACATGCAAGCCAGCAAGGAGGGTTGATATTGGTCGCCTTCTTCGTGGTCGGATTCCTCGGAATACAAATAGTGTCACGGTTTCTCCATCAATATATGCCGTCGCATGTTGTCGACTGCGATCATACCCACGACGAACCTCACCCGCACCGCAGCCACGAGCACCATCACCATGACCACCATGGCCATCACCACTCGAACGGATCCTCCCATACGCATCCGCACACCAAGAGGAAATCCTCACGAATACCAGAGAGCCCGCCCTCTCTCCTAGAGATCGCTTCCGAATCGACCCCTTTGCTTGGTAAACCGGGCCAAGGGGTGGACAGCGCCGCCGGCTTGTCGAGCAAAGGGGAGTTGGCTTCCGGTGCCCCTGTGGAACACGGAATTAGGAGGGCATCGACGATCGCTGTCGATGATGTCGATGCAAGGGCCCGGACAGCGAGCTTGGACTGGAGGAGAGCCTCGATGGAGGGAGTTGGAGTTGGCCATGTCGAGAGACCTTCCATTGCGAAGGTCCAGCAGCGAGTACTATCGTTCGTTAAGGACTCTAAACCAAACTGCGACTCGGGTGGACCTTGCTATGGCTTTTCGGATCCGTGTGGGCTGGAATGCCGGAAACGCTTGGGTATCTGGCCCTCCCGGCCGACAGCTGCGACGCGAAAGGAGATTGCAGGTGTTTCAAGAACTCATTCCCACATCCATGAGCCTGCAGATATGAGGTGCGAATGTTCCAGAAGCAGCACATCATGGCCAAGCCAAGCGCAGTCGAGCGAAACAGAAGTTGGCGACGAGGACGGCCAGTCGGCATGTTCCCATTCGAGCGATATAGAGGCACAGAACCACCAACATCATCATCATGTCCACAACAACGCCTTCCTCTCCCTTGGTCTCCAGACCAGCATCGCAATAACGCTCCACAAGTTCCCGGAAGGCTTTATTACGTACGCAACTAACCACGCGAATCCCGACCTCGGGCTCAACGTCTTTACTGCCCTCTTCGTCCACAACATCACCGAAGGCTTCGCACTAGCACTGCCACTCTACATGGCTCTGGGCTCCCGACTGCGAGCCATGTTATGGGCTTCCCTCCTGGGTGGGCTAAGCCAGCCAGCGGGGGCGGGTATCGCTGCCCTGTGGTTCCATCTCGCCCAGCGGACGGAGATGCGCCTCGACGAGACGGTATACGCTTGTCTATTCTCCGTCACAGCCGGCATCATGGTGAGCGTTGCGCTGGAGCTGTTTGTTGAAAGCTTGAGCCTAAATCACAATCGAAATCTGAGCATATTCTGCGCGTTTATAGGCATGGTTGTTTTGGGACTTAGCAATGCGTTTGTCAGTGGGCGTTAGTCTCATCCCGTGTTCCTCGCCTTTGGCCGGCGGTTAGCGGCGTTATTGGTTACTAGGGGCACAATAGGTTCGCCACGGTGTGCAATGCAATAATTTCTCATTAGACACTAACGTTGCTAAGAACTTGATAGACACGACAATGTTGAATGGAGAAATTCAAGCATCCAATCCACGCTCTAGATCACAAGTAGTAGTACTAATTAAGACATCCTACGGACGTCCTACTGACTCCTCGCTAATTTCCTTCGTAGAGGCAGGTCGAAAAACACATCCCTTCTTCCAGCCGCTCTCGTCGAGTATTCTAATATATGGTGGGGGAACAAGGAGGCATGAAGACTCTTGGCAATGTGCAACCCTAGAGCTAGGGTTATTCAGAGCCACTCCAATAGGCAGACCTAGTGCATCAGCTGCGCACAGCTGGTAGTACAAATTCAACACGCGACATGAAATTGTCGGGTCCAATTTTTGGAAGAGCTTCCATCTCTGTCTGACGACCTTTGCCTTGACGAGCGCCGTTGAGCCATCTACGACGGCCTCCACGGTGCCAATTCGTCCGTGGATAGCTCAGGATAGCAAGGCTCCTATAATCCACCAGACTATACACAATGTCGAACTTTTCCGTGGGGGCAGTGGCCCAAGTCTTCCCCGGTACGGTGCGACAAACCTGTCTGCGACGTGCTCTCGTATCCCGCTCCCCCACAAAACTGACGACGACGACGGCGGCGGCGCGATTGTTCCAGACCTTGCGGCCACTATCCGCGGCTTCTCCAAGGCGGGGACAACTCTCAAGAACGGCACCGCCTACGAAAGCACTGCCGACAAGAGAAGGGTCAGCCACGGCGCCCAACGAACGTTTGACTTCGCCGGCGACGGCGACACCCGCGGGTCTCGCCACGCGGTATGCCTACGCCAGGGCGCTCGCGCAAAAGGGCCACCCAACTCTCCTCTACGAAGCACCCTCGCACGGCTGGTACAGGTTCTCGGGATGGATGGCCAGCACCATGTGCTTCACATCTGGGTATTACGTCATTGCCGTCTTCAATGCTGGACTCGAGGGCGTCCCGCAGTGGATTCATTGGACGTATTCAGTTACGGGGTTTTCCCTGGCAGTGATGGGCACGTACTGGTTCCTACGGGGGAAGGACATTGTCAACAGCGTGAGGGTGCTCCCGGGCAGGAAAGAAGGGCCGCCCACGGCGCAGCAGCAGGGGGCGGCACCCAGTTTGGATGTGGAGGTGACGGTCAAGTCGCTCTTCCCCCTTCTCGGGCCCAGGGCGATTGTCGCGCCCCTCGATGAGGTGTCGGTGGGGACGAGGGTCGTGGACCCGGATATGTACTTTACCAACCAGGAGAGACTCGAGAAGAAGCGGCAGGACGAGAGAGAGGCCGAAGAGAAGCGCCGGTACGAGCTTGCGCATCTCTACACCGCGCCCTTCCGGCATGCAGGGAGGGGGATTAAGGCGTTTTGGGACGGGTCGAAGAAGTTTATTTCGTACGGCGGGTTCGGCACGCTGGTGATTAAGGGAAAGCTGCTTAAGCTTGATATTGAGGATGGGTGGCATCTGGATGAGGGTAGGGCGCTGGAGAAATTGCTGGGGGCGCCCGAGGAGGTGAAGATGGATGCTACGCAGAAGTGGCAGCAGAGGTTGTTTCGGAAATGAGATACGGAAGGAGCATCCGGTATGAAGCTTGTATTGTATTATCATAACGACTCTAATCATAGATTCTTAGACTAGTTGGAGAATGTACGAGGCGCGCCAATTCAATTCTAGATCGAAGCTCTCATGCGCAGTTCGAAAGGGAAATTCCCGAGCCGAGCCAACCGAGCAACGACAGTGTCTTGATATCCGAATGGAAGCTCCAAGCTCCCATCGGATGTTTGACCGAGCCTAGGCAGAGGTATATTCACATCTTGACGCATCAAATCTACGCAACCATCAATCGAGATGTGCCTTGCGGGTCCATGGCTGCCCGAAGGACCTGCGATTTGCGAAGGTTCTTGTCCCAACACGGCAACAAATATTTTGCACGTCATGTTTCGCTCATAGTCAGGGTATGCGTCAGCTCGATCACCTTCGCTTTCCCTTCTTGCCGAGACTAAATGTGAGACCGCAGCCATCTTGAGCTTCTTTAG
>Ga0247774_1000261_pt1 | contig 25509 bp, 12 predicted proteins | sample UWRJL001104B6_FD_179933 | JGI IMG/M metagenome (GOLD analysis project Ga0247774, IMG submission 179933) | Plant litter microbial communities from Arlington Agricultural Research Station in Wisconsin, United States - UWRJ-L001-104B-6 | ecosystem: Environmental > Terrestrial > Plant litter >... | reverse complement strand
TTGGTGCAGGGGTTGGTGCAGGGGTTGGTGCAGGGGTTGGTGCAGGGGTTGGTGCGGGTGTGGGTGTTGGTGTTGGTGTTTCCCCAGGGATTGGCGCGGGTGTTGGTGTTGGTGTTGGTCCGGGTGTGGGCGTGGGTATCGGTGTCGGTGTGGGTGCGGGTGTGGGCGCGGGTATCGGTGTCGGTATCGGTGTCGGTGCGGTCTCATTGTCAGTATTAGTGACTGCGACATTATCCGCATTAACACCGCTGTAATTAGTATCGGTACTGGTAGCGGCAGCAGTGACAATGTTGTAAGCAACATTCCCATCTACTACTAAGTCATCTACTCCCCTAACTGTTACGGTTTGGGGAGTATTCCAGTTAGCCGAAGTGAAAGTTAAACTTGGTTTATCTACAGTACCTTCAGCCGTATTATCAGAAGTCGTCCCAATCGTCACATTTGCTGTAGGCTGGCTATTTAGAACTACCGTAAAAGTAGCTGTTCCCCCTTCTTCAGTTGTTGTTAATCCGGCAGTCGGATTGATAGAAATTCCCCCAGTATCATCGTCTTGAATCGTGGTGGTTACCGGAGAACCAATAATGTTAGCAGTTCCAGGGGCAGTGGCGTTGCTCAGAGTCAGTGCTAGGGTTTCGTTAGGTTCGGCAATTCGATCGCCGACAATGGGCACCGCGATTGTTGCTATGGTAGCATTGGCAGCAAAACTAATTTTACTGCCAGTGGCGGTTACTCCGGTTCCGGTAACAATGGCGTTATTGTAATCGACGCCAGTGGTTGCTGTTCCCCCAAAACTAAAATCAACGCTGCTACTTTGGTTCGTTTCTCCGGTGCGGGTAACGGTGAAACTTATTACTTGAGTACCGCTATTTCCCTCAGTCACAGTGGCGGTACTGCCGACGACGCTGTAAGTAATATCGTTATCGGTAATCTGTGCATTCACAGGACCGATCGCCAATGTTGTTGGATAATTGGGATCTGTACTGTTGGTAATTGCGTGGGTTAGTGCACCGATATGGTTGTTTTCTGGTACGGTGTCATCAACAGCACGAACGGTGACAGTTTGAGGAGTTTGGCCATTAACATTTGTGAAGGTTAAAGTTTGCGTGGCAGCAAAATTCGTTCCATCCAGGCTAACTTCTGCTTGAGCATCCGCCGTCACGGTAACGTCAACATTGCTGGTGGGGAGAGTGTTCAACTGTAGGGTATAAGTATCTGTAATTCCCCCTTCTGTTACTTCGGTGCTGCCAGCAGATTGAGTGAGGGTGACACCCGGAGTGTCGTTGTCTGTGTTGGTGACACTGACATCTGCGGGGTTGAGATTGTTATAGTTTGTGTCGTTACTGGTAGCAGCAGCCGTGATAATTTGGTAGGCAATATTACCGTCAGCTACCGCATCGTCTGCACCAGTAATGGTAACGATTTGGTAAGCGTTCCAATTGGTGGGATTAAATGTGAGGTCAGCGGGTAAAACCTTGCCTTCTGCGGTGTTGTTGCTGCTTAAACCAATGGTGACATTGGCCGTGGGTTGGCTGCTTAAGCGGATCTCAAAGGTGGCTTGACCTCCGAATTCGCTGGTATTGCCGCTAATCGGGAGGATATCAAATCCAGCGGTGTCGTTGTCGGTGATGGTAAAACTACCTGTGGTAGTAGTTCCTAATAGAATGCCAGCCGATGGATTGCTAATGGTGAGGTTGGCAGTTTCATTAGTTTCGGCGATTTTGTCGTCGGCAATGGTGAAGGTGACTTGTCCGCTGCTTTCCCCGTTGGCGATGGTTATTTGGGTGGGAATGGTGCCGGTGAAATCAGCCGTGGCAACTCCAGTTAAGGCGAGGTCAACGGTTTGGTTGCCGACTACAGGTGCGGCGGCGGTGGCTGTGACGGTGATGCTGGTTGTTCCGGCTTCGGTGCCGGTAGTGGGGCTAACTGATAGGTTGACGGTTGGCGGGGAGATGGTGATGTTAAAGATGGCTTCTGTGGAAGTGTCTACGCCGCCGTTGAGGGTGTCGCCATTATCTTGTAGTTGTACTTCTATGGTGGCGGTGCCGGAGCTACCGTTGGGGGTGTAGGTGAGGGTGCCGTCGTTGGCGACAGTGGGGAGGACGGTGAATAAGCTGTTGCCACCGGTGATGTTAACGATAAACTCGTTGACGGCTTGGGTGGCTTCGTTGGGGCCAAAGTTGAAGGTATTGGCCCAGTTGGGAACGGTTTGGAGGGTATTTGTCGAGGTGGCTAGGGTTTGGTCGCCGGAATTGTTGAAGCTAGGTTGGTCGTTAATGCTATCAACGGTGATGGTGAAGGTTTGGGTAGTCGAGGTATCGACGCCGGGGGTGCCGCCGTTGTCTTGGACTGTTACATCGAAGGTGGAGGTGCCGAAGGCGTCAGGGGCGGGTGTGTAAGTGAGGTTGCCGGAAGCGTCTATTGCCGGTGGTGTGGCAAATAAGTCTTCATTGCTGATTTGGCTGACGGTGTAGGTGGCCGTTTGGTCGGCTTCATAGGCAGCCCCGGGGTTGAAGGTAGCCCAAGCCGTTAATGTTTGCGCCCCGCTGTCTTCGTTGACGGAGGTGGGGTTGGTGGCCGTGAAGCTGGGTTGGTCGTTGACAGGGGTAACGGTGATGTCTGCGGTGTCGATGGCGGTGCTGAAGGCACTGGAGCCGCCGTTGGTACTGGTGTTGGCAGTCTCACCATTAGTACCCACCAATTGATCCCAGGCGCGGAAGGTGATAGCGTTGGTGACGGGACCGTTGTAGTTGGCGCTTGGTTGGAAGTAAATACGGGTATTGGCATCGGCGACGAGTAGGCGAGCGTTGGTATCGGATACTGCGCCCAAGGGATTCCAATTAGTACCGCCATTTGTGGTGTAGTACCAAGTGCCGTTCGTTGTATTGGCGGCAGTGATGGCTACACCTGGTACTGCGCCAGGGTCGGGGTCGGTGATGTTATTTGGCGCCGTGCTGATGGCAGCAATAGAAGAGATGAGGGTACCGACAGCGCCTGTAGGAGTACCGGAGTCTTCTAAAATGTTGTTGAGGGTGACCTCCGTATCGGCGAGGGTGGGGGCGGTAGTAGGGTTGACCGTCTCGTAAATGAGATTGCGGATTTCGTGAATATTTGTAGAACCTCCCGTTGACGCGGCAAAGCCAAATTTAAAAGTACTTGGTACAGGCCCATTGTCAACAGTAATGTCGAAGGGAGCGATAATGAGTTCGTCCGTATCAATAAAGTCGCCGTCGTCGTTCAAATCCATCGCTATCGACAGGCGATTTGGCTGGGCGGCATTGCTGGGTGTTAATTGAAGTTGAACTCTTCTTCTGGCATTCTCGCGATTTGTCTCACTGGTTTCATCTATGCCACCCGGGACAACTGCGGAGGTTATATATTGGTAATCACTTGATGCACTGCCTCGAATTCCCACATAATCCGCATATAAACCCCCTCCTGCTCCGGTTGGATGTTGTTGGCTCGAAGAGAAACCGCCATAGGCATCAAATCCGATTCCTACATAGCCTCCTACCAAACCGGGTAGGTTGTTGACTGTGTTGCGGGCATAGCCAAGGCTGCTACCAGTAGCTCCGGCTTGGGTGGGGCTGTCATTACCGTTAATGAGGAAGAAACTCACTCCATCCGCACCATCTCCACTGTAGGCAAACAAGTCAAAGGTAGCTTTTACCCCAGCTGTTGAAGCAATAGGCTGGTTGTAGATAACGAATCCAGCTTGAGTGGGAGCATTTGAAGTTAATCGTAACACTCCACTGCCGGAAGGATCAGTACCTATATTTGGCAGTGGAGTGCCGGGACCGGGACCTGCGGTCAAACCAGGGCTAGCCGATGAGCCTGTAGTCCCGGAGATCCAAAGACTGCTAACGCTTGTTCCAGTAAAGCTTTCGTTCACAACCTCAGCTAGGACAAAACTGTAATCCCGCATCACTTCTGGGGAAAATGTTAAGGCGGCTTGAATTTTACCTATGATAAAATCAAGGTTCCAGTCACCTCCTAATTTGGCATTGCCTGTGAGAGTAGTGGATGCGGCAACGTTGGCTTTCGTTAATTGACTCAGGCGTTTAACGAAAGCTTTTCCTTGCTCAGTTTGGGCAACGTTACAGCCGTAGAGGAGAATATCTGCATTTAGTTTTAAGGCTTTGCCCCATTTTTGTAGGGTGGCTGCATGGGTTTCTAGGGTTGTTTTGTCCAGGGGTGAGTTACCCAGAAATAGGGTGCCGTCGCTACCGTGAGAAAGGATATGAACTGCTTCAATATCTTTGTGAGTGGCTAAGGCGTTAGTAATTTGTTCGATCGCGCTGGAATTTTCATTTAAAATCACAATTTGAGCGGGATCGATGCCTTGGATCAGGCTTTGATAATCTTGTACAGAGGAGTCAACGAAAATAATTTGATTGTTCGTGGTTGGTACGTTCATAATTACTGACATCCTTGATATCTATGGTTTACATCCAAGTCGGGTCGGGGTTGAAACCCCCACCTCGCTTAAGTCCTCGCTATGATGACTGAATAATTTATTAGTTCTATTGCTCTAATAAATAGGGCTATAAAATTGTTAGCCCGTTCCGCTGCAGCATTAAATAAATAATCTGGCAACATCAAAGGCGTTGCGCCGAATTACTAGCTTGATGCTGTCCATAATCCAAGCGAGGTTTCTGACCTGACGGGGTGACAAGCGAGTTGAAAAAATTATACAAGGGTTTGGTTGAGCCGCATCAAGAAAGATATGTGCGTGCGATCGCGGCTTTTTCGGGTGTAGATAAGGTCGAATAAGGAGTGGCGGCGATCGCTACTATCATCATTGTCAATAAGCCCAGGAATAATCGCTGATATCTTTTTGGAGGTTCAGGAGCCTTAACGCTTTGCCCATAAAGGTTTGGGCCGCGTTGTCACCCCGTCAGGTTTCTGACACAGCAGATCACCTTGGCTTCGGCGGGAAATAGTTCCCGAATTAATGGCAATTTGCTGCATCACAGGCGATTGGTGTCGGAGATGACTTCTCGATCAGTTGGCGGGTGGTAAAAAGCTGTGCCCGTTTTTGTTCAGGCGAGATGAACACGGAAAACTCTTTGTCTTCGCTCACTGTTTCCAGCATTCGATCGACTTGTGCCCCCAATAGGGGAAGTCATAGCGCTGTAAAACCGGGGATTTTGTAGTAATGCAGCCAGTAAAGTAGAGCCTGAGCGGGGTAGCCGTGATATGAAGTGGGAGTTCACTGGCTTCCCGTGGGAATGAGTTTATACAACGTAGATCCAACTTTAATGTATCATACTAAAGACATATCTTTTATAGCATCTCTTTATTTAACATTTCGCAACACAACATCCAGGTTTACGATCTCTTTACAATTTAGACATCGCTGGGTTAATTAGTTAGATATTTTCACCGCAGATGGTGGCAGATATACGCAGATGGACGCGGATGAAGAGTTGTTATTTTATGAGTTGTTCTAGGGATGGAAAAAGTATTTTTTCGGCGCTGATTTTTTGGCAATCGCAAGGTTGTTGAGTTGCGGATATTGCTGATACTTTGCCTAGCAGCATTTGGATGCTTTCGATTAGCAGGGGTAGGGTTAATAATATTATTGATGCTGATACTAGCAAGCTAATTAAGCCGTCGGCCCAATTCCAGTGCAGCCATGCTACGGCGATCGCAGCTAGAATTACTCCAACTGAGGAAAATATGTCGGCAACTGCATGCAGAAAGGCGCTTTTGAGATTTAAGTCGCCGTGACAGCAGGAATGCAAGCAACAAGCATTGATTGAGTTGATGCTTAAACCGACTATGGCGGTAATTAACATGGGGAGTCCTTCTACTTCGGGGGTTGGGGACTGCAAGCGGGCGATCGACTCGGCGGCTATCCACAGGGCGATCGCTACTAAACTGATACTATTAATTAAAGCGGCAATGATTTCTCCTCGTTCAGGGATTGGCGATTGGGCGATCGTACAATCTACGGATTTGCTTTGGCCTTTGACTGAGGAGTACCAAGTGGCTGTCAATGTTATTGCTAAAGCTGCTACATCTGAAAAAACGTGACCCGCATCTGCTAATAGGGACAAACTATGAGAAGTCATTGCGGCAATTAACTCTGCGACAAAAAAGCTGCTAAGCAGTACCAATGCTGTTTGTAAAAGCCGCACTTTGGCAATTTTGGGATTTGGATTCTCGCAATGTGCTATATCCTTGGCGTTTTCAGAGTTAAAATTGTCCCTAACTGGAAATGTCATGCAGCAGTCCTTAAAGTTAAACTCGATTTTAAATTAAACATTAGATGACTTATTATACGCCAACTCCCGACCCGGAACCGCAAAAGCCGATCGCAAATTCCCCAAATCCTGAAATAAACGCTCATCCAATTAGCGACAATGGGCCAAATACTTTGACAGGCGAATCTCTGGTTGATTTGCGGCTGTACAACCAATCAAATTTCGATCGGGGAAAGCCTGGTTGGCTAATTTTGCTTTGGTGGTTGGTGCAGGCGATCGCATTTCCCCTCACTCCACACCCTTTTAACGGTATCAGAAGCGGGTTGCTGCGGCTATTTGGAGCGAAAATAGGTCCCGGTGTGATTGTCCGCCCTACGGCTCGTTTTACCTATCCTTGGAAAATTGAAATCGGCGATTACAGTTGGATCGGAGATGATGTTGTATTCTACAGTCTCGATCGAATTGCGATCGGCAAACACTGCGTCATTTCTCAAAAAAGTTACCTCTGCACCGGCACTCACGACCCCCAAGACTCCGCCTTTGGCTTAATAACAGCATCAGTTATCGTTAATAACGGCGTTTGGATTGCCGCCGACTGTTTCATTGGCCCTGGTGTCGAAATCGGTGCCAACGCTTTAATTGGAGCTCGCAGCAGCGTCTTTAAAAATATGCCTGCCGGCTTTGTTTGTACGGGTAATCCCTGTCGTCCGCGCGATCGGCGAGAAATTAACAAAAGTTTGTAGTATGGACTTCAATCCGATCGCAAGTTCGTAGTAAGGACTGAAGTCTTTTCTTGTCCAACTTGGAACTAACGAAACTCAAACAAATTTTAAGCTCAAATAAAGCATCGAACTCGCTTTATATGCAGCTTGGGCGTCCATGTTTTCTTCTTACCAGCGAACAATTCTATAATATACAGCGTATCCCAGGTTTATGAAGTAGGGGGGGATAGAGCGATAGGCTGGTGTCCTTCATAAACATGGAATCTGCTGTATATAGCCACCGCCAAGGTTATTAGGACGTTTACGTTGGGAGTAATATCAAATCCGTTAACATCGGAATTATGCATCTCTCTCTTCTCTTTCTCTGTGTCCTCTGTGCCCTCTGTGGTTTAATCATTCCGATATAACCGGAATTGATATAAGCTGTTACTATCCATTGTGCCGTTGCTTTATCGGTGACAGGATTAGTCACCAAATAATCAACTTCTGTTTCAGCCGAAAAAGTCGAAGCCTTTATAACGATAGCTATCGATCGCCAAACAGACATTGCACCCGGAAACTAAGCAGCTTGACTAGCTTGTTGCCGAATAGGAATTTCAATGACGAATTCTATGCCCTTTCCTGATACAGGCTGGCAGTATAACCTGCCCCCATGCTTTTCAACGATAATTTGGTAACTGATAGATAACCCCAAGCCAGTTCCTTTACCGATAGGTTTGGTGGTAAAAAAGGGGTCAAATAGCTTCGGTCCTACGGTTTCGCAAACTCCCCGACCGTTGTCACTAATATAAATAGCAACCCAATTATCGTCAATTACTTTTGTAGAAATCTGAATGCGGTTCGGGTGTTGTTGAATTTCTGCAAAGGAACGCTGCTGATTAGATTCATCCAAAGCATCAATGGCATTAGAAATAATATTCATGAACACTTGATTGAGTTGCCCGGCATGGCATTCTACTTGTGGAAGCTGACCGTACTGTTTTATTAGTTCAATCTCAGGATGGTCTGGTTTTGCTTTTAAACGATGATGCAGGAGGGTGAGCGTACTATCAATGCCTTCATGGATATTTACTGTTTTCACTTCTGCCTCATCCACGCGAGAAAAAATTCGCATAGACTTGACAATCTCCTGGATGCGCTGCGTTCCTAAGTTGATTGACTTAAGAATTTTTATAAAATCTTCCTCCAGAAATTCCAGTTCTATTTCATCTATTGCTGTTTGAATCCGAGGGGTGGGATTTACATAATCTTCTTGATAGAGGTGTATAATTTTTAGTAAGTTATGAGCGTACTCTTGGGCATGACCCAGATTGCCAGCAATAAAATTTATAGGGTTATTAATTTCATGAGCAATGCCAGCCGCCAGTTGCCCTAAGCCGGACATTTTCTCGCTTTGGATTAACTTAATTTGCATTTGTTGCAAATCCTCATAGGCTTTGCTGACTTCTACAACTTTTTGCTCCAATAACATATTTTTTTCCTCTAATTTCTCCGCTAGAACATGAAGCTTTAAATGCAGCTTGACGCGAGCTAATACTTCCTCCTGTTGGAAGGGTTTGGTAATATAATCTACAGCCCCAAGCTTAAACCCCTCAACTTTATTGGCCGTATCCGAGAGAGCAGTCATAAATATAACGGGAATGTGTGTAGTTTCTGGATTAGCCTGTAATCGACGACAGGTTTCAAATCCATCCATCTCTGGCATCATGACATCTAGCAAGATTAGATCGGGTAGAGCATATTTGACTCGCTCTAGTGCCATCTTTCCAGATTTTGCGACCCGAACTTCAAATCCTGCCTGACTTAAGGCATCAGATAAGACACCCAAGTTTGCTGAATTGTCATCAACTATAAGAATCGTACCATTTGGTTGAATTTCTGACTTCATAAACCTTACTTGTAGGATTGAATAAACCTTAAAATCTCTTCGTCTTGAAAGTCCTTTGCCATCTGATGCAATCTTTTAGCAAAGGGAATGTATTTGGGATCTATTTGTTCCAGTAATACCGCCTGCTGAACTATTTCTCGGAAATTTCCTTTCATGGCCAGCTCGTATAGTATTTCCATGGACGTAGCAGGCGGGGAAATTAGCTCATTGGTGTCTGAGCCGATCGCCAGTGGAGCTTCATTAGCTTCGTAAACCCATTCCAACTCAAGATACTGTTGCAATTTTTGCAGGAGTTCCGTTGCTTGAACAGGTTTGGCAATAAAGGCGTTGGCTCCTGCTTCTAAACTTCTGTATTGATCGGTTTCAAATACGCTGGCAGAACAGACAATAATGATGAGGTCTTTGAAATTTTCCGATTCTCGAACCAGCTTAATTAGCTCGAAGCCATCTAGTTCGGGCATTAATAGGTCGGTAACGATTAAATCTGGCTGCACCTCTAGAATTTTTTCCCAGCCTTGCTGTCCATCGTTGGCTTCAGACACCTCAAAGCCGATCGGACTAAGCAAATTGCTAATTACCGAACGGTTAGCCCATTTGTCATCGATAACCACAATTTTAGGTTGGCGGTCTTTGATGCCGATAATCTGCCCCCGATCGTCGATTTGAGATGTTTTCACCCATTCATCGGCTGGAGATATATTAGCATCGAACCAGAAAATACTGCCAACATTCATCTCACTTTGAACCTGAATGGTACTGCCCATTAGTTCTACAATCCTTTTGCTAATTGCCAGTCCCAATCCGGTGCCTTCCGTCTGCCGTCTGCGATCTCCTACCTGCTCGAAGGGCTGAAAGATAGCTTGGAGTTGATCTTGTGCAATGCCGGTACCTGTATCCCGTATTTCAAAGCGAATTTTTCCTTCTGCTGCAAAAGTGACTATAAAAGTGACACTGCCCTCATCCGTAAATTTAATAGCGTTGCTCAAAAGATTAATTAACACTTGTCGCAAGCGTTTTTCATCCGCACGAATACCGATCGGGAGTTCGGGGCTTGATGGAAAATGGAAGTGAATTCCCTTAATTTCTGCTCGGATGCGGCACATCTCTGCTACACCTTGTAAAAACGCCGGGAAATGAAAATCAGTAGGCATGAGTTCCACTTTCTGAGCTTCAATCTTCGACAAATCGAGAATATCATTGATTAAGGTCAGTAAATGGGAACCGCACTGATAAATAACATTAATGCGCGATCGCTCTTCTTCATTTAATTTGGAACGCTGAAGAATCTGCGCGTATCCCATGATGCCATTAAGGGGAGTCCGCAACTCGTGGCTCATGTTAGCAAGGAATTCACTTTTTGCCCGACTTGCTGCTTCTGCGGCTTCCTTGGCTTTTCCCTGTAGGATTTCTGCTTCTTTGCGATCGTGGATATCGGTACAAGTGCCAATCCACTCCCGGATGCTGCCATCTTCATCCAGAAGTGGTACCCCTCTAACTTGAAAATAACGATAGTTTCCATCCGCTCTTCGGATTTGATATTCTATCTCAAACAGGCTGTTCGTTTGCACTGCTTCCATCCAGGCCTGATTCGTTCGTTCCCGATCGTCCGGGTGAATTGCATCTAACCAGCCCAAACCAGCCATCTCGGCTTCGGTTTGTCCGGTGTAAGCTCTCCAACTCGGTAGATCCGGGGCTCTTCCTTCAGCATCCGCTGTCCAGACCATTTGGGACGTAGCAGCGATTAGGGAACGATAGCGTTCTTCGCTTTGTTTTATAGCATCTTCGGCTTGTTTGCGATCGTGGATATCGATGGAAGTGCCAACCCACTCCCGGATGCTGCCATCTTCATTCAGAATTGGCACCGCTCTAGCTTGAAAATAATGATAGTTTCCATCCGCTCTTCGGAGTCGATATTCTATCTCAAACAGGCTTTTCGTTTGCACTGCTTCCATCCACACCTGAACTGTTCCTTCGCGATCGTCCGGGTGGATTGTATCTAACCAGCCAAAACCAACCACCTCAGCTTCGGTTTGTCCGGTGTAAGCTCTCATACTCGGTGTATCCTCGCATCTTCCTTCAGGATCCGTTATCCAGACAATTTGGGAGGTGGCAAGGATTAGCGAACGATAGCGTTCTTCGCTTTGTTTTATAGCATCTTCGGCTTGTTTGCGATCGTGGATATCGGTGCAAGTGCCAACCCACTCCCGGATGGTGCCATCTTCATTCTGAATTGGCACCCCTCTAGCTTGAAAATAACGATAGTTTCCATCCGCTCTCCGGAGTCGAAATTCTGTCTCATACAGGCTGTTCGTTTGCGCTGCTTCCATCCACACCTGATTCGTTCGTTCCCGATCGTCGGGGTGAATTGCATCTAACCAGCCCAAACCAACCACCTCAGCTTCCGTTTGTCCGGTGTAAGCTCTCAGACTCGGTAGATCCGCGGATCTTCCTTCAACATCCGCTGTCCAGACAATTTGGGACGTAGCAGCGATTAGCGAACGATAGCGTTCTTCGCTTTGTTTGATCGCATCTTCCGCTTGTTTGCGATCGTGGATATCGGTACAAATGCCAATCCACTCCCGGATGTTGCCATCTTCATCCAGAAGTGGTACCCCTCTAGCTTGAAAATAACGATAGTTTCCATCCGCTCCCCGGATTCGATATTCTATCTCATACAGGCTTCTCGTTTGCACTGCTTCCATCCAGGCTTGATTCGTTCGTTCGCCATCGTCCGGGTGAATTGCATCTAACCAGCCCAAACCAACCACCTGGGCTTCGGTTTGTCCGGTGTAAGCTCTCCAACTCGGTAGATCCGGGGATCTTCCTTCAGGATCGGCTGTCCAGGCAATTTGGGATGTGGCAACTATTAGCGAACGATAGCGTTCTTCGCTTTGTTTGATCGCATCTTCGGCTTGTTTGCGATCGCTAATGTCATTATTAATTTCTAGTTGGGCACAAGGCTTTCCTTCCCCATCGCGCTGTAATGTCCAGCGACTTGCCACAATAATATGCCGACGATCGCGGGTGGTGTGGTGAAGTTCTCCTTCCCAAATTCCGTGCTGGAAAAACTCTGCCAATACGGTTTCTAACGGTGTAGGAAAGACGGTTTCCAAGAATGTGTGAATGTACTGCCCTACTACTTCGGCTTTTGTCCAACCATAGAGCTTTTCTGCACCTTGGTTCCAGTAGAGGATGCGGTCATCCATATCCCGAATAATGATAGCATCGCTAGCTAAGTCGAGCATTTCTAGCGTTTCGCGGAGTTTTTGCTCGGCTTGTTTGCGATCGCTAATATCTCGTGTTGTGGCGATGACACCGACGATGTTGCCCTGATTATCCCGCCAAGGAGCCTTGGTAGTGAAAAAGGTCGTGCTGGTTTCACCAGAAGAGACATCTTCCTCGTAAGTCTCAGCGATTCCTGCTGCCATAATTTGGCGATCTTTTGCCATAATTTTACGGGCAGTATCAGGCGGCAGTAATTCCAAATCATCTTTGCCGATGATTTCCTCAATTGGCTTGCCAAAGAAGTTTGCGATATTGGAGTTAAGGGCAACATGACGCCCTTCCCGATCTTTAACCACAATGAAGTCGGGTGTACTTTCCAAAATAGAGTTTAGCAGTGCGTTGCGTTCGCGCAGCTCGGCTTCGACTTGTTTGCGATCGTTAATGTTTCGTACTGTGGCGACGATGCCGAGAATATTGCCCTCAGCGTCCCGCCAAGCGGCTTTTGTCGTTAAAAAAGAAGTGCTGCCGCTCTCACCATTAGAAACATCTTCTTCGTAGGTTTCAGTAGTGCCTGTTTCCATGATCTCGCGGTCTTTTGCCATGATTGGAACGGCGCTAGCAGGGGGCAGCAGTTCCGAATCATCTTTGCCCAGGATGTCCTCAATCGGTTTACCATAAAAATTTGCCAGGTTGGAATTGAGGGCAACATGGCGGCCTTGCCGGTCTTTCACCACAATGATGTCTGGCGTACTTTCCAAAATAGAGGTCAGCAAGACGTTGCGATCGCGCAGAGCTTCTTGAGCTTGGAAGCGATCGGTAATATCTGTATTAGCCCCTACCCATTCCCGAATTGAACCATCCGCGTTCAGAATTGGTACAGCACGACAACTCATGTAGCGATATTCCCCGTCCAAGCGGCGCATACGAAATTCACCTTCATAGGGGGCTCGATTGCCAATGGCAGCCGACCACGAGCTAGCAACGATCGCGCGATCGTCTGAGTGGATCGTGTCTAGCCAGCCCCATCCCTTGTAATTATCAAAGGTCTGTCCTGTAAAGGCACTCCAAGTAGGTTGCTCGATCGCCATCAAGCCCTCTGCATTGGCGATCCAAATAATTTGAGCGGTGGCTTCCGTCAAAGATCGAAATCGTTCTTCACTTTGTTTGAGGACATCTTCTGCGGTTTTGCGATCGCGAATATCCCGCGTAATACTGGCAATCGCTATAGGTTCATTAGTCTCTGGATGTTTAATCAGAAATAGGGTGTAATCTACCGGGATGGGTTCACCTGTCACGAAATGTCTGAAGCGGTAATCACTCCGCCAACTTCCCTCTTTCATCACCGCAGGTAGAATAGACTGCTGTACAAAGTCCAGATCTTCTGCCATAAAGAAGTCGGTAATGTGTGTGGTTCTGGCTTCGTCCAAACTACTGAGTCCAACTAAATCCAGAGAAGCCTGATTCATGAGTAGAGGGCGACCATCCATTGAGGCAACGCCAATAAAGTCACGGCTATTTTCGATTGTTGTAACAAGCAATTGCCGTTCTTCCTCTGCTTTTTTGCGATCGCGAATATCCCGTGCAATAGTGGAAATAAACTCGATTTCGCCCGCTTCCGTTTTGTGGACGATCAAAACCTGGGAGACTGGAACTTCTTGCCCATCGCGTGACAAAAATAGGATTTCACCAGCCCAGGTACCCTCTCGTAAGGCGATTGGAAAGACTTCGTCGCGGAATTTTGCCCTTGCCGAGGGAGCTAACACAGAATTTATACTAAACTGAGATCCTGCTTCCTCTGGGGATATCCCCAGCATTTTCTGTCCGGCTTTGTTGAGGTAGATGTTATGCCCACTCGCATCTGCAACTCCTACTAAGTCGGAAGTTGCTTCTAGAATTGCCGTCAGTCGTGCCTGCTCTTTCTCTGCCCGCTTGCGATCGCTAATTTCAATCACAATAGCACCAACACCAAAAACCAGCCCATTTTCATCCCGCAAAGGATAGTAAGATGCTTGCCAGTAGCGCAGGATGCCTGGTTGTTTCGGCGTTTCACCCGCTACTTCATAGTCGAGAACTGGCTTGCCCGTATCCAGAATTTCTTGCAGCATTGGTTCCAGAGTCGCAGCCAATTCTGGCAGCACTTCACGCAACAACCTACCAATATGGTCTGCCACACAAATGCCATTGAGCTCGGCCATAGCTTCGTTTATTTGGACGTACCGGAGTTGGCGGTCTAAAATCATCATTCCGGCATTCGCTGCAGCAAAAAAAGCCTCGAACTGGGCCTGTCGCAATACTTGTGCTGTTGTGCTCTCTTGCTGTGGCGGTTGGATTTTCTCTGGTGGGAATTTGGTCATGTTTGCTAGTGCATTTCAGCTTTTATTTTACAACTTCTTTCCAATTGGGCGATCGCAAGAAAAATCTTGCCTCCAATTTTGGTAATCAATAAAACATTCAGTAGCGCGACCCTTAGGCTTTCACTGCGATTTTGATACCTGTGCTACACTATTTGCGTTTATTCTTCGGATGTATCGCCAAACATTTATATTACTCATCAATTATATTGGTAGGACGCTAACTATATATTCTAGGAATGTTCTCAATTTCAGTTATATTCAGGAAATTTTTAGTGAGATATTTTCAGATATAGACAGGACTGACGCACTGGCGCAGGGGTAGCACTATCTCTGCGACCAGTTAAAGTCATTGTCATACTTGGATATCTTGACATTTCCCTTAAATATTCATCTCCTTAATCCCTACTTAAGTTTATAACCGGACTTTAACAAAAAAATCAGTGGCAAGTATGATAAAATCGAAGAGAGTTAACTTAGACTCAAGTTAGTAGAGGGTTCGCGTGAATAATAGATGATTCGGGTCTTACGACAAAGCGGCACACTAACCGCAGGCATCGGAAGACAATATATCCGAGAAATTGGCAAGACCGATAACGGCGTAGTCTGAGTAACCACACATCTATAGCCTTTCTCAGTAACATGAGGTGCTCTCGCGGCCTCCGTGGCCTCCGTGGGCATAGGTTTCCGTGGGCATCAGTTGCGAGCGGTGTGTACCTCATTTTATTGAGAACCGCTATATGTAAGGACTTCAGTTTTTTATTACCATAAAAACAGGTCAAAAGTTCGTGGTAAAGACTTCAGTCCTTTATTTTTTAAGTTGGGACTAAGGACTAACGTAACTTAGTGCCAATGGCTTAAAACTTGACTAGAAAAAAGATATTTTTTGAAAGCAAATTGAATACAATACCCGAAGAATTATTGACAAAATTATCCCAAATTTTTACAGCGACCTTATTTAAAATAGGTGAGAATTCTGTATCGCTGCAGTCACTTGTGGAACTGATTGTATTGTTCATAGCTATCCTCCTCATATCGCGTTTTTTTACAGGCTTTCTTAAGGAACGCTTGCTCGTCAGACTGGGAATTGACGAGGGAAACCGGGAAGCTATCGCAGTAATTATTGGCTATTTAATAGTAGCTTTGGGAGCGATAGTCGCCATCCAAAGCATCGGCTTCAACCTCGCTTCTTTTGCAGTCGTTGCGGGGGGATTGGGAGTCGGACTCGGCTTCGGAATACAGGATTTAACAACTAATTTTGTCAGTGGCTTAACGCTGCTTTTAGACAGACCTGTGAAAGTCGGAGACTTTGTGGAATTAGAAGGATTAATGGGAATAGTCAAAAAAATCTCGATTCGATCGACTATCATCCAAACCAATGACGACTCCAGCGTCATAGTTCCCAACAGCAAAATGATTAGCGACAAAATTGTTAACTGGAGTTACGAAAACTCACTACTCTGTCTGCGAGTTCCCGTAGAAGTAGCCGAGAATAGTAACCCGCTGCTAGTGACAGAAACTCTGTTAAATATTGCTTACGCGGAAGCGGGAGTTTTGTACGAACCCAATCCGAAAGTATTGTTTGTCGAGTTTGGCGGTAATAGTTTTAAATTTGAACTTTTAGTTTGGACGGACAGACCGACTCAAAGAGAAGTAATTAAAAGTTCTTTGAATTTTGCGATCGAGTACAATTTTCGCCACCAAAAAATCGAATTTCCGTTAAATGACGGAGAAATTTATTTGCAAAATCCCGAAGTTCTGTTGTCAAGGTTCAACAAAAAAGAAACGGCAATTGACATCACGAACAGTTCCTCAGAAAACGAGCAAAAAATGCCGATTTTTTCAAAGGAACTGAAAAAGCGATCGTCCCTTAGCTGTTTGCTGCGAGAGGTGGAATACTTTGAAAATCTGACGGAACTCGAATTGCGGCAATTGATTGAAGTTGGATACCGCCAACGGCTGCGACCGCAAGAATTTTTATTTCGCGAAAACGACCCGGGAGATGCTTTTTACATGATTCTTTCAGGTTCGGTCGAAGTTTTTGTCGAAGCTATGGACAAACATCTGAATAACCTCGGTTCTGGTGAGTTTTTCGGGGAACTTTCTTTGATGTTGGGAATCCCCAGAACTGCTTCGGTGAGAGCTTTGGAAGAAACAATTTTGTTTGCGATTAATAAAGAAGGTTTCCAAAAAATTATAACTGAACAGCAAGATTTATCCGAACAAATTATTCAACAGATAGTCAAACACAAAGAAGAGTTAAGCGAGAGACAGCAGCAACTGCGAGAAATGGAATTGCTAGATGCAGCGGAAGACGATGAAAATCCTGTAGAATGGGTGAGAAAACGGCTGAAAAATCTATTTACTGTTTGAAATAATTTCTATGACGCGATTTATTCACGATCGCTTTGCCAAAGAATACCTGGAGGAATTGCTTTCGCCGATAGGAACGGTCAATGTCGGCAGAGATGTGACTTCCGAAGTCCGAGAAATCGATGTTTACTTCACTCCCAGCACCGCAATTCCCGAATACTCAGAAACCCTGGGTTTGTTAGGAAAAATGGCAAACACAACGGCAATTTTTGAACCGTTTCGCAATCCGGCAAACGCCAGCGAAATTTGTAGCTGTCTGGGCAAGTTATTAGATGTGCGAGGTGAACTGGAGCGAAAATTTAGGAGAGAAAATACTCGCTATGATGACGCTGAGTTACCCAAACTGTGGATTTTGATGCCCACAGCATCGAAAGCATTGGTAGATAGCTTTAATGCGATACCAGACACAGAAAATTGGATGCAGGGAATCTATTTTTTTGGTGAATCTTTGCGGACTGCAATTGTGGCGATTCACCAGTTGCCAGAAACTCCAGAAACCCTGTGGTTGAGGATTTTGGGCAAAGGGGGAGTGCAGCAAAGGGCTATTTCCCAATTAAGCGCTTTAGCTGCAGACGATCCGTTGCGGATTATCGCGCTAGAATTGCTGTATCGGTTACAGTCAAATTTAGTAACCGGTGCGCCACAAGAATTAGAGCCAGAAGAGCGGGAGTTAATTATGACCATTGCACCACTTTTTCAACAAGAAATACAAGCAGCCCGGCAACAAGCTAGAGAAGAAGGACTAGAACAAGGACTAGAACAAGGACTAGAACAAGGGCTAGAACAAGGACTAGAACAAGGACTAGAACAAGGGCTAGAACAAGGGCTAGAACAAGGACTAGAACGAGGCAGACAAGAACAACAGCGCTTAATTTTAGAAAACTTTCTGCAAGTCAGATTTGGAGAATTAAGCCCAAAAATGACTGTTTTTCTCTCTCCAATATCCAAGTTGGCGGCGGCGGAATTTACAGTGCTGTTGCTGGCAATATCGATGCTGACTGTCGATGAAACAGGGCGGGAAGCAGCGGTTAAATTGTTAGCTGAAAGCGTCTTGCAAATGCGATCGCCTGAATTGGGCGATCTTCTGCCTACAGCAGTTACTAATTTATTGGCATTGCCTGTGGCAGAATTGACATTGTTTGTAGAACAACTGCCGCAGTTATCGGCTGAGGGATTGAGGGAAAGGTTAGGAAAAACACCTGACTAAAACCTGCGATCGCAGCCATAAAGGGATCTCGCTCTTTATGGCATTTAAATAATTATCAAAGAAAATTCCTAAATTCTGCCGATCGCACTTAGGAATTGGACTGCGGGGATAAAATCAAGTGCAGCAGAGCGTCGATCAGTCGATCGCGCTCCATTGGGATAATATCTTTGCCGTGCATCATATGCTGCGTTAACTGAAAATATACCAGCGATCCAATAAAAATCCGCGCCGTTGCCTCCGGATCGGGCAATTTTAACTCTGGATTCGATGCCAAATATTGAGTAAGCCGTTCAATCCCCGGTTTAGCTAAGTTTTTCACAAAAGTCTGCGCTAGCTGGGGAAAACGCCCTGATTCCGCAATCACTAACCTCACAAAATTGAGAAATTCAGGTTCCTGCGTCACCTGATCTAATACAGTTGTGGCAACGAATCGCAGCGCTACGGCCGGTTCTTCATCCAGAAGTGTAAAATGGACTTTTTTTTGTGCCAGCCGCTGTACCAAGGCCGCGAATAATCCTTCTTTATCTGCAAAATAGCTGTAAACCGTGGCTTTGGAAACTCCTCCCGTCTTCGCTACCTTGTCCATACTCGTCCCCGCGTAGCCGTGGGTTAAAAATTCTTGCATCGCACCTTGCAGGATTTGCTCGGTTTTGTCACTTGCTGCGGCGCTGTCTGGTTCGCTGGGTTTTGTCTTGGCCATCGCTTGTCTTTGTAATTTTTTGCTTCGGGTCTTGACATCATTATACTGAACGGTTTAGTCTTAAAAAGAACTAAACGGTTTAGTTTTATTAACCTAAAAGATGAGGTGTGTCATGGTACACCGGGCAACAGCGGACGGCTTATCCTCAACTCCATCCCTAGTTAAACAACTCCTAGTTGTGGCAGCAGTAGCAACCGTGGCGGCAGGGGGAAGCACAGGCTACAGGATCTGGCGATCGCGCATACCCGATCCCAACGCAGCAGCAGCAGCAGCATCCGTCGCAGCATCCCAATTAACAACAGTTACAGCCTTGGGGCGACTCGAACCCAGAGGAGAAGTAATTAAAGTCTCCGCTTCCGGCGCGGCGGAAGGAAACCGGATCGATCGACTCTTAGTAAAAGAAGGAGACAGGGTAAAAACAGGTCAGGCGATCGCAATTTTGGACAGCCGCGATCGCCAGCAAGCCGCCCTCGACCAAGCTCAAGAACAAGTGCGCGTCGCCGAAGCAAACCTAGCAAAAGTCAAAGCTGGAGCCAAAAACGGCGAAATTCAAGCCCAGAAAGCCACCATTGCCCGCATCAGGGCCGATCGCAGCAACGAGATCGCAGCGCAACAGGCGATCGTTGCCCGTCTAGAAATCGATCGCAGCACCGAAATTGCAGCACAACAAGCCACAATTGCCCGCATCAGGGCCGAACAGCAAGGAGAAATTCAAACCCAACAAGCCACAATTGCCCGTCTACAAGCCGAACTCCGCAACGCCATTCGCGAGGATCGGCGCTACTCCCAACTGTATGAACAGGGAGCAATTTCCGCCTCAACTAGCGACAGCAAAAGCCTGGTGGCCGAAACAGCCCAACAGCAAATCAACGAAGGAAAGGCAAAACTGAATCAAATTCGCCAATCGGGCCAACAACAAATTAACGAAGCCCAAGCCAAACTAAATCAAATTCAACAATCGGGCCAACAGCAGATTAACGAAGCGCAAGCCAAACTCAGCCAAATTGAGCAATCTCGATACCAGCAAATCGACGAAGCCAAAGCAAATCTCGATCGCATCGCCGAAGTGCGTCCCGTTGACATAGCAGCAGCCGCCGCCGAAGTCAGTTTGGCCGCAACAGCAGCCAAACAAGCCAAAGCCAATCTGGATCTAGCTTACATCCGTGCTCCTTCAGACGCGCAAGTCCTAAAAATTCACACGCATCCGGGGGAAAGAGTCGGAAACGACGGCATTGTCGAACTCGGACAAACTCGCCAGATGCTGGCTGTTGCGGAAATCTACGAAAGCGATGTGGACAAAGTACGCCTCGGACAAACCGCCAAAATTACTAGCGATGCTTTGACCGGCCAATTGCGGGGAACTGTCGAACATATTGGTTTGCAAGTGCAGCGGCAAAACATTGTTAACACCGATCCTTCTGCGAATATTGATAGTCGAATTGTCGAAGTAAAAGTGCGCTTAGATGAAGCTTCCAGCCAGAAAGTAGCGGGATTAACCAATTTGCAAGTCAAAGTGGCGATCGGCGAAATTAAAGATTAACTAAAAAATGTTACTCCCTTCCCGGTATAAAACTCTCTACTACTTCCTCTCTCTTCCTTCGTGTCCTTCGCGTCTTCGCGGTTCAATAATCACATATTCTTTCAGTACGAAGAGAGTAAACCATCAATAATCCCCAATCTAAAATCCTATGCTTGGACTCATCCAACCCTTACAACAATTAAAACGCAGAACAGCCCTCGGATGGCTGCAACTGAGTCACGACAAAGGGCGAATGCTCGTTGCAGTAGCAGGAATTGCCTTTGCAGACGTTTTAATGTTCATGCAGCTAGGCTTTCAAAATGCCCTTTACACCAGCAATACGCGGCTGCATCAAACCTTGCAAACAGACTTAGTTTTGATTCACCCCCAAGGGCGAAATTTGATTAATTTGTCTTCCTTCCCCAGGCGCAGATTGTATCAAGCAATGAACGTACCGGGCGTGAAATCAGCCGAGCCGCTTTACGTGAAAATTGCTAACTGGAAAAATCCCCAAACTCGGCGCGAAACGTCGCTGATGGTGGTCGGTTTCAATCCGAATCACCCGGCGTTTGCGCTTCCAGAAGTTAACCAAAATTTGAGCGCGATTAAATTGCCGGATACTATGTTGTTCGATCGAGCTTCTAGGGGAGATTACCAAGGAACGATCGCGCAAATCGATCGAGGCAAAGCCGTTAAAGCTGAGGTTGAGCGACGCAGGATTAACGTCAGCGGTTTATTCACAGTTGGAGCATCTTTTGCCGCCGATGGTATTTTGATGACTAGCGATCAAAATTACCTGCGCCTGTTTCCCAGACAAAACGCCGCGAGTGTCAATGCCGGATTAATTCAACTGCAACCGGGTGCTGACCCCGTGGAAGTTCAACAAGTTTTGAAAGCATATCTACCGCCCGATGTCAAGGTACTAACCAAAGAAGAATTTATCGATTTTGAGAAAAGCTATTGGGCTAAGAATACTGCGATCGGCTTTGTGTTTAATTTAGGCGTCGCGATGGGTTTTGTAGTTGGTGTCATTATTGTTTATCAAGTTCTCTCAACCGATGTCAGCGACCACATGGGAGAATACGCTACTTTCAAAGCGATGGGCTACCGCAATGTTTATTTACTCGGCATCGTTTTTGAAGAAGCTCTAATTCTTTCTGTCCTCGGTTTTTTGCCGGGAGTAGGAGTTTCTTTCGGACTCTACTCTTTAACTCGCCAAGCCACAAATTTACCCCTGTATATGACGCTGCTTCGAGCGGTTGCAGTATTAATTATGAACGCGATCATGTGCACTATTTCGGGAGCGATTGCCACTCGAAAACTGCAAGCAGCAGACCCGGCAGATATGTTTTAAGCGAAAATGAATCAGAGAGTATGAAGGACACTAAATCCGGGTTATAAACCTGTTTATAAGACTCGGCGGTTGAAAGCGCTACTACAAAAACGCAGTCCGCCTGCCCTGACTTAAGAATAAAGGGGGTATTAAAGCCAGGTTTTGTATATAGCAATCATAAATGAGTAGTAAATTTTTTACCCCACCCCAACCCTCCCCCGATCCAGGGGAGGGAGAGCGATTTATTCTTTAATCTAAAACCTCAAACCAAAAAGTTATGAACTATACTACTCTCTACCCAACAACCAACGCATTACAGATTCCTGCACCTGTAATTTGTGCGCACCAACTCGACCACTACTTCGGTCAAGGTCAACTGCGAAAACAGGTACTTTTTGACATTAATCTCGAAATTAATGCAGGTGAAATCGTGCTAATGACGGGACCTTCCGGTTCGGGAAAAACCACGCTTTTAACTTTGATTGGCGGACTGAGATCCGGTCAATCGGGAAGTCTCAAAATTCTCGGTCAAGAAATGTGCAAAGCGAGTGCAGACCAATTGGTAAAGGCGCGGCGCAAAATCGGCTATATTTTTCAGGCGCACAATTTACACCGCAGTTTGACGGCGCTGCAAAACGTGCAGATGGGTTTGGAAGTTCACGGCAATTTGTCACGTTCCCAGATGCGCGATCGCTCTGCAAAAATGCTAGAGTTAGTGGGACTGGAACAGCGGATTAACTATTATCCAGATGACTTGTCAGGGGGACAGAAACAAAGAGTTGCGATCGCCCGCGCTTTGGTAAGTCAACCGCAAATTGTTTTAGCTGACGAACCAACAGCCGCCCTGGACAGTAAATCCGGTCGCGAAGTGGTGAATTTGATGCAGAAACTTGCCAAAGAGCAGGGTTGTACTATTTTGTTAGTAACCCACGATAACCGAATTTTGGATATTGCCGATCGCCTCGTTCACATGGAAGATGGAAAATTAGCCTAATTTTTATTTAAATTTCAGAAGAATAGACATCGCCCATAACTCCCCACCTTTCTATTTTGGATCTCAAAACTTTATCCAAAATTGCAAATTCCAACTCGTTCAAGGACTGTTGACTAATTCCTAACAATCAATCCTTGGCCATCGAGTTCCAAATTTTGCTGATACATTGCTTCTAGTTTCGGCATCGACGATTCCACGGAACCGCCATAACGGCGAAAAGAAGGCCAGATGTAAGCGAGTTTTCTCACGGCTGACTCCAATCGGCCCGCTTCTATATCTTCTAATGCACCTTTTTCTCGGATTAACTCTATAGCCATCAAATCTTGATTTTCTGGGCTGAAATCGCTGATGCTAAATTTTTTGGCGAATCTGTCCCAAGTGGTGCTGAGAAACTGATATCGCCCCGCTGCGTCGGAACAGAGTTTTTTGCGGTAGCGGCGGCCGCACCTCATTTCTCTGGGATGATCTTGAAAGCTAGCAAATTTCTTACCGGTGTACTGGGTGCGGTAGCCGTCGGGGCTAGCGGTGCCTTCCGCGGTGGCAATCGTGTCGAGAAAGGCTTTTACTCGACGTTCCGGCCCGATGCTATCGAGTCTGGTATCCTCTCTGGTCTCTGGTGAATTCAGGGTTGCAGTTTCGGGTTCCGGTGAGCCCTGGATGTTATCCTCTCTGGGGTGTGGTGAGTTGAGCGCTGCAACAGACGGCAGGCGTTTCGAGGCGGGCGAGCTTTCTGCCCAGACTGATTGTGCCCACAGTCTCCCCGTCATTCGACCCAAAAAAAAGCACAAACAGATGCACAAAGTCCAAGAGAGTGTAAAACGGAGGCGTTTGGACAGTTGCCTGCGCTGCTGCACCGGCCACCCGTGCAGGGGGATGGTTGCGGGCAAGATTCCCGTTTGCTGGCCGAAGGCAAACAACGATTTCAGGGCTAGCAAGGTTTGGTTGTAGAAACCGGGTGCAAGTTTGCTCGCCCTCATTGCGGCGGCGAAAGTCTCGACATCTGTCAGAGTCACTTCTGCCAGCGGTTTTTCTACAAACAGCCGAAAACGGTGGGCCGCCTGCGAGCTAAAGCGCTGGCTGCGGGGGGATTTGCGATCGACCCACAGGCGAATTAGCTCGATGTCTGAAAGGGGTTGCAGAGGGCTTTCCCGATGTTCTGGTGCGTACAATAGTACCTCCTGATATCACTTATACTTGAAGGTTCCCACTTAGAACGGGTCAGGAACCTCAGCCCTGACGGCATGAGGCTTGAAGGAGAAATCTAACAAGCCGTTCCCCTAGGGCCGAGCGTCTTAATTGACTACGTTTTTTGAGTCACGACACCCGCTTGATGCGTAGCTAGTCCCTCGCTCTGTCGCTAGCGGTTAAACAGTCTGGTATGTCACGCTCGACAGTGCTGCTAGCCGGCGCAAGCTCTTAAAACAAAGGCGCGTGCTAACTTTACTCCGAAAGGAGATGGAGGCAACCATACCTCACGCCTTGGGGCAACCATACCCCTCCCCCCCGCTGCATGTTTTAACTCAATGTAAAGCCGTCCTAAAAGGACGGGGTTTCAACCCTCCGCTACGCTCCGCCCATATTTCTGATGAGTGAAACAGGGATCGAGGGAAACTGGCTTCAACCATACTAAGTGATACTACTAAGCGCTCACGGGGTCAAGTTGAATGGCCGATTGTTGGAGAAGTTGAGTGTAAAGTTGACCGAGTTGGGAGGCGATACGGTCCCAACTGAAATAGGTTTCGACGCGCTGGCGGGCTGTGTGTCCGAGTTGCTGGCGCCATAGTGAGTCACCTAACAAGCGATCGATCGCATCGGCAAAGACTGCTTCATTTTTTGGCGGCGCGAGCAAACCTGTTTCTTGCGGCACTACAGTATATTTTAGCCCTCCCACGTCGGAGGCAATTACGGGCGTGCCGCTGGCCATCGCTTCCAGGGCCACTAAACCCAAGGGTTCGTAGTGGCTGGGAACGACGCACACATCGGCGGCGGCGTAGTAGGCGGGGAGAATGTCTCGGCTCAAGCTGCCGGGAAAACTGGTAATGTCGCTCAGGCCGAGTTCTTCAACGATGCTGCCGATACGATCGCCCTCTTTGCCGTCGCTTTCCCCCGCACGCCACCGGCCGCCAATTATGAGTTTTAAATCGGCTTTGGGCACGGCCGACAGACTGACGGCGCGGACTAAGGTTTCGATGCCCGATCCGGGGTCGAAACTGCCGGCGTACAACACGACTTTGGTTTCGGGGGCTATTCCCAACTCGCGGCGGGCCATCGATCGGGCGATCGAGCCGAACCGTTCAATGTCGGTACCGCAGGAAATGATGTCAATATTGCCTTTTGAGGAAACCAGAGACCTCATGTGTTCTTTTTCTTGGGGACTGGTAGCCACGACGCGATCGGCTGTTTCCAGAAGTGTTTTTTCTACTTGCAGCCTGGTTTTGGCGATCGTCGGAATTGTCGAAACCGACTTGTATTTAACTGCTGCCAAAGAATGGTAAGTGTGAACTTGCAGCAGGGGTTGCGATTTTTTCAACTCCATTCCCACCCAAGAAGACAGCCAGTAATTTGTGTGAAGTAAGAAATATTCAAAGCCTGACTCTAACTGAAACTTCTGAAATTCTTGAACAAAGATTGGTAAATATCCATAAAGTTCGTCGCGAGGAATAAATTCTTGCGGCCCTGCTACTAGCCGAATTGTCCGGCAATTGGGACTGTGCTGTACAATGCTTGCTTGTTGCCGATCGGATGAGCGGGTGAACATATCAACTTGCCACCCCTGTTTAGCCAGAGCTTCCCCTACTTGACGCACGTAAACATTTTGCCCGCCCGCTTCTTCTTTGCCAATTTCCACTGAGGGATCGCCGTGTACGGAGATGAGAGCGATGCGTTTTTTAGTTAATGATATCATGATTTTTTACCAAAAATTACCAATATTTCAGAAGAAGATTGAAAGTGTAATTTTGGCTGCGGCGCCGGGACTCGCATCTTCTAGCT
>Ga0247774_1000260_pt1 | contig 25548 bp, 22 predicted proteins | sample UWRJL001104B6_FD_179933 | JGI IMG/M metagenome (GOLD analysis project Ga0247774, IMG submission 179933) | Plant litter microbial communities from Arlington Agricultural Research Station in Wisconsin, United States - UWRJ-L001-104B-6 | ecosystem: Environmental > Terrestrial > Plant litter >... | reverse complement strand
CCACTTCATCCCGTCGCCCACGTGCGTGGCCTGAATCGTGGCTACGCTCCACGCTGGCCCTAGCCGTGACGCAACAACTGCCACGCCGACCTCGCCGTTGTGAATTGGACCACCATAACCAGCGTGGATCCGGACGTTCCAGCATCTCCGTCGACCGTCCCGACCGTCCGAGAATCCAGATAACTAGGGCCAAGCTCGTTACTTGCTGTCGCCGTCGCCGTCAACGGTCGAGTGGCAATTTTCTGCTTTCGACTTGACCCAGGTGTGCGTGAACTGTTCCCGTCAGCGTCCTGGGCACTTACACATCGGGAGCATCATGGCTTCGGTTTCTCGGCTCCGGTCCTTCGGAAGAATAGCAGTTCCTGTAACGGCCGGGGTTCTAACGGCGGCGGTGTTCTATAGCTATCGGCCTCGCGACATTGCCGGCTTTGAGCCGCCTGCGGTACCGCCTCCAATTTACGGCGCCGATGGCACCTTCAGGTTGCCGCGGTTCCCCCGTGCGCCGTCGCGTCTGCAGCAGATTGCGAGGCTTAGGAGGAGTGCCGAGTCCAGGGATGACGAGTATGATATGCTCATTATCGGGGGCGGCGCGACCGGTGCTGGCGTGGCGCTGGACGCGGCCACGCGCGGCTTGAAAGTCGCCCTCGTTGAGCGGGACGACTTCAGCAGTGGCACCAGCAGCAAGAGCACCAAGCTCGTGCACGGCGGGGTGAGGTATCTTGAAAAGGCGGTTTGGCAGGCCGACTACGCCCAGTATCAGCTGGTGTGCGAGGCGCTTAAGGAGCGCAAGTACTTCCTCGAGACGGCACCCCATCTGAGCATGTGGCTGCCTATCATGCTGCCCCTGGACCGGTGGTGGAAAGTGCCCTACTACTGGCTCGGCACCAAGATGTACGATCTACTGGCGTCGAGCGAGGGAATTGAGAGCTCCTACTTCTTGACCAGAAGCAAGGCAATCGAGGCCTTCCCGATGCTAAATCGTACCGACCTCGTCGGCGCCATGGTCTACTACGACGGCGCGCACAACGACTCGCGCATGAACGTATCGCTGGCCATGACGGCGGCCCTGTACGGCGCAACCGTGGTCAATCACATGGAGGTGACGGCCCTGTCGAGAGATGAGGCCGGAAGGCTCTGCGGCGCAACCGTACGGGACACCATCACGGCCATGAAGGGCACGGAGGCGCCTGGCATCCAGGTCAAGGCAAAGTGCATCGTCAACTGCACCGGCCCCTTCACCGACTCGATCCGGAAGCTGGACGACGCCAATTGCACCGACATTGTGGCGCCGGCATCGGGCGTGCATGTCATACTGCCGGGATACTTCAGCCCGTCCAACATGGGGCTCATCGATCCGAACACGTCGGACGGCCGAGTCATGTTCTTCCTCCCGTGGCAGGGAAACACCATTGCCGGCACGACGGACGAGCCGTGCAGCATAACCAACAAGCCCAAGGCCGAGGAAGAGGAGATCCGGTGGATCCTCAACGAAATCAGCCGCTACCTGGCGCCCGAAATCAACGTGCGGCGCGGCGATGTGCTGGCAGCGTGGTCGGGCATCCGCCCGCTCGTCAAAGACCCCAAGGCCAAGAACACCGAGTCGACGGTCAGAAGCCACCTGGTCGACATTGCGCCATCGGGCCTCGTTACGTGCGCGGGCGGCAAGTGGACCACGTACCGGCAAATGGCCGAAGAATGCGTCGACGCAGCCATCGACGCCTTCAAGCTCGAGACGAGGCCGTTCCGGAACGCGCCCCTCGTGAGCGGCACCGACGTGGTGGACGACGGAGCCATTCTCGACGGGTCGTGCCAGACGCACCACGTCCGCCTCGTGGGCGCCCACGGCTACAGCAAGACGCTGTTCATCCGGCTGATCCAGCACTTTGGCGTCGAGACCGAAGTGGCGAAGCATCTGGTCGAGAGCTACGGCGATCGAGCTTGGGCCGTGGCGGCCCTTTGCAGCGCCACGGACAAGAGGTTCCCGGCCCGCGGCGAGCGCATCTCGCTTCTGTATCCTTTTGTCGACGGCGAGGTTCGCTATGCGGTGCGGTGTGAATATGCAGAGACGGCAGTCGACGTTTTGGCGAGGCGTACCCGTCTTGCCTTCCTGAATGCCCAGGCCGCCCTGGACGCGCTGCCTCGCATCATCGACATCATGGCGCAGGAGCACAAGTGGGACAAGACGCGACAGCAGGCCGAATGGCAGGAAGGTATGTCTTTCCGTCATCTCCCCGCACCATTGCCTTTGCCAGCGGACCCCCTTGACTAACATTGCTCGTCGCCCAAAACAGCCGTGGCCTTCCTGGAAACCATGGGCCTGCCGCGTTCAATGCTCTCAGCTACGCGCAGGCAGGTAGAGCAGGGCAAGGTGGGCCTTGCCGACTCGCTCGAATGGCACATGTACTCGAGACACAACAAGCCGACCGATGACTGATAGGCCAACATCACTCAACAGATGGTGGTTTCACGAGTAGAAGAGAAGCAACGCTGTCTTTTTTAAGCTCCTAGCCAAGTAGTGTATATAACACCATGGCCTGTGCCTCCAGGCTTCAGGTAGTTAATGTCTATAGTCATAGCCCGTTTCCCGTGTATGCAATGTATAACGCTGGTATCCCTGTATCCCAAATAAACGCCACAAATGCCGCCTTGTACACTTTATGCATCCAACATCAGATTGGCAAGATAATCCGTATCCTCCCTCCACATCCTCTTTTGCTCTTATCTAGCCTCGTGGGCTAGCTCTTCGGCCCGACCAAGGCTGAGGACACGGTGCAAGAGGCTCCCCCTTCTCCACAGTCCCTTGCGCGACTGATCGGCCGAGTGCAAACTTGCCATGCATGATTCTTGATTCGCAGCCTCCATTTTCAATTTTCGATCAAGCTCCGCCTCCCACCCATAGGCATCTTGGGCCGACGAAACGACGCAACATGACTCTGCTTCCGGATCGACAATGGTGACGGCATCATCGCGTCTGTCCGACACCCCGTCCGAGACGCCGAGAAGATTAGACACATCGCTGAGCGCATAGGCCATCGGCGGCGAGGACGAAGCCGACGGACTCGAATCATCTGTCTCGGTTGCATCCGTGCACGTTGTGGCCCCATCTATATCGGCTTCCATGTCCACCTCCATTACCGTGTCCATATCCGAGTCTTGCGTCTCGGTCGTCAGGGCCGGACTTGAAGGAGCCGTGCATGCTTTGATGGTCGACGCCGAGACTGGCGAGGCGATCAACCTTTCGGCCGAGGCCATGATTGGGGCGCTCTTCGATCCGCCTTCGAAAGCTGCATGCACGGGCAGCTTCAGTGGCCTGGGTGTGCCCATCCTGTTCCGCATGCGAATGTTCCTCCTCACCATCCACGACGAGCTCGAATAGTAATGTGGGCTCCATGCTTTTGCGGCCATACCATCCCTGCACCCTCCGCTTTTACTTCCTAACCCCCCTTGCCCCGTCCCGTGGCCCCAGGCTGGTTGGGTCGTCTCCGCGACGTAGACCAGCCGTAGACCGGGATGGGGCTCCTCCCAGGGGCATTGGGCGTACCTCTGCGATTGCGACTCCCCCGTGGCATGTAAGACCGATGCCATCTTAGGCGGGCATTCGCTCGAGGATTGGGTTGCGGAGACTGTCGGTGGTGGCATGACCTGTCCTTCTCATAACGGACTGCCCATGATAGTGTCATACATGACAATATCTCCATCGACGGATGCCGTCGACGAAGCCGTCGAGTGAGATTGATGGTGCTTGTGCGGTTTGGATGATTTTTTAAACCCAAGCTTCACGCCCATCTTCTTCCAGCCTTGATTGTGTGCATTCAAAGCCCTTTGCAATCCTCCCGGAGACGAGGCCGAAAAGGTCCACTCCGACGTGGGCGGCGTCGTTGGGGGGGTCATGGGCTCCAACGGAGGAGGAGAGTTCGAGCTGCCGCTGTCATCGGTAAGACCAGCTCTGTCTATCGCCTCGGCCGACGCCGAAGCTGATCTGCTGCTGGACGCGCTCGCCCTGCCGCCTAGCACGGCCGGCAGGAACTTTGGGGACCGGCTCGAGTCATGCGCTTTTGATGGGCGACGGTCCTTGGGCGATCGCACGCGGGATCGTGACCGGTCGCGACGGTCCTCCTTTGCCTCGTCCCGTGTCTCATACTCCCAGTGTGGAGGCGTAACCGATTCGATGAATGGGACGAGGACCGAGTCATTCATCAACTCGTACACAATGGCGACGGCTTCGTCCAATTCGCTGGGATGCGGTGGCATTGGCGAATACGGGAGGCTGAGGAGACGATCTCGAACGCGAGACGGCAGATTGACCTCGCGCGGAGCACACGGCACAATGTACGCTTGCATCAGCTTAGCCCACTGCCCGCACACGTAGTCGTTATCGTCTCGACAGCGATATGTCGATGGGTAGGGTGCCACGAAGTTCGTGTAGTCGGCTTTGTATCGTTCGGCTTCCATTGTGAATTCGAGCGTCTCGAGGCAGTGGTTCTGCGAAAGATACGCCATGAAGGCACTCAGTGTCCATGGCGGCTGTGATATGTTTGCCAAAATTTCCGAGAGGGATGGTGGCAGTATTCCAGGCGGTGTTGTTGGTGTGGATGCCGACGACACCACGGCGGCGCTTGTTGGCCGCGAGGCGTTCGACATTGTGACGGAATCGCCACGCCAGCTACCGATGACTGGCGATGGTGATGTCTCCCGCGACGACTTTAGAGACGCGGGCGAATGTCTTCGTAGAGTCGACTTCACCATTTCTTCCCCGGCATATGGGATCGAGGTGCGAAAGTAGCGCGAGATTGGATTCGAATCCCGTCCTTGCTATCTCGCCATTGGCAAGCCGATCGTCTCAAGATTAATTACTTCCTAAAGGTCCTTCCTCGAAAAAGATAATAGTCGTTGACGGGCGAATAGGCGGAAATAGGATTGGACCGCTTCTTCTTTGATTTCGAGAAGCAGTTTAAGCTCGTACAGATGGGAGTCGGGGCATCGGACAGGATACGAGACAAGATGTAAATGGGGAAAGGTTCTTGCAGGACGCGGCGTCGGGAGCGTTTTTGAGAGATTGTGTGGAAGCCAAGGCACTTGCGTGAGCGAGCCACACCACAGCGCGGTAGTTTGGTGGTCCAGCAGCAGACAGGCCCTTCGCCGAGTGTTCTGGACTGGCCCCCCTCAATTGGCAGTGGTTGTTCTGTCCAACTGAGGCGAGTAGGTAAAACGGGAAATGGACAAAGCGAGACCTTATCCTTGGATGGGATAAAGTCACTAGCGGGCACTGCGGTGGGGCGCGGTACATTCGGCGCCCCTGGCTTGCAGGTCTTCCTTTGCCATGACGTCTGTAGGGAGTGACTTGTCGCGCCTGGCAAATTAATGTATCCGGGAAGGTATAGGTACCCGCTGCTCATGCAACGCCGCATAGAAGCCTTCAAAGCCCATGGCCAATCCATGTGGGGACCGGCAGCTCTCCGTCTGATGGACCGCGACCAGCAAAAACACACAGATCAGGTAGAGAGTACTTGAGGAGGGGACACTAGGCTCCGTTGTGACTAATGCGGTGCAGTTGCCGATCCGAGAATCGTTTGGCACACGGAGTGTTTGGCAACTCCTTGTGGCGCCTTCGCCGAGCTTCCAGAAAACTAACTATGTCACCGGTACATTGACGCAAGGTACTGTGTCTCCTCGAGGACGTCGCTGTCGAGACTCAAAGTTCATGCCGCTATGTCGAGATCTCAAAAATCCCCACGCAAGAGGCTCCTGCCTCAACTTGCTCCATTTTCCTTCAGATAGATTCTCGTACTCCTTAGCAGTTGCTGCCCCCAGTTATTCGCCGCCATCTTCCTACCAGTGTTTCTGGAGCGCTGGTACCTACAAATACATACAATACTAGCCAACGATGAGTACGCCGGTGGCACTAGGCGGACAAAGCAGGAATCGAATGACGAAGTCGGAGGGGTTGACTAGCGGTCATGGGATGCACTGATACCATTTGCAACTTATGATTCAGGCCTTCAGATCGCCTGGTGCCTCCTCGACGTGCCATCGGATCTTCTTTTTGCGGGCGCCGCCAGACCACAACGGCTGAGACGTGGGTCGGAAGACTGTTCAAGCGGGAAGATTGCAACGCTAGGCAGGCTAGAAAGGCGCTAGAAGGCGCAGAATGCGGCGAAGGTCGCGGTCCTAGACCAATCATGGCCGGTCAGATGGGGTCTTGCAAATTGACACCCTGAATTTTGGGCGACTGGGGCCGGTTTTGGCGCAGCTTGATGATTGATCTCCACTGCAGTACCTTGTGCGAAGTACTTTGTCAGAGGCCGGGCGGTTGGGGTAGGTAGTCTACTCAGTAGAGTGAGAAACCAGTCAGGCAAAAAAAAAAAAAAACACTGAACAGTCAGGCACGGGCGCTCCGCTCGCAATTAGCTAAGGTGGCGTCCCTGGATTAGTATGTACTAGGCAGGTCTCGGAAATTCGGAGATTCCTTCTTGTTGGCTGATGGCACGATATGCTTCGGCGAAGAAGCCATGGAAAAGGGAGTTCGATTCTTTTTCGCAAAGGCCGAAACATGACGGCTAACAGCATTTGTGGATCACACGGCTGCTCCGTTTGCGACGGGTTGGTTGCTGGCCAGGTCGGGCGAGTGGTCCGGGACTTGATGTTGTAGTGCCCCACATCGCTAAAGGGCGCAGTGAGAAAATGGAACGCGTGGAAAGCCCATGGAACTTTGGAAGGATCTGACACAGAGGCAAGTGCAGCGCCAGAGAGTGCCTGAGTGCCTACGGAGTAATAGAGTCAGAGAGGAGTGCCACGCGAGGCGCCTCGGAGAACCATCCAGTCGTCGCCGTGTCATCGCATCGCCGACATTAGACCTTCCTCCCTTTTGCGCTTACAGAGTATTACGAGACTAATCCTCCATGCCTCCATCGATGATGTTCTCTTTTTTTTGTAGCTTGACATGTCTCCTGGTCTCCATTCCGCTCATCGCAGACTAGTCTAGTGTGGCAAGTCAATCCGACAGTGGAGAGTGACGACACAGCGGGGCGAGCGTCAACATCACCCGTGAGCTGTGTTGCACCGAATGTGGTACGACGGTAGCATGCTTAAGAACTCGGGCTCCGCTGTCAAGATAAAATCGACCTGCCTGCGTGAAAGATGCTTGGATGTCAACAACTTTGTTGCCAGAAGAATCTCGAACTGCCGCAACAGTCGGTCAAGTCGGCCTTTCCACGGCCGACGGCCGTTGGGACAGAGCCAGTTTCAGCAAGGAAATAGACTCTCTCAATCTGTCTCCTCGCCTGTCTTTTACAAAACCTTCGGCGCCCCCAACCTAAGGCCTATAGTAATATAATTACTAATATTGCCCAACAAATTATTGTCCGACGGCAAGACCTCCTCCTCTATGGCGTTGCATTCTACGGCATTTTATCCGTTTGCCGGTGCTTTCCGATCTCCGTTGCGGATTCGTCGAACAAGGGACCCTGCAGTCCTCCGTACATTCCCCAAAGCGAAGTCCGGGCCGTGAAACACAATCTTGAAGTTGACGAATCCAGCACGTCTGCTCTATCTATTGATGGAGAGCAAAATAATAAAGGAAGGCGGCATGCGGCGACGACTAGTCATACACAAGGCACAGTTGGATGGAAGGATGGATGGATCAGTGAAACACTGTATGACGACAAAGGAAGGACATTTCCAGAGACGGGAGAGGGGAGTGGGAGGTGAGAGGTGAGAGGCGCGACGGTGCTGGCAAGCTGGATTGCTGCGAGTACTCGTGTGCTACAACTTGGCCGGTCACCAAATACTAGTACGAAATACGTCCCAATGGCGCCTTCGTACCGTCCACGATGATGAAGAATCACATCATTCTCGGTTAGTGGCAGTTCGTCGCGGTCGCGGGTTCTAGAACCCTTCCTGTTTCGGGGTGTCGCCACCGGCGTCATCGCGTGTTGGATTGCCAAACTGTTTAGGAACCAACCATGTCGAACAACTTAGCCGACGCTTGGCCACGAGCCCAAGTTGGGCTGTCTGCCTGTACTGCCACGCCACGTACCTGGTGCCTCTGTACTGCGTATTTGTAGTCATATTTCACCAAGATAGACGCCGTCGTGATGTTCTTGAAACTACTTCCAATATTGGTCGTATCCTGCAGCCTGCATCCGCTCTGCTTGGCTGCCTATTCTCGTGCATGGATGAGTGTCGGGGACATTCGACTCACGGCGTCCTGAGTGCATGCAATTATGTGGTTTCGTTTAGAATTGCTGCTAGCCGTATCTAACGGGTAGGCTCCCAACTTGGAGTTTTGGTTGACGCCTTCTGGGCGTCATAGGAATCATGCGTGATCACTGGGTATCTACCACCCGGACGCCTTTCACCGTCTATGGTGCGAAGTAAAAACAAATATAACAAGTACCTTCGTATTCCCACACAAAAAAGACCATTCCGTTTGCCCTGGTATGGGTTCTGGTCCTGGTCCTGGCACTGACCGCAGCCTAGACGCTGCTCAAGTCAAAGGCCTCCCTGAATCCCTTGCCGTTCAAGAACATGGCCGCAATATTGCGACGATGCTTGGGTAACTCTCGCGCCGTATACGATTCCATGGGGTCCACGCCTAGCGACATACACATGCCGTTCAATATGGTATGCACTCCGCAATCCCATCCATTGGTCTGGACCGGAGTCCTGTACCGAACGTACTTCCACTTGTCCTCTTCGTAGAGGTCGTCGCCCAACAGTGCCTTGATCCAATTCAGAACCACTTGGGCCTTTGCCCGGGAACCGGGGGGATGCAGCGAGTCGATATTAGCAACCGCTTGTTCCTTGGGCTTGATCACTAATAGAGTCCAATGCGAATTCTCGCATACTGGTATCAGGATTGTCTCCACGTCGAGAAAGTTGTCCTTGTGGATGCCGACTCGCCGCATCGCTCGTTCGGTTTGCTTGCCGCCCTTCTTCTGGATAATGGAGTAGAAGAACGAACTCATGACAAGATTCTTGCGTGTCTGCGACCGTACATCAGTCACGCCGGCTGCGTCGTTGATGAACCTATCGAGAAAGAGCAGGCAGCCGTTGACAATCTCGTCGTTGAGCCACGCCGTTGGTGGCAGAAGCTTCTGGAAGTCTTCTCGCCTCAGTTGAGCATCTGGAGTGTGGCAGATCTCGCCTTCCTGTGACGTAGACCCATCCACTGCCGCCGAAAGCTCCTCGCTCAGAGGTGGGAAGAGCGGGCCGCGAGGTCGCCGCATTCCATTCGGGCCCAACTTGGCTCTTTCTTCTTCAGCGCGGCTCCTCTCTTCTTCCTCGGCGCGCTTCTTCTCCTCGGCCCGGCGCTTGGCTTCGATCCGCCGCCGCTCTTCCTCGAGTCGCTTCTGCTCCTCACGTTTCTTCTGTCTCTCTTTCTCCTCGGCTTCGCGTTGCAGTCTCTCTCGCTCTTCCTCGGCGATGCGGAGCCTCAGCCGAACCTGTTCCGACAATTGCAGCTCCTCTTCGCTGTCGTCGGGAGTAGGAAACGTCAGCCTCACCACACCACCGGGTTTGTCATGGCGAGCGTCGGAATTGGTGTCGTCAGACCCATCGAGAGTGCCATCGCGTCTCCGCTGGGTACTCATCCCGTGTGACCATGGTCCAGCTGCCTTGCGGTCGGTTGAGTCGGATTGGGTTTCCTCCGTCTTCACCATGTCATAGACCATGAGAGGATGTTGACGCGCCGGCTGCGACTCGTGAAGTCGGTGTTTTCGTGCAAAGTCCGACGTTGTTTCGGGCTGCCGCAGCTGTGGGGTGGACTGGACCCGTCTCGGACCGTATCGCCGCTGAATAACGTCCCATGCTCGCGCAAGTCTTGGGTTTTTCTTCAGTTTGTTGGCGTTGGGGGAGATGACATCTGTGAAGCGCCTCGGGTTCGCCGACTCGGCGTTTTCGCGAACCTGGCGCGTAAGCCATCGAAGGTAGAAGCCAGATGGTGCTTCTTTGCTCTTCAGCCACGCGTTTTCATCTTCAACCAGGGGCATGTCGTTATCTGTGTCTTGGATCTGCCTTCTCCACCTGGTTCGCGTGTCCTTTCGCTTTAGTCGTCGCAGGCCGAGAACTACGCGTTGGCTAATCGCTTCAGTCATAGAGGGAGAGGGTGAGCTCGATCGAGTAAGAGGCGGTGAAGGCACAGGGTGCAGCTCCCGTTCCGTCTGGGTTCTAACATCTAACGTCGTGCGAGCCCACGCTCCCGTAGCCGGCGCCTGTGCCGGTGTCTCCACTTCGGCCCTTCCATCCCCTTCGTCGGTGCTGGCCTCATCCGTGGCCTCATCCGTAGTCGTATCCGGCGGGAAAGCCCCCGGCATCTCACCTACTCGTCTGCGTGACAAGGCGTGGGTAATCCCCGTCGGCCATGCCGATATGGATCCCGAGAGTGAATGCTTCAGATGATCCCACATTGTGAACTTCCGCGTCCGCATGAGACTCGGCATTATTCGGCGATCCAAGACCGCCTGAAGATCGTCGATGACAAGCTGGAGGGCTTCCCTTGGGAAAGTCTTCTCAGGGCAAGCCCCTGTGCACAGTTGGACCGCGTGATCGCGAAGAAACGTTCGCACGAATCCGACATCTAGCCACTGCGGTCGACTCCAACTGTACTCGACGTGCTTGGTTTCCGGTGAGGGAGCTTCGTATGATCTCATCACCATGGGTGCCTTTCCCCTGTACATCGTGTCCGTAACTTGGTGGACCTTCTCGACTACATCAAGCACGAGAAAGGCCCTACTCTCATAATTGAGAAGATGATTGGGCAGTAGATTCTTCCTCTCGTCTACCGTCACCAGCGGCTTCGGCCGGAAGGACGTCCCTCCGACGAAATCGGCAGCCGAGGTAAGTGTCTGTCCCGCATCATTTTTTCCGAGACCTTGTTTGACATCTTCGCCGAGATCCTCGAAAAACTTGTTCAATGCGCCAACTTTCTCGAGGAGGTGATCAACTTCCGAATCCGAAATCCAAGCATAAGCTGGAGGTGAATGCACAGACCGACTGCCATTGTCTTCGTCAGGACCTGATAGTCTTGCTCGCTTTGCCCCGTTCCAAGAACGCCGCTCGGCGCCATGCCATGTCCTGGAAACTGGAACTTCCCGTTAGATTGCCACGGGAGCATGCAAGAAACCAACTGGGGTTCAGATTTGACTTACAGCTGTTCGTTACGTCTGCCATGACGCGCACCATCATATCTCGTGGGAGGCTGTAGAGGTACGTCTTAAGGCGGCTTAACATGCCGTCTTGTTGATGCGGTTCAGACTTGTACTGGTGCCACACGGCCAACACGCCATCCAGGATGCGCCGTACTTCTCCTGGCCTCCGTGCGTCCTCCCGCGTGGCTGCTCTCTCTTCCACAGGACTTCCGGGGAGGTGCGGCTTATGTCGTTAGTAAAATTATAGTTCTGTCATACGCGCACGCTTTCCCTGGCAAGGAACTTACAAGAATCTCCAGCTCGTCACCAAAAAGAATAACCCTCTCGCAAATATCCGTGAGCCCAAGCAGCAGCTCTTCTCCCTTCTCGTTTCCTATGATAGCCCGCAAATGTTCTGGATGAATTTCGGCGGGGCGCTTTCGCCTCCGTGGAGACTGGTCAAGAGTATACTCTGGCCGTGCGCGAGTCTTGAGTGTTCGGTCCCGGTCGCGCCCCAACGGCGCGTTGACAAAGTAGATCGCCTTTGCAGTCACTCCTGGCTCGTGGTTCGTCGGTGTCAGTGTCGGTGTCGGTCCTTCCTCTTCGTCGGACGGAGTCCTCGTTCTCAAGTCGCAACTAGAAGCACTGGTATCGGACAGAAGACTGCCACCCTCAGCATCAAATCGTACCTGTTTGCGCGGCGGTGAAACCTCAGGATCCAGGTCCTGATCGGCTGGGAAGTGGGAAACGTCGCGGCGCCTTTTCTGGGAAATTTTTCGGCCTGGTTTGGTATTTTGCCGCTCTTCTCCTGCGGTTAAGGTTATCCCATGAGCAACTGGCCAGTTCAAATTGTCTGTGTGGAGAGGCCGGGCGTTTGCTGTAACCACGTGTGTAGTTGCGGGTGTGGCGAGTGGCGCTTCTTGCTGCAGCGGCGCAACCTCGTCTTTAGTGGAAATTGTAGCGGAGGCATCAGGAGTCTGGCGCTCTCCGTTCCGTGGATTTCGGCTCGAAGTCCGAGTGACAGATGGAGTATCGGGGCGATGGATTTGCCGTGCCGTAGAAGACTCGCTCTCAGCGTTGTCGGCCGAAGGGTCGGTGTTGGTGCGTTTGTTTAAGCTCGTAGTTGTATGTGCAAAAGCGGGTGTACTGAACCCGCTTCGGTACTTCCTAGCTGCCTCGGCGAAGGCGAGTCCGTCCCGAAGTTGAAAGTTGCTCCGAGGTCGGCAGTCCCCGTCCACCTCACGTGGTTGACGTTCAAGATTATTCTGCGAATCTGGCCACGTATCGCGGGCAGCGGCAAGCGTCGCGCGCTTCCAACTCGAGAGAGTGTCGCCTGTCGATTGTCGGGCAGAATACTGCTGGCGCTGGAAAAGGAATCTCTTTAGCTTCTGTCTTGATTTTTCATGACGCCTACATTGACTGTATGGCATGCTGCACGCCATGATTGCGGAAATGAGGTGCAGGTACAAATGCAAGTGAAGTAAGTTAGGTAGTATAGTGTAGTTTGGGGGGCGTGACGGTAGAAAGGTAGCTTTGTTCGGATGTAGAAAACGGCAGAATGAGGGGCTGCGTGAGGACGCTAGGGATTTGTGCAGTTTGGAAAATGTGCCATGTAAAAATCCGTCCAAATGGCAAGCGACGACTAGGTAGGGGACGTTTTGAGGAAGGCATGAGCGGAAATTCCATCCGAAGAATGGATTTTGCGCCAGCAGGCACCGCAGCGAAACACCACGCATTTGGCACTCGCCCTTGGATCTACATCCAAATACGTTTGTGGGCTTCTTCGGAGGAATGACAAGAAATGCAAAAGCGGGGGGCCGAACTTCCAAACGGACACGGACAGCTGGGGTTATTTACAAGATATTTCGAGTCTCAGCAGCTAACATTCAGTTCGAATCGAGCACCGTATACGAGGACGCTACAAGTACGAATTTGAGTATTCGGAATAGAAATCGGCATATGTATCGGCATCTAGCTTCGTCATTGTGAAATGGCATGTAGGCAGGGCATTCGTGCATCGCAGTCGTCTCGGTGCAGGTTCCGGACCTACAAGTCTTGTGAAGAATCGGTCGGGAAAGGATCAAGTCGCGTCATAGCTCTCGTGCCCCGTCTCTATTTGAGATTCTCGATATTATGGCGCATGCGAAAACGTGGGTCAGTTGTTTTGCGGGTAAGTCAGGCTTCGACGGTTGCGCTCGACGACGCTGGCGCCGTGAATGCATCAAAAACCATGAAAAAATGCGGGAGAGAGCTCCAGTTCAGGATTTGCGCGCGACGACGGTGTTCAAGGTGGGTCCCCAACAAGCAGCTTATGTAAGTGCCTCGGCAACGGGCGGTCGAGCGTGGCGACGTGGACAACCGAGCAATAAAGGTACCCGTGTAGGTAGTAAGTTACCACTAGTGGAATAACTAGTGCGAATGCTACGACCATCAACAGGCTACAGTCTACGAAGTTTACCGAGGCCTATTTCGGACTTACTGTAGACCCTCGTTCAATTTGACTCGGTGTACCAAAGAGAACTTCGTCAAATGACGATACAGCCGAGCCCTTGGAGGGAGACCGTGGATATCACTACTATGGAATGCGAATAATGACAACAAGCCAACCCGCAAGACCGAATTCCTTACTTCCACGTCTCCCTATAGCTGCGCTTTCGGTCCGCCGAGCTTCTTGGTAGAAAAGGAGCTAATGTAATCGTTCAGAGCATCGACAGTTCCGCTGCCTTGCACCAAACTGACAACAATTCCCACATAACCATCTGGCCTGACCACCACGACTCCACCATGCTCTTCATCGAGACCCATTTTCGCATGCGCGGCGGCTTTGGCATTGGGCACACGGCCATCCCACCTGTCATCGGCGTAAACGTGTTCTCGGTATCGCGCAAGTGGCTCTGGGACATCGCGAACTATTTCGATGCTACTCCTGACGCTCGCAAAGATTGTGCAAATGGTGAAGAAGAGACTGTGCGGGTTGTGCTGCTCGTGGTAGGATACCGAGTCAATGTCTTTCCTCGCGTACGTTGAGTAGAAAGAAGCCTTCTTTCCCAGCCCGTAGGCAAAGTCTCTCAGGGCGGATCGAGTCGATGACGGCCGACCGGCAAAGACGAAAATGCGGAAGGATCCATTCAGCGGTACCTCTTGCTCCAGGTGGACAACGTTGGCGTCCGCCACCCTCGTCACGTCAGCGTTGATGAGAAGACAGCCCGTTCGTAGCTTGGTGCCGCGTGGGTGGATCAAGGGTGACTTCGCAGCATGGTCAGGGGACCAGTTGAGGGCATTGGGCTTGTACGCCACGCCGTAGCCGCTGGTAAACTCGCACGACTCCTTAAAGGTCTTGACGAAGTCATTGTCCGGAGTCTGTCGTGCAGCCTGGCCCGAACTGGTTGCTGCCTCAACCTCGCTGGGGGCGGGAATTCGCTGGGAAAAGAGCTTGGCGTACTTGTTGTCGAAGGCCAGCAGAGTCTCGGCCACGTCTTTGCGCTCGGGCTCGTAGGTTCTGAGGATGGATCTGTCGGCCAAGCCTCCCTCCACAGCATGCATCTTCCAGGCGAAATTCAGCCCGTCAAGAAATGCCGTATTCATGCCTTGTCCGGCTTTCGGCTGTGGCAGGTTGCAAGTTGCAACTATTAGCATTGCGGAACCGTCCCCGACACCGGGCCAAAAAGGAAGACGGGGTAAGCTTACGCTGTGGGTATGGCATGCGTCCCCCCCTAGGAAGACGCGGTGGTCCAGCGTGTACCGATCCGCTATGCCCTGGCCGATGGGATAGACGGAATACCAATCGACGGTTTCCCACTCGATTGAATAGGGCTGCAAGATCCTCTGAGCCGACGCCTGCACCTCCTCGATAGTAGCTGTCTTTCGCGGATTCCAATCGGCATCGGTCGACGAGGCAATCTGCACGTAGAGGCGGACCATGTTCTCCTCTCGCGGTATCACCATGATGGAGCCGTGATCGCTGTGGACGGTGCATTTCATCTAGCGCCAACTTGTTAGCGCGCAGCACGGCTACGGACTCAGAGCACCTCCGCACCTTAATATCTGGAAAATCAGTTTTGACGACGCCATCCATAACTCCCCACACATGTGCAATCGGATCTTTGTGCCTGATGCCGATTTTGAGCTGCTCACGAACGAACGAACGAGCTCCCTCGCCACCAAACAGATATTTGGCCCTCAGGCTTTCTTGCGAGGTGCCGTCCACGTGCTCCAATTGGACCTCGACCGGGTAGTCTGGGTTCTTGCTCTCGTCTGATGCGAAGCCCGTTATGGTCCACGGCCGCTGGATATGAACATTGTGCTTTTGCAAGTCTCGGATGAAGACTCTTTCAATGCGGCCTTGGTGTAGCAATGTCGTGAAAGGGTACCGCGCGTCGATGAAGCTCGGACAGCTAGCCCACGTTCCCGTTCTTATAATACCCTTCCCGCTCTTTGGTGGGTCCCAGAATGCCACCTCATACACTCTTGCGGGCTTGTGAGCCATGACGGCCGACTTCAACCCCATATTACGCAGCAAGTCAAGAGATCGAGGCTGGATGCCATCGGCTCTGCCCGTCGGCGTCGGCTCGGCACGATTGTCAATGTGCTTGATCTTATATCCCCATCTTGCCAGGCAAGTTGACACCATCAAGCCAACCGGACCGGCCCCAATGATGACTGTAATTCATGAGAGTTGTCAGGGAGGGCCTCGCTCAACCCACATTACGCAGCAAGTCGGGAGACGGCGAACCACAACCACGGGAACGACAAGACGAAGTAACAAGACGAAGTAACAAAACGACACTTACCAATGTCATAGCAGTTCGCTGGAGTGTCCATGGCGCAAGCTGACAGGCAATTCCATGAGAAATGATGGGGAATCGGCTTGCGCAGGTGTAAACCCGATGGCGAAGAACGTGGATTACATGGTAGGCATTTGGAGTAAATAAAGAAACAAATCTGCCACAGAAATCGGACGAAAACACGTGGGATGCGCCATCCCGAATTGCCATTGTTAGTAGCCGCTGAACCAAGAACTACTCGAACTAGGCATTGCCGGCATGACATCTGCTCCATACACCATATACCACGGCATGGAATTCGGGAAGGGAGATCCAGACGCAGATGGCAGATTCCTTGCTCTACAAGGGAACTCGCCCCTAGCTACCTACAACAGGCGCCAGCTGTCCATGGCCGATATTTGAGAAGCGGGGAGAGGGGATGAGACCGGCAAAGAGATCCGCGGAGCCAGAGCCTCCCATGCCGAATCCACCAACACGCAAATACTCAAGTTGGCCAGCTAGCCAACTAGCTTGTTCGCCTAGGTACCTACTAATAGGTATGGGTGTGTCGGGTGCCACCAAGTTGCTTAACGTTTGGTCTACCCGACCAACAATCGGGCAGCAGTTGCAGCCATCAGACGGGTCTATGTACCTCGGTACTCGGACACGGCGCTGTCGCAGGCAGGCTCGCAAAGGCTCGAAAAGGCTCGAAGTCGACGAGGCCAGGCAGGTAAGTGGTGGACAAAAGGGTTTACAGGGTTACCAGCAGGGTCCAAAAATATGAAAAACAGGTTTCAGTGAAAATGCACTAAATTGTAGGGGAATGACGAGGTGGCGCTCGTCATTTTTGACCGCTCTGATAAAACCTGTAAACCCATTTGTCCACCAATTGGCAGGGTGTTAGGTGATAGGGGCCATGAATCAACATCCTGCAGGGTTCATGTTAACTACGGCGGCATGACCAGAATGACGGCAGCGCCAAGTCCGGGAAATAGAGTCGGTAGTCGAGGGTGGGTCTGTCAGTGGCTTGCATTGCTGGCGTCGTGCGCGAGGACCCACTATGCAGCTGGAGTCTAAAGTCATAGATCGGGATCACGCTAGCCACCGAGTTGCTCTGCTAAATCGCCGCTTCCTGATATGTCTAGCGGGGTATCTAATCTTATCGACCCCGGTGTCCGGTCCAGTGAATATACCTACTGCCGCCAGAGTGAAGCTGCAGCAGGGTACTGCTATTGCGAAGGTTCTTGATGTACTTTCACATTCCAGACAACGCTTCATCATTCGAGGGGGGAACGGGGGTTTTGCTCTTTCTGTTTCGATTTATTTCTCTTTCCACTGCTGCTGACACCTCGGAACTCCTGCTCCTACTTCTTTGTCGGCCCAGATCAAGACCTACCTACACCAGCCGTCGAGATATTTACTCGCCCCTTTTTCCAATCGCGGGGACGGAAGCAATGGTAAGCCCATCGCTCGGTAATGCTTCGTTGGGACTCCGTGCTGTAGAGTCTGGAAGACGGCGAGGCCATCACCAGAATCTAAGATGCAACACCGAAGGCGTTTGTCAAGTTCAGCCGAGGCTAACTTAGCCTACAACCATGCCGTCGTGCTGTTCTTTCGTGCGCTTTCAATGCCTCAATGTGGAAACACGGGCCAGCACATCCGAGAGAACAAGCCTGCGCAACTGCACGACTCGTATCATACTACTCCGTATATCTCAAAGAACGAGATATGCCAAATACCAACAATATTCTGCCCTTGGAACCAGCCAAGGTATATTCTAGCCTATGTGAAGACAGCCCTCTCTATCTATCTGCAATAACCGAGACTTAGCTTTTGCGATACTGGATCTATGGAATGCTGTGTATGATGCCTCGCACTGCCGGCCAATCCGCGACGATCGGGTTAAAGCCCCGGCACGGAACGGTGGCAGCTGACGGTCCGGAAGTGCTGAGAACTGAAATACTAGGCAACTGGTACGAAGATCGGATTCAGGATATGGACTTCGCCAACCGAGGCAAACGACATGGCTGAAGAAGGAAGGCACTAAAAGTTCAAAGAGAGGAAGATGATGAAAGGTGAGAATGGAAGGGATGGAGTAAAAGAGTGACAAAATTCAAAATTCCGGAAAGACAATGGTTGAATTTCTGGGATGCCTGCCGGTGTTAGTTCCCGGAACCCTGTGTCAGGCGACCTGGCTTGCACGCTTCACCGAAACCGCTGCGCACCACTGAGGTTGTCAGCACCTAGCTCGGTGTTCTGTACCCTGACACACGCCTTTAGCACACTAGTCACGGTCAACTACAGAGATAATTAGGTACAATAGGGAGATCTCGACGCCAGTACAAAGGTGGCCTTGGTTTTTATCTCGTACACTTAGTCCCACACCTACGGCTTGCTTTCCAAAGCTCAAGGCATGGAAGGGGCACCGCCACGCGATTCTCAGCATGGATGAAGATTTGGACTTTCGTGACGCTCTAGGTCCTATCTGTGGGGACTTCGTTCCCGTGTCGATCTCCCCCAGGGCTGCCAAGTCGTCTTGTCGCCCTTTTCCTTCAACCCGGCCTAGTCAGCCCGACCATCAGCAACTTGCAAGCAAAAGTAGGCACCTGGTTCACAACGGCGATTTATCGACCACTCCCCGCCGAAGAATGGACCACAACACACCGCCGCCTCCTAGCGGACATGAACACCGTGACAGTTGGGGTCCGAAGCCAGCAAGTCTAGCCCACCGCCGACAGAAGCCGCTTCCATCGCAGATCCATGTAGACTCTCACCCATCGTATCTGCCGACGAAATACAATATGGCAGCTCCACAAAGTCTAGCCCTCCCAGGGAACTGCCCATCACCGGAAGCTCTCGGCACTTCACCGCCACGTACCCCCGAGAAGCTCGACTCTGACAGCATCGACGCCAACGAGACAGGCTAGGAATCTGCCTCGGTTTACTCGGATGATGAAAGCCTGTCTGCTCGCGTCAGCCCCTTGAGGCTCCCCGAGAAGGACGCGGCTGTCGAGGAAGCTGATATCGACGACAACTCGATCTTGCGAGGTTATGACGACTGGATGAGAGGCACCGATCGGCTCTGCGCCGACAACTCCCATACACCGCAAACTCTAATGACGGGGCCGCCAGTGACAAAAGCCGGGGGCCAAGGTTACGGAACCAACAGAGAGGCGGCCGGCGGTTCCTGCGATGGAGTTCAGTACTCCCCTCTCACGCCATACTTCGCAAACAAGAATCAGCCCGGCTGCGAGAAAAAGGGGTCCAAGGTTCTCATCGGACAGAACGGGTGGTTGGAGCGCACCGAGAAGACGCCCGAGAAGAAGAAGACGGACTCGCACAAGACCAGTATGCTAGAAAGTATCAAGAGAATGGCAAAGGACATGGTGAGCGATGGCCGTTTCTGTCCCTGCCACCAGCCCGCTGACGAGCACTCTAGACCATTTCAAATCGTCGACCTCGCGGCGAAAGCAAGAGCAGGGCCGGCGTGTTCCCCGTTGCCATTTCTCTCGACCCGCGGGAGCAAAGTCTCTTCTACTGCGAGCTTGAGTTCTACCTTAGCTGCGCCATTCACGGCTATATCACGGTCCAGCTGAATCACGGCCGACTCGATCCCGACAAGCTCAAGAGGATTGCCGATGCATGGGTCCAGAAGGGCCGACCCAAAGTCATTGGTTTCCGCTACGACCTCGAGACCCAGCTTGAGCTGATTGGCCTTCACATCAACGACTTTCGCTTCTACGGAAAACGCCAGGGAAACCCAGTCGAAATCTCGGGGCTCCTACACACGATGAGGGTCAATGCCCGTGCCATGCGCATTCGTACCTTTTGCCAGCCCGACTCGGTCATTGCCAAGCAGCTCGTGGATGCCCAGTATTTCTTCGGTCTTCTTGGGGTTCCCGGGATCCAGCTGGTTGCACTCCAGCAGGTCGCTCAGTTCTTCAAGGTTATCGTGGAGAGGGAGAGCCACAAGACGAGTCGGTTCGAGAAGACCGGGGCCCAGCCAGGTCTCGACCTCGTCAGCTATCAGTGGGAACGAGCGGCTTGCGAGGCGGATGAGAAGAAAGGACACAAGCAAGGCTAGCTCGACCTATTCTAGTCAAGACGGAACATATCTGCAACCCCAGCAGCCCACCCGCCTTGCACCCGCGAGCGTATTTGGTTGGGGAAATTAAACGAAGGAATTTATTGTTCCGAGATCGCATGACTATCTGTCGTTTCATTCTTTCGTCGACATGAGGTATGACCCAGCTACCCGCTATAATAAAAAACGAAAGAAAACCTCCATGTCCACGCCGACCCAAGTGTGTAATGGGAGAATGCCGCAGCGCCCAGAAAAATCTAGTTCCAATGTCCCTGCCTGACCTGTATGCCGTACTAATGCCGATAATGTCGGTACTCATTGTCGCTCCGCCGCCTGCGCCGTTTATCACTGTACACGTAATCGTCCTCATCATCATGGTCGTAAGATTGTTCGTTAGATCTGCGTCTATCAGGATCGCTTTCCTTTCCCCACTTCTTCTCCCATGCCTCCTGTCGCTCCCTGTTTCGTTCTCTCGCCTCTTCGAATTTCCTCTCGACGGCGTTTGCTCCCAGGCCGCCAACGAGGGCACCAGCGAGCGTGGCCAGCGTTCGAGATGTCTGTGGATCCTTGTCCTTGTCCTTGTCCTTGTCCTTGTCCTTTCCCGGATGCTTTGGGTAGTACTCGTCCTCCCGTGTCGCCTTGCTCTTTCGACGGATGGCGGCGTGGCTGGCCTCGTGGGCAACAAGACCACCGACAACGGCCCCGAGGATACCCACACCCAGGCCAGACGGACTATCGCTGAAAGTGTCCTTCACGGTGTCCTTTACCGCATGGCGCACCTTTCCAATGGGGCTACGATGGCGGGACGTCGAAGACGTAGAGGATGAGCGGGACGAGGACGAAGAGGATGATCTTCGGTGTCGTATTGCGAGGGGAGGGACGGAGCGCGGTCGCTGTCGAGATAGAGGCACCTGGAGACTCATGTTGTTCTGTGTCTGCCGCGGGGAGGGCGTCGCAGACCGGGCGGGGTACTGGAGACGAGGTTGTGATTGCGCATAGGCCGGTATGGCACCTGACATGGTCGGCGGTCTAAGAGACGGAGACGCTCCGCCTCGGGAGAAATTCGTCGCCGACTTATGAGGATACCACGCCAGGCCAGTCGGCGGAGGCAACAACGGATTTGATACGTCGTAGTACGACCGATTCATTTCGACGACTTATTCGAGCAGCGATGGCAGTGATGGATTGCCGAGTAGTCGATGGCAAACGAGGCAGCAGTATCAGGGACTTTATTACTTCACTCGCCAAGTCTTGCTCGAGTCCACTTAACCGCAACAAGGCTGGGATGATGCAACTGGGCCGTTCTCGTGACTCTGGTGCTGATCTTGTGACCCCGTTGAGTTTTCGTCACTCGGCAGCAGCGGACTGTTCGGTATGTGGGAGATGAGACCAGCAAGACGAAAACCCGTCGAAGACAGCAAAATGCCTGCCGCACCAGATATTATCGCGAACTGTAAATCCAAAGGTGGACAAGATAGAAAAAGCGAAGCAAATCTAGGAAACAACATGGAAGGGCCAGTGGGTCGCATTTAAGAAATCCAGCATACCTTCCCAACTACCAACAGGCTGACCACGAGTACAATATGCGACCTGCAACTCAATTCCGGATTCATCTGCTGCTGCCTTCATAGTGTTGAAGGTGAGACTCTGAGAGTGGCTGACGCACATCCACACCAGAGGTGCGGACGGTATTGCAACCATTCAGAATGTAGCGTTGTCACCCTCAGCCCACCGTTTGCCCTACGAAAAATATGCCGGAGCACGCCGGCTCCGCCCCTCACATCTTTGATCTGCCGCCCTAGCAGTCCGCCGCAATTATGAGGCGAAAAGTATCCGTCCAGCTTGAACAACCTTTCAACCTAGGAACCTAGTAGCCTAGATAACTGACATCGGAAATGCAGGAGAATAGTCAAAGCTACAAATGCCTATTATCGTGCCAAGTTCCACGAGAGCTCCTTTCGGGGCGCTCCTCGAGGTTGCTCTCACTGCCGGACACACTTCGAATCAAGCCTTGCTGGGTCAGGATGATGTCACACCACAGGTGGCAAGCCTTCGAAATTGTGGCCAACCCCCGCCTGTAAGCGCTTTCACCGAAAGGCTGGCGCAGCACTCAAGGCTTGAGCCAGAGCAAATAGATGGATGGGTCTGAGGCTCAAATTGAGTCTACCTACCCAACCACTGCAGGCAAGCCTTGCCATTGGCATTCAGTTACTGGAAGAAAGAGGCTATGGCGCCACTGCAGCGACAGAGGATTAGGCAGCCGCCTTGTGGGAGACAAACCGAAATCCGGGGCAACTTCGGTGGACCTTCCAGACGAGCTGGCGGGGATCTAATAGGTGCATGAGGTGTGAAGTGTGGCGATGAGTGTTTGACCACATTTGGGGGGTCGGGTAGTCGGGCGTTCCTCTCGTGGTATGCAGAGTTCGTCAACGTCCCTTTCTTTTGGTGCTGCAAATGCCGATCCAAAGTGACGGGGTGCCGGGGTTGATTACCAACTCCGACTGTCCTGCACAGACGCACCGGCGCCTGCAATTCCCCTTGTCCAGGCGGAGCTCGCTTCCACGCCACCCGCAATCGGCCCCCGTGTGGTCATGCGGGTTGGCGGGTCATGGCAGACGGTCGGAAGCAGGCCCGGTCGGCCGGAAATGTCTCGCCTTTCGTCGCCTTTCACCTATCCATTGCAGCACCGCCAGTGCCCTGTAGTCAACTCCGCTTTCTCTACGACGACGTAGAGATGCCACTACCTATCCACAACCATCGGAGCTTATCCACTGCTGGCGCATACCGTTGCTCCATTGCTATGATGGAGCTTCCGAATCTGGCTTCCCCGCTCGAGACGTTCGTATAAGTACCGTGGGCGGACTTCAAGTTGGGCCCACAAGGGACTGTCGATTTATTTATTTATTTCCTCTACGCTCTTTCCAATATGGATAGAAAGGACATGATGCCAGAAATGGATTTTCAGGAGACGAAAGAGCCCGCTGCCGAAGAGGAGCCTCGTTTCGACCCCGAGTTTGGGACTGGCAATCCAAAAGAAGCAAGGGAGCAAAGTCCGCGACACATCTCTCAACCCAGAGAACAGGCTCGGCCTGAAAAGGAAAGATGGAACAAGCCGCGGGGCAACATCTATCGATTTGCAGTAACGCTGTATTCCTTCATAATAATGGGCATGAATGATGCCGTCATCGGGGTATGTCGCCGCCACATGTTAATATAGAAAGGTACCGAATTCTTTGGCTAACGACCAGCCCCAAGGCTCTTATTCCATATGTACGCCGCCATGCTCAACGCCGCGGGCACAGTTGAGAGCTTATTGGAGAACAATCAGATGGCTGACTGAGATTTAGATCGGGACCTACTACAACATTTCATACACGCTCGTGTCACTCCTTTTCCTTCCTCCCTTCGTCGGCTACGTGCTCGCTGGTCTCCTAAACAATCTGATTCATCACACGGCGGGGCAGCGTGGCATCGCCTTCATCGCGCCCATCTGCAGGCTCATCGGGTACATACCGCTCTGCCTTCATCCGCCGTATCCGGTTCTGCCCGCCGTCATCTTGTTCGCCGGTTTCGGAAATGGGCTGGAGGATAGCGCCTGGAATGCTTGGGTGGCCAACATGGAACAGGCAAACGAGATAATGGGTGTTCTCCACGGCGCCTATGGGTTGGGAGCCACCATTAGTCCCCTGGTTGCCTCGGCCATGGTGACAAAGGGGAACCTGCCCTGGTACACATTCTTCTACGTCATGGTCGGCTTGTCTGGGCTGGAGCTTGTCCTGGGAACAACGGCGTTCTGGGGCGCCACCGGAAAGGAGCACCGGCAGCGAACCAAGTCCACCACGGGCCAGAAGCGGACCACGACGAGACGAGCCCTCCGGGAGCCTGTAACATGGGTGGTGGCCTTCTTCCTTCTGGCCTACGTTGGAGTCGAGGTCAGCTTGGGAGGGTGGATCGTCACCTTTATGCTGCGCGTTCGGCATGCCGAGCCATTCCTGGCCGGCATCAGCGTCACGCTATTCTGGCTGGGTCTTACCATCGGCCGAGTTATCCTTGGCTTTGTTACGGAGCGCGTAGGCGAGAAACTTGCCATCACAGCTTACCTGGTCCTGGCCATGGTTCTCGAGCTCCTGTACTGGCTTGTGCCTGACTTTGCCGCATCCCTCGCCTTTGTCATTTTACTCGGCTTCTTCCTAGGCCCTCTATTCCCCGCCGTCATCGTGGCCACCACGAAACTAATGACCAACGACTTCCACGTTAGCGTCATTGGCTTCGCTGCAGCCTTTGGAGGGGGAGGAGCCGCCTTGCTGCCATTTGCCGTTGGTGCAATCGCCGAGAAGAAGGGAGTCCAAGTTCTACAGCCAATTGTCCTGGCCATTCTTGTCGTCCTCCTAGCCCTGTGGCTTCTCCTTCCCGGCGGCATGCGAAGAGGTGGGCTTGAGAAGGCTCGGGACAATTCCGAGGGGGTTGGATACCAGATGCTCCGGTGCTTCAGGTGGTTAAAAGGAGGACGGAGCGCATGAGGAGTCAACGACAATGGGATTGTAGCGCTGAAAGTTTTGGGACCTGGGAGATTGAAAGCCACTAGACTAGGTAGTGTGTTTGAGTGTATCAAAAAGGCTCAAAGTGGCACCAGGTGAGCCTGAGCTGACCGCGGATTTCCACATGATTCCCCTACGCAGCTAAGATCAGCCAACTGGAACTTGACCATGTGCCGATTTCCCGGCCTAGACAGCTGGGTCCTATTGTGGACGTGCGTGCTGACTGGGAAGCTACTTCATAAAACGTCCTCTTCACCTTCCTCTTGAAGGGGACGATCAGTAGCGGCTTGATGTCAAGGAATGTTGGGAGCAGGTTGGCGGACGCGGGTAGCGGGCAAGCGGGGTTGTAATGGACGGAACGCGTCCTGAGTGGGGCCGACGCGACGACGGTGATCCGGAGGGGTAACGATTGATCCCCATTGCAAGGGCCTAGAAGAATATTAAAGGTGTCTCGTCAATATCGATAGCACCCCGTCGTGTACCCTTTGTTCCTGGTGCTCGTCCAGGAAGCGTCACAGCAGCAACCTGCACCGCATCTTTCGTTAAATGGGCATTGGCCCGTGCGGAACTAGCAGCCGACCGCGGGGCTAGCACCGGCCTTTCAATCCAGGACCAGCATCGACTTTGCGGCCCTCGCTAGCAGTCACGGAACACAATCGCCCTGCCATACCACGTCTGCAAAGTTTCATTCTGATTGTTTGCAAGGGAGGCCACCTGCTCTCGATGCCATGGCTCTAGTGGTAGCATCGTCCTCGGCCAGGACGCCTGCCGGCCCTCGAAAGTGCCTGGAAGACGCCGTCGAGGATTTCCAGAGCATACTAACCGACGATCAGCGCCAAAGACTCGAGGGCATCGGCGCCGTCCGAGACACAGACACGGTCATAACGTTCACTGCTCAGTTGGACTACGACTGTCGATCGAGGAAGGGCCGCAGCATCGCGAGCCGCCTCTATTCCGTCCTTCAGTCTGTCCAAGCATTTGCGACCGTTGTCGACACTTTCGTCTCGTCGCATCCGGAAATCGCTGCGCTGGTCTGG
>Ga0247774_1000258_pt1 | contig 25588 bp, 24 predicted proteins | sample UWRJL001104B6_FD_179933 | JGI IMG/M metagenome (GOLD analysis project Ga0247774, IMG submission 179933) | Plant litter microbial communities from Arlington Agricultural Research Station in Wisconsin, United States - UWRJ-L001-104B-6 | ecosystem: Environmental > Terrestrial > Plant litter >... | reverse complement strand
GCGATTTCGCCCTCGAGGTGACCTTCAACATGGTCCACGGCTCCGACTCCGACGAGTCGGCCGAGCGCGAGATCGGGATCTGGTTCCCCGAGCTCTCCTGACGGGCCCTCCCTGAAGCTGGTCCTCGCATCCGGATCGCCGCAGCGGCGGGAGATCCTGCAGAAGCTGGGCCTCGAGTTCGAGGTCGTCGTCCCCGGGGTCGAGGAGCTCTCGGCGGGCGATCCCGAGCACCTCGTGGTCGAGAACGCGCGCCGCAAGGCAGAGGCCGCAGGAAAGGGAGATCTCGTGATCGCCTGCGACACCGACGTCGTCCTCGACGGCGAGGTCCTTGGGAAGCCGGCAGATGCCACCGAGGCGCGCGAATACCTCGACCGCATGTCTGGGCGCTCCCACACGGTGATAAGCGGCCTGGTCGTACGGGACGAAACGCAGTTGTCCCCGCATACCGGGGACAACTGCGTACGGTCGGGCTTGGAACGGACCACCGTCGTCTTCAAGGACCTCTCCGCGGCGGAGAAGGAGCGCTACGTGCGGTTCGGCGAGTGGGAGGGGCGCTCCGGCGGCTACGCGATCCAGACCCTCGGGTCGAGCCTTGTGGCGCGGCTCGAGGGCAGCGTCTCCAACGTGGTCGGGCTGCCGGTCGGCCTGCTCGCCGAGCTGGCGCCGGAGCTGTTCGAGCGAGCCCAGGCGAGGCTTACAGAACGCTAAGACGGGTTTGCCATCATCGTCCCTGGAAATGGGCATCTTCGGCAAGATCCGCCTCGGGGGCCGCGACATGGCCGTCGATCTCGGTACCGCCAACACGCTCGTCTACGTCCGCGGGCGCGGGATCGTCCTCTCCGAGCCCTCGGTGGTGGCGATCGACTCGCTCAGCGGCCAGGTCCACGCGGTCGGGATCGAAGCGAAGCGGATGCTCGGCCGCACGCCGGGGACGATCACCGCGATCCGCCCGCTCAAGGACGGGGTGATCGCCGACTTCGACGTGACCGAGCAGATGCTCCGCCACTTCATCACCTCGGTCCACTCCAACCGCTTCGCCCACCCCCGCGTCGTCGTCTGCGTTCCCTCCGGGGTGACCGGGGTCGAGAAGCGGGCGGTCGAGGAGGCCTGCCTCTCGGCGGGCGCCCGCCAGGCCTATCTGATCGAGGAGCCGATGGCGGCGGCGATCGGCGCCGGCCTCCCGGTCGCCGAGCCGACCGGCTCGATGATCGTCGACGTCGGCGGCGGCACCACCGAGGTGGCGGTGATCAGCCTCGGGGGGATCGTCGTCTCGCAGTCGATCCGGGTCGGCGGCGACGAGCTCGACGAGGCGATCGTCAGCCACTGCAAGCAGCGCTACAAACTCGCGATTGGCACCCAGACCGCCGAGGAGGTCAAGCTCGAGGCGGGCTCGGCGGCGCCGCTGCCGGCAGAGGTGCGGACGGAGATCCGCGGCCGCGACCTCGTCTCCGGGCTGCCGAAAACGATCGAGCTGACCTCCGAGGAGGTGCGGGGGGCGCTCGAGGAGCCGGTCAGCCACATCGTCGCCGCGGTCAAGGAGACCCTCGACCGCACCCCCCCGGAGCTCGCGGGTGACATCATGGACCGAGGCATCACCCTGGCCGGAGGCGGCGCGCTGCTGCAAGGACTGGAGCAGCGACTGCGCGAAGAGTGCCAGATGCCCTGTCAACTGGCAGAGTCGCCGTTGACGTGCGTGGCGGTCGGCTCGGGCATCTCGCTCGAGGAGGTCGAGACGATCCACCGCGCCGGCAAGAACAACGGAGCGCGCCCCCGCCGCTAGCCAGCTCCCCATGCGAACCACCGAACTTAGGGCCCAAACGTGTATCGAAAGCAAGTACGCCGCCGCCGGGCGGTACTCGCGCTGCTGATAGTCGGTTCCTTCACCCTCCTCACCCTCACCTACGGGCAGGGCTCCGACGGGATGCAGCGCGGCGTCAGCACCATCTTCAGCCCCGTCGTCTCGGTGGCCGACCGCGCCCTGAAGCCGGCGCGCGACCTCGTCAACTGGTTCGACGAGACCTTCGACGCCAAGGGGCGCAACGAGCGCCTGCACTCCGAACTGGAAATAGCCCGCCGCCAGGCGGTCGGGGCGAAGGCGGCGCTGGCCGAAAACGAGCAGCTGCGGAAGCTGCTCGGGCTCGACCACAGCGGCGCGATCCCGGGTGGCTACACCCCGGTGACCGGGCGTGTGATCTCCCGCTCGCCGACCGTCTGGTTCTCCGACGTGACGATCGACGTCGGCTCCGGCGACGGCGTCGAGCCCGACGACCCGGTCGTCAACGGCGACGGCCTCCTCGGCAGGGTCGCCGCGGTCACCGGCGGCACCGCCAGGGTGACCCTGATCGTCGACCACTCCAGCGCCGTCTCGGCGAAGCTGGTCCCCAGCGGCGTCCAGGGAGTGATGAAACCCTCCGTCGGCGACCCCGAGGACCTCATCCTCGACTTCCTCGACAGCGAAAAGCGCGTCGGCAAGGGCCAGTCGGTGGTCACCTCGGGCTGGCGCGGGATCGGGATCGAATCCGCTTACCCGCCGAACCTGCCGATCGGCGAAGTGGTCGAAGCCTCGCTGCTCGAGCAGGAGGCCCAGCAGCAGGTGCACATCCGCCCCTTCGCCGACCTCCGCAACCTCGACCTGGTGCAGGTGCTGACCGGGGGCTCGCGCGGGTGATCCTCACCCCGAACATCCTCGCCCGCCTGGTGGCGATCGTGGTCGGCGGCGTGATCCTGCAGCTGACCTTCTTCTCGCAGGTCGCCCTCTTCCACGTCAGCCCCGACCTGCTGCCGGCCCTGGTCGTCGTCCTCGGGCTGCTCGGCGGCTCCCTGACGGGCGCCGTCTGCGGCTTCTCGGCGGGGCTCCTGCTGGACTGCCTGCTGATCGTCCCGCTCGGCGGCGGCTCGCTCGTCCTGCTCGCCGCCGGCTACCTCGCCGGCCTCTTCCGCGAGCGCTTCGAGATCCACAGCCCGCTGGTGCCGCCGCTGCTCTGCATGGGCCTGACCCTGTTCGCCGAGCTCGGCTTCGGCGCGGTCGAGCTGATGCTGGGGATGGACGCTCCGGTCAGCGGCCTCGTCGTCCGTGACATGCTCCTGAAGAGCATCTTCGCCTTCTTCGGCGGCTGGGCGATCTACGTCGGCGTGCGGCGGGCTCTGCGCCCGGCCCTGGTCGAGGAGCCGGCGGTGCGACGCAATCGCCGGCCGAGCGTGTTGGGAACCTAGGACCATGTACCTGCGCAACGACTCGCGACCACAGGGCAGCCGCCTCTCGCTGCGGGTGGCGGTCGTCGGCGGCGTCGGCGTCGCCCTCTTCGCGGTGCTCTTCTTCCGCCTCTGGAACCTGCAGGTGCTCTCCGGCGACGAGTACCTGGCGGAGGCGCAGAACAACCGCACCCGCGAGTTCAAAGTGATCGCCCCGCGCGGCGACATCCTCGATCGCAACGGCGAAGTCCTGGTCGACAACCGGACCAGCCTGGCGCTGCAGCTGAACACGGCGAAACTGCCCGACGATCCGGCCGAGGAACGGGCCGAGCTGGCGCGGCTTGGGGAGCTCGCGCACATGTCCCTGCGCCAGGTGCGCCGCGCGATCGAGAAAGGGGAGGAAGTTGCCGCCGGCGCCCCGGTGACGCTGCGGCGGGACGTCGGCTTCGACCTGATCGCCTACGTCGAAGAGAACCAGGACGAGTTCCCCGGCGTCGCCGTGCAGCGCGTCTTCGTCCGTCACTACCCCGACGGCACCCGGGCCGCCCACGTCCTCGGCAGCGTCGGCGAGATCAACGAAGACGAGCTGAAGGAACCGGAGTTCAAGGGGCTCGAGCCGGGGGACGAGGTCGGCAAGGCCGGTGTCGAGTACACCTACGACCGCTTCCTCCGCGGCGACCCCGGCCACACCCGGATCCAGGTCAACGCGCTGGGCCAGCCGACGCCGGGCGGCCAGCTGGTCTCGCAGTCGCCGACCCCCGGCGACAACCTGAAGCTGACGATCGACGGCGACGTCCAGGCGGCGGGTGAAGGAGCCCTTTCGGCGCGCGGGCTGCCGGGCGCCTTCATCTCGATGAACGTCGACACCGGGGAGATCCTCGCAATGGGATCGAGCCCGACCTACGACCCGACCGTCTTGGACGAACCGACGCAGGCGCAGGTGAACGAACTGTATAGAGACGAAGTCGCGGCGCCGCTGGTCAACCGGGCGACCGAAGGCGCCTACCCGACGGGCTCGATCTTCAAGATCATCACCGCCCTGGCGGCGCTGGAAAACGGCAAGATCACCCCGGACGAGACGGTCGTCGACGGCGGCGAGATCACGGTCGGCGAACAGACCTTCCAGAACGCCGGAGGGGTGGCGCACGGAGCGGTGGAACTGCGGCGGGCGCTCGAGGTCTCCTCGGACGTCTACTTCTACCTGCTCGGCCTCGACATGTGGGAAACGAACGAGCTGCAGGAATGGGCGCACAAGCTGGGGATCGGGCGGCCGTCGGGCATCGACCTGCCGGAGGAGGGGGAAACCCTCTTGCCGAGCAGGGAGTGGCGCAACCAGCTGTTCAAGGAAGAGCTGACCGAACGCCCCTGGTCGGCCGGCGACAACGTCCAGCTGGCGACCGGCCAGGGCGACCTGCAGACCAACCCGCTGCAGATGGCGATCGCCTACGCCGCGCTCGGCAACGGCGGCAAGATCGTCACCCCGCACGTGGGGATGGAAATCGAGGACGCGGCGGGGCGGGTGCTGAAGGAGTTCGACCCCAGGGTGCGGCGCAAGTTCCGGATCGACCCGGGGTCCCGCACCGCGATCCTCGAAGGCCTCCACGCCGCCGCGCAGGGGGGAGAGGGGACCGCCGCCGGCGTCTTCGGCGGCTTCCCGATCCCTATCGCGGGCAAGACGGGAACCGCCGAACGGCCGGGTCACGCCGACCAGTCGTGGTTCGCGGCGCTCTCTCCGTACCCGAACCCGCGTATCGTCACTATTGCCACTGTCGAGGAAGGCGGCTTCGGCGCCGAATCGGCCGCCCCGGCCGTGCTCCAGATCCTCGAAGCGATCTACGACAAGCGGGCGTCCGAAGTCTCGAGCGCCGGCGGAACCGAATGACGATGTACGCGACCCGAACCAGAAACGCCCGGCCGGAGCCGTTCACGGTCCACGTCGGCATCGCCGAGCGGCTCGGCTTGGCCCACATGGACTGGCCGCTGGCGATCTCCGCGATCGGGTTGATCGCCTTCAGCCTCCTCACCCTCGGCCAGGCGACCCAGAACGACATCCCCGGCGACCCCAATTACTTCCTCGAGCGCCAGGCGATCTACGCCCTGCTCGGCATAGTCGGGATGCTGGTGCTGACGCGGATCGACTACTCGCGCTTCCGCGAGCTGCGGGTCGGCATCTACACCTTCCTCTGCGCCAGCATCTCCCTCGTCTTCGTCTTCGGCTTCGCCGCCCGCGGCTCGCGGCGGGCCTTCGAACTTCCCTTCTTCAGTTTTCAGCCATCGGAGCTCGGCAAGCTCCTGCTCGTGCTTGCGCTTGCCGGGTTCGTGATCGATGGGGCCAGGCGAGGCTCCGAGGTCCAGCGCACCGTGCGCTACCTCTGCCTCGGCCTGGCACCGGCTGCTCTTGTCTTTCTGCAGCCCGACCTCGGCACCTCATTGGTGTTCGCGGTCGCCACCCTCGCCGTCATGTACTTCGGAGGCGTCCCCTGGACGCACTTCGCGGTCATCGGCGGCGCGCTGGCCGTGCTGGTCGCGTTGGTCCTGGTCGTCGCCCCGGCGACCGGGTTCCCGCTCCTCAAGGGGTATCAGGAGGAACGTCTGACGTCCTTCGTGAACTCCGACGAGCATGCGGACGGCGCCGGCTACCAGCAGAACCAATCAGTGATCGCCACCGGCGCCGGGGGATTCACCGGCCGCGGCGATCAAGCCACCCAAACGCGGCTCGACTTCGTTCCTGAGCGGCACACCGACTTCATCTTTGCGGTGATCGGTGAGCGCTATGGGTTCATGGGCGCCGCGTTAGTCCTATCCCTTTACGCCCTGCTCTTCTGGCGGGCGCTGCGGATATCGACGCTTTCGAAGAACGCCTACGGGACCTTGGTGGCGGGCGGCATCGCCGTCTCGCTGCTGTTCCAGACCTTCGTCAACGTGGGGATGAACCTCGGCATCATGCCGATCACGGGCATCCCCTTACCGCTGATGAGCTACGGAGGGTCCTCCGTTCTCGCTACTTTCTTGGCGGTCGGCGTTCTTCAGAGCATCAACGTCCAAGCGCATCTCAGTCAGAAGGGAAGGTTCGCCTGGTGATCTCTGGAAAGGGGTCCGGCATTGCGTACCTACTTGAACTGAGCTGAATTACAAATGAAAAAAACGATTTTGGTCTCCGCCGAGCGCGGCGAGACCCGTGTGGCCGTCCTCGAGGCAAAGCAGAAGGGCGGTAAAAGCCACGTCGCCGAGCTCTACATAGAGCGGCGCGGCCGGCGTTCGATCGTCGGCAACATCTACAAGGGGAAGGTCGACAACGTCCTTCCCGGCATGGAGGCCGCCTTCGTCGACATCGGCCTCGAGCGCAACGGTTTCCTCCACGTCGACGAGATCGTCACCCCCGACGGCAAGCAGGCGCCCAAGCGCGGGCGCGGCAGCGGCCGCCGCATCAACGAGCTGATCAAGCCGGGCCAGGAGATCCTGGTCCAGGTCGTCAAGGACCCGCTGAAGACGAAGGGCGCGCGGCTCTCGATGAACCTCTCGATCGCCGGCCGCTACCTCGTCTACGCGCCGCAGGGAAGCGGCGTCGGGGTCAGCCGCAGGCTCTCCGACAAAGAGCGCGACCGCCTGCGGAAGATGGTCGACCGCACCTACAAAGGGCCGGGCGGGCTGATCGTCCGCACCGCCGCCCACGGCGCCAAAAAAGCCGACTTCGTGCGCGAGATCGGCTACCTGCAGAAGCTGAACGAGGTGCTGGTGCGGCGGGCCGACTCGACCAAGGCGCCCTCGCTCGTCTTCCAGGAGGCAGACCTCTCGGTCCGCGTCCTCCGCGACGTCTTCCTCAACGAGTTCGAGAAGGCGATCATCGATTCGCCGAAGCAGTTCGAGCGGGTGACGAGCTTCTTCCAGCGGACCGCGCCGGAGCTGGTCGGCGGGGTCGAGCTCTACGAGGGCAAGAAACCGCTGTTTGAAAAATGGAAGGTCAACGAGGCGATCGAGTCGACCTTGAACCGCCGCGTCGACCTCCCCTCCGGCGGCTACCTGGTGATCGACTACGCCGAGGCGCTGACCGTGATCGACGTCAACAGCGGCTCCTTCACCGGCCGCGGCAAAGGCGGCCTCGAGGAGACGATCACCAAGGTCAACACCGAGGCGGCCGAGGAGGCGGTGCGGCAGCTGCGGCTGCGCGACATCGGCGGCATCATCGTCGTCGACTTCATCGACATGGCGCGGGCCAGCAACCGGGACAAGGTCCTGAAAACGATGCGCAAAGCGCTCGACGCCGACAAGTCGAAGAGCTACGTGGTCGAGGTCTCGCCGCTGGGCCTGGTCGAGATGACCCGGCAGAACGTCACCGACGGGGTGCGGGAGATCCTCACCGCGCCCTGCCCGACCTGTCACGGCGAGGGGGTCGTCCTCTCGGCCGAGACGGTGGCGCTGGAAGGTCTGGGGAAGATGCGCGACATCGCCGCCGAGAAGGCGGACGAGGCGTTCCTGCTCCGCGTCAACCCGAAAGTGGCGCACGAGCTGACCGACGAGGACAGCGGCCTGGCCGAGCTCGAGGGGGAAACCGGCAAGCGGTTCCACTTCGAGGGTGGCGACGCCCTGTCGATCGAGACCTTCGAGCTGGTCGAGTCCGGCAGCCGGGGGGAGATCGAGGAGCGGGCGCTGCCGTTCAAGGTCGGCGAGGAGGTGCTGGTCAAGATCGACGAGCCCCACATGTACAACGCCGACGACGCCGTCGCCCGGATCGACTCCTACATCGTCAGCGTCACCGGCGGCGGTCGCTACGTCGGCGAGCGCAAGCTGGTGCGGATCGACGAGGTCGAGCGCTCGGCGGCGGTTGCCTCGCTGCTGGGCGGGGAGTCACCGAACGGCTCCGGAGGAGGCGAGGAAAACGGCTCCCAGCTAGACTCCGCCGCTCCTTCGCGCAAACGCAGGGGCCGCCGCGGTGGCCGTGGGCGTTCGCGCGCCAAGCAAGGCAGCAAGGACGAGTGAGCATGTACGCAGTAGTCGAAACCGGTGGCAAGCAGTACAAAGTCGAGGAGGGCACGTCCCTGCTCGTCGATCGCCTCGACGCCAAAGAGGGCGACAAAGTCAGCCTGCGCCCGGTCCTCTTCCGCGGCGACGACGTCGTCGCCGGCGGCAAAGACCTGGAGAAAGTCAAAGTCGAGGCCAAGGTCGCCGAGCACCTGCGCGGCCCGAAGATCAAAGTCTTCAAATACAAGGCGAAGAAGGGCTACCGCCGCCGCGCCGGCCACCGCTCCGAGCTGACCAGGCTCGAAGTGACGAAACTGAAAGGGAAAGGCTAGGCATGGCTCACAAGAAAGGACTTGGTTCCAGCCGCAACGGCCGCGAATCGAACCCGAACATGCTCGGCGTCAAGGTCTTCGCCGGCCAGCGCGTCAGCGGCGGCGAGATCATCGTCCGCCAGCGCGGCACCCGCTTCTGGCCGGGGGATGGCGTCGGCATCGGCCGCGACCACACGATCTTCGCCACCCGGGCAGGGACCGTGGAGTTCAAGCCGGCTCGCAAGGGCCGCACCATTTCGGTTCTGCAGGACTAAGAAAGGAAGCTCAAGTGCATCTCGTCTCTGAGCGCAGAGACCATCGGCATTTCGCCGCGGTCTTTGTGACGCTCACCCTTGCCCTCTTGGCGTTGCTCGCTTTTGCGTCGCGCGCGCAGGCGGCGGAACTCATCTACTGGAACAACTACAGCGAAACGCCGCAATCGATTTCCTTCGCCAACAGCGACGGCAGCGGCGGTGGCGCCCTCAACCTCACCGGGACCACGCTCGACGACCCCGAAGGGATGGCGATCGACACGGTCACCAACCGCCTCTTCGTGGCCAGCAGCAGTGGCGGGCCCGGCGCTAAAGGCGAGATCCTCGCCGTCAACCTCGACGGCAGCGGCGCCAGCGTCTTCACTGCCCCTGGCGCGCTGGTCGACGAACCGTATGGAGTCGTCCTCGACCCGGCGACGCGGATGATCTACTGGGCGAACGACGGGTCAGGCGAAGGCGATGGATCGATCGCCTGGGCGAAACTGGACGGCAGCGCCGGCGGGCTCCTCAACACCGCCGGGGCGACCCTCGTGGAGCCCTACAAGATCGGCCTCGACCCGGTCAACGGTCGCGTCTACTGGGGCAACAACCCTTCCGGAGGGGACATCTCGATCTCCTACGCAAACGTCAACGGAACCGGTGGCGGCAACCTGTCGCTGAGCACGGCCCCCGAAAACGCCTGGGGATTCGCCGTCGATCCGGCGGCCGGTCGCCTCTACTGGACCGAAGGCAACCTCGACAGGTTCGCCTACACGGGGCTACTCGGCGGCAACGTCAGCATCCTCGACACCACCGGCGCGGTCGTCAATTCCTCGTACGGATTTGCGCTCGACCCGACGCTGAACAAGATCTACTGGGTCAACTACGGAAACAACGCAAACCGCACCAACGGAATCGGCTTCGCCAGCCTCAGCGGCGGCAACGGCGGCAACATCACGCCGCCGACGGCGCCGTTCAACGGTCCTCAGGACCTGGTGGTGCTCAAATCGCCGACTGGTACCGGCGCCCCGGCGATCACCCGCAACCCGAAAAACCGGGCGGCGCTGAGCTGTTCGACCGGCAGCTGGGGTGCGGATTACCCGGGCTCGTTCGTCTACCAGGCGCCCCGTACGTTCGCCTACCAGTGGACCAAGAACGGGGCCGCGGTCGCTGGGGCCACGGCGGCCACCTTCACCGCCACCACGCCGGGCTCCTACGCCTGCACGGTGACGGCAGCCAACCAGAGCGGCTCGGCCGCTCAGACCAGCGGCGCGGTGAACGTGAAGGCGTCGAAAGTCAAGCTCAGCACCAAGAAGAAAGCGAAAGCCGACGCCGGCGACCTGGTCACCTTCAAAGTGAAGGCGGTCAACCAGGGCGACATCCAGTCGAAGAAAGCCAAGGTCTGCGTGAAGCTGCCGAAAGCGGCGAAAGCGGATCTGAAAGCGCCGAAGTGCAAGACGCTGGCCAAGCTGAACGGCCAGGCGAAGAAGACGGTCACGCTCAAGATCAAGGTCAAGCCGGCTGCCGACGAAGGCACCGACAAGCTGACCTTCCAGGTCAAGGGCACCGCCGGCAAGGCGGCCAAGTCGAAGATCGTCGTCGGTTAGGTAGGTATGCGAGGGGGAGGGGCCTGGGTGCCCCTCCCCAGACACATCTCGCTATGGCTCGATGTTGAGTGTCTGGCGAGGGGCACCCAGGCCCCTCCCAGGCAGAGCTGCCTTCGCGTTTAAGCTCAGCTGGCTGATGTACGACAAGGCGAAAATCTGGGTCGAGGGCGGCGCTGGTGGCAACGGCTGCATCAGCTTCAGGCGCGAGGCCCACGTTCCTCGGGGTGGGCCCGATGGTGGTGATGGGGGGCATGGCGGGGACGTCGTGCTCGTCTGCGATCCCTCGAAGCGGGATTTGGCGGCGCTGAAGGGGAGCAAGCACTTCCGGGCGCAGCGGGGGCGGCATGGGGAAGGGTCGAACCGGCACGGGGGGCGGGGGGAGGACAGGGAGATCCCGGTGCCGCCGGGGACGCAGGCGACCGCGGTCGACGGCAGCCGGATCGACCTCGTCGCAGGTGGCCAGCGGGCGGTCGTCGCCCGCGGCGGTCGCGGCGGGCACGGGAACAGGCGCTTCACCAACTCGACCCGGCAGGCGCCCCGCTTCGCGGAGAAGGGAAGCTCCGGCGAAGCGGACTGGATCGAGCTGCGGCTGAAGCTGCTGGCCGACGTCGGCCTGGTCGGGCTGCCGAACGCGGGCAAGTCCTCGCTGCTCGGTCGCCTGACGCGGGCGGCGCCGAAGGTCGCCGACTACCCGTTCACGACGCTCTCGCCGGTGCTGGGGACGATCGAAGGCGAGGACCGGCAGGCGGTCGTCGCCGACATCCCGGGCCTGATCGAGGGGGCGGCGGAGGGTGCCGGGCTCGGCCACGAGTTCCTCGCCCACGTCGAGCGCTGCTCGATGCTGGTCCACCTCGTCGAGGTCGCCCCGCTCGACGGCGAGCCGACCGCCAGCTACGAGATGGTGCGCGGCGAGCTCGAGGCGCACGGGGCGGGGCTGGAGCGTTTGCCGGAGATGGTCGTCCTCAGCAAGCGCGACCTCCTGCCGCCCGAGCAGGTGGACGCGGCGGTGGCGGAGTGGGAGCGGCGGCTCGGCGACCGCGTCCTCGGCGTCCTCGCGGTCTCCTCGGCGACCGGCGAGGGACTGGAGGAGCTGCGCCGCCAAGTCCTCGCCGAGCTGCCGGAGGCGGCGCCCACTGCGGCGCCGGACGCTGCGCCGGAGGACGAGTTCGAGGCCGAGCACCGGGTCTACCGCCCCGCCGGCGAGGGCGGCTACTGGGTCGAGCGCGAGGACGACGGGGGCTTCCGCGTCCTCGGCCGCGGGGTCGAGATGCTCTTCGAGCGCCATGACACCAAAAACGAGGAAGCCCTCGCCTACCTCGAGCAGCGGCTGAAGGAGATGGGGGTGCTCGCCGCCCTCGACCGCGCCGGCTTCGAGCCCGGCGACGACGTCCGCATTGGCGAGCACGAGTTCGAGCTGCACGTCTAGGGCCATCTGACCGGCGCATATCGGCGTCCTCGGTCGCTTGCGTGTGCGCCACACGCGGCGCTCCCTGCGTCCTTGATCTGCTTGGTCAGATGGCCCTAGGCCGATTAGCTGAGGCTGGAGAGGCCGGCGGCGACGGCGAAGCCGAGGACGGTGACGAGGCCGGCGGCGCGGCCGGCGTCGTTGCGGGCGTCGGGGATCATCGAGTCGATCAGCATCACCAGCAGGGCGCCGGCGGCGAAGCCGTCGATTGCCGCCCGCGCGTCGCCGCCGACGGCGTCGGCGAGGAGGTAACCGGCGAGGCTCGCCAGCGCGCAGATCGCGGCGACGAGCAGCCAGAGCCGCAGGATCGCCTCCCGCGATCGCCCGGCTCTGCTCATGTCGCTGGCCGATCCCAGCGCCTCGGGCAGGTTGGAGACGAAGATCGCGACCAGCAGCGAGACGCCGACGCCCTCGCCGGCGGCGATGCCGATGCCGAGCACCAGCTGCTCGGGAATGCCGTCGAGGAAGGCGCCGAGGGCCAGCGCGTTGCCGCTGCCCGATCCCGCGGCCCGCCCCTTACGGCCGCGGCCGGTGGCGTGGCGGCGGGCGATCAGGCCGTCGAGCAGGTAATAGGTCAGCGCCCCGACCCCGAGGCCGACCCCGGTGATCCCGGCGCCGCCGATCGCCAACCCCTCCGCCGCCAGCTCGAAACTGACAGCGCTGATCAGCGCCCCGGCACCGAAAGCGAGGACGTAGCCGACCTGCGACATCGACCAGTTGCGGGCGAAGCTGAGCACGGCGCCGATGACCAGGGAACTGGCGGCCACTGCGCCCCAACCGATTGCTTCGCCCATTTCGCCACTGTCCTGGGTGCAGGGCCGACGGTCAAGTGAATCCTGTTGACATATATATGTCAGAAGAATATGTTTTGACATATGAGAACTACCGTGCGGCTCGATGACGAGCTTCTGAAGGCGGCGAAGGTCCGAGCGGCGGAGCAGGGGATCACGCTGACGCAGCTGATCGACGAATCGCTCCGGGAGCGTCTGGCTGCCCGTCCACGACGGATGAGCGTTGAGCCATTCCGGCTGCCGACCTATGGAGAAGGTGGAACTCGGCCCGGGGTGAATCTGGATGACAACCGCGCGCTCAGGGACCTGATGGACGAAGACACGCCGCTTTCGCAGGGTGGATCGGCGCCAGGGGCGTGATCCTCGCCGACATCAACGTCCTCGTCTACGCCCATCGACAGGACCTTCCCCGGCATCAACGGTTCTCCGATTGGCTCAAGGAGGAGGTCGAGTCCGGTCGCGGTTATGCCCTCTGCGACGCCAGCCTCACCGGCTTCCTGCGCCTGGTCACCAACGGGCGGATCTTTGAAAATCCCACGCCCCTGGATGTGGCACTGCAGGTCGTCGAAGAGCTGAGGGGGCAGCCGGGAGCGATCCACCTCAGTCCAGGCCCCAGGCACTGGGCTCTGTTCACCGGCCTCTGCTCGGCTGTCGGGGCGCGGGGCAACGACATCCCCGATGCGCATCTCGCCGCCCTCGCGATCGAGTCCGGGAGCGAGCTTGTAACCGCCGATCGCGGCTTCGGCCGATTTCCCGGTCTGCGATGGTCCTGCCTGTCATGACCGTGGTCGTCAAGCTCGGGTCCTCGATCGTCGCCGCCGACGACGGCGAGCTGCGCGCCGACGTCCTCGACTCCGTCTGCGAGCAGGTGGCGCGGCTGGAGCAGGGGGGAGAGCGGGTGGTGATGGTGACCTCGGGCGCGATCGCCCGCGGGATGCGGCTGATGGGGCTGCCGGCGCGGCCGCGGGCGATGGACGAGCTGCAGGCCGCCTCCGCGGTCGGCCAGGGCGACCTCTTCCGCGCCTACGAGAGCCGGCTCTCCGGCCACGGCACCCGCGCCGCGCAGGTGCTGCTGACGGCGGCGGACATCGCCGCCCGCACCAACTACCTGAATGCGCGGCAGACGCTGCGGCGGCTGATCGAGTGGGGGGTGGTGCCGGTCGTCAACGAGAACGACACCACCGCCACCGACGAGATCACCTTCGGCGACAACGACTTCCTCGCCGCCCAGGTGGCGCTGCTGCTCGACGCCCGCCTGCTGGTCCTGCTCACCAACGTCGACGGCCTGCTCTCGGGCGATCCGCGCACCGAGCCGGCGGCGGAGCTGATCGCCGAGGTGACCGACTTCGCCCGGCTCGAAGCGCTCGAGATCGGCGACCGCACCTCGGTCTTCGGCTCCGGCGGGATGCGGAGCAAGGTGGCGGCGGCGGAGATGGCGAGCGAGGCCGGGATCCCGGCGGTGATCTGCAACGGGACCAAGGGCGGCACCCTGCTCGCCGCCGCGGCGGGAGAGGCCTGCGGCACCCGTTTCGCATCGGGCGAGGGGAAGACCTCCAGCTTCAAGCTCTGGCTCAAGTACGCGAAGCCCGCGCGCGGGCGCCTGGTCGTCGACGCCGGCGCCGCCCGGGTGCTGCGGGAGAGCGGCTCCAGCCTGCTTCCGGTCGGGATCGCCGCGATCGAGGGGACCTTCGAGGCCGGCGACGCGATCGACGTCGCCTCGGACGGCGAGACGATCGGCAAAGGCATCAGCGAGTACTCCTCGCGCGAGCTGCAGCGGGTGATCGGGATGCAGAGCGCCCAGGTCCGCGAGCTGCTGCCCCACGCCGCCGACGAGGTCGTCCACCGCGACCGCTTCGTCCTGCTCTGAGCCGCGAGTCCGCGCCAGTGTCCGCATATCGGACTCTCTCGCGGACTCGCGGGTGGGCCCCAGCTACCCTTTGCCGATGGCCGTGACCGAGACCACCGTCGCCGAGAGCTGCGCTGCCGCCAAGCGCGCCGCCCGCAGGCTGGCGACCGCTTCGACCGAGGCGAAGAACGCCGCCCTGGAGGCGACGGCGCGCCTGCTCGAAGAGCGGGCGGAGGAGATCCTCGAGGCCAACGCCGGCGATCTCGCCGACGAGCGCGCCGCCGGCCTCACCGACGCCCTGCGTGACCGCCTGCGGCTGACGCCCGAGCGGGTCGCGGCGATGGCGGAGGGGGTGCGGGCGCTCGCCGCGCTCGACGACCCGGTCGGCGAGGAGCTGGAACGGAAAACGCTCGACAGCGGCCTCGACCTGCGCAAGGTGCGGGTGCCGCTGGGGGTCGTCGCCGTCGTCTACGAGGCGCGGCCGAACGTGACGATCGACTGCGCGGCGCTGACGATCAAGAGCGGCAACGCGATCGTCCTCCGTGGCTCCAGCTACGCCGAGCGCTCCAACGCCGCCCTCGCCGCGGTCGTCCGCGAGGCGCTGGCCGAGGCGGGGCTGCCGGAGGACGCGGTGCTCTCGCTGGGCGGCGGCGGCCACGAGGAGCTGGCCGAGCTGGCGACCCAGGAGGGCCTGGTCGACCTGCTGATCCCGCGCGGCGGCGAAGGGCTGAAGGCGGCGATCAAGGCGGTGGCGACGGTGCCGGTGATGTACGCGGCGGCGGGCAACTGCCACGTCTACGTCCACGCCGACGCCGACCCGGAGATGGCGCGGCGGATCGCGGTCAACGCCAAGGTCCAGCGGCCGGGCGTCTGCAACGCGGCGGAGACGCTGCTGATCGACGCGGCGATCGCCGATCGCTTCGCTCCCGCCGTGCTGGGCGATCTCGCCGCCGAGGGGGTCGAGCTGGTCGGCGACGAGCGCGCTCGCGCCGCCGCCGGGGACGTGGAGGTCGGACCCGCCACCGAAGCGGACTGGGACAGCGAGTACCTGGGGCTGAAGATGGCGGTTGCCGTCGTCGATTCGGTCGAGGACGCGATCGAGCACGTCAACCGCCACGGCACCGGCCACTCGGAGGCGATCGTCACCTCCTCCGATGAGGCGGCGGAGGCTTTCGCGACCGGCGTCGACGCCGCCGCCGTCTACGTCAACGCCTCGACCCGCTTCACCGACGGCTTCGAGTACGGGATGGGGGCCGAGATCGGCAACTCGACCCAGAAGCTGCACGCCCGCGGGCCGATCGGGATGCGCGAGCTGACCACCTTCAAGTACGTGGCGCGCGGCGACGGCCAGGTACGTGAGTAGCGCGAACAAGGCGGCGATCGGCGTGCTGGGGTCGGCCTTCAACCCGCCGCACCTCGGTCACCTGGCGCTGGCCCAGGAGGCGCTCTGGCAGCTCGGCCTCGAGGAGGTGGTCCTGGTCCCGACCGGCCAGGCGCCGCACAAGCGGATCGCCGACGACCCCGGCCGCGAGGCGCGGATGGAGATGACCCGCCTTGCCGCGGCCGACGACTCGCGCTTCTCGGTCTCCGCCCTGGAGGTCGAGCGCGAGGGACCGTCCTACACGTATGAGACCTTGGAGGCACTTGCAGAGGAACGGGCCGACAGGGAGCTGGTGTTCGTGATGGGGGCGGACGCTGCGGTCGGGCTGGAGAGCTGGCGCGAGCCCGCGCGGGTGGTCGAGCTGGCGAGTCTCGCGGTGGCGCGCCGCGAAGGGGTCTCCGACGCCGAGGTGGCGACGGTGATGCGCAGCCTCGGTTGCGAGGGCCGGGCGACGATGCTGGAGATGCCGCAGTTCGGCGTCTCCTCCTCGGCGGTGCGCGAGCGGGCCAAGCAGGGACGGCCGCTGCGCTACCTCGTCCCCGATTCCGTGGCGGACCTGATCGAAGCGAGGGGGATCTACCGGTGAGCCAGGCGCAGTCCGAGCAGCTGGCGCGGCACCTGGCCGCGATCGCCGACTCGAAAAAGGCCGAGGACGTGGTCGTCCTCGACATGAGGGAGCTGGTCGCCTATACCGACTTCCTCGCGATCTGCACCGCCCGCAGCGACCGCCAGGCACGGGCGATCGTCGACGAGGTGCGGCTGCGGGTGAAGCGGGAGGCCGGGCTGCTGCCGGGCGGGGTGGACGGCGGCGGCGACGCCGGCTGGACGATCCTCGACTACCTCGACTGCGTCCTGCACGTCTTCACGCCGGAGGCGCGGGAGCGGTACGGGCTGGAGGATCTGTGGCGGGACGCACCGCGCCTGGAGCTCGACTTCGACGCCCCGGAGACGTCCGAAGCCGCCAGCGCATAAATACGTCCGAGCGCCTATTTACGGTGCCGGTCCATGAATGGGTTCAAGCGGGCGCTGCTCGGCTACCGGCGCACGGAAGTGCAGGACGCGATCTCCTCCCGCGACACCCGCATCTACGAGCTCGAGCTGAACGCCGCCACCCAGCGCGGAGCGCTCGCCGAGCTGGAGGCGGAGTCGGCCTCGCTCTCCGGGATGGTGCTGGAGCGCGAGCGGGAGATCCGGGTCCTCGGCCAGCGCCTGCGCGAGGCCAACGCGACCCACGACCGCAGCATCGCCTCGCTGGAGGCGATCACCGCTCGGCTCGAGGAGCTGGAGGCCCAGGCCCGCGGCCAGGCGACCCGGATCCGGATGAAAGCCCTGCGCGAGGCGGTCGAGGTGAGCAAGAAGGTGAAGGCGCTGACCGACCTCGAAACCGAAACGGAGCCCGAGCCTCAGGAGCCGGAGGCCGACGGCCTCTACGCAGGGCGCGTCAAGCTTGAGATCGGGCCGCTGGGCGACTTCTCGCAGCTGGTCGGGTTCGAGGACACGGTCGGCCAGCTCGGCGCTTCGGAGATCTCGGTCGAGCGCTTCTCCGAGGGGCGGGCGACCCTCTCGATGAACCTCGACCAGCCAGTGGACCTCCTCCGCGAGCTGGAAGAGCTCTCGACCCTCGACTTCAAAGTTCGCCATACCGCTCCGGACAACCTGATCCTCGACGTCGACGAGGAGCAGGGCCCAGAGCAGCGCGCCGCTTAGCAGCTAAAATGCGCCCATGCATGGGGCTGTAGCTCAGCTGGAAGAGCGCATCGCTGGCAGCGATGAGGTCAGGGGTTCGAGCCCCCTCAGCTCCACTGTCTTCCCACCATCTTGCCGGCGTCAGCTGCGGTCGCAGCAGGCCCCGTCGCCGCAGCTCTAGCCGGCCCCACAGCCCAACTCGTTTCGCCCCGCGATGGGGTCGATTTGCCCTGTTTGCGCTGCTTTGCGGGCGAACTCAGGCAGAGGTTGAGCTTACCTCTATGGACCTGGGGGCGGAAAGGCAATTCCCTCCCCTAGATGCCGCGGCGCGACGACCCACAGATCGGTCTCGGGAAGGCGATCCGGACCCTCCGGCAGGAGAGTCACCTGAGCCAGGAGGCGCTCGGCCACCGCGCCGAAATCCACCCGACCTGGATCTCCCACATCGAGTCGGGACGGATCAACCCGACCTGGGGCAACGTCCGCCGCATCGCCAGGGGCCTCGAGGTCCCGCTCTCACAGCTCGCCGATCTGGCCGAGGACCTCGAGAGGAAATTCGCCGAGGCCTGAGTCAGCGCAGGCCGGCTTCGCGGAAGGCCGCCCGCAGGCGCCCCACCTGCTTCGCCAGCCGCGGGGCGACCGCGGCGCTGATGCGGAGCTTCCCCTTCCGGCGGGCGGCGCTGGCGACCAGTACCGCCTTGCCGTTCGCGTCGAAGACGACCGCGACGCGGCTGCCCTTCCCGCGGGTTGAGCACCAGCGGAAGGAGCGGTTCACCCGGCGTTGGGGCTGTCCGGCGGCGAGCAGGATCTCCTTCGCGCTGCGGCCCAGCCGCAGCGGCCCGAAGCCGGAGCGGGGGAGTCGCTTCGGCGGCGTCAGGCAGGCCGGCGCCGGCACGCCCACCGCCCGCTCCCACGTCTCCAGGTAGGCCTCGGCGCCGCTCATCAGGTCGTCGGCGATCGGCTCGCCGGCGAGCAGGCGCAGCTGCTCCATCCAGTCCGGGTAGAGCCCGTAGTGGGCGACGCCGTCGACGTTGACGTCGTAGACGCGTTTGCCGGAGACCTGGCGGTCGAAGCTGATCCGCCCGTCCAGGGACCTGAACGGGTAGGAGACCGCGTTCGGCTTGCCGGCGCCCCGCGCCGGCGGCTGGGAGTGGAAGCCGTTGGCGTCGGCGCCGAACCCGATCCCGAAGCGGAAGCGCGGGTCGGCGACCGCGCGCAGCTGCCGCCATTCCTCGATGAAGCTCTCGGGGCTGGTCGTGATCGGCTCGATGAAGCCGCCGAGCCCGTAGACGCGCGAGCGCAGGTGCGGGTCCATCCAGGAGTGCGAGGAGAGCACCCCCGAGTAGCCGCGGGCCTCGGCCAGCTCCAGCGCCCGCGAGGCCGACTTCAGGCTCATGTGGTCGACCTCGACCATCAGACCGCGGTCGATCATCTGTTCAACCGTGAATTCGCCCAGCGGCGTCAGGCCGAGCGCGTTGCAGTGCGGCGGCGGCGGGTAGACCGGCAGCACCCCTTTCGGCAGGAAGGCGAAGAGGCCGGCGTCGATCACGTCGACGTGGGTGTCCTGGGGGTTGTCTTCGCCGCCGTCCTGGCAGGTTTCGATCTCCCAGATGTGCCCGGTCTGCTTGAAGTTGGCGGCGTTGATCGCGGCGCCGAAGGTGCCGCCGTCGAAGCGGACGCCGCCGAGCGCGTTGTCGAACTTATGGATCGGGAAGAAGGAGGCGACCCCCATCCGTTCGATTTCGTCGAGCCCGGCGACGATCTGCTCGCGGGTGCAGCGGGGCGACTGCTCGGAGCCGCCGCAGCCGAAGATCTCCGAGGTCTCGATCCCCAGCACCACCGCCAGCTTGCCTTCGTTGACGACGCGGCGCGCCTCGAAGGGGTCGCGGACGATTCGGAACCAGCCCTGGCCGGGGCCGCCCGACTGCGCGTCGATGTAGGCCTCGAGTTCGTGGATGCGCCGGTACTGGAGGCGGACGCTGTCCATGTCGTCGCAGCTGTTGTGCTTGAGCGGGTAGACCTGGCAGAGGGCGACGTTCTCGACCAGGTCGTTGACCATGATCCGCACGCCGCCGAGGTAGGCGCGCTCGATCCAGCGGTAGTAGGTCTGCTCGTGGGTCTGCGAGGCGGGGGCGGGCCAGTCCTCGAAGGTCGGCCAGCCGACCGGGTCGTGTTTGCGCAGCGGGTCCCCGTACAGCGCGTTCTCGAGCACGGCGGCGGTCCCGTCGGGGTAGTGGTCGGGGCAGTCGACCAGCGCCGCCGCCGGGCCCTGCGGGTTCCACGGTTCGCCGCAGTGGGCGTCGCCGCCGAGGAACTCGTAGGCGGTGACGTGGTTGTGGCCGTCGATCGTGCCCTCGACTTCGGCATAGGGGGAGGCGCCGCGCCAGGGGGTGCCGCCGGCGTCGAGCCCGATCTCGGGGGTCTCGGCGACGGCGCCGGCCGGGGCCAAGGCCGCCAGCACCAGCGCCACACCGGCCAGCCATCGTCTCCCCAGTTGCCGCATGGGCTTCTTCTACCAAAAATCGATGAGGCCAAACCACCCCGCTCAAACGGCCGCCTCGATCTGCCGATGCTGCAAGCGATGAGCACGGCGAATCAGCACGTGTTCTCGCACGGCATGCGGGACACGCGCGCGACCCTGGACGCCTGGAGCCAGCACCCCTGGCGGGTGCTGCGCGGCTGGATCGCCCTCAGCGTGGCGGTGGCGCTGACGCTGCTGACCGCGACCTGGGTGGTCGCCGGCCTGCTGACCCCCGACCTGACGCCGATCCACCTGGCCGGGCTCACCCACCCCGCCGAGCCGGACGACATGCTGCCGATCCTCTACCGCAACTCGCTGGTCCTGGCGCTGCACGCCACCGCCTGTATCGCCGGCTTCATCGCCGGCGCCTCGATGCCGATCGCCGCCGCGCAGCGGACCGGATTCAGCCGCTGGGTCCACGTCAAGGCCGGCGAGTTCGCGATCCTCTTCGTTGCCGCCGTCACCCTCTTCTCGCTCTCGACCCAGGCGCTCTACCTCGGCTTTCAGGGCTCGACGCTCGCCTATCAGCTGCAGATCTCCCGCTTCGAGCTGATCCTCAGCGTGCTCCCGCACGCGCTGCCGGAGCTGACCGCGCTCTTCCTCCCGCTCGCCGCCTGGCTGATCGCCAGCCGCCGCGGCGAGTGGAACCAGCTGCTGGCCGCGACCCTGATCACGGTGATGCTGGCGATCCCGGTCCTCGTCCTCGCCGCGGCGATCGAGGTCTACGTCTGGCCTCAGGTCCTCGAACAGCTCTCGCCGGGCCTTCGCATCCTCCCCTTCTAGGAGCGCCGCGCCGCCACGCCCGGCCCTCGTAAGATCGCCGCTCATGGCGGGTTACGAGCCGAACGAGATCGAGCGCAGGTGGCAGGGGGTCTGGGCCGAGGAGAAGACCTGGGAGGTCGCCAACCCCGGCCAGCCCGGCTTCGACGCGAGCAAGCCGAAGGCCTACGTGCTGGAGATGCTGCCCTATCCCTCCGGCGAGCCCCACGTCGGCCACCTCAAGTGCTACGCGGTCGGCGACGCGATCGCCCACTTCCGCCGCCGTCACGGTTTCGAGGTGATCCACCCGATGGGCTACGACTCCTTCGGCCTGCCGGCGGAGAACAACGCGATCAAAACCGGCGAGCCGCCGCGGGTCGCGACCGAGCGCTCGATCGACTCCTTCCGCCGCCAGTTCCGCGAGTGGGGGATCTCGATCGACTGGTCGCGCGAACTCGCGACCCACACGCCGGAGTACTACCGCTGGACGCAGTGGATCTTCCTGCAGCTGTTCGAGCGCGGGCTCGCCTACCGCACCGAGGCGCCCGTCCAGTGGTGCCCGAAAGACGCGACGGTGCTGGCCAACGAGCAGGTCGTCGACGGCCGCTGCGAGCGCTGCGGCACCGAGGTGATCCAGCGCAACCTCGAGCAGTGGTTCTTCCGCATCACCGATTACGCCGACCGCCTGCTCTCCGACTTCGAGCTGCTCGAGTCCTGGCCCGAGCACGTGATCACGATGCAGCGCAACTGGATCGGCCGCTCCGAGGGGGCCGAGGTCGTCTTCCGCTGCGAGGAGGTCGAGCTCGACTTCCCGGTCTTCACCACCCGCCCCGACACCCTCTTCGGCGCCACCTTCTTCGTCCTGGCGCCCGAGCACCCGGAGCTGGAGCGGCTGGTCGCCGGCACTCCGGCCGAGGCGGAGGTGCGCGAGTACGTCAACCGGGTCGGCCGCGAGTCGGCCGAGGAGCGGGGGGCGGAGGACCGCGAGAAGACCGGGGTGCCGCTCGGGCGCTCGGTCGTCAACCCGGTCAACGGCGAGCGGATCCCGATGTTCGTCGCCGACTACGTGCTGATGGAGTACGGGACCGGGGCGATCATGGCGGTGCCCGGGCACGACAGCCGCGACTACGAATTCGCGCAGAAGTTCGGCCTGCCGGTGGTGCGGGTGATCGAGGGCAGCGATCCCGAGGAGGCGCGCGACGACGGGGGCCTGCCGTACTCGGGCGACGGGGCGATGACGGGCTCCGGTCGCTTCGACGGCAAGAACAACCGCGAGGCCTACGAGGAGATCGTCTCCTGGCTCGAGGCCGAGGGACGCGGCAGGCCCGCCGTCAACTACCGCCTGCGCGACTGGCTGGTCTCGCGCCAGCGCTACTGGGGGGCGCCGATCCCGGTCGTCTACTGCGACGAGTGCGGGATCGTGCCGGTGCCCGAGGAGCAGCTGCCGGTCGAGCTGCCGGAGATCGAGGACTACGCGCCGCAGGGGAAGAGCCCGCTGGCCGCGGCCGAGGACTGGGTCGCGACCGAGTGCCCGCGCTGCGGCGCCGCAGCGCGCCGCGAGACCGACACGATGGACACCTTCGTCGACTCCTCCTGGTACTTCCTCCGCTACCTCGACGCGCACAACGACGGGGCCGCCTGGGACCGCGCCGCCGCCGACCACTGGATGGCGGTCGACCAGTACATCGGCGGCGTCGAGCACGCGATCCTGCACCTGATGTACGCGCGCTTCTTCACCAAGGCGCTTTCTGATCTTGGCCAGCTCGGCGTCCAGGAGCCCTTCGCCAACCTCTTCACCCAGGGGATGATCACCCGCGACGGGGCGAAGATGTCGAAGTCGAAGGGCAACACGGTCAGCCCCGGCGACTACGTCGAGCGCTACGGCGCCGACACCGCCCGCACCTACGTCTGCTTCATGGGCCCGCCGGAGCGCGGCGGCGACTGGACCGACGAGGGGGTCGAGGGCGTCAACCGCTTCCTCTCCCGGCTCTGGCGTCTCTGCGAGGAGGTCGAGACCCGGACCGAGTCCGGGGAGCCGAGCGCGGAGGCCGGGGACCCGGCGCGCGAGCTGCTCGCCAAGGCCCACTGGGCGATCGACAAGGTCACCCGGGACTTCCAGCGCGGCTTCCAGTTCAACACCGCGATCTCGGCGGTGATGGAGCTGGTCAACGACGCCTACCGGTTGAAGGACGGGCTCTACGGCAGTCCGGAGGGGGGAGCGGCACTCCGCTTCGCCACCGCCACCGCCGCCTCGCTGGTCTTCCCCTTCGCGCCCCACCTCGGCAGCGAGGTCTACGAGCGCCTGGCCGGCGCGAGGGTCTGGGAGCAGCCCTGGCCGCAGGCCGATCCCGACCTGCTGGTCAGCGACACGGTCACCCTGGTGGTCCAGGTCAACGGCAAGCTGCGCGACCGGATCGAGGCCCCGGCCGAGGCGCCGAAGGAGGAGCTGCTGCGGCTGGCCCGCGAGAGCGAGAAGGTCGCCCGCCATCTCGACGGCTCGGAAATAGTCAAAGAAATTGTCGTTCCGGGCAAGTTGGTCAACCTGGTGGTGCGATAGGGACCTTCGCGGTCCCGTTCGCTTCTGCTAGAAAGCCGCGGAATGCTGGTCAGGCGTTTTCAAGACGCGGCGGTGGAGGAGTGGCATCGCCTCAACGCCCACGTCCTCATGGACGCGGGCGAAATGGGGTCGCGCAACCTCTCGGTGACCTGGGTGACGGTGCCCGCCGGCACCAACCAGACGCTGCACTCCTCCGGCGAGGCCGAGCAGGCCTACGTCGTCGTCCGCGGCCGCGGCACGATGTCGGTCGCCGGCGACACCCAGGAGGTCGGCGAGGGCGACCTGATCCTGGTCCCGCCCGCCACCGAGCACTCGATCGGCAACTCCGGCGAGGTTGAGCTCGCCTGCGTCTCGATCCAGTCGCCGCCGGTCTCGGCCGCCGAGCTGTACAGCGATCAGCTGGCCGAGGTGGCCGGCTACGACGACGACGACGATTACTAGCCGCCGCAGTCTCGTCTGAGACTTTTTTGATTCTGCGCGCCACGCGTGCGCCGCGGCGGCTCAGCATCTCCTCCGATGCCGGAGTTGAGCCGAAGCCAGCTTCTCGTCTACGCGGCGGTGGCCGCGGCGTTGCTCCTGGTCGGGGCGCGGGCGATCCGCGGCGAGGGGAGCGCCGAGCCCTCGTTTGCGATCGGGGCGGAGGCGGCGCCGGGCGGGGGGAGCTTCGCGATCGGCGGCCAGGGCGGCGATCTCGTCGTCGACGTGACCGGGGCGGTGCGCCGCCCCGGCGTCTACCGGATGCCGGCGGGCAGCCGGGTCGACGACGCCGTCGCACGGGCCGGCGGGGCGGCGCCGCGGGCGCAGCTGGAAGCGATCAACCTGGCGGCGCGCCTCGCCGACGGCCAGCAGGTCGTCGTTCCCGAGCGCGCGCCCGGCGGCGGCTCGGCCGCGGTCGGGGTGGGATCTGAAGAAGGCCCGATCAGCCTCGGCACCGCCACGGTCGAGCAGCTGGAACAGATCGAGGGGATCGGCCCGGTGACCGCGGGCGCGATCGTCGAGTTCCGCGACGAACACGGCGGCCTCTCCTCGGTCGATCAGCTCGACCAGGTCTCGGGGGTCGGCCCGGCGACGATGGACTCGCTGCGGGAGCGGCTGCAGCCGTAGCTCGATCGTGGCTTCGTCGCGCCCGCCGCTTCCACTCCTGATCGGGATCGCGCTCCTCGCCGCGGTGGCGCTGGCCAAGAGCGACGAGATCCACGCGCGGGCGGCTGCCGGCCTCGGCGAGGGGATGCCGGCGCGGGAGGCGGCGCTGGCGCGCGGCTTCGTCCTCGGCGATGACGAGGAGGTCGACGCGGCGACGGAGGAGGACTTCCGCCGCTCGGGCCTCAGCCACCTCTTGGCGGTCTCCGGCCAGAACGTCACCCTGCTGGCGCTGCTGGCGATGCCGCTCCTGGGCGCGCTGGGGATCCCGTTGCGGGAGCGGCTGCTCTGGGTGCTGGCGCTGATCGTCGTCTACGTGCCGGTCGCCGGCGCCGGTCCCTCGATCCAGCGGGCCGGGGTGATGGGCGCGCTCGGCGTCCTCGCGACCCTGGGCGGCCGCCGCGGCTCGCGCCTCTACGCGCTGGCGCTGGCGGCGGGGGTGACGCTGGCGATCGACCCCGGGATCGCCGCCGACGTCGGCTGGCAGCTGAGCTTCGCCGCGGTGCTGGGGATCCTGCTCCTGGCCGCGCCGCTGCGGCGCGGGATCACGGTCAGGCTGGGTACGGGGCGGTGGCGGCGGGCGCTGGCCGAGGGCCTGGCGGTGACGGTCGCCGCGACCCTGGCGACGGCGCCGCTGATCGCCTTCCACTTCGAAACCCTCTCGACGACGACGCTGGTGGCCAACGTCCTGGCGATGCCGGCGGTGGCGCCGGCGATGTGGCTGGGGATGTGCAGCGCCGGGCTGGCGCAGCTCCCCGGGGTGCCGCTCGAGCCGCTGAACGGCCTCAACTCGCTCCTGCTCGCCTACGTCGCCGAGGTCGCCAGCCGCTGCGCGGCGCCGGATTGGGCCGAGCTGCCCGTCCACCTCGGGGGCGGCGGGCTGGTCGCTTCCTACCTCGGGCTGGGGACCGCGATCCTGCTCTGGCGGAAGTGGCCGGCGCAGGCCACCGCGCTTGCGGCCGTCGTCCTGGCGCTGCTGCTGCCTCTGCCGGGCGGGGGAGGGGCGGTGGGGGGACCGCCGCCGGGGCTGCGGGTCTCGGTGCTCGACGTCGGCCAGGGCGACGCGATCCTGCTGCAGCCCGCCGGGGCGCCGGCGGTGCTCGTCGATGGCGGCCCGCCGGG
>Ga0247774_1000257_pt1 | contig 25650 bp, 23 predicted proteins | sample UWRJL001104B6_FD_179933 | JGI IMG/M metagenome (GOLD analysis project Ga0247774, IMG submission 179933) | Plant litter microbial communities from Arlington Agricultural Research Station in Wisconsin, United States - UWRJ-L001-104B-6 | ecosystem: Environmental > Terrestrial > Plant litter >... | reverse complement strand
CCACCCGCAGGTCATGTCACCTCTCGCCAAGTACCACCGCCGCACACCTGGGCTCTGTGAGCGTGGCGAGGTCTTCGTGGCCACCAAGGAGATCTGCAATTTCTATACTGAATTGAACGATCCGTTCGACCAGCGGCTTCGATTCGAGGAGCAGGCTCGCCAGAAGGCACAGGGCGATGACGAAGCCACTCTTATCGATGAAAACTTTTGTCAATCTCTTGAGCATTGTTTGCCGCCGACTGGGTGAGTTTACCCCCCCCCGGCCTTTTCCCGCTGCCTTTTCACGCATTTTTGTCATTCTAACCTCCTTCACTCTCTTTACTGACTGACCTGTAGGGGCTGGGGACTCGGCATTGATCGACTCGTCATGTTCCTCACGAACAACTATTCCATTCGTGAGGTTATTGCTTTCCCCTTCATGAAGGAGGATACGAGCAAGACTGAGAAGCTGGCTGCCGAGGTTGTAGGCGTGGACCCTTTGCCAACCGAGAACATTACCGGAAAGTAGAAAATGAGAGCATGAATGCAGCCTAAACGCCGATGGCCATCTATTCGTTGGTATGATTATGATACTGGGCCGTTCATGGGAGATGAACATGGATTGGAACTTCTAAACGTGTAATGTACAGGACAATCATCACCTAGTTATCACGATGCTCATTACACATTTTACATAGCCTTTGAAATGTTGCTTGCCCTGACTGCCGCCGCCTGAGCCTGCTGACCTGCTGAGATCTGAACCTGCGGCATCGCCCGCAAGTGCGCGAGCATCCTCGCCGACGGTGCCCTCGCGCGATGGGCAAGAAGCAGGGCACCCGTCAAGACTGCCAAGCTGCCTGCCTGGTGCAGGGCGCCAAGCCAGGTGGGCACCATGTAGATGAGGGTTGAGATGCCTAGCGTCACCTGCATCAGCGTCAGGTGCACCATGCCCGTCGCCCCCTTGCGAAGTGACGACGGCAGTGCCACTTTCCTAGCGCCCGAGCGCGCATACGCAAAGACGGTGAGCACGGCGCAGAGGGCGGTGGTGGCGAGGATGCGGTGCTGGAGCTGGACCGTGGAGGGGTTCTCAAGCATGTTGCGCCACCACAGGTCGGAGCGGTCTTCGCGGCGGCTGTAGAACTCGCTCCATAGTTCCGAGCTAGGCGGCGCAAGCCCGACGCCCATCTTGGGGAACTCGTTGTAGATGAGTCCCGCGTCGAGCCCGGCCACCAGGGCACCCGACATGGCGGTCGCGAAGACGAGCGCCGTGAGAAGAGTGGCCACGAGGCGGAAGCGGCGAAGGACAGGCGAGTTTAGGCCCTGCGCGGCGGCGAGAGCAGCGGCGGGATCCTTCAGTGCACCCCGGTTGCGCAGGACCTTCAGGCCAGACATGAACATCCATCCGTAGGCGACAAAGGCGGTGGCCAGGTGAGCCGTGAGGCGGTACTGGCTGACGCGCGGGTGGCTCCCCGGTGCGAACAGGTCATCCTTGAGGCCGCTCTTCACCATCCACCAGCCCACGACGCCCTGGAAGCCGATAAGCAGCGAGATGCCCGCGAGGTTCCAGGCCATCGGCGCCGATACGCGGCGGCGGGCCGCGAAGTAGACGGCCGGCAGGACGAAGGAGACGCCGATGAAGCGACCCCAGACGCGGTGGGCCCATTCCATAAAGTATATCTTCTTGAACTCGTCGAGCGTCATGTGCGGGTTCAGGAGCGCGAACTCGGGGGATGCACGGTATTTTGCGAACTCAGACTCCCAGGCCTCCGGGGTCGTCGGCGGTAGCGTGCCGGTTATGGGCTTCCATTCGGTGATGCTCAGTCTGCGAAGGTCCACCCCATTGTTAGCGTTCATGGTTGCTCCTCTGACATTGTAGGGACATAGAGGCACTTGAAAGCCTGGGAATGGAAGTAGGAGGTGATGGGGACCTTACCCGGACTCGGTGAGCCGAGTTAGGCCGCCGAAGACGACGATGCCAAAGACGCTGGCAGCTGACCCGAGGAGCCATATTGCGACTGCCCTACTCTCTGTGAATTTCGGCCGGCCGTTTCTAGCTCCAGATCCGGCGGATCCGGCATTTGCACCACCCGTACTGACCCTCGCTTGGTCAACGATGGTTTGCGCGGTACTTGCCGAAGAATTGGCTTCTCTAACAGCTCTTGTGTTCCTAAAGTATCGAGCTGTCTGAGGCGCTGCCGAAGCTTGCGTATTCGTTATAGCTTGGAGGACACGCGAGTGTGTTCGGAAGCTTGGTTTGTTGAGGCATTGGCGACAGAGAAGGCTGGGAATCTCAATTCGAAGGGCTAGCCTTCGCGGTATCGGGACAAAGGACGCCATTGCTGCAATGCCTCATAATGGACCAGCAGAAGATGTTTTGGTTGCTGGAAGTTGTCTTTGATTTAGTCGTGTGATTTCTCGATGCTTCTGACGCGCCATTCTAGGAGAGCTCCGGTCACAGCTGTCTCCAGCTGAGGACAGCAGCCGAATGACGCAGTATCGACCCCACCTTTAAAAATTTGACGACCTTTTTCACCCCACATCACGGTACGGAAGAAAAAGATTGAAGATCGCAACATTCGAGAAATCACCACTCGAAGCACGCCAAACTCGGCTTCCGGAGTTGTCATTATGGGAGGACGGCAAGCGCACGGTCGCGCGCCGGCTGCAAGGTCTCTTGGAAGCCGTGCCCGTAAGCAAAAAGGGAAGCGCGAAAATGCTACCGCGACGACTAAGGCCGGCGGCCACCTAGCCAAAGCCCTCGATGCCTACCGGATTGCTGCGAAATTGCACGCCGAGACTAAGAAGAAAACGGCCCGGGACCGAATCATCGACGTCGACGATGCCCCCAAGGGTAGAAAACATACGAGGGATGAGTTAGCCGGCGACGAGGAAGACTTGCGTATCGGGAAGGTGAGAAAAAAGTCGCGGGGTAGCCAGCCAGTGGAGGATCACGAGTCGGACGTGGAATACGGAAGTGATGATGAGGGAAATAAGTGGCGCCTTGGAGGTCCGGTAGATGATGCCGAAGACTCTGAGATTGAAAGCGATGATGCCTTCGGGGAGAGCGACGAGGAGAAATTCAAGGATTTCACCTTTGGAGGAAGCAAATCCAAAGGAAAGGTGTGTGATAGTAGCTGGGGCTGCTCGCTAGATAATATTTCCTTTTCTAACTACTTTTAGGATGAATCCGAATCCGAACCCGAGTCCTTGGGAGAGGATGCGATTGATCTGGCAACCGCATTAGACCGAGCCATGGAAGAATCCAGCGAATCTGGAGATGGCTCTGGTTCCGAGGAAGATGATGTGTCCGAAGACGACAGTGATACGGATCCAGACGAGGGCGGATCTGGGCTGGAGAAGCTTATGACACAGTATAGTGCCAGGGAAACCGAACCTGGATCCAGAAAATCGAAGAAGCCAGACTTTACCATCATTGACGAAGTTGACGAGCCTGCGGCTGAAAGGACCAAGGCCAAAATCTCGTTGAGCGATCTGGGCCTCTCTGACCTGAAGGATCTCAACATGAGGAAGTCTGTCAAGCTCATGGCAAAAGAGGAAAAGGAAAGTAGGCCCGGCGAAACGAAGAAAGTGCTGAAGCCTCTTCCGAAACTCCACCAAGACCGCATCGACCGACAGGCTGCCTTCGACACCACGGTCAAAACCCTTAGCCGCTGGACGGAGACCATCAAGTCTAACCGTAGAGCCGACAATCTCGTCTTCCCTCTGCCCCAGGAGCGACTGAATGCTGGCCTCTCCAACACAGAGTTCCAACCCATAAACTCGAAAACGGCAACGTCAGAGCTTGAGAAGACCATGTTGGAGCTGCTAGGTCCTAATGGTTTGGATAGGGAACCGAAGAAGAAGAAAAAGGAGGAGAAAGACCCTACGGCTGCCATGGGACTGGGCACCAGAGCGGAAGAGATCCGAAAACGCCAGGAGGAACTGGTGAATCAGCGGCGCAGGGAGAGGGAATTACAATCGAGAGAGGCGAAGAAACATGCTCGGCTGAAAAAGATAAAGAGCAAAGCATTTCACAGGGTACACCGCAAACAGAAGCTCAAGGACATGCAGGACGATGAAGAAGAAATCGACTCAGAGGCCGAGCGAGAAGAGCACGATCGTCGCCGTGCCCTGGAACGAGTCGGTGCCCGTCACAAAAATAGCGCATGGGGTAAGAAAGCTCAGCGCGCCGTGTGGGACGACGAGTACAGGACTGGCCTGACAGAAGCTGCCCGGAAGGAGCACGAGCTACGGAAGCGTGTTGAGGGCCGTAAAGGTTCAGGCTCTGAGGATGAAAGTTCAGAAGAGTCCGCCAGCGACTCTGAAGGCGAGCGGGATCGCCTCATGCGGAAAGTAGGCGAGCTTGAAGGAAAGGACACCACGTCCAAAAACCAGCTGATGAACATGAAATTTATGCGAGATGGCGAGGAGCGGCTACGGCAAGAAAACGACAGGTTGATCGACGACATTCGCAAGACGCTTGGCGACGACGAAGAGGAGGCGGTGTCGGATGAAGAACAACAGGTGTTTGGAAGACGAAAGTATGGCCCGGCTATTAGTGGGCCGAAAGCCAATGGTGTGCCGGCCAAGAAACAGCAAACTGCGAATGATCAATCCAAGGCAATGGTTCCCGACGACACAAGGGATTGCGATGTCGATGTCGACATCTATACTGGAGAGAAAGACGGCGTCTTGGACCAGAATGCCTGGTCTAAGGGCAAAGCTCGGAAGGGGGGCAGCGGAGTCACGGATCTCCACGTCATCAACAACGAAGACTCTGAGGCTGAACCCGGTGACGTGCCGGTACCAAAGCCGAGAAAGGAGTCTATGTCGAAATCCGCGGAATCCAATCAGCATGTAAACCTCAAAATTGATCTCCCCACCTTTGTAAGCTCCTCGAAATCAAAAAAGAAGCTCACTTTTACCGATGACATGGACGATGAGGACATGGCCTCTGATAGTGACGACTCCTCTGGAGAAGGAACTGACCTCCTCGACGCTACCGACAAACTAATTCTCGAGGCTTTTGGAGGCGGCGATGAGGTCGTTGCCGAGTTCGAGAAGGAAAAGGGGGAGCTTGCTGAGGAGCAAGATGACAAGGTAATTGACAACACCCTGCCAGGTTGGGGTTCCTGGGTCGGCGACGGTGTATCAGAGCGGGAGAAAAAGAGGCACACGGGGCGGTTCCTGCAAAAAGTAGAGGGCGTGAAGAAGAAGGATAGGCTGGATGCGAAGCTTGAGAGGGTTATCATTAACGAGCAAAGGGCGAAGAAGGTTAGTCTTTCCCACGCAGCCGCGGCCATGGAACTGATGTAAGCTGACAAGAGATGATACAGAACGAGCGGTTCCTGGCTTCTACGCTGCCCCATCCATTCGAGTCGAAGGAACAATATGAGCGGTCGCTGCGGCTGCCCGTGGGCAAGGAGTGGGTCACGAGGGAGACATTCCATGATGGCACCAAGCCGAGAGTCATTGTCAAGCCTGGCATCATTGCCCCTATTTCGCGGCCCACCGCTTGATTAGCAGATGAATATGATTCTTGCATTTGGAGAATACAGAGAATTATGTTATGCCGGCCCCTGGCGTGTCTGGAACCATTATCCAGTTCAATCTAAATGCCTGTGCTAGAAGGAGCAGAGAGGAGCCCCTCGTCATTAGTCTACGTCTGATTGAATGCATCTTCGTCTAAGCGCAATAGAGATGCTAAGTGTGTTTGTGTTTCACCAGCGAGAAAAAAACTACATATGTTCTAGATATATCGAGTCAAAAAGTACAATTTGTTAGCCACCCAACTCCATCCAACTCGCGACTAGAGCTCCTATTCCTCTCTCTACTTCCAATTGCTTAAAAATACACGTCGGCTGGTTTCCTCCATATAAAACAAAGGCGTGGCAACGCCTCAATTCCAGTCTCTCGCCTTCCGAGAGGCAACTTCTCCCTGCTCCAACCTCTCAAGGTGCTTCCTTGTAATATTAAGAATGAAACAAATGAAATAAAAGCCAAAGGACTTTTCACCTTCACAATGAGACCTGCTCCCGTGCACCGTCCAGGCGTAGAACATTTCCAGTTACTATACAAGAACTTAGTACTGCATGCACAAGAGACCAACAGGAGGAACCATCCCCACAGCTCCTGCGATGTCGCGAACGCAAAAACCCGCCGCAAACCAAGACAGAGGAAACGCCGCCACGGTAATAACTTGCTTTGCAATGAATAGAGTAGAAAATGGGAGCTATCAAAGGTACGCGCTCCTCCACGTACCCAAGTACCCGGCCATAGTTGCCATGTCGAGATGTAAATAATATACAAGAATATAATGGCCCGAGTCCCTCCGAGGAGGGCTTCTTCCTCCTAGCTGACGGGTCCGACTAGCGCTGAGACAAAGTTGTGGATGAGTTCGTTGCCCTTGTCCATGGCTGAGCTCGGCGTGGCGTAGAAGGCGAGCGCAATGATAATGTACAGTCCGAGGAGCTGCAGACAAAGTTAGTGAGTTTATGCATCTCTCAAAGGGCTACGGAGAAGAGGCAAGAAAGAGTATGAGTGCAGTGTGCACTGCGCCAGAGCACTTCCGCTGCAGCACAAAATTGCACGAGAACGGGGACAGCACGTACCATTGCTCCCTCGAGATAATTGGACCTGCCGTCCTGCACCGTGTACGTAACCACCAGCACCGAGGCTGCGAAGGCCACCGTCTCAAACGTCTCAAACCGCAGCGTCATGTTTCGATCGATGACCCACCCAACCATAACAAGGAACGGTGTCACCAGTAGCGCAATCTGGATGCTCGACCCAATCGCCACCCCCATAGCGAGATCCATCTTGTTGCGGATCGCCACCACCACGGCCGTGACGTGCTCGGCGGCATTTCCAACAATGGGGATTAGAATCAGACCGATAAAGGACTTGCTAATGTGCGCGCTCTCGACGATCGAATCGATGCTGTCGACTAGGTATTCGGCGCAGATGGCCACTATCACGGTCGTCACGACGAGAACCAACACGGCGGCGACGGGGCCCATGCACGGCTCCTCGTCGGATTCGGATGTCGGCGACTCGGGTTGCTCCTCGGCGTCGAAGAGGTTCTTGTGCGTGCGGAGCTGGAACCAAAGATACATGACGTAGAGGATCAGGAGGATGATGGCTGTGCCGCGTGAGAGAGTGAGGATCGTCCTGTCCATGTTCTCTCGATCCGTGGCGCTCTCCTTGAGCACCGCGTAAAGCTGTTGGATAGCTGGTGTTAGAAGATCGAAACCATGATGGCTTCCCAAGCCGCGGCTGTTGTCAGGAGAACACTTACAGTTGCGGGCAGCACAAGCGAGGCGGATGACAGCGTCATCAGGGAGCATGTCGTCTGGGCCGTGGCGCCGGAGAATCTCTGCTCGACGCCGTTGCCGGATCCATCGCTCCCGTTCTTAATTCCGCCGAGGAAGAAGCACATGCCCATGACGAGTAGGAGGTTCGACAGAATGGAGCCTAGCATTGAGGCTTGGACAACTTCGATCTCGCCGGCGTTCAAGGCGACAATGCTGACCTATTGCAGCAACCTGTTAGCATACCCCTGACCTCCAATCTTCGCTTTATCCATATCCACGTCGTGTCGATCATCGACGTATCGTGCTGGGACACGCGGTCGTCGCACGGAAGATTCCAACGTACAATTAGTTCGACGGCATTGCCAAACGTCGCATTCAGCAATCCACCCAGTGCCTCGCCGAGCTTCATCGATATCTCCTCGGTCGCAAACGACAGGACGGCGGCAAGCGGGATGATGGCAAAGAAGTTGAGGGCGAAAACGGCCGAGGGATTCCAGTGGAGCTGTCCGGCGATGATACCGAACGGCACCATGATGAGGAGGAAGTTCACGTAGTCTGTATGGCGAACAACGTTAGCATTTAGCTCCAGGCGCCATATTTTCCATCTCCCGGTTGTCGCGCATGTAATGCGATAGCGCCAGTACTCGCCAATCCTCATGTTCTCGATTCACACGGGAATAAACTTACTGCTCAGCAGGGTTACCTTGGTAATGTGCCACACCGAGGAACTCCACCTTATTGCCCTCCTGTCGCTGTCACGGCCAGGTGTTCTCCGCCCGTCGAACAGAAACTGCTTCCACCCCGATGGCCTGGCGTCGTGCGCAGCATGTCCTGGCCCTGAAGTTCTCTGCCGGCTCCTGGGTCTCCTATTCGCATTGCGCTCGCCGTTGGGCAGTAGTAGGGATGTGGTCTCGGTCGGCTGCAAATGGTCCGAGTCGTGCGCCTCTCCGTCATTGACATCCTCGCGCCCGCGACTGTGGGGTTTCTTATGCCCCGACAGGGACCGGACAAATTTTACGTTGGCTGCGTCGTCGGACATGTTGTTGTTATGGTCAGCAAGGCTGGGTGCTCGATTTCCTTTCTAGGATGTAATATTCGAAAACAAGTGCCTCGGTGCGGGGTTTTCGAATCATCAGTAGTAGTAGTGGGGTACAGGTATAGAGGAAGGTAGTAGGGGTAGGAGGTAGAGTAGCTGAACGGAATCGGAGCCTCCCGACTCGGTGTGAGTCAAGAGAAATGCTCTAAGTTGCGCGGAGAAAGTGTATAGAAGCTCGAAATTCGTGATGGCTGTGGCTAGGAACTGGTAGCCTAGAGCGGAGCTTATGTGGGGTGCTAAACTGAACGGCGCAAAAGCCGGCTTGCGCTTGCTACCGAGTTGCGGCCTGTAGAAAAAGGCGCAAAGGGAATATGAAAGAAACGAGGGGAGAATGTTCTCTCGATGGAAAAATAGAATCGGGGGAATTCTGGAAGCGCGCCAAAAGGGATGGGCGTATTCAGTTGGGATCACAATGAAAAGGATGGAAGTTGTAAGCTCTTGTGGCTTGGGTAGAGCTAGTTGTGTGGGGACAAGGGGTTCTTGGCTAATCAGATCAATCAAGATTCGGTTACTCACGAAGACCGCGACCCATTGTAGTAGCTATTGCAGAGTGTCAAGCTTGGAGCAAAACCCGACCTGCGCGATCTGGTTAAAAAGAACCTTGATAGACGAATTAGGCTCGGGCCTTTAGGTTGTTAGTCGGATTTCCAGACGGCCCTTTGCTCAGCGTCCAAGACAAAGACACGCGGACTTCTGCGATTGCTGTACCTAACGGCGCTGGCACAAGACGGACCTGTAGTTCATCCACTCTCCCACGGTGCTGCGGAAGTTTCGAGTCGCACTTCCGCTCCAACAGGAAACCTACCCAACAAAAATGGCCCTCCCGAGGGTACCGAAAGACTTTCTTGCAACGCAAATGTGACAGAAAAACGCCCGGGAGCGGTATTCCTCTCAATCGCTTTCGACAGTTTCGACCCGTCTCGGGCTTGTCAGGCACGAACAATTGGGAGGGGACCGTCCAGCACAGCCCCAATCCAAGAAATGCCAAGGTGATCGGAACGCGATTTCGTTCACACCCTTAGATGACGATCCGCGTGGTTGGCCGACTTGTTTGATCGAAAGACCTAACGGAGGAATTCAAAAATGCAATTGAGAGAAAACGGCTATTCCAGCTATCGAAGAGCACCCGATGGACTTGTTGGGATGGAGTCACAAAGCTGAGCGAAGGAAAAGGAAAAAGAGGAGAGGAAGATCTTTTGACGCCGCCAATGCTTTTTCGGGTCGTCCTGTGAGACACAGGCAAAGCAGCTGGACGGCGACCCATTCCGCCTCCTAAATTCAGGGTTTTCCTCACGCTTAGCTGGCTCTGAATCAAGAAATGGACGCTAACTGCTTGGCGGACCAGCCCCACGTCATGCCTGATATCGAGCTTGGATTGTTGATCGAGCTCCACTCGAGTTCTCAACCACCAACTTTGTCCGCAGATTCCCTCTAAGAAGGCACGGAGGTACCTCTGTATTGTGCGAATAGTACCTCGTAGAAGCAAACTTCATGATGCATTTCACCCCATCGATGTTCTGTTTTAAGATATCGCTTCCTTCTATATCTCCAACAATTTCAAGCTTGCAAAATAGCGGAGCCGGAGTTCGCGGGTAATCAGTCGAGCCATCTGGCGAAATTGGCCGCCAAGATCATGGACAGCAGCTCCTCTGAACGCCGTTGATCTGATAGATCTGCAGATTGAACTCGGCAAATTCCACGCCCAATGAGTTGAAGCTCAGCCATCTAATGGAAGTTCGTTCTAGAGGACGCTCGAATCACATCTAGAAGGATGCTGAACCGTAAAACTAACCCGCACACACCTAGCTCACCTGCCATCTGTTGGAGGCCCAGGAGATCCAGTGGTCCAGGTTCTCGACATCTCTAAGACCAAACTGTACCAGTTTAAGATTCCTCCACGCAGACGCAAAAACAAACGGAAGCACAAACGTGTTGCCATGTCGAGGAATCCACAACAAAGAACCAGCTCTCCACCGCACAAGGCAATTTGTGCCGCCAACAGGCATGCCTCCGAATCATTCGGTCCCTGACTGCTGTCATGTTTATCGTCACATCCACCCCGCATTGCACAGCCACGTCCTTATCGATAGAAGCTCGCCATTTCTGCAACCTGGGCGGTAGCTACCTCCCCGCGTTCGAAGACTAGTCCAATGAAGCTCCAGAGCTGAACGGGCCGCGTAACAGCCCATATTTAAGTGACCGGTTGAGCTTTGGTGTCTTTTGTCAACGAGAAGAATACGCAATTAGAGTTCAGTGGCACCAGCTGACGCCCGGCTTGTTACTCTCCACAGCTGGAACCAACCCACTTTGGGCCAATGAACACTCAACACGGTAACCAGCCACAAGGAGACTCTTGGCTCGACGATTGCTAAGCTTGTGAAGCATGGCACGTGTTCGTGCGTTCCCGTTCCGGCCTTTCTTCTAGGGATTCGAATCGGCTCACCGTCTCCTCGCCCTTCCTCTGCATGGAACTTGTGTCACGGAATACCGCTTCCGCCGTGTGCCCAGATGGTTCATAGCTTTGGCACTCGTCATCAAGGTGTGCCCTTGTCTACATGTTTGCTATTGAAGTCGTCGGAGAGTTTGTTAGATAAATGATACACTTTACCAATACCGTGCCTAGGTAATCTTGCCTCGTGGATCCAGCTAGCCCTGTTGCTTTATCTTAGGTGATGGAATTGTCGGACCTGCCACGCCAAAATTCAAAGCAGCCAAACGCTGTTATACCATCCCCACAAGAAAGATCCACTCAAAAAATTTTTTATAATCCTCACCTCGACAATGTCCAAGCCTCAAGCTCCGCCCATTGCTGCAGCGGTTAGAAAAGCTTCATGAAATGTTGAAAAGGGGCGGCTCTTACCTGCAGCGTAGGCCAGATACCATGTCAAGCTCGCTCCGCCATCGAGCCATGTTTCAGCAAAGCTGGCATCCGCAAAGAACTTCCAAGCTCTCTTGGGATCTAACGTCGCCAAATTACCATAGATGATGCCCTTCCAGGCACTCTGGATCTCGTCTACTCGGCCGTTGCTGAAGTAGGCATCCCATTCTTCCTTCACAAACGACTTGGTCCGAACCATTGGCGTCGCTGGAAGGAGGGGAAGCATGTGAATGCCCTGCACAAACTCGATGTTTGGGCCAAAGTACGTCGTGTGATCGCACTTGTTCTCGAACAGGATACCGGCCACCTTGTTCCCAATGAACTGCGACGGGTGGTTCTTGTTGTCCGACTTGAGGAGGTAATAGTTTTGCAAGGACCGAGAAAGGACGGCAAGCTGGAGATCCGCGCGAGAAGCCATGTTGGCATCTCCAACTACTTGTCCCCACATTTTGAGAGCATACGCGCTCATGACATCCTCGGAACTGCTCTCTTGATCCTTCCCGTCCAGGGAAGCATAAAGACCGTGCGCCCAGCTGTGGCCGTGGTACCAGTCAAAGCAACGATGTTGAGGAAAGTATTTGTCTTGAGTGCTTGGGTTGGCATAGTCTCGGGCTAAAATGTTGACGTAGTCCTTGTTGTCCTTCAGCCAGTTCCGGTCGAGATAGCCAATGATAGCAGCCGCGAGTACGAAATAACCGTAGTGGAAGTGGTGGTCGTTGTAGTACGTGTTTCCGAAGTCAATACCATCGGAGCCCGTCACGTACGAAGCTGAAGAGACCACCCCGCCCCAGGCGCGTTCGTAGAACAGTGGATAAGGCTGTCTATTCTCGGTGAAGACCGAAAACACTTGCTTTAGCCTTTCCAGCCCTATTTGCGCTAGCTCCTTATCGCCAAGCATGTTATTGATGACGTATAGTATCAAGGCGAATTTTCCCAGTGCCTGCAAACGGTCAGCATTGACAAGGCTCTCCCAGAATCACCTCGCCGAACACAGACCTTGCCGCTGAAGTACATGGAGTCGAGGACTGCTTGTTCCGTCATGTTTTGGGATATCTCCTTCTGAGCAACTATGCGAATTACTTTCTTGGCTTCCTCCGACAGCATGCTCACCGGCCCCTTGTCCAGGTCAAAGGGCGCAAAGTTCATCCGCACGGGCAGACGATTCTCCACCATTGTCCATTTATTGCAGAGCACACCAGTCGCCATTCCTTTCGTTGTGGTTCGGAGACGAACAGTCGTCATGGCCTTCTTGGTCAAGTCGTCAAATGAGCTAGTGTGGTGGGGAAGAGCAAACATAAGTAGCTGCCCTTGAGTGTGTCCTGTGCGGTCGAACTCGAAGGAGTAGGTGCCCTTAGTACCAGATACCATGCCCTTGAGCTTGACGCCCGTCGCATATATGCCCGATGCTTCGTCGAGAATGGCCTCGCGATTACCGGGATCCTTGGAAACCTGAATCGATCCATAGAAGGGGTTCTTCGCCTCGGCATATCTATTGTTTACCACCTGAAGATCAAGCTGGTATCCTTTCGTCTTGTGAGCATATATTACCCATGTTCTGCCATCTTCGAGAACGAACTTGAACTTTGCGACGTCAGGCTTGGGATCCTTGGTAGCACGAGTTACAGTTTTGAAGCAGACACCGGTCTGGATGGTGGGAAGTGTTCCACTGTATAAGCCAGTAACGAAACCCATCCCCTGAACAACGGGAAATGACACGGCTGGCGATGTCTTGGAGTCTTTTCTCAGATGTACGTGGGCGGAAAAAGACGTCAGGTTATCAAGACTCAAGATCGTGTCTCTACTGAGCCCCTTCGCGCCGAGAACTAGTGACTGAATGCCGACTGGGTTGAGATACCAAGCGACAGCCCCACCTGTTTTCTGCTCACCATAGACACGTTGATTGTCTTCAACGTGCGAAATCGCAAGGCCATAGCTTCCCGTTGGGGCTTTGCCCCCGACCCAATGAAGTGAGTAAGGATGAGCATAAGCTGGTGCTGTCTGGTCGCCGAGGAAGAAATTGACGTAGAACTTGTTGGTGTGGATTGGAGTGTGAGAAGCGACACCTTTTCGAGGAACCGGATGTTCGTTCTGGATTTTGATGTTGGACGGCGGCGCATTGGTCGCGATGGGGTCGGCAAAGATGTCGGCGAAAATGTCGCTCGGGGAGCATGCCTGAGAGTGACCCATGTTGCCTGGGCTTGCCTTAGTTTGGAGAAGAGTTTTAGGAGAGTCGATTGACCGTGTCAGTTGTGGGATGGCGCTCTCCCTTTCGTCAAGACTCGTAACCGTCGTGTGAGGATATTCTTCCATCAGAGTTGGCAGGATATGAATTGTTTCGTTAGTGACGAGACTGGATTAATGTTAGAGCTTTCAGAGAGCCTGAGAGGATCGACTTGTCCTCACTCGATGCTCTTTTCAAAGATATCGTTCTCAGCGCGAGGGGATGCGCCGTTGTGACTTCGCTGGTGAACGTGAGGGAGCTCAGAACTTTCCCGGAAGGTAAGGACCTGAACGATCGTCAGCCATAGACAAATTTCACTTCTCAATGTCATGATATAGATGGCGAAGTCGGTAAGACAACTTAGGAATGAAGAAATAGGGTACGTTCGGTTCCCAGGTTAGCAGTATCGGCAGGGGTAACGAGGATTGAAGCCATATGAATGCAGGCTAATAATATCGCCCGATTGAAGCCAGGGATTTCGACATGCCAATGGCCAATTCAACCAGCGCCGAGTGACTGAAAGAACCGATTCTACGTCTAAGTAAAACTCGAGGAAAGAGCGGGCACTACGACAGGATGTAATGCCGGTAGGCGCCACTTGCAGAGCCTGTCCCGTTGTATGCCCGCATTTCCGGCATGATGGGGAGAGAGCGACGGAGAATACCGGCTCCACATCTCACATTCTGTTGAAGACGAGAAATATACCTCTGAATCTTGCCCACTTCTCTCCACGTCTTTACGGCCCAGGATCCATCTTGCCCTCGACCAGTTCGATTCCCTGTTAGTTGCAAACTATTGCTTTAAGTAAGGCTTCCAAATGCCATTAAATGGCAAAACGAACGGGCGCCCTTGTAGGCAAAGGGGTAAGAGATAGGTGCCTGGCAGCAGTAGAGCGAAAGTAGAACCGGCTGACTCGATATCTCGAGCCGGACCGTGAGGTGAGCGGAGGCTAGCGTTGGCAATCGCGGAGAGAGATTTATTAACTGAAATCGAATTGACATCAATCAACCTCGATGCGGCCTGAAGCAATTCGAGGTACACACTTGCCGTGTTGGTGAGACTTATGCGGGATGATTGATGGTCAACAGGTATTAGGGGGACGCATGGTTGCCGCGCCAGATGCAGATGCAGACTCTCAGACATCGTGTGGCAAACAGGCCCTAAGTCCGCCGACTTGGGCACGTACCCTTACCCTAATTCCTGTTTTCGGCTTTATTTGCGATGCATAAACATTGTAGTTTTATTGGTAGGCTTATGAATATTCTAGGTCGGTTGAAATTCCAGCCGTAGCTCGAAAGAGAAAGGGATGTTCGGCGAAGAGCCTCCTTGACTAGAGTTAATCCTCTCTAGGTACATATTAGTATTGAAAACTCATGCCTTACTCTACAAGTTGGGTGAAAGCGAACACAACTCTCTTGGGTATCATAGAATCCAAAACCTGTCCAACGCCTATGGCTATACCTCTATACATGTTGATACCTGCTTGGCACAAAATTGAAAGGGAACAGCCGTAATCCCCAGGGATCCAAGACACAGGCTACCGAGGGCTGCAAAGAAGAGAATTAGGCAAATTTGACTCCATACGGCTTGGGGGATGGGATATCAGCACTGTCATCGGCAGTGACAGTTTCAATGCCCAAATAATCCATCCTTGGACATCCAGGACAATGGCTGCAGTAGATGATTACTCTATGGCCCAGGGTGGTATTTGGGAGGCGCGCTTTCGGATTCGATACGGGTCGTCACGAATTTGCCTGTGTTCTTGCTGCGGTGGCTCCGGGTCATCGGCTATCCAGGCAGGGACCTTTGGTTTCTGCTTCCTTACTGTGAAAGGATCGACGGTTGCTTTCGAGTTGAGCTCCTCCATAAGCAAGTTGTCTCCATGCGAAGAGTTCGTTTCAGTCGTGTGGCTTCGAGTTCGACGTCTGATTCGATATGGATCTTGTCCAGAAGGGATATTAGAGTCAGAGTTCTGTTCCGGCTGGATGCCATTGACACTTGACGACTCCAAAGCAGCCCAGTGGGCCGAAGGAGACTTGGCGGCTGTACCGATAGAGGCATTGGGTGTCTCTCTTCTAATCCTGAAAGGATTCGGCTCGGGCGGGACCGAATTGCCTGTTTCTACTGTTGCTGTATCGACCAGTTCCAGGTCAATTCTCGGGGGTTCCATCGCCCATGCCCCCTTGGAGGTTCGCTTTCGGATCTGGTAAGGATCGATTTCAAGCACTGGCTTCTGCTTTCGTACCGCTTCATTGATCCCTTCTCGACCCGGGTTTGGTCTTCTCTTGCGGATCTTGTATGCGTCAAGGTCGACTCCGTTCGATGTGGGAGCTGTCTTCAGCTTCCGTTTCCCTTGAATGATGGCCAGCTCTGCGCCGGCAGAGACCTCAGCATCCTCCTTGCACTTCCGTATTTGAGCCTTCGACAGAATCCAGGGTGGGTCGAGGATTTGTTGCCGAAAACTCGTCCTTTTCCCCCAAAGAATGACCTCTTCAGCGGTCGACCAAACGTGTCGCACAGTCTCAACTTTGATCTGGTTATCACCCCGAAAGGTACAAAGGCCTCCCTTGACCTCCACTACATGGCCAACATCGAAGTCTCCGTATTCTGGGGGTGGGGGCGGGGGCTGATCCCACCGCGTCGCGACTGGAACAACATTCGAATCTTCAGCACGCTTCTTCGCTTCGATCTTGCATTCGACACTGACACCGGTGCTGTCGTCCACGGTCAGGATGCGTCGACCTTCGTAGTCGTCGATGGCGACGACGACGCCAACAGCGCGTACCCATCGGATGGGTAGGTTCTTGTACAAAAAGTAGTCATTTCCTAGAGCTAGTTAGCTCTGACGGCTAGTGGACGCGGTCATCTCAGACCAACCATCGTGGCGTGAGCGCCGAAGCGCCGAAATGTCGACAGCCCTTAGAAAACACCATTTACCATAGGTTGGTGACTCATCGAAGCAGCATTCTGGGTAGAAAGGGATCGACGTGGTAACCTCGGTCATGGCCACGCGAACAGACAGAGTCGTTTTGCTCGCATGTCGCGTGTTACTGACTGCTAGGGTCTACTATCAGGGTATGCTGGCATGAAGATGAAACAACAAAGCCAGAAAAGCCAGCAAAGCCGTGCTGACGATGTATCGGGAACGTGGGAAGTCGGCAAGGCAAGACTTGCATCATGTGGCTTCAAATTGATATCTCAGATACGCGGCTTGATCTGTCGCTCAGAATGCTGCTAGGTCGCGTCTACAGAGGTACAGGTGGGTGCACACATGTCGGGCTTCGGATTCTTGATGAGTCTACCTGACATGAAGTGGGGCTTCAGCATGTGCGGGACACCATAGGCGGTCAAAGTAATCTTGAGCTAGGGCGGTAAATGGCGGGGCTTCACAGTGCTAACTGTTGAAGCTTGCACATAATTTGCTGCGGGAATTGCGCCGTGTATTTACTGTGGCGGCAAACGAGAGAGGGGTCCAATGAGCAGCACGCAATTGATGGCGGCAGAAAAAACTTTTCGATCGACGTGAACACGCCTGAAATTTCAGAATCCACGCTTCGACATATGAAAATTGAAACTGTTTCTGACCGACTCTCCAGCCGGCAAACGTTTTTCAGAACCGCCCGGTCTATATCACAGGAATTATTGTCTCTAAATATCACCCCTGAGCGATTTGATATTCTTTCAAAAAATTGTCTAATTTCGAGAATATTCTGTCCAACATTTGGAGGTGACGTACCTTGCCGGGTATTGTGAGCCCTGGTCTCGAACACATGCCCCGCCTGCACCCCTGCCGCTGCTTGCATTTGGAAGGCGGGGTTTGGCGTCGCTATTGGTAAGTTCTTCAAGCCATTGATCAGTTCACCTCGTGACGGTGTGAGAACAGCTACATCTAGGAAATTGGCGAATAGGTGAGTCACAGATGGCTGGACCTTCCCTTGGAGGTACCCAGTACGTCCCCTGAGTGCTGCTTGGGAAACGTACTATCGCGCAGGTCTTTTTTTTTTGGAGTCTCCGTTGGCCGGAGCTCGGCCGCCAGACTACTTAAAGCCAGGGAATTTGGCCTCGAGATTTGAAACTTCATTCGTTCCTCTCTAACTATGTTCTCCATCTGCTAGTCTTTGACAAAATTCTAATCTAGTCATTTTCTTGATCTGTCTACTTGTCCGGGAAAGAACTTGACGCTCTTCGGTTTGATATTCGCACTTGCTCGAACCCCGCCAAAGACCCCGCGTTGCTGTCAACTTGTTCCTCCCTTCACCGCAAAGATGTGCGAGAACCACACTGTCAACGGAGCCAATGGCACCAATGGAGTCAGTGAAGTTGATGGCCACCAAGAGAATGGCCAGAATGGAGCAAATGGCCAACAGCAAGGCCTTGGAGAAGAACTTAGCCACCAGACTGACACCGTGGTACATCATGAATTATCAAGCTCCCCACAAAGTGGCTCAGCGACTGACCCAGCTCCTCTCCTCCAGACCCATTCTAACCCGTACGCACCGGTCCACGACGAGATTTCGAACATCAGCCGCTACAAGCTGATTGAGTCCACCCTTCGCGAAGGCGAGCAGTTTGCCAGCGCCTTCTTCGATACAGGTTGGTTCTGCCACAAGTTGTTATTGGGTCGCATACAGGCTAATTGCATCGCAGAGACGAAGATCAAGATGTGGGTAGCAAATTGCGACAGGATGAGGCCCATCGGAAGAGCAAGCGACTGACATGGCCCCTAGTGCCAAGGCACTCGATGAGTTCGGTGTCGACTACATTGAGCTCACCTCACCGGCCGCTTCAGAGCAGTCCCGCAAGGACTGCGAGGCCATTTGCAAGCTGGGCCTCAAGGCAGGTTATATTCCCACCGGCTGCAAGTTGAAATCTCTGTACACACTTTGCTAACGCTCTGATAGGCCAAGATCCTCACCCGTTAGTCACGGTCAAGCAAACTCCTTGGAGTTGTTTGTTGCTAATTCGTCCTAGATGTCAGGTGCCACATGGATGATGCTCGGCTGGCCGTCGAGACCGGCGTGGACGGCGTGTAAGAAGAAATTCTCCGCATTGTACTCCCTTTCTGACGCAATGTGTTAGCGACGTTGTCATTGGAACATCGGCTGTTCTCCGAGAGCATTCTCACGGCAAGGACATGTCCTACATAATCAAGACCGCCACTGAGGTTATTCAATATGTCAAGTCGAAGGGCCTTGAAGTCCGCTTCAGCTCCGAGGATTCGTTCCGAAGCGACCTTGTCGACCTGTTATATCTGTACAAGGCAGTCAACAGGGCAGGGGTCCACCGTGTTGGCATCGCGGATACCGTGGGCTGTGCTACTCCGCGCCAAGTATATGACCTTGTCCGTACCCTACGGAGCGTCGTTAGTGAGTTAACGCCCTGTTTTTTGCTCCCAACTTCGGCCTGCCGTCTCCGCCCGCAGCGTTTGCTAACAAGCCTCAGCCTGCGACATCGAAACGCACTTCCACAACGACACGGGATGCTCGATTGCCAACGCTTACTGCGCTCTCGAGGCAGGCGCCACGCATGTTGACGTTTCAGTCCTTGGGATCGGTGAGCGAAACGGCATTACCCCCATTGGAGGTCTCTTGGCCCGCATGGCCGTGAGCGCCCCGGAATACACCAAGGGAAAGTACAAGCTCCACATGATTAAGGAGGTAAGTGTTACTGGACATGACCCTTTCGGACGGGGCTGACAGGGGTTAGATTGAGGACATGGTGGCAGAGGCTGTGGCTGTGAACACGCCTTTCAACAACCCTATCACCGGCTTCTGCGCCTTCACCCACAAGGCTGGTATCCACGCCAAAGCAATCCTCAACAATCCTAGCACCTACGAGATCCTCGACCCCGCAGATTTCGGCATGACTAGATATGTGCACTTCGCATCTCGTCTCACTGGATGGAATGCTGTCAAGACGAGGGTTGGTCAGCTCGACTTAGAGATGACAGATGACCAGGTTAAGACTGTCACGGCCAAGATCAAGGCCCTGGCCGACATTCGGCCCCTTGCCATCGACGACGCCGACCACATTATTCGAAGTATGCCCCCATTGCGCTTGGACGTCTCAACATGTCTAACTCTGAATAGCATACCATTTGACTCTTCATGATCAGCACCATCTTCACGACAACAACCGCGAGACGCCCGTTGAGGTGGTAGATCTCCCACCCCAGTCCGACGAGGCTGTGAAGGAGCAGGTGCAGCCCACAGAACCAACGCCGGTAGTGGCCCAGTAGTTTTCGATGCGCACGTGGTCTGTCTTCACTTTTTTATCCGGGCATGGTCTCAGGGAATCGGCCTTGGCAAAAGGTGGATAGGAGCTTCGGGTGAAGCCGTGATGCATATTTTCGGAGTAGCGGTGTACGATTTATTTTAATCAGGAGCCAGATATTCCCTTTCACCTTTTGTTATTAAATGCCAATGAAGGTAGGCTAAGGGGTATTTTCTGGCATAATCCTATCCACAAGGATTGGCTTCACAGAGGGCAAAAAGCATGTTCCTACCATATATCAAGTAAATGGACATGTTAGAGTACGTTCAAGCATCGCCTATTTCCTTGTACCAAATCCTATTGTTTCCCTTTATCTTAGTCACGCAATTTCGTGCTCCTTCTGGGCGGCACGGCTTCTATGTTTGCTTGGGGGCACCTCGATTACGCCAAAACATTTAGAGTCGCGTCCACTCGATCGTGTCTCAATCTGCAGACGTGCACAGTAGCAATAGACTTGGAAGTACTGCTTGTTCTCCCTTGCAGATACCCCATCGACCAGCCCGAAGACAGGCAGCCCGCACGACATACGTTGCAAACGGCTCCTCACGTACTTCCAAGCAATTCTGTTTATATTCCACCCATGTCGCTTGAACTCCCACCCCTTCTTTCTGCTTCTCCATTTTTGTCTCCGTTCCTCTCGGTCCGCCCTTCTCTCCTCACTTCTCCACTCTCGTCTTCGGATTGTCCCTTGCTTTCCCTTCCACCTTTCCCGCCACCAATTTGCGTAGAAATAATAGTCTTCCTGCAGCTTTCTGGAACCATTTACCGGAGATATTGGCGGAACTTAGGGGCAACTATTCCTTCTCACGGGCTTCCCATGCCTCGAGTGTGGCGACAGCAGCCCAATTCCTCTCCTCTCTGGCAATGTCCAATGCCGATTTTCCCCTCCCATTCAGGACGAGTTTGTTCACTCCGCTCTCTAAAAGAAAAGAAAGTATCGGCGTCTCTGACGTCTCTAGGAGCCTGGCAGCGATGAAAAGAGGAGTCTCATTTTTCCAATCCCGTGCCTCCAAGCCAGCCCCCCTATCGGCCAGTTCCCGTACCATTTCAATGCGGTTCCAGGAAACGGCGGTATGTAATAAAGTGGAAGCGCCGACGTCGTTTTTAGCCCTAAGGCTACCATCCACTTTTCCGTAGTCGAGACATTTTTGAACATGTTAAATTTTCCATCGAAAATGGCTATGCGTATCGGCATCACCCACCAGACGGTTTTGGTCGGATTTGCACCCCCTGCAAGAAGGACCTCCACGGCTGACTCGTGACCTTTAGCAACCGCATAACCCAGGGGCGTGCTCAGAGCCATTGGATCAATATCCACACCTTGTTCAATTAAAATGTAGAGGACTTCGACACGATTTTGGCATGCTGCCGCATGTATCGCTCGCTCCCCATCCCGAGTACTAAAGTACTTGTCGATGAGAAGGTCATTGACCCTATCTAGGTTGCTGTCTCCAGCTGCTCCAATTGGCTCGAGTCCCAGAAGCTCGTGGTCGTTCTCGTCCACTCGCTTTCCCCGTTGATAGCCCTCCTTGTTTTTCGAAATTCTCTCTCCATGATATCGTTTTTCGTGTTTGAGAAGGTCATCGCGCCTACGGTAGGTTCTGGTGCATTTGGTGCAACCAAACTTTACTGGAAGCTTAAGGTGCGTCTTTTGGTGTCGCTTTAGCTAGCTTTGTTTCGAGAAGTATCTTCCGCAAGGCGGGCAGCGGTGGTGTTTGTCTTGAAGTAGGTCTGTCAATTGAAGATGTTCCATCGATAGCAAGAATGGTTTTTCTCACCTGTGGTCATTCTCGGTTTTTCTATTAACAACAACCTACTTCATGAAGCCTTATAGCAAAGGGCTTGGATCAGCGTACACTACAGGGACCTTGGCGTCTCTTCCGGGGACGAGGCTGTCTCAGGCATCAAATTTGAGCACCGGACAGACAGAAGTCGGCGCGGGAGCCCATTAACCAATTGCTTGGAGGCACGTGAGTGGTCAGCTAAAGCCAAATACTTCCATGTTCCCCTCTTAAATACCAGCACCTACTTACACCATGCACTTGGCTTGGGTGGTCGTATACTCCTTTTCTCATAATCGCTCTCATATCCGGTTCGTGGTCGACTGCTCTCTGCTTCCTTCCTACTATCATTTCAAAATTTTACAGTTAAGAGTTTACAGTCAATCACTTCGACGAATCCATCTGGCACGAGTTCACCTCCTTCGAGGACGACCAGGACCAGAGTGTGGCGTGTACATGGGACAACTTTCTCCAGCGCTTGCCACTTCCAACGAGGTCGAACATCAAGCCTCCAATCTCGACTGTTCTCACGCTGGCCGCGATTTCGTGGCCGTTCATCCTCGTCAACCTCTCGCTGTGACTCCAGCCTCGGGCTCGATGTGTCCCGTCCCCGGTTGCGGGAAGATGGTGAAGAGGGCTCGCGATATGAAGCGTCACACGGCCCGCCACGGCTCTAACACATTCCACTGTAAGCACAAAGATTGCAAGTGGGCTTTCTTCACAGAGCATGAGCTCATGGCGCACTGCAAGAAGCGTCGTCATTAGTCAAACCCTTGAGGGTATCGCGCGCTTCGGTATCCCTCCGGTGGGCATAAGGTTTCTTGTTCCCATCATGATTCCCCGAGATGGAACTTGAGATTTATTGTATGCCAAATCTGTGGAACGGTATTTGAATGAAATAAAGCGCTATGCTGCCCCAAAACCTTCCTCTTCGTGCTATGTCCAATATCTGGATTTTATTGGGGGCATGGCGCGAAATAGTGGCCCGCACCTCCTGGCATAGATCTTTTGCACCACTGGCTTAGACTGGCGGAAATCTCTTTCGTGAAAGGAATGCACACTGGCTTCATCTAATGACAGCCGTCGAATTAGGCAGCAACACGAATCCCACTGTGCGCAGTCATTTTCGAACTGGCGCGCCGACCTGCGAAGTGGCACGCCGACCTTTGGAGTGGGAAAAGCTGCCCCTCCCCCCACGTTTTGACAGGGGACATTGGAGGCGGCGGGGAAGAGAGACTTGAGTAAGATCGGACTCTACTACTCATTACTGTGAGTGCATGATGAAGACTACGCTACCCGGGACTTCACAATAACTATAGGCACATTATTCCCTCGGCCGCTTTACCTTTTATCTTGGCATTTTCTCGCCTCTCTTTACGACTATCTTGTTAAAACAAACGCCAACATCTTGATTTTAACACTGAACCTTTGCAAGATTAGCGAGCTACGGAAACGAGCCTACATGCGTACCCAGGATGCGTTATTGTGCTTAAGGGGAATAACGGGGTCCGTAATTTGTACTCTGGTTCACTGCCACATCTTCCCGGCAGCTTCGGAATTTTTTTGCCTCCCTCTTCTAGTCTCAAAGTCGAGATCCTACCTTATGTGACCTCAATCCTTCGACTGAATGCAAAACCTCGGCTGTCGAATGTTTGGAAGAGTCGATATTGGCAACAATGCCGGATTCCCCAACTTACCACCTGGGCCACTCCTTAAGATGCACCTGACAGGTAGCAGTGCTTCCGATATTTGTCTCTTTACCTGACACCAGAAGGCCTTAGCCCGAGAGCTCCCAAAACTATTTCAATTGGCCAAAGCTGCTTTGCTGTTGATCTCCCTGATGGCATCTCTAGGTTGTGTGGTGCCACAAGAGCTGGCAGCATTTAAACGGGCGAGGATCCGTAGATCATGGATCATGCCGCGTCGTGCGAAAAGCCAGCAAAGCTGACACTTCACCGCTGATGACAAAATTCCGTAGGAGTGATGAGTCGGCTAAAAGCGGATTCAATTCTAGCCATTTTCTAGGCAATGGAAAAAGAAAGAAAAAACAGTGGCAGATTCCAGAAGTTTGGTTAACGGCAAGGGAGTTCAGGACGCTGACGACTTGAGGAGCCCAGTCTGCCGAGGGGATTGCAACAGCTAATTTTACCATCGATATGAAATAAGGACCTAAAAGTCGGAGCTGGTTGCTTCGGCGGATGCAAAGTATTCATGTAAGGCTGACCGAAATGGAACTTGGCACAAGGTCGAATAGAGCAGCGCTACCATGCTCAAGACCAGACTCGGACACAAAGGGGATGATGGAATCAAACCACGAACGCGGATACGGCCGTGTCACATATATACCATGAATGCCCCATGCATATTAGACACTCAGCAATCGAATTGCTGGTCGCGTGCCTGCAAATGGCGCGGCATTTGGGACCAGACCCGCTGGAGACCTGTCGGCTTTTCGTCCTAGATTGCGGGGGGAACGGCACGGGTAGATCACGATAACCATAACCTTGGCGACCGCCGGGGATATACGATGACATCGGGGGATGAAGGTTCAGACAAAACCCCATCATCCCATTGACGATGGCTGATCGAGGATTTTCCCACTTTTCTTCCCCTCCATACCGATAAATCTACCATCGAGCTGTCCACGTACTCTCCTTCACCCCTTCGTGGGCTGCCAATTTCAACCCATTCTTGCTCCGCCCATGCCCACGATAGGGGCAACGACGAGCAAGTGACATGGCTGACAATGGAGTCGGACGGTTTCCCGTGTACACGGGAGTGTGGACGAACTGGTCGAGGAGTCCTATTCTCGGAGCGACCCTGACCCTTACAAAATCGGAGGCGCATCTGCTCATCGCATTTGCTGCCGTCTTCACGGCAATAGGTACGACAGGCGTCTGTTTATTATGAAGGCGACTACTTCGGATGGGCATACACTGACCTAATATTTTCCTCAGTTGGAACACGATTATGGCGAATCATCTGTCTCGGCATTCACTTTTCTCTGTCGTCCGACAAGCCTCAAGATGCATTGCACCACCAACGGCAGGCAATACTTCGCAATGCAGCAGATCCAGAAGCCGGATTTGTAGCTCTCTCGAACCTCGCATGGTCGTGGAAAGGTCGTGGGACAAAAGCTGCCACGCGACTTGGTGGGCTGATTGTTCTGAGTGTGGCATGGTTCTTCGGATTCGTCTTCTTAGGCGGCTTCTCGTCTCTTATCGCCAACGCAACCGGGGAGGAGGTGCTGTTGGTTGGAGACAAGTGTAGCGTCAAGGCCATCGAAGTTCCCTCGGACCTGACCCAGGGCGATCTGGACCAAATCAAAAGCTTTGAAGCCTCACGAGTCATGGAGGTGGCCAACACCATCAGGAAGTGCTCAGAGCTCGGCACCGACGATCAGGGGGACTGGAGGTGCAACTCTTTTGCGGTAAATGGCATGCCATTGGCAATTCGCAATATTACGGCTGGGTGTCCTTTTGATGCAGACGTGTGTGAGAGCATCGATGGTAATATTCTGCTTGATACAGGGTTGATTGACAGCCATCAACACCTTGGTATCAACTCGCCTACCACGCAGAGGTTTGGATACAGAAGAAGGCTGCATTGCGCACCACTGAAAACGGAAGGCTACCAGCAAGATTTGAGTGTTCCTGGGGAGCGGCGGACAACGACGCAGTATTTCTACGGCCGACAATGGGATGCTGCGAGAGAGGAGGTCTTTACATACGAGCACGAAAATCACCTGTCCAACACAACACGGGCAGACACACCAATTGACTACACAATTGGGTGAGTAGTGGAGCCTATTCTTTCAACAGTGTCTTGATAACATCTAACACATGCCACAGCGTGAGGTCGGCCCGAAGAAGAAACGGCTCACTGTTGGAAGACGAGTCTAGCGTGGATCCGATCCCTGATCTTCTCCTAGAAGATGCTGACCTGATCCTTTTCTTCCTCTCCGCAAACGATATCACATTTCCTCGGCAGTCTCGAGATCCTTGGTACCGAATAACGGCGAGGAACCCGGCCACCGACGCTGCATCGCGCAACGCGACGAACCCAACCGTGCCGGCAACGCAGAACTTTGTACAGGCTGAAGCAGCGTC
>Ga0247774_1000256_pt1 | contig 25660 bp, 15 predicted proteins | sample UWRJL001104B6_FD_179933 | JGI IMG/M metagenome (GOLD analysis project Ga0247774, IMG submission 179933) | Plant litter microbial communities from Arlington Agricultural Research Station in Wisconsin, United States - UWRJ-L001-104B-6 | ecosystem: Environmental > Terrestrial > Plant litter >... | reverse complement strand
GTGGATACCGACGAGTCGAGCGCATTCTTCACGAGTTTGACGACTACTACCTTGTTTTCCGTTACTACGAGCGCGATGACTGGGTTGGCGTTGGGCCGCGGGTTGGTGAAGACGAAGATTGAGACTGCGCCGAAGAACGGGCCGCACGAAAGAAGGCAAGCTGCGTCGCACAAACTGTCGAGTTGGAGGAACTCACCAACATTTTTTCAACGTCGCCAAGACATAATCATTCTTCATTCGTGTTTTTGGACGCCTTGGACTCGGCCATGGCATTTTGGCATCGAGACAAAGCTTTGCGCTTGGCTCGTGGTATTCACATTGGGCAGTCGTCCGCCTGACCAGTCTTTAGTGTAGTTGGTAGAAACTCCTATATACCGTCACGATCGTTCAACATGCGCTGTTTTCCTACGTTATTACGTGATATGCTGCTATCCTCGTCGGTGGGTAAGGGCCCATGAAAAGCAGTTGGGCTGATCTAATCAGGTCCGAGTTACACCTGCGGCCCAAGTTCCGACAAAGGTAGTAATATTACAGGGTGATATTGACGATCCCTGTTGAACGGTCCCCGCCCGCGGCAATATCAATCAGGTTGAATACGGGAAGCGGGACTTTATCATTTTCACATGGGACCTTCCGGAAGGGATCGCCGGGACAATGGCCGGCAATATAAACTGCGGAGCTAGCATGCTTCCAAAGTCGCCCATGGAGCTTCTCTTGAAGCTCACCCTCCGCTCTCAACCCAGAGGTGGTGTTTTCCACTCGTCAAAGGCAAGGCGCGATGAAGTTCTTTGCGACTTGGCTCCTTGTCGGGGCCGTCTGCAGCCAGCAGACTGGAAACCATCCCGACTGGCCTAGATGGTGTGGGAAGGTGTATGAAGCTGGGTGAGGAGTCACTCCCTGGAAGGCTGGGCGGCGCGTCAGATCAGTGAAGAGACCGAAAAAAAACTGACAATACATGGTCAGGTATGCAAACTTCGACCCCGGCGGCCAAACCATCGAGCCCGCCTCGACGGACGAGTTCGGTGTCCTGGTGCAGTTCCGACCGAGATGGAGTATATACCTCGAGAGCGAGGCAGACGGCGAATTCGTGGTCCTTGCGGAGCTGTCGAAATGGCAGGATCATGGCAAGCCGTTCCCAGGCTTGGGGACTTCAGAAGACGCGCCGAGGCTGTACTTCAACATCAACCTATCCTCGAACAACGACATCCTGGTCGAAAACTACGTTGTCCCCGGAGAAAGGTCCAAGGCTTGGGTCTTTGGGTTCGACCTGTCCGCCCTGAAACCGAGGTTGGAACCCTACGAGGTCACTTTCTTCGCCGCCACGGAACTGGGCGAGTGGAATTTTACCGCCACCAGCGAACTGTGGTACCTGCCCGAAAAGAAGGGTGGGAGCGTCTCTCGGATCGACAACTGGAAGGGCGGCATCCACTTTCGCAATTCCAAGACTGACAACAGGTTCGAGCCCCTCCTTCCCTACGGCTTTTATGGCTCGCACGACAGGTTTCTCGGAGAAGCAAACAGCCTCGAAGCCATTCAGGCGTATTCCGATCTCGGCCTCAACGCCATGGTTCCCTTGACACCCATTGGGTCCTCGCGCGAAGAGTTTGAGTACATGGACAAGATTGACCTCAAGTTCATGTACGATCTCCGGTCGATCTACAAGAACCTGGCAGAAGTGAGGGATCAAGTCACGGCCATCAAGGATTTTGAGTCCCTGTATGCGTACTGGGGCTCCGACGAGCCGGATGGGTGGCAGGATCCTTTTGACGCGACGGTGCTGTCCAGAAACCTGATCAGGACGATCGATCCCTATCACCCCGTGAGCGTCACGCTCAACTGCCAGAACTACTACTTCAAAGAGTACACTGCCGGGGCAGATTTCGTCATGGAGGATGTGTATCCCATCGGGATCAATTCCACCTTCTCGAAGTGGGGCACCGAGTGCAATGTCACGCACGGGGACTGCGGGTGCGATAACTGCCAGGGGAACGTGCAAGACGTCTCGTCAAGGCTTGACGACCTTGCAAGGTACGAGGAGTGGCTGGGCCTCTGGCCCAAGACCAAGTTCCACAACCCGCAGAGCTTCCATGGGGAGAACTACTGGATGCGAAGTCCCACGCCGGAGGAAGAGGTGGCGATGAACGCGTTGGGGTTTAATCACCACGCGAAAGGGATCGTGTCGTGGGTTTGGCCCGTGGAGAGTGCGGATAAGGGACTGGTGGAGATTCATGGGGAGTTGGCCAAGGTCGTGACGGCTAATCCTGTGAGGGATTTCCTGGTTCTTGGAGACGTCCAAAAGGGAGATGCCAGTTTGGAGATTGTGGATGTCGGATATTGGGTTCTGGGCGGGAAGATGATGGTTATTGTCGTGAATGGAGGGTATGATGATCTAGACGAGCGCATTGCCATCAGTCTCGGGAATGCGAATCCGGCCAACCTTGATGAGAGCCTGTGGGGTAAGACGGCGTGGAGCGTGCTGGGGGGGAAGTTGGTGGCAGATGGGATGAAGGGGATGGCGACGAGTATCGTGGTGTTGGATTTGTGATGTGCCGACTGCCGCTGTAAATTTCTCGCAGGTTCTGGTGCAGGGGTTTTACCGCGAAAAATAGCCAGTTTGGCGAGCGGAGTTCCGCGCCGTACCTTAGGCCAGCACAGCGCGCAAATATCACCGATTATCACCGTCGGCCGACCTGGAATATTTGGCAATGAATGGCAGCCTCGGCATCCCGTAATTGGTCTCACGTGCCATCAGTCCCACAGCACCGTACAAAGGAGAGGTTTCATTCCGGATGACGGTGGGTCGCTCCTCGTACCCTGTGTCGCATTCCCAATCTGACAGGATGTGTAAAACGGCTTGGGCTGAAAAAGTCGCCGAGAAGACGGCCGTTTCGAGAAAGGAAAAGTGATTTCATCCCCGAGTTGATTTTCAAAATGCTGTTTTCCCGAACTTTCTTATCCAAATTTTACTTCGCACCTACGAACAGGTGCTAGAACGAATAGATCGCGTCATAGATTCATAGATTCCGCCTCCTCCCACTAGAGAGAATATGGACGATAAACGCAAGCTCAAAGCTCAGGACTTCAAAATCCCAGATCCACACCCCAACACCTGGTACCGCGACTTCAATCCGCCCTTCCAAATACAAGAACAACCAGTCCACACGCGCCGAAAGCTGCGACTCGTCATCATCGGGGCCGGAGCGGCGGGTCTGCTCGTGGCGTACCAGGCGGCGCGACAGCTGAAGGATGTGACCTTCGTGGTCTATGAGAAGAATGACGGCGTAGGCGGGACATGGTATGAGAATCGCTATCCGGGGCTGGAGGTAATTCCCCTCTCTCTGCACTCCCAGCAAAAATGTTGGGAGGCAAGTAACGTGTTCTGACACGAAGCCGTACAAAAAGATCGACAGCCCATCTCACAACTACCAATGGACATTCCACCGGAACCCCAACTGGTCCAAGTTCATGGCCCCCGGACGCGAAGTATGCCAGTACTTCAAAGACTGGGCTGTCAGGGACAACATTATGAAAGATGTGAAACTTAACCACCGCGTCACTTCCGCCGTGTGGAACGACCAGTCGGCCATGTGGGAAATCAAAGGCGTTGATTCCTCTACAGGAAAGCCCTTTAGCGATAGAGGAGATATCCTTTTTGCCTGCAATGGCACGCTCAACAACCCCAAGTTCCCCGAGGTGCCGGGCATCGAAAGCTTCAAAGGACAGCTTGTGCACTCGGCTCGCTGGCCGGAGGGTCTCGACCTCCGAAATAAAACGGTGGCGGTCATCGGTGGGAGCGGAGCGACCGGCGTGCAGCTCGTGCCGGCCGTTCAACCCCAGTGCAAGAAGATGGTGGTGTACCTGAGATCGAAATTCTGGGCGATTCCGGGGATAAGATCGCGCTATGCTCCCAGCAACAGGAATTTTGAGTACACGGATGAGCAGAAAGAAGCATTCAAGGAGCGGGGGGAGGTTGCGGAGGCGTATGCTACGGACTTGGAAGACGAGAGCAACTGGTGGTATCGAGCCGTGAGTTTGAGGGAACCTTTGTCCGCCCTGCGTCGCAGAGGAACTAACCGCACCGTAGATGCACCTAGGGAGCAAGGCCGACGACAGAGCAAGAACAGCCCTCCGCCAGGGCACGGTGAAAAATTTCGGGGGAGATGGGGAGGCAGAACACTTCCTTCCGGGCTACGGCCTAGGAGCACGCCGGACATTGCCCGTTCAAAACTTCGTGCAAGCCCTCAAGGCCGACAACGTCGAGATGGTGCGTGCCGGTGTGGTGGGCTTCACCGAGACGGGCATCATCGACTCAGAGGGAGGGACGAGGGACGTAGACGTCGCTGTCTGCGCGACCTCATTTCACGCTTCCGCGCCGGCATATGAATTGATCGGAAAGGACGGAAGGTCATGGACGGAGGAGCTTACCCGGGACCACAAGTCCTATTTGGGTGTCATGAATTCTGGGTTCCCCAACTTGTTTTGTAAGCTCCCCGTCGTTTTTTCCTTCTCACTTCATTACGGCGTCTCAGCTGACAGCAATGAAAAAAGACATGTGCTCAACAAACTCCCCCGTAAACCACGGCTCAATCCTCCCCATGATCGAGTTCATGGTCCGCTACGCCTTCAAGCTAACCACCCACCTCCAACGCACGTCCATCAAATCTTTCTCCCCCTTGCCCAAAGCCGTGGACGATTACTACGTCTGGTCCCACCAGCTCATGAAGCGCCTGACGGTATCAGAGCCGTGCCACAGCTGGTTCAAGGCCGGGGGCGACGCTCACGGGCCGGCCACGGCAGTGTATGCCGGTTCGCGTGCGCACTTTTTCGAGGCACTTTTGGAGCCCCGCATGGAAGATTTCGAGATTGAGTACCTGAAGGAGGACGGAAGAGAGGAGAATCGGTTTGCATACCTCGGAAATGGGTTTGCCGAGGTGGAAGGGAGGAAGAACATGGACGCCACGTGGTATCTGAAGCTTTTGCAGGAGGAGAACGAGAAGGGGCGGGACTTGTATGATATCAATCCGATGAGGAAGAGAGGGGAGAGGGCGGATCTGACCATTGTGATGCCGAGGGAGAAGAGGGAATCCAAGTTGTAAATGTGCATAGGTACTCGTTTTGGAGTTGGAGTAGTAAGACAGGGCTTGGAACACGACAAAGGCATGAAGGGAGCGACATTCTAGACTTTATTTCACTCCTCCTTTTCAACAATGTCTCGTCTAGCAACGCCTCTTGACATTCGCCGATGACAGCTGATTCGAAAGTAATAGACTCTTCCGAGGAACCAAACTTCATAGTCATTCCTTAGCGAATGCCATGACGGCGTACCTGAAAGCTCCGTTCGAATAGCCTCGCCGCATAGCCCTAAACGCCTGCAAGAAGGCAATCCCATCCCGGCCTTGGCTGAAGGCAAAGGCCCAGAGGGATGGGTTCTGGACGAGTGACCACGAGATGTCCCTAAACGGGCGTGAGCAACGAGTGGGGCGTGAGAACGAGAGGGGGAACGAACCATGTCTTCGCGACCTCCTGGCTAATATCCTTAGGCTCAGCAAACACCGCCAGCCCAGCATCCTTTGCCAGGGTCAAGTATCCATGCTGCGTGTGCAGGGGAGGCAGGAGCATGCCATCTGTTTTCAATCCACGTCAGCATCCCAAAGCTTCGGGTAACCAAGAATGGGAACAACGGTGACAAGATACCTTCGATGGCTTTAATGTCGCCATTTCCGGCCTCGACAGTCTCGTTCTTGAACCAATCCGCAACCACAAGCTTCCCCCCCTTCTTCAGCGCCATCTTGGCATTCCGGAAGAACCTGTCCTTGCCGGGAATGTGGCTCAAAGCCTCGCAGATCCACACCGCATCAAACTCCTCGGCCTGCTCCCTGAACCTCTCCCCCATCGTCTCCGCGTCCATCTCGACAAACCTGACCCTCCCGGCCCCCAGCTTGAAGAACCCGTCCGCGTCAGGCCCGGCCGGGGGGGCAGGCGACGACGCCTTCTCCGCCTCCGCCCTGGTGAGGCGCGTCGCGATCTCGACCTGCTTGCTCGAGATGGTGATTCCCGTGACGGTACAGCCCAGGGAGGCGGCGAGGAACCGGCTCGTCCCGCCGACGCCGCAGCCCACGTCGAGGACCTTGCTGCCCTCGCCCACGCCGGAAATCGACAGCAGAAGGCGGATGAGGTTGGCCTGGGCTTCCTCTTTGGATTCGGTGGCTGCAGACTCCGGGGTGGGCCAGTAGCCGTGGTGGATGTGTTGGCCCCTTTTTTTCCCCGGTTTAAATTGTCAGTCCATTTGACTTGGGTGGTTCATGAGAGATCCCACTACCAGGCGCACGCAAGAAGATCAGCCCAAGAAGGTTTGGGGGAGAAGAGTAGCAATACCAGAGACTAAGATAATAGTCGCTCGCCAAGTCATAATGCAGCTTGATCCGATCCTTCAGCGCCTGCATCGTGCCGTGGGCAAGTCCCATGGGCGTCTCGTACTTTTCGCTGAGCTCTGTCGTCTCGGTTGTGCCGGTGCCGGAGCCGCGAGTCGACGACGGGCGTGCTGCGGTTGAAAACATGGTGTCTTCTTCGTTTCTGGAGAGGGGCCGGTCCCAATTGACTTTCTAATGACAGGTTTTGCGAACGGTGGGAGGATCAAGGGGATCGAAGTGTCGGCACTGTCTCGACACTTATTGCTTCATAGCTTCGTCGGGGTTCATCGTGGGCTAGCAAGTGCCCCGCCACACACACCTGGGGCAGTTTTCGGCGCTCCCAACCTTAACCCTACTAACCGGATTCCTGGCGCAGCAACATCTGACTACTTAGATTGCGACTACGGCGTTACCTCCAGATGATCGAGCGTCAATGGATCTAAGCCGAGTGATGCCGCAAAAAGTCTGCTTCTGCTTCGGTGTATCTAAGGCAAGCCGCCTTCCCATGGCAGATGCAAACTCCGTACCCTTGACCAACGCCTCAAGCATCATTAGCTACAGGGTTTCCCCTGATTTCCTTGACCGCCAACATCAAAAACTGACTCTACCCCGACGCCAATCTAATGATATTTTCCTTTCGTAGCGAATCTCCATCTCCAAATCGGACCTTGCAAATGCTCGTCATCTGCTACAAGAGGCCCCCTCAATGTATCCCGTTCCTTAGAGACCTTCATGCATCCTCCACTCCCCGTTCATGCCCTTCTTCCTAGCGGCGCCCGAATCCAGCATCTTCTTGACAGCATCTCGCGAGAGCCCCTTGCCCTTAAAATGCGCAAACAAGACGTCCATGAAGCCGACTTTCGTCAAGCTCTTGTGCTTAGCAACGAGAGCCTTGAACTCGTCGAGGAACTGGGGTTGCGTGAACTGAGGTTTGCCTGCCGCGACACCGGTAGTGTTTGTTGGGGCAGGTGGGGGTGCCATCTTCGACTGGCCCAGCCTTGCTTGAGCCACAGAAGTCTTCTTTTTGGGGTCTTCCCAGTATGAAGTCGAGAAAGGGTCGATGCCCGAATGGCGGTTTAGTTTTGCTTTTGAAATGGATTAGCGATTGCTACGTTTCAAGGCTAAGAGGACCGGCGGGGTCGAAAACTTACGGTGAATGAACTCGAGGCGGTGCATGTATGTCTTGGGGAGCCCCCCGGTTTGTTTCCTTCCCGTCTCAAAACAGATGCCCGTGCTCTCCGGCTCGCCACCGTTGTTAAAGAGTCGACGGGCCAGACCAGCATCTTCAGAATCGTCCAAGAAGCCGTCCATGTCATCATCACCATCATCTTCGTCATCATCGTCGGCGTCGTCAAGATCTTCCCCCTGCTCGTCATCCTGCCACTCCGCTTCCGAGTCGTAATCGTACTGAAGATCGAGGATTCGACCGTTCGGGCGGCGAGCCAATCGGTGCATCTTGGCTTCTCCTGCCGCGTGCTGGTGGCGAGTCACCGTGCCGCAGTATGCAGGCCGAACATCCTGCTTGAAGCATAGCTGCTTCATCGTGACCTTCTTGAGAGCCTTACGTGCCCTGGCCGAATCTGACGTTTGCAGCTGCTCGACAATCTCCTTTACGGGAGTTTCGATATAACCCCGCCGCCGAGGTCCAGAAACTAGACGGAACACTTCTGTTGGGCGGAAGGGCTGCACCGCAACATCTGTCCCCCGTTTTCCCGTGACGTACTCGTCTAGAATCCGAGATTTGACCCCTTTTGTCTCCGGGTCGAGGTCGGTAACGTTAACAGCGAGGTGAACATTCTCCTTGACAAAGAAAGGCTGGAACATCTTGTTGTAAACCGACTTCGTCTCCTTCTTGACCGGCGATGGGTCGGGAACCGAAGCATGGATCGTTTCCTCGGTGCCATTGGCGCCTTCTGTCGCGGCAGCACCCTTCTTGGGTGTAGTCGGAGTCTTGGCTGGAACCTTGGTGAAGAACTTGTTAAGCCTCAGCTGGCTCCTCTCCTTTTTCTCCTTTTCTTCCTGCGCCTTGCGTTCTTCCTCCTCCTTCTTTCGCCGCTTCTCGGCCTCCTCGGCATCGCGCTTGGACTTCTCGGCCTGCTTCGCTGCGCGTGCCTCTGCCTTTTCCTGCTCGGCCTTGGCTTTCTCAGCCAGCTTTTGTCTTTTCAGTTCCTCCTTCTCTTGTTTCCTACGCGCCTCGTCTTCGGCTTTGGCTGCCTTTTGCTTCTTAATGTCTTCCTTTTCCTGCTTCTTCCGGGCGTCCTCTTCGGCCTTGGCTACCTTTTCGGCTGCTGTCAGGCGCCGCTTCTTGGTAGGCGGCTGCGTCGAGGTACCAGGTGCAGGCTGCGGCGGGTCCTGAGTTTGCGTGGACCGGGGACCAGAGGCAAATGGAGACCTGGTCGGCGTGGGGTTTGGAGACGGGCTGTTCCTGGCAGGTGTGCTACTGAGGGCGTCTATCAAGGAAGCCGGGCTGCTTTGGGATGGAGACGACTCTCGAGAAAGATCTGGAAGCGACATGATGATTGCTTAGAAACTCATCAGCCATGCACATGGAACGGCAGGGGATCCGCTAGCACTTACGCTCTGAGGGCTGGATGGTGCCATCGCACTCGTCTTTGGCGGAAGATCGAGAGACATCCTCCACGGGAATTACGTCGAGGCTGAACTCGTCGTGTGACCTCTTCCTCGAGGCTACGTCCGAGTCTTGCCTGTTCGGCGACATTTCATTCAGAGGCATCGTCATTGTGAATCGAGCCGTGTGCCTCGGCCAATTTTGGCCACTTGGTTTTCTCTAGTAATGCCTTCCCATGTGACTGACGGGACGAGCAATGAGCAAATCGAGTCGGGCGTAATCGGTTCGTGGAATATCGTGATCGGAAGGAAGCTGCAATTAACAATCGGAGGGCAGGAGAACGAAACAGCCAATGCCCAAATGTAGAAAGAATGGATTGTTAAGGTCAATGCCTAGGACAGCCGACAATTGGGCAGGTGCGTATCGTAAAATACGGGAAACATTCTAGGTAGTTGCGCTGAGCTGTGAATGTGGAAAACAGCGAAGACGCGTCTTTCACTTTGTGCACCAGGATGGACTCGTGTCTCGCGTTAGGTAGACCCACTGTAATTGATCGATCATGATTGGCTGGCGGCTATTTTACGGTTATTCCCCTTGGCGGGGCTGCGGGACGTGCCCCCTGTCGGTTTCCTCAATCCTGGCACTGACTGGCCATTGCGTAACGCTCTCGATTCAGGGACTTCATCGACATGCGTCCGGCCGTGACGTTAGAGGATGATCTTTGCCAAACAAGAGCAAAAGGGCAGGAGGCTGCCAATTCCAGGGGCAGCTGCAGTTGTTCTACATAACGTTTTCGAATATGCGGTTTGTGTATGCCGCTGCGATTTGTGTATGCCGCTGCGATTTGTGTATGCCGCTGCGATTTGTGTATGCCGCTGCGATTTAGCACGCGCTGTTCATTCTTTACGCCGAATCCGAAAGGTCTCGAGGGAGGCACATTTGCACCGGATACCAGCATACACAAGTAACATGTAGATCACTTTTCCTGCAGTTATTCAAGTTCTTGAATTCAAATCTAGTATTGAATTTTGCGCACGAAAGCTGCATCTCCAAATCTAGGAGAGAAAACCCCGTTTTCTGTGCTCAAGCTGTGGTCGGGTATCATGGGCATGAATCTGATCCTACTTTTATCCTTGCAATGCCAAATGGTATCTCATCTGCCTTGTATATGTGAGGGTAGGCGATGGCAAGCGAGCGTTTGCGTGGGACTGGTGCCACCGTAAACATGTTTCTGGATGGCGTCTGTAACGACAGAAGATAGCGAGCGGCATAGACAAAACTGTCCTTCTCCAGACGCGGCGCTGGAAGTCAGCGGCGTCGCTCGATGCTTGCCCTTCGTCCGTCGATCTCGTGGTAGGTACTGCCTGTGTTGGGACAGCAGACCAAGTATCGTATAGGTATAGATCTTTGACAAAAGGAAACGGTCTCAATCGGGATTCGCAATGTACAGACGGCCAGCTGTCATGGTAGCTGTCCGCTCGTCCACACTTCCTCGTCGCTTGAGTTCCTCGGGGCTCTTGACGCTCTTTTCCCTCGTGATTGTCGAGTGCATCAGCGAGTTGCCGGCTAGCCTCGCCGCATTGCCCAACTCGCCTACGTTATCTGCCCTTTCCGCACTGCTCCCGCTGCCGGTGCTGCGGGCCTTGCCACTCGCGGCATCGGACCGGCCCCCAACGATGTCCTCTTGCCTGATACCTGCTCCCGCATCTACCATGCTGCCCGTCCGTTCCGGGGTGCCACCGGGGCTCCACCGCCTCTCTCGCTGACTCCCGAGTCCTCCCGAGGAGCGGTACGCAATGCCACGACGGCCGCTCGCCGTGCTGCTGCGACCGCTGCTCCCAGTCCTTCGGTGGTGGAGTTGGCGCGCAGCAATGCCCTCGTCGTCGTCGGTGCTCTCGCCCTCCACCTCCGTGGCGCTCAATCTCGGGGGAACGCCGCCCACGCCGACGTGGTTCTCGCCAGGTGTGTAGCCCACAACGCCAGGCTTCCCGTGATGCCTGATCTTGGCGGCCACCTTGCCCGTAGCGCTGATGCCCGTCGACGTGCGGCCGGGGGGGTTGCCCGTGTAGCCCGTGCTTACTCTCGGTCCGCCCACCATCTCTTGGTTTGCCCTCATCTTGGCCGCCCTCAGCTGCGCAGCCATGTGGGGATCCTCGGGCTGGGCCCTGTCGCACCATACTGTGCCCTTTTGCCTGCGGAGGGCGGCGACATAACTTGTCGGCGCCGGACTCGCGCCGCCTGAGCGCGAGGAGGTCGAGCGTCGCAGATCTGTTGTCGGCGACGTGCGGTAGGCTGCCGGGGGCGCCACGGTCGACGTAGTGCTGAAGGTGCCCAGCGACGGCGACCGCCGAGAGTATGGCATATTTTGAGCGTGGAGCGGCGTCGTGCTCTGGATAGAGAGCGTTACGGGGAATGGACCCGACGATGTCGTTCTTGTGCGGGAGTGTCCATAGATGGAGTCCGGTGGAGGGAGTTGCTGCGGGTGGCTATTAAACATTGGGACTCGAGCTATCGGGATACGTTGCGGTTGATGGTTGCTTTCTACGGCGGGTAAGGGCACGAGGCAATCAATTTATCGCCGTCGTCGTTTGAGTCGTCGCTGGAGCTTGGTCGAATGGAGAGCTTGGTGAGGAAGCGGAATCTCGCGTGCCGAGTCCGTCGCTTTCGGCCGCTTTGGGTTGGCGGATTGGGGAGGCGGAGCGCCGCGGCAGGCTGCTGTCTCGAACAAAGTACTACCAAAGACGGGTGAATTGGCGACGGCCGACAAGTCTTGTCAGACAACAAAGATAGAACCGCCACGCGCTTGTAGGTGGAACTCGTTGTTTCCCGAGAATTGTTCGTGGAATGTTTCCGACAGTCAGTTCAAAACCTCCTGAGGCAGACTAGAAAGGACTGGGCAATGTGCATCGAGCGGACACCGAAACGTTGCAAACGTCGGTGGTAAGTAATGGTTTCGACAGGCGTGTTGACGTCCGTGGAGGATTTTGGGTCTGGGCAGCCTGGCACGGCGTGGTACTTTAGGCTCGCTGTGCAGTTCCCCCGCCAGCGGTTCTGGGCCGCAGTTCTGCTGTGCGCAATGCAGCCGAGTGCGTCTGTAGCATCCAGTTGACGTCCAGCGTTGCATGCGCCGGGCCCAACCAGTTCAGAAGGCTTGGCAGATGGAGGGGTAGATGCGGCGATGTTATTGGGCGGCGTTGGAGGAAGCTGGTCGGGCAAAGGAGCCACCGCAGCACAAATTTTGCTTTCGTTAAGATCTGAATGGCTGGACTCGGTGTTGATGTTTTGTTGAACCTCTCGTGAGTCTCGTCGCGGTGGATGATGGGCTGCTGCTCACTTTTTGTGTTTTCAGAGAGCAAGCTCAAACACTGGGCCGGGCCAAGGAAATTGGGAAAATTCCTGGCGGTCGACAATCGCAATCCAAGCGTGCAAACTGATGACGGAGAGAACGGCTAAAAGGTGTCGGCGGTTGCAGCCTGCAACAGGGACAGTTGAAAGACCGTGGCCTGTAGTAAGATTTGCCCAGCGTGTTATCGACTATGACGCAAAGGTTCGACCCAGTTTATTTTGCACGTCCAGGCCGGCATCCATTGGGAACCATGGAGGTTCGGGCACTGGCGGTTCAGAAGAGTCCGGGCCAAAATCAAGGCATGGATCGGGACGATGATGACTGCTCGATGCCAAAGCGTTGCCAAACTTCCCAAGAAGCTGGGCCGGTTTGGAACTTGGCAGGATGCTACCACCACCAGTCGGGTTGAGACCGAAGCGACCCAATCAACCACGCGGACAAGAGTCGCAGGACCAATAACGTCCTATTTAACGGAGCTTCTCTGAATCTTTAGGTGATCTGGTTGGGACGGCTTGGTTAGCCTGCTGCTGAATTGCATGCTCAGACTGGATAACAAAACGGAAGAAGAGACCAACGTCAACAGCTGGGTTCGCGAAGCAGGTGGTGCAACGGGTCCATCCGGCGCCACCGACACAGTGGACAACACACACCAAACACCCACCCATACAGACACCACCTCCGGGCATGGCGAGGTAACAGAAACGCCGGCACATACCTTGGATAGATGAAAGTGTAATCACGATTGAAGGAAGGATCTCGGATCGAGAAGCCCAATCTGACCCCACAGCTTACGGTTGGGGTGGCCTTTGCTGATATGTATATAGTTGTCAGCTTACCGTTGCTGTCCCTTTAGGCACATCTAGTTCAATCAAGAGAAAAATATGCCCAGGACCTGGACGAACCGATAGTTCCCAAGAATGAAATTGCTGCAGGCCATGCAGCAGCTCAGCTCCCCCACCGGCAGACCCATCCTCGAAGTGAAGCTCCGATTCGGGGAAAGCCTGCTACCCCGCGGCCCACCCCGCGAGGGTGACCAGTGACCACGCCCGACCTAACATGCATCACCTGTTGCCCAAGCCATCAGTGAATCGCATCGCTTTCTCAGGATGCATGTCTGGGGTGATTGGCAGACATTCGTTGCACGGCTGCGAAGAACACCTACCCGGGCATCAACATGGGGAAGAGCGGTGACTCCATCCGAGACGAGAAAGATCCCCACGAGGCAGTCTGGCCCTGGTTCGTTTGAGACGAGTCTCGCTCCTCTATTGTGTCGGAGCATCTGAATGAGATCAAGCCTCGAACAATAAGACAATATATTGACCCTTGGTTAGTGAAGTGTTCCTTTTCATCGCTGAATTTGGCAAGCCATCCGCCAGGGTGTCCGATGCCACGAATTCGATAATTGAGGGCAAATTTCTCTAGCCTTCGGGCCGGTTGGCTGCTGTGGATCGCGATTGGGACGAACCGTAACAAGCTGAAAACGCCACTAATGAAGTGGGGAGGGCTCGCCCAACAAGGATGGAGCCTGTTGCCTCGCTTGCCCTGCTTCTCGTCAGCCCGCTTGCTCGCGTTGTTTATATTTGAGGGAATATCTGGGCATGTAGGCCTAATCAGGTGATATGACGAGCTTGGGACTTGGACTGGGTCGAGGCACCTCAAGTCTGTTGATATCTACGACTCTTGGAAAGGAATTCTTGAAAAGCGTGATAAGCGTGAGATTTCTCTATCTTGTTCGTATCGTAAATCCTGGGAGTCTCTCCCAGTCGCAGCTGTTACTATTACAATACACGCAACAACCCAACCCATGCATTCCACCTAGAAGGGAATGTCGGTGGCCAGTCTAAGCCCATTATGTGGTAGGAGTACATGAAACCAACGCCTCAATCATACAATTCCCACACTCGCTGAATCCCGAATACTGAAATCGGTTTGCTCCTACTTGGTGTCGAGAACACCGGCAGGGGTGTTGCAAAGAATGCCTTGCTCCAGCTAGAACTAGTGTTAGCAACCGCTCGACCAATGATCCGGGTAGGCTGCAAGTCACTTACAATCGGGAGGACGCAGCAGCGGGCACGCTGGCCCATCTCGGCGCAGATGGCAGAGAAGTCATCGCCGCTCGTGGGGATGGTCGGGACTTCTCCGCAGTCGAGATCAGCCACGCCGAGGACGTCGGTTGCGCAGCACTGGGTGTTGCTGTAGAGGCCGCTGCAGGGCACGTAGGCCTGGCGCTCCTCGACCGTGGGGAGGGCGAGGGCAACGCCGGCGAAGAGGGTGGCGACGACTGTGGTGAAGAACATGTTGGCGTTTGTTGATGTTTGGGGGGTGTATCAAGTTGGAAGGAGCTGATGTGGGGATTTTGAGGCTGAAACTGCGTTGTGATGCTGCTGGAGAGGCTGATGAGGATAGTTTCGGATTGAGATTGATGGGCGAGGCGAACTCGATATTTATATTGGAGGCCGACAGCGGCAAAGCTGGAGAAGTTGCGGCTTCTTCATTTACATCACAGGTTGATACGCGAAGCGAGGGGAGATCGTCACCTCGTAAGTTGACATCGTCATCAGCTTCAGGCGAGCGCAGCCAGAAGTGCGGAAGCGAGGGCCTTCCACATCCACACAGGTAAAACGCCACGAATACTACATTGATTACGGCTTGGCCGCCTACATTGGGCTCCCTCCGCGTCATGGAGAGCCCTCGCCGGCAATGGGGACCAAAGGGGCTTCGAGAAAGATCTTGGCTCAGCCCTGGGTTTACGGCGTATGGATCCAGAACCAAGAACGGTCAACATGAAGTCAGGTCGAAGCAATTGCACTTGGGAGGCATGCAGGGAAAGCAGGGATGACGACAGGGATGGTGGGAAGATCTCTCTGAAATCTCAGGACTCATTCGACATGCATCGTTTTCCCGCCTCGAGTTGTGGGGCAATCTGTCGGTAGTGGTGACGGAGAGAGGCAGGGGGATGGGATCGAAAACCTGTTGTGGGGTAACATCAGCCTCGTTCATCGTCAGGGAAGACTGGCGGGCGTTGACGATCCACTTGCCACAATGCGAAGGGCTCCCGAGTCTATGTATGGATGGAGATGCCGCGCCAGTCAAAATAGAATGTGGCAGGCCCAGCCACAAACTGGCGTTACGAGCTGTCTGTGTCCATCTTCACCCCATCGAGCCTCTTCTCCGGCATCAGGATCCTTGATATGGAGATTAGCAGGAGAAATTAAGGTTGCCATGCAGAATGAACTGCTTGTACCACCGCCATAGAGCCGCCTATCAGCAGAGACGAAACAACAACGGCCGCCACAACAAGTGGCTGTCCGGCTTGACCCAAGATGATGGCAATTTTGGTAGGTGGGTTGGCGGGATGGCTACTGGGGATTAGGCTGGAGAAAGTGACGACACTAGGCCACATTGGTAAGACCGAGACGTCGTAAACAAGTTTGACCGTTGTGGTGGTGGGATGCGGTTCAGGAACAAGAGACACAAGGGTCCACGATGCGCGGCCCATCGTCCCAAGATGCTACTTGATTTTCTGACAATTGTCCACTCCAGACCTGACCACCCATCACGGGGAAAGGGGTGGAGGCTTGCAAATTGTCAGTCGGGGAAGTCGAAAAGCTTCGAACTGCTGCTGGCAAGCAATGGCTAGCAATTGACATAATTCCGTTCCATCGACGCCGCGGGTGCATCATGACAAACTTCTGATGACCAGCGGGACAAAATCAAGGATCAAGGTCACATTTGCCACTAGCAGTACTACTTGCAAGACAAGATCCCCGAAACCGCCTTTTGTACGAGAAAGGCTCGCGGCGCCGGTCAGTTGGCAGGCAGGGCCCTCTTCGCTGGATTCTGAGATTGCGTGCATATTAATGAATGACGTCGTGCCGTCCATGCAAGTCGCAACCCATAGGGGACCGGGTTTTCGGCCCCGGTCCTTGCCAGTGCAACGCTGTTTTGCCGATCCCCACTACGGTGCGCACCCCGCCTTGGCAAGCGAGCCCTACCGATTGCAATCGGCGCCACCAGTCCAGGAGCCGGTGAGCCACATGGTATTTTAACGGCTGGACGGGTTTCTGGCTGCATGGCGAATCGAATACTCTGTTTCACTCACACGACGGCCGACTTTTCGCCACAGGACCGGCCGGCGTCTTCGGTACCATTGGCTCTCCTATGTTCTTTTCGTTCGCAAAGCACAGCGAAGTCGTTGCCACATCTGGGAATGATCAACTGCTGTTGAGATACTGTTTTTAGAAGACGCTAGCAGAGGCTGAGAATCGCCATCATGACGGCAATCGGCATTAGATCGATGAATACACAAAAAGGATTGAGCGTCGGAGGCCTGATGCCTTGATGCAACTAGCTAGTCGTGCGCACGCACGGCGCAACGCAATAGGCCTCCATATACCTCTGCATGCGCGGATCCCTGAGCAGCTGAAGCGGCTGCGGTCGAGAGACGAGGGCCACGGTGAAGATGTTTCATTGGCGCCGCCTCCACGTCATCACCTGTCCTCCCAAAAGTCCAAGTCAATCCCCAGCGCCTTGCACTGCTCCGTCTCCGTCTGGTTGATGTGCTTCCCGTCCCACTGCAGCAGTCGGAGGTTTGGCTCTTCGGGGGTCGCGGGGTTCCAAGGACCGACGTCGTCGATCTGGTCGAGCGTGCTGTAGTAGCCCCTCGCCTCGAGATATTCCTTGGATGGATTGGGATTGCCGTTGCGGGCAAACGACGTCCAGTAGTCCATGACGAGCTGCATGAAGCCAACGTCGAGCCCGTCGCGGTCTGGGAGGCCGTCGCGGAGGGCCGTACCAAACACAATCATTTGCTCGCCGGCGTGGCACTTGAAGTACTCGAGATTTGGATCGCCGTCGGGGTGTTCTTTGGTGGCCGGCGGGCCGCAGTGGGGTTTTGTGTAGCCCGACGGGTTGTAGGTGCGGTTAAACATGAAGGAGTAGACGGCCTCGAAGGCGTCGTGCTTGACGGCGCTGTAGGAGGTTGCCTGCTCGGCGCACGTGTAGACGCCATCTGTGCCGATTCTAATTGTGAGGTTCAAGAGGTCGGCGGGGGCGGCTTCGGCGGGAACGGGGAACGGGCCCTCCGTGAGAGGCGTCAGGGAAGCGACTGGAACCCCAAAGCGGCCGGCAAAGTTGTTCAACACGTCGGAGACGGTGGCATTGCCAGAAGGCATGTCAAACTCGACGCCAAGTTCGTTTCGGTTGGTGCCGGTCATGAGCACCACGTCGCTTGTGAGGCCGCTGCCGTCGAGTGGCAGAAACGTGACGTTTAGGTACGCGCCATCCTGCACAAGGCCCCTGGAACGCAAAATGTCAGCTCGTCTCAAAGCGATCCACGCCACCATCCACCTCATCGCTCGTAGGTCTTACCTTGCAACGTTCTTCAGATTTACTAGTGCGGTAGCGTTGTAACCCCGAAGGCACTCCACGGCGTCCTTGGCACCTGCGCAATCTGTTTCCTCCAGGACTTTGGTTGTCGTTGTGTTGTAGTCGTAATCGAGGCTGTCGTAGTAAGAAATGAAGCCGCCTTCATTGCCCGTAAGCCCGGCAGGGCCAGACTGGCTGATGGCGGTCGCAAAAAGGCCCTTTGCCTTGGGGGATGCCAGGAGCGCCCTTACTGCCACGGCGCCGGCCGACTCGCCGTAGATGGTCACCCTGCTGGCATCGCCACCAAAGTCGGCAATGTGCTCCTTGACCCATTCCAGAGCGGTGACAATGTCGCCAAGACCGTAGTTGCCATTGTGCACGCCGTCATTAAAGTTGAGATGTCCAAGATTGCTGACGCGATAGTTGATCGAAACGGCAACAACGTCGCCGCGCGACGCAATGTTGGTCCCGTCCGTGTTGGGGTTCTTGCCCGAGCCGCTGGTGAAGCCGCCGCCGTAAATATAGAACATGACGGGCTTAAGCTTCAGCGCCGGCACGTCGCCCGCTGGTGGCAGCCACGGCGTCCAGATGTTGAGGAAGAAGCAGTCCTCGCTCATTCCTTCTCGAACCTCGCCAATGGGCTGCAGGCAGTCGGCACCGGCCTTGAGAGCGGAGATGGGCGCCGTTGCATTTGCCTTGTACACGGTCGAGTGCTCGAACCGTTTTGGTTGGGCGGCGTAACGAACTCCTCGGAACTTCCACGCGAAAAAGTCGCGGAAGCCGGTGTAGATTTGCTCTCCCACGGAGTGGTTAATGTGGAAATCGGTGGGGACGTCGTTGGTTTCCATGGTCGAGACTGGCGCGCTCTGCGTGCAGAGCCCGGGCAGCTTCTCGGTGCAGACCACGCCAGAGACTTCTCCTTGGGCGCTGATGGCCCGGCACAAGTCATCGTCGGTTTCCGATTTTGCTACCCAGAAGAGCTGGTCTTTCTCAAAGTTGAGCTGGAATACCTGGTACTTGAGCGAGCTGTTGAGTCCATGGCCGAAAGAGGCTTCGTCGGGATTCCAAACACCTTCGTCGAGCTTCGGGCAGAGGGCAGAAAAGGCGGCAAAGTCGAGAGGCTCGTGAATGAGGACACCAGCACCATCCTTCGGGGGGTTATCTGCGCTCGTCAGCCACTTCTCGTCCAAGCCCAATGGAAGTTTCGGACAACCTACTGACGAGGTTATTGTATGACAAGATGGTCAGCCCCCCTTTGTTCAACAGAGCATCTTCCGCCTGCCGCGGTAGACGTGCGCAAGTCGCGACCGCGACAATGCCCAGGCCGTGTAGGATCCTCATCTTGGGATTTGAGCTACCCGTTCAACTGTCAAGGAGATTCATTCAATCGCCCACGGACAGACAAACACTCGCCCGGCCGTCACGGGAAGCCGCGACAGCACGTCGACCCATTTTGTACAATTTTTTCCTCCCTACTTGGCTTTCGGTTCCCATCGCGTCGTGGACCATGGCAGGCGGATCGGGACGAAATTGAGTTGCCTGTTCCGTTTCCTCCGCGATACCACTTTGGCAGCGGTGCTAGCCTTTTAGCCGGCCATTGGACTTTGGAAAGCCTCAAGTTGATGAGCAGAATGGTGCCGAGAGGCGAGATCTGCAAGGCCAAAAGAAAGGTCCACTTAGACCCGCCCAGATGGAAGCTCTCGGCTCCACCCTGTGCCGGTTGACCGGGAAGGAGAAGGACGAGATTGTCGATATCTACAAGACAGTCTCGGTGTGAGCTGCATTGTCGGAACTAGTGTCGCGCCCTGGCAATTGCTAGTCCGAGGCGCGTGGGCGTTGACAGCGTCAAATTGATGTGGCAGGAGGCTCCAATTGAGTCCCCCCTGTCACCTGGAAAATATGGACTGGATTCCCTGTGCGCCGGAAAAATCTGGGGGCGGGAAGTAGAAGTCCAGGGTACCCCGCGTAGCAGGAGCATGCCCGTATGGGTATCCGTACTTGGTCCTCATTCGGTCGGAGATTGGAGCTCTCAACTCTCAAGCTCCTTGAAGCTCGGTGGCCTCGTCAGTCTTCTCGACAGGTGATACACCCCGATGGTCTGAACTCTGATGAATGCCGCGATGCACCACAGCATGGATCCTTCTTCCCTTCGCACGACTCTGGTGTCACGGTACCACGGTATCAACCAACCTCTCTAGCTTCGTACCTCTGTAGCATCTACAAAGGCACAGAACACAGCTCTTTAGTAGGTGAACTTCATTCTCCCGCGCGCATAGCTTATCTGGAAACTCCATCACCAAAGGCGCACTCGCAGCTCAGCACACCGCTCAACAGTTGCGTCACGTCGAGGCATGGCGTTTCATATTCGACATGGAGGAAGCATTTTCTCAAGCTCCCTTCATGTCCCCAGCGCCTATTCCCCCCCCACCTGAGACTTTTATCTTGATATTTTCTGGCTGGGCTCGGCCCCTGCTCGGCGCAGACGTGACAGGCCACCCCTCGCAGCGATGCCCTAGCGGTCGACGCGTCGGCAGTCCATGTCAAATTCCACGTCAAATGTCCGCCCGAGAGCCATCCTCCAAAGCTACATTCGCTCGTGCCTGATCGAGGTCATTCATCACGGCTCTCACCCGCATCTCATTGGGCGTGGGGTAAAAACAGAAGCTCAACAATGCATCTGATGCGACCCGTGCGGTTTTCGGAACATCCCCTCTTCCACCGCTATCGGGCTGCATTTCTAGTTGGTTCGCTTGTCGGTGCGTGTCCGTCCGTTCGCGCTTTGGCGCTGCATGGAGTTGCACGGCTCGCAATTCTGGCAGGAAGTTACATCTGTACCTCTGTATTATCTCCAAAATTTCCGTTCGGCAACCTCATTGGTGCTCCTCCAGCGCAGACGTAAGAGCAGCAGGACAATGGGAGTAGCATTCTGCATCTTAGCCTGCTGCCAATGCCTATGCCAATGCCAATGCGAATGTCCTTGCCAGGTCGACAAGCCCACATCAGCCTGTTTGTCACCATTAACCCATGATCCATGATGGAGGGAAACAGCAGAAGAAAAAAGTCCATGTCGGGTGTCGGTGTAATGCGCGCGTAGGAGGGTGGGCGCCAAAATGTTTCTTTTCGCGCTGTCCCTCCTCGTCCGAATTTTATCACTCTTTGCTTCTGTTTAACCTGAAAGACATCTTCCTCCCCGGTCAATAGTCCTGCGACATGACAGGGCTGGCTCTCCAGTCGTAAGTTTGCACGTCTCACTTCGCTTCGGTTACGTATCGCAGGCGGACTACCTCTGTAGAGCTTAATGCTATAATTCCTTTTCCATCTGCACTGGGGGGCCCGGTCTGCGTGCCACCCGACAATCATTGGAACTTTAAAAGTTGAATCTATTTCATCTTGGGTGGGCCGGTAGCAATTGACGGGGATTTCTTTCTTGCTGCCATTGCTGCTACGAACACCATCGCGATGCGGCTTCTCAACACATCCTCGTACGAGGTCCGGGAATTCCTCTACCAGATTCCGCCCGCATATGCCATCTTGTCGCACACGTGGGAGCAGGATGAGGTCCTGCTCCAGGACATGGTCAAAGGCCGCGACCACGCCAGCAAACGAAAGGGGTTTGCGAAGATTGAAGGCTGCTGCCGACAGGCGCTGGAGGATGGCTATTCTTGGGTTTGGATCGACACGTGCTGTATCGACAAGACGTCCACGGCCGAGCTGCACGAGGCCGTCAACTCCATGTACAGCTGGTACCAGGGCGCCGGCGTGTGCTATGCCTACCTCGCCGACGTACCGCGATTCAGCTTCATGGACAGCCGGTGGTTTGAGCGGGGGTGGACGCTTCAGGAGCTGATCGCACCGCGCTATGTCGAGTTTTACGCGGCGGACTGGTCTGAGCTGGGCACCAAGTCGAGCCTGGAACCTGCCATATGCGCCATTACCGGCATCAGCGCCGATGTTCTCAAGGGGAGGTCGCCGTTGACATGCACTGTCGCCGAGCGGATGAGCTGGGCGGCGGGGCGGCGGACCACCAGGTTAGAGGACGAGGCGTACTGCCTGCTCGGCATCTTTGACATCAACATGAGCCTTCTCTACGGCGAGGGAACGCGGGCATTCACCCGGCTACAGGAAGAAATCATCAAGCAGTCCGAAGATCTCTCCCTGCTCGCATGGTCGCCGTGGGTCGAACGTAGCGTCCTCAGCATGGATGGATCGCCCCCGGCGACTGGTGCGCTCGCTCCGAACCCGTCCGTTTTCAAACGGCCAGATCTCACATCCTATCTCCCCTCGACGGCCTTCGACTTTGACGACGCCGAGTCCCTACTGCTCGCCGACATGGGCTCCATGGACTGGAGGGACCTCCATCCACACCAGTGGGGTTCCAACTTGGAGCTCCTTCCCCTGCACCAGTTTCTTTTCGAGCCGCCCACCACCACTTCGCGGGGGATCTGCGCCACTCTTATGGTGGACTTTGGCGAGTTCGAAGATGACGTGAGCCACCACCGTGGCGCCGACACGGAAGCGGGTGCCATGGTGGACGTTCTTGCATGGATTTACATCGACGTCGTCACCAAGTCGAACCCGACCTCCCGTGCCGTATCCCGGAATTCTCGGCATTCGCGCAATACATCCTCCCGATCGTCCCGGCCGCAGAGCATGACAGAACGGGCCATGATGGTATGCATATGGCTCTCGCTGCCCCGGACCGAGGTCGCCGGCAGCCTCAACATACCGATCCGAGCCGTCCGAATTCCCGACCGAGCCCCCGTTTGCGTGCCCATGATTTTCCTCAACCGCTTTCAGCCCCGAAAGGTGTACCTCCAGTATGCGCCGGACCGCCCCATGCCCGCGCCGCTCGGATGGGCAGCCTCGCGGTCGAGTTTCTCGGGCCGCGTGCAGACCGAAGAGACATCGAAGCGGATCAAGCTCAAGTTTAGGGGGACGACGGCAACGACAACGAACCCTCTACGCGCCGAGATCGTTTCGCACTACCCTCCCCACACCGCACTCCGACCTCCCGGCTCGGTGGCGACCATGGACGGGTCGCTGCGCGTGGCGGCCGGCAACGACTCCTTCGACGTCATGATAGCCGGGTGCCAGCCGATGGAGGCGTCGGCGGTGCTGCGCTGTGCTCTCACGGGAGGCACGGGCACCACGCCGGGGATCAACGACGACCAATTCGTCCTTGTCATCGGCCCGCCCCGTCTCGGCGAGGGCCTTAACTGCCACGTCGAGAAGCTCGATGCCAGCCTGGTGCCCATGAAGGGCCAGGACTTTTGGCACCACTTCTTTGCCACCCAGAACCGCCACACCGAGCTGGAGGACCCGCAGATGCCGCCGACCGACCGCAGCTCGACCCAGCTGCCTTGCGGGATCGCCATCACCACGAGCATAAAGAAGCGGATCGTGCAAGGCGCCAACGAGTTCTTGCCCACGCTGGTGGTGACTGTTGTGCAGCAGCAGAGCAGGGAGCAAGTAGAGAGACCCAAGGAACACGCGGCGAAGCGGGTGAGCCCGCGACAGAGCGGATTCATCACACACCCGGTCGCCCCGCCGACCTATTTATCATCACCGACAAGAGATGCGAGAGACATGACTTGGCTAGCGGGGTGAAGGGATATGCGGACGGGGAGGGTCTTCGAGACAGCTATGTAATACCAAGCATTTTCTCAAGATGGCATTCGTCAAATTCCGGCCGTGTTGGGTTTAACTCGAACATGGTGAGTTGGGCCACCTTGAACGGGGGCACCTACTGAATGGACAATACTAACACGGCAGAAAGATTTGATGGTGCAGTCTACTACCCTTCATGTATAATGAAGAATGCCGGATACGCAGCATGAGCCACGACATGAACCACGACACGAGGAACGAAATGAAGAGCGGAATAAGCTACGTTTCGGGCGGGGGGTTCTCTTTACTAGGCATTGGCGTTGCGGCAGCGCTCCTTATCGTTTGGTGTCCGAAATTGAATCTTGATTGAGACGGCCAGGTGTGTAGCCACCTGACGGCTGTTCAATGTTGCTGACCCTGGCGCAAAATACCTGTATTGGAACAATAATGGACGGCAGTCTTATGGAGTTTTGAATTCAAAGTCTGTGCAAGCAGCGGAAAACGAGCTTTGTGCGAACCCGGTGTGATGCCTTAGTGGGAGGGGGATCATCCATCTCTGCTGTGAAGACTTACTAACAAATACAAAGCAACCTTTGTCTTCTGTCCTCTTTATCCATAATTGGGTGAGATCAGTATCTCCGTACAAAGAACTTCATGAACGAGGGAAAACACTCCTACACGCACTTCTCAAGAGGGCCTTGCAGCTTCCACAAGCCAAAATCGCGGGGCCTGATCTCCATGATATTGATAACGGCCAGCGTCTGGGTACGGGACGGGATATAAGCGTCAAGCCTTGTGCTCACCTAATACCCCCGATCTCTGCCCCCAGGACGGTCATCCCGGTCCCGCGACTGACTCTTGGGCGCCCACTCCATCCCCGTCGCAACCTCAACGGGACTCTTCAACCAGTCGGCAACCGTCATCCGGGTGCCCGCCCTCGGGCTGGGCGTAAACTTCAGCTCCCCAAACTTTCCAAACAGCTCCCCCTCGAACGCATCCATCTTGTCCCGCGGCGCGCTCGCCATCTTGGCCCTAAAATCCTCGTCGGAGACGTATGTGCCCCGGAGATGCCGACTGCCCGAGCTCGTGTCAAAGGCTTTCCGTCCGTGCATGACCCGCCAGTTGTCAAACACAACACACTCGCCCGGCTCCATCTTGAATTCCAGGACGTTCTTGGCGTCGTTCAGAACATCGCTGTATTTCTTCATGGCCCCGATGAGCTTGTGATACTCCTTCGACCTGGGCAAGTCGTCGATGTGGGGCGGGTTGGTGGCCTGGAAAGGCGGAGACCACCACACGGCCTTGAGGTGGGCCGCGCTGAGCCGCTTGCCCTGCATTTCCCAGTTTCGCTTTTCGACCGGGATGGTGAGGTGGAAGACGGTGTGGCTGTTGCGGTAGAAGTACGGGTGCCTGTCGTAGTGGTAGCGCAGCTTGGTGCCCGTCAGCTGCTCGAACTCGGGCGAGCCGATCTCGAATTCCTCTGCGGCTCGGAAGCCATCGCTGTAAATGGACTCGCCGCCTTTGCATGAGTTTTCCATGCAGTGGAGGGCTTGGATCCGAGGCGGCTGCTGGAGGTAGAGCATGTCCTGGTGGAGGCCGAGGTACGAGTTGGTGTAGGCCACGTTTTCGGCCTCGGGCTTGGAGACGACGTCCCACGTGCGGCCGTAGAAGGTTTCCTGGAGATTGGCAATGCGGAGCGCGATTTTCGACACCGACTCTTCGTCCTTGGGAACGTTGCGGATGAAAACAAGCCCGAACGCCTCAACGTCGAACAATCCCCGCCACAAGGCATCCTCGGAGCCCATCCATTCAGCATAGTCGATAGTCTGGACATTGCTCGTGATCCTAGCCAAGTCCCACGACACAACGGGTATGACCCGGTTGGCCACCTTCCACCTGAGCCGGTGGCTCCTCTCGGGAAAATTGAACCTGAGGTTCCTTAGGAACGCGCTTGGGTAAACCCCCCTGTGGTCCGGCGCCGCCGATGGCACATCATTCTCCCACTCCACCTCCAGATCAAAATCCTGCGATACTTTGACGTGCCGAGGGCGAATATTGTGCGGGATGTCCGTTGTCGCAAACGACTTTTGCCCCGACGATTGGTTGACGCACTGCGAGCAAGGGCAGGCGTCGCGGAGGAAAACGGCCATGTCCTCCAGCTTCTCCCCGAGCCAGTTTTCCGGGTTGCCATGCACGGCGTGTTGCCATTGTGTCTCGATAGCCGGACTTGGGTCGCTGGTGTGACTCTCAACCGGACCGTCGGCGGAGGTGTGGGCGCGACGGCGCAAGCCATACCGTGATGAGGCGGCAACTGTCCATCCTGGCCGGTATTTCGGCGCAGCCAGTGTCGATGCCCGGAAT